>Ga0335085_10016178_pt1 | contig 10792 bp, 11 predicted proteins | sample Lox_Sample_45_FD_206712 | JGI IMG/M metagenome (GOLD analysis project Ga0335085, IMG submission 206712) | Soil microbial communities from Loxahatchee National Wildlife Refuge, Florida, United States - Lox_Sample_4.5 | ecosystem: Environmental > Terrestrial > Soil > Wetlands | place: USA... | reverse complement strand
GATCAGCGGATCCTCCTCCTGCAGGCGGCGCAGCGAGGCGATCATCTTCTCCTCGTCGCCACGGCTCTTGGGGGCCACCGCGAACGCCATCACGGGGGCGGGGAGCGGCGTGGACTCCATCTCGACGTCCACCTCGCCGGTGGTGAGCCAGTCCCCGGCGCGGGTCTCCTTGAGCTTCGCCACCGCGCCGATGTCGCCGGGCCCGAGGGCGTCGACGTGGGCGGCCTCGCGCCCGGAGAAGCGCAGCAGCTGGCCGATGCGCTCCTTGACGTGGGCGCGGGAGGTCCAGAGGTGGTCGTCGTGGCGTACGGTGCCCTGATAGACCCGCATCAGGTTGATGCGCCCGGCGAAGGGGTCGGCGCGCGTCTTGAACACATACGCGAAGGTGTCGCGGTCGGCGGTCGGCTCGAGCTCGAGGTCGCCGAGCTCCAGTGGGCCGTGCTTGACCGGCGACGGCAGGTCCTCGACGATCGCGTCGAGCAGCCGCGAGGTGCCGAGGTTCCTCGTCGCCACGCCGCAGACCACGGGGAAGATGGAGCCGTGGTTGGTGCCCTCCTTGAGCGCGCCCACGATCTCCTCGTGGGAGATCTCCTCCCCGTCGAGGTAGCGCTCCATGAGCGCGTCCGAGACCTCGGCCACCTCGTCCATCAGCTTCTCGCGGTATTCCTGGGCGAGCTCCTGGTAGTCGGCGGGGATCTCGATCTGCTCGAAGGCGGCCCTCTCGGCCGACGTCTGCCTGTGTGCCTTCATGTCGACCAGGTCGATCACGCCCTCGATGTCCCGTTCGGAGCCCATCGGGATCTCGGTGGCGACGACGTGCTGGCCGAAGGAGCGCTTGAGCTGGTCCAGCGCGGCGAAGAAGTCGGCCCGTTCACGGTCGAGCATGTTCACGTAGACCAGCCTGGCGATGTCCAGCGAGCTCGCCCGTTCCCACAGCCGCGCCGTGGTCACCTCGACTCCGAGCACCGCGTTGACCACGAAGATCGCCGACTCGCACACGCGCAGGGCGGCGATGGCGTCGGCGATGAAGCTCGGCTCGCCGGGCGTGTCGAGCAGGTTGATGCGCCGCTCGCCCCACTCGAAGGAGCTCGCCGCGGTCGAGATCGACATCTGGCGCTCCTGCTCGTCGGGGTCGGCGTCGGACACCGTGGAGCCGTCGGCGACCGAGCCCATGCGGTTGACCACGCCGGCCTCGAACAGCAACGCCTCGTGCAGCGATGTCTTGCCGGCACCACGATGGCCGACAACAGCGACGTTCCGGATCCGATCGGGCGCCACCACTAGCTCGTGCTGCCCTAGTCGAAGGCCTCGCTCTGCATGCGAGACCTTAGGCGCAGCACTGCCTTTGTGTGAAGCTGCGAGACGCGCGACTCCGTCACGCCGAGAACCTCCCCGATCTCGCGGAGTGTCAGGTTCTCGTAATAGTACAGGCCGATCACGAGCTTCTCACGCTCGGGGAGACGCGCGATGGCCTCGGCCATGCGGTCCTTGAGGTCGCCCAGATCGAGCGCCTTGGCCGGGTCCGGAGCGCCGGGGTCCTCCAGCGTGTCCAGCAGCGACACCTGGTCGCCACTGGAGTCCGACACGTTCCAGAGCTCGTCGAGCGCCGCCAGCGAGGAGTGCGAGATCGTGAGCAGCGACTCCTGCAGCTCGGCCGGCGAGATTTCGAGCTCCTGCGCCAGCTCTTCGTCGGTTGGGGCACGCTGCAGCCGGTTCTCGAGCGCCGCGTTCGCGCGCTCGATCTCGCGCGCACGGGTGCGCACGCTGCGCGGCACCCAGTCCATGGCGCGCAGCTCATCGATCACGGCGCCCTTGATGCGCGTGATGGCATAGGTCTCGAACTTGATCTCGCGCGACGGATCGAAACGTTCGATCGCCGAGATCAGCCCGACCAGCCCATACGAGATCAGGTCGGCTTCGTCGACGTGCGGGGGCAGGCTGGAGGCGATGCGCCCAGCCACGTACTTCACGAGCGGCGAGTATGCGACCACGAGCCGCTCGCGCGCCCGCTCTTCTCCTTCGCCTTTGTAGCGCCGCCAGAGGTCGCGCAGCTCGATCGCTTTGACGTTGGTCGTCTCCAGGGTCCGCTCCTGTCAGTGATCACCCAGCCCGCCTTACGGCAGCGGATCGCGGCTCCTCCGCGCCCCATGCCATCTGCCGGCAGGGCTCTGTTGCACCTCAAGTTTATGCCGGCCGCGGGCGTAATCGCCGTTTAGGGCCTCAGAGCGGCTGTCGAGCCGCCTCATGCGCGCGGGTGGCTATGGGCGTAGGTGCTGCGCAGACGCGCCGCCTCGACCCGTGTGTAGAGCTGCGTGGTGGAGATCGAGCTGTGGCCCAGCAGCTCCTGGATGGCCCTCAGATCGGCCCCACCTTCGAGCAGGTGAGTGGCGAAGGAATGCCGCAGCGCGTGCGGGGAGACGTTGCCGGGCAGGCCGGCGCGCGCAAGCCAGCGGCCGAGCCGGCGGCGCACGTCGCTGGTCGAGAGGGCGCGTCCGGAGCGGCTCAGGAAGAGCGTCTCCTCCCCGCCCCGGCGGGCCGCCGGGGCCGCCTCGGCGAGAGCCGGGCGCCCGCGCTCGAGGTAGTCCCGCATCGCGCCGCCGGCGGCCTCGCCGACCGGCACGAAGCGCGTCTTCGAGCCCTTTCCCTCCACGCGCAACTGCTCGGCGTCGAGCTCCAGGTCGTGGAGCCCGAGCGAGGCGACCTCCTGGGCGCGCAGGCCGCAGGCGTAGGCGAGCTCGAACATCGCCCGGTCGCGGAGCGCCAGGGGCTCATCCGCCGGGATGCCGTCGAGCAGCCGCTCCACCTCGCGCGCCTTCAGGACCTTCGGCAGCGTGGACGGCCGCTTGGGGGCCGCCAGCAGGTCGGCCGGGCTCTGCGCGATGGCGCCGTTCTCGCGCTGGCTGGCGAACAGGGCACGCAGCGCCGCGAGCTTGCGCGCTCCCGTGCTGGGCGCGGCGCCTGCCTCCGAGAGGCCGGCGAGGTAGAGGCGCAGGAGGCGCAGGGTGACCTCCGCCGGGGCGATGCCGCGCCCGGCGGCCCAGCTCGCAAAGTGGCCGCAATCGACCCCGTAGGCACGCCTCGTTCGCTCGGCGGCCCCACGCCGGCGCAGGTCACGGTCCATCAGCGCGAGCGCCTCGCGCCAGGGAGCCGGCAGCGCCTCCACCGGCTCCGCGGAGGCGCCGTCGCGGCGCTCGCGCGGTCGGCCGGCGTCGCCGCGACCCGGCTGGTCTGTCGGGCGGCCCATCAGGAGGGCATTCGCCGCCAGCGAGCGCCACCCTTCCTGCACAGGGCTCGGTGGCGCCTCTGAGGATCCGGGAGGAGCGCCCGCGGCCCCTTGCGGCCACCGCGAGCGCCGCCCTGCACGCCGGCTGCCGGGTCCGTCGCAGGAGACCATCTCGCCTAGAGTATGCGTATGCAGGGATCGCCGTGGCTGGAGGTCGACTGGGATGCGCACCAGCGCTGGGTGAACCTGCGTGGCGGCCCCGTGAACGTGGTGGAGCTCGGCGAAGGGCCGCCGATCCTCTTCATCCACGGCCTCGGGGGCTGCTGGCAGAACTGGCTGGAGCAACTGCCCGTGTTCGCGGCCAGGCATCGCGTGGTGGCGGTGGACCTGCCCGGATTCGGGCACTCGCCGATGCCGAGCGAACGGATCACGATCCCCGGGTACGTGACCGACATGGAGGAACTGCTCGAGGAGCTCGGCTTCGCGCAGGTCGCGGTGGTGGGCAACTCGATGGGTGGCTTGATCGCCGCAGAGCTGGCGCTCGCGGCCCCCTCCCGCATCAGCCGCCTCGCCCTGATATCCCCGGCGGGCGTCCCCATCAGGGGCCGCCAGGAGCGGATCTGGGCGGCGCGGGCGATGTTCCCGTTCTTCGCGCTGGCCTGCGCATACGTGGGCAGCCACGCCGACGAACTCGCGCAGCGTCCGCGGGCGCGCCGGTGGCTGCTGGCCACCGTCGCCCATCGCCCCGGGATGATCCCTCCGCAGTTCGCCGCCGAGCAGCTGCGCGGCATGGGCAAGCCGGGCCTGTGGCCCGCCTTCGAGGATCTCGTGGCCCACTCCGTGAGCGAGCGGCTCAACGCCATCTCCTGCCCCACTCTGATCGTCTGGGGTGAGAAGGACCACGTGCTGCCCGTGCACCACGCAGAGCTGTTCGCCGAGGCGATCCAGGACGCCCGCAAGGTGGTCTACCCGGACACGGCCCACGTTGCGATGTTCGAGCGCCCCACCGAAGTGAACAGACTGCTCGCCGAGCTCTTCGGTGACGACGCACAGGAGGTGGTCCGCGCCACCCCCGTGTCGCCCGCCGAGGACGACCGGCCGATCAGCGTCTGAGGGCGAGCGGGCGCCGGCCGCGCCGGCCGGCTCAGCGCGCGAGCGCCCCGTCGGCGGCGCTGCCCACGAGCTTGCGGTACTTGCCGAGCACCACACCCACGTCCTCGCTGCCACGCGTCGAGGTGGAGGCGTACTCGCGCAGGCGCTCGGCGATCTGGGACTCGCTCAGATCGACCTCCAGCCGGCGCCCGTCCACGTCGATGCGGATCTCATCGCCGTCGCGCAGGGCGCCGATCGGGCCGCCCCGCGCGGCCTCCGGAGCGATGTGCGCCACCATCAGACCGTGCGTGGCGCCGGAGAAGCGCCCGTCGGTGATCAGCGCCACCTGTTCGCCGATGCCCTCCCCCACGAGCGCCGCCGTCACGGCGAGCATCTCGCGCATGCCCGGCCCGCCGGCCGGGCCCTCGCCGCGGATGACGACGACCTCGCCGGCGCGGATCTCCTTGCCCAGGGCGGCCGCCATCGCGGCCTCCTCGCCCTCGAACACGCGGGCCGGGCCGACGTGCTCGCGGCGCTCGTGGCCGGCCAGCTTGACCACGCAGCCGTCCGGGGCCACGTTGCCGTGCAGGATGGCGAAGCCGCCGGTGGTGTGCAGCGGCTCGGACAGCGGTCGCACCACGCGCTGCCCCGGGGCCTCGACCGCCTCGGCGGCATGCTGGCCGATCGTCTTCCCGCTCACGGTCGGGGCCTCGCCGTTGAGGACGCCGGCCTCGGCGAGACGCGCGAGCACCAGGGGCACGCCACCGGCCTCGTAGAGGTCCGTGGCCACGTACTTCCCGCCGGGCTGCAGGTCGCAGAGCAGCGGGGTGCGCTCGGAGATGGCATCGAACTCGTCGATCGCGAGGGGCACGCCCATTTCATGGGCCACGGCGAGCAGATGCAGCACCGCGTTGGTCGAGCCGCCGCTCATCGCCACGGCGGCGATCGCGTTTTCGAGCGCCGGCTTGGTGATGACCTGGCTCGGGGTCTGGCCGCGGCGCAGGACGTCCATCACGAGCTCGCCCACCGCCACCGCCACCTCGAGCTTGCGACCGTCCTCGGCGGGCACCATGGCGGAGCCGGCCGGGGAGACGCCGAGCACCTCGAAGGCCATCGCCATCGTGTTGGCCGTGAACTGGCCGCCGCAGGCGCCGGCGCCCGGCGAGGCGGCCTCCTCGAGCTCGTGCAGCTCGGCCTCTGAGATCCTGCCCGAGGCGTGCGCCCCGACCGCCTCGAACACCTGTTGGATCGTGATCTCCTCCCCGTGGAACACCCCGGGGCGGATCGAGCCGCCGTAGAGCATCACGGAGGGGATGTCGAGGCGCGCCATCGCCATCACCGTGCCCGGGATGGTCTTGTCGCAGCCGGAGATCGCAACCAGCGCGTCGAAGCAGTGGGCGTCGGCCACCAGCTCGATCGAGTCGGCGATCAGCTCACGTGACACGAGCGAGGCGCGCATGCCGGGCGTGCCCATCGTGATGCCGTCGGAGATCGCGATCGTGTTGAGCTCCATCGGCGTCCCGCCGGCCGCGCGGATGCCCTGCTTGACCTTGGCCGCGAGCACGCGGTTGTTGAAGTTGCACGGCATGGTCTCGATCCAAGAGTGCGCCACGCCCACGATCGGTTTCGCCAGGTCCTCGGCGGAGTAGCCGATGCCGTGGAGGTATGCGCGGGCAGGCGCGCGCTGCGGTCCCTCGGTGAGGGCGCGGCTGCGGTGCTTTGGGTCGAATCCCGCGTCGGTCAAGAGGCGGGAACACTATCGGCGCTGCCAGCCCGCCGCCCGCCGGCCTGGCGCTCCCACTGCGAGAGGCTCCTTATGTCCCGCCTCACCTGGTCCGGGTCGATCTGCCGGCCTGGGAGGTGCATGTTGGCCTGGGCGAGCAGGTCGCGCTCGTCGGCGCTCAGGAGCATCCACTTGGCGAGCACGTCGTCGGCGTCGGGCAGTCGCGACAGCCCCTCGCGGCCGGCGTGCGCGTTGAACGTCACGCAGTACTCGCCCAGGATCGTCTCCGTCTGGGGCAGATAGGCCACTATCGGCTTGTGCGGATACACGAGGTAGGCGTACTCGGCGGCACCCGCCGGCCGTCGGGCCGCGCCCTCGCCGCGCAGTCCGCCCCACACGCGCAGGAAGCCGAGGTCCCGGTACATCGCCCACTCCCCCTCGTTGACGCAGGAGCGCAGCAGGGCGCGGGCGCGCAGCTCGGCGCGGCGTTCGCGTCCCGGGTCGCACACGAGGCCGCCGGCCAAGGAGTCACGGGAGCGCCCCATGCGGCGCCTCAGCCTGCTCAGCGCGCTTCGCGGCTCGGGCATCGCGACCTGCCAGAGCAGGCCCAGCGCGAACAGGGCCGTGGCACCCAGCGCGAGGCCCACGGCGCGCCCCTCAGCGGCACCCGCCGGCGGCGCGCGGGAAGAAGATCACCCGGTCCGCCTCGCGAGGCACGTCCTCGAAGCTCTTGACGAGCTCGGCCTGACGGCGGCCGCCCACAGGCGCGGTTGGCACGGCGGCGGCCATGCCCAGGTCGAGCTGGCGGCGGAACTCCTCGATCAGCTCACGCTCCTCCTCGGGCACCTCCACATCGCCCTCAGCAAGCACGATCTCGCCGTGACCGGGCTCCAGACGCAGCAGCTTCATAGGCTCAAGATCATAGCTGTCACAACGGCCGCCCGACGAGCACCCGGCGCGCCCCAGCTCGGCCCGGGACCGGGTCAGGGCGACTCCTGCCCCCCGGCGGCGCGGCGCTCGGCGGCACGTCTGGCGGCGAGGCCGATCACGTCCACGGGGCCCGCGCCTGCGCCGAGCTCCCGTGCCCCGTGTGCGATCGCGAAGCCGGTCAGCTCGCGCGCGCGGCGCGCCGCCGCGAGCGGGTCCCGGCCGAGCGCGAGCTGGGCGGCGAGCAGCGCCGAGTGCGTGCAGCCGGAGCCGTGGTCGGCTCCCCCGGCAGCGCGCTCACCGGTCAGCTCGACCGTCGCCCCGTCAGGCTCGGCCCGCGCGAACAGATCGACCACCGGCTCCCGCGGGGAGGGGGCGGCGGGGAGGCGGTGCCCCCCGGTCAGGACCACGCAGCGGGGGCCGAGCGAGAGCAGCGCCCGCAGGAGGTCCTCCGCCTCGGACTGCGCCTCCGGGGTGCCCGCAGGCACGGGGTCGCTCAGCCCGGCGAAGGCGGCCAGCGCGCGCGCCTCCCCGAGGTTGGGGGTGAGCACGGTGGCCCGCGGAAGGATGCCCTCGATCAACGCCTCGCGGGCCTCAGCGTCCGTCAGGAGGGGTGTGCCGGTGCTGCTCGCAAGGACCGGATCCACGACCACGGGCAGCTCGGCGGGCAGCTCGGCCAGGCCGGTCGCGACCGCGCGGGCCGCGCCCCCGCCTCCGAGCATCCCGACCTTGACCGCCCGCGGACTGAGATCCGCAGTGACCTGCCTGATCTGGGCGAGCACGACGTCGGCGGGCAGCTCGTGGATCGCCGCCACCCCCACGGTGTTCTGGGCGGTGACCGCGGTGAGCGCGATCGCGCCGTGCACCCCGCAGCGTGCGAAGGCCTTCAGGTCGGCGGCGACGCCGGCGCAACCGCCGGAGTCCGAGCCTGCGATGGTGAGCGCCACAGGCGTGTCCGCGGCGGCGCCCTGCGGGATCGGGTCGTGGTTGTCGGCCATGCCTGCACACGGTAATGGCGCGCCCTGGCGGCGCCGCGGGAGCAGCTGGCCAAACCGTCGAGCGAGCCATCCCGGACGGCGAGGATGATGCCTTGGCATGGCTTCCTCCGGCTCACAGACGAGCGCGGCTCGCGCGGCGCTTGGACGGCGCGGCGAGGAGCTTGCCGCCATCCACCTGCGGCGGCTCGGCTTCCGCACGCTAGCGCGCAACCATCGCACGCGGGGCGGCGAGATCGACCTGATCGCCTACGACGGGCTGACGCTGGCATTCGTGGAGGTGAAGACCCGCCGCGTCCGCCGGGCCCGGCGCACACCCGACGTGGCCGCGTGCCCGGCGACGCCCCGCCACGACGCGTCGGCCGAAGGCCTGGGCTGGCCGGCGGCCCGTCAGCGGCGGCGCATGCGCGGCCTCGCGCTCGCCTGGCTCAGCGAGGGCCGGGTGCGGCCCCCGCGGGCACAGGCCATCCGCTTCGATGTCCTGCGCGTGGTGGTGGGGGCCGGCGGCGAGCTGCTCGCGCTCGAGCACCTCGAGGGCGCCCTCTGAGGCGCCGGCGGCGCGGTGCTCAGAGCGCCAGCTGTTGGTAGGCGACCGAGCGGAACGAGAGCCGGTGCAGAGGGCAGACGCCATGCACCCGGATCGCCTCGCGGTGCTCCGGGGTCGAGTAGCCCACGTTCTCGGCGAAGCGCCAATCCGGGTAGCGGGCGTCGGCGTGGTGCATGTAGCGGTCGCGGGTAACCTTGGCGATGATCGAGGCGGCAGCGATCGCGGCGCTGGTGGCGTCGCCGTCGACGATCGCCCGTTGCGGGCGGGTCAGGTCGGGCAGGGAGAAGCCGTCGATCAGGCAGATGAAGTCGGAGTCGATCCCCTCCGTGACGCGCGTGAGAGCGTCACGGAGCGCCCCCAGGTTGCTCTTGTGCAGCCCGGTGGAGTCGATCGCGCGCACCGAGCGCGAGGTGACGACCACGCGACGGGCGACGCGCAGGACGTGCGGGTAAAGCGCCTCGCGCGCCTGCGCGGTGTGCTGCTTGGAGTCGTTGAGCGCCGCCAGCAGCCGCTCGTCCGAGCGGCCCAGGGCCTCGTAGTCGAACAGCACCGCGGCCGCCACGAGCGGGCCGGCGAGCGACCCGCGGCCGGCCTCGTCCGCCCCGGCCACGAGGCGTGTCTCCAGCTTGCGGTCGAAGGCGAACAGGCGCCGGCCGCTCTGCTTGCGACGTGCGCGGCGGCGCTTCAGCGCCGTGGCCGCCTTCCCGGTCGAGCCGCCGCGCCGGACGGTCAGTTGGCTAGAGGGTGCCGATGCGGCTTGGGGGCCAGTAGGTGGCAAAGGCCTCGCCGATGATCCAACCGGTGGGAACAGGGCCCCAGAATCGGCTGTCGTCGGATTCGCCACGGTTGTCCCCCATCATGAACCAGTGACCGGGCGGAATCTTGATGGGCTTCAGGAAGTTGCACTCGCCCTTTTCCCCACAGGGCCGGATGTATGAGTCCTGCTCGCGCGCGAAGGTCGTCTTCCCGGCCGGCTTGCGGTAGACATGGCCTTCCTTGATGTAGATTTCGTCGCCCGGCCCGGCGACGATCCGCTTGATGTAGTTGACGCTCCCCTCCTTGGGCAGCGGCGTGTCGCAGGCCTGGCCGCCCGTGGTGACCAGGTGCGGCGTCGGTCCGCAGACCTCGTGTTCGGCTTCAAGCGGCGGATGGAACACGGCGATGTCGCCCACGCTCGGGTCGCTGAAGTGCATGCTCACGCGGTTGACCAGCACCCGCTGCCCGGGCACGAGCGTCGGTTCCATCGAGCCGCTCGGGATCTTGTATGGCTTGACCACCCACGCCTGGATGCCGAAGGCGAGCCCGAGGGCCACCAGCACGATCACGACTAACTCGACGATTGAGCCGGTGGCAGACTTCGAGCGACGCCTCAAGGCGATCAGCGCTCAGCTGCTCTCGGCAGCAGGTTCCGCGTTTTCGTCGGCCGGCGCGCCGTCCTCGGCGCGGTCGCTATTTGGATCTGCCTCCGCGGTCGCCTCTGCGGCCGTGTCCCCCTCGCCCTGCTGTGCCTCGCCGGCATCGGCCCCAACGGCCTCCGCGGCTGGTTCCTCAGCGCCCTCGGCGGCCGTGTCGGCGCCCTCCGCGGTCTCCTCGCCCGTCTCGGCGCCCTCCGGCTCCGCGCCCCCCGTGGCCTCGGTGGCATCGGTCTCCGGAGCGGTGGCCTCGGTGTCGCCGTCCGGCTCCTGGGGAGCCAGCAGCCCGGGCTCGACGACCTCCTCGGGACCGACGTAGCGGCGCTCGCGGACGCGCGCCCGCTTGCCGATCCGGCCACGCAGGTAGTACAGCTTGGCGCGGCGCACGTCGCCGCGCGCGGCCAGCTCGATGCGCTCGATCTTGGGCGAGTGCAGCGGGAACATGCGCTCCACACCGACGCCGAAGGACTGCTTGCGCACCGTGAAGGTCTCGCGAGCGCCGTGGCCCTGGCGCTTGATGACCACGCCCTCGAAGACCTGGGTGCGGCGTCGCGTGCCCTCGATCACCTGAAAGTGCACCTTGAGACGGTCGCCCGGGGCGAAGTCTGGCACGCGCCGCAGCTGGGCGCGCTCGAGGGTTTCGATGACGCTGCTCATGGAGGACTAGAGGCGAGAAAGGGGCGCAACAAGAAAACGGGCGCCACGCTGAAGGCTCCCGAGGAGCCTCCCCGCCAACGCCGCAGGGAATGGTAGCGGAGAGTACGGAACGCCGTGCCCGCTGCTCATCCGCCGCGCTGGCGCGCCTGTTCCTCGCGCCAGCGGCGTATGCGGCCGTGGTCGCCGGAGAGCAGCACCTCGGGGACGCGCCAGCCG
>Ga0335085_10016174_pt1 | contig 10793 bp, 8 predicted proteins | sample Lox_Sample_45_FD_206712 | JGI IMG/M metagenome (GOLD analysis project Ga0335085, IMG submission 206712) | Soil microbial communities from Loxahatchee National Wildlife Refuge, Florida, United States - Lox_Sample_4.5 | ecosystem: Environmental > Terrestrial > Soil > Wetlands | place: USA: Florida... | reverse complement strand
CCATCTGACCGAGCGCCAGTCGGTGATGCTGGACAGCATGCTCCTGACGACGGCCATGCAACACGCGGTCGGGCGGGCAACGCACGATGAGCTGCGGGCCGAGCTCGATCGCCGCATCGTTGCCAACGATGTGATCGCCGAAGAGCCCCGCTATCGCTTGGCAAGCGACCGCAGCGATGCGCGCGCAAAGTCACGGTTCGAATGGGAAGCCTCGGCGAGACGAGACGAAGGATTCTCCTTCGGCGAATCGGTGCCCCATGTGCGTGCTGCAATCGCGAAGGGCGCCTTGGTGCGGAGCGAGCCGCGCTACACGACTGCCCTTGCCTGGAATACGGAACAGTCCATCCTGCGAATGGAACGCGAGGCGCGCGAGCAATCGTCGCCGATGATGAGCCAGAGAGCGGCGGACCGGGCGATCGCCAGGACCGATCTCAATCGCGGCCAGCAGGACGCGGTGCACATGATGCTCACAACGCGAAATCGCGTGGTCGGCTTGCAGGGCTCCGCCGGTGTGGGCAAGACCCACCTGATCCGGACCACGGCGGACATTGCCGAGCGCAATGGCTACCAGGTCGTAGTTCTTGCACCCTACGCCAACCAGGTGGAGCGCCTGCAGTCTGAGGGCTTGCGGGCGTCCACGCTCGCCACCTTCCTCGCATCGAAGGACAGGAACATCGACAAGCGAACGCTGGTTGTCGTAGACGAGGCAGGGCTAGTTCCCACGCGTCAGATGGAAGCGACGCTCCGCATCGCGGAGCGCACTGGATCGAGGGTGGTTCTGGCCGGCGACATCCAGCAGCTGAAGGCGGTGGAAGCGGGGCGGCCCTTCGCGCAGCTGCAGGCGAACGGGATGAAGACGGCCATCGTGGACCAGATCCAGCGGCAGAAAACCCCGGACCTGAAACCTGCGGTGGAGTTGGCGGCGAAGGGCCGGGCACAGGAATCCCTCACGTACCTCGACCGCCACGTGCAGGAAATGCCCGACGACAAGGCGCGGTACGTGGAAATAGCGCGCGAGTACGCCGCTATGACGGAGCAGGAGCGCGCGCACACGCTCATCGTGTCGGGCACCAACGTCGCACGGCGCGAGCTGAATGCGCTCATCCGGCGGGGGCTTGGAATCGAGGGGACAGGGCACGAATTCGACACGCTGTCGCGCAAGGACCTGACCCAGGCGGAGCGCCGTCACGCGCCGAGCTATCGGGTCGGCGACTACGTGCAGCCCGAGAAGGACTATGGCAAGACGGGACTCAGGCGCGGCGAGCTTTACCGAGTCGCGGAGATCGAGGCAGACAATCGACTGCTGCTGGTGGCCGACGGCGGCCGGCGGCACGAGGTCAACCCGCGCGGCCACATGCAGCTGAGCGTGTACGAAAAGACGCGCAGCGAGCTGGCGCTCGGTGACTGGGCGCGAATCACCCGCAATTCACCGGCTCTCGACGTCTCCAACGGCGATCGGGTGCGTGTAGTCGGCGTCAAGGCCGATCGGGTCGAGCTGGAGAACGACAAAGGCAGGCGGATCGAACTCGATGGCAGCCGGCCGTTGCATCTCGAGCACGCTTACGCGACGACCGTGCACAGCGCACAGGGTCTTTCGACCGACCGCATGATGGTCGATCTCGACACTCGCAGCCTTACGACCGGCCGGGACCTCTACTACGTCGCCATCAGCCGCGCCCGCTACCAGGCGACGATCTACACCAATTCCCGATCCGAGCTGCCCGAGGCCCTCAACCGGGAAACGGTCAAGACCGCCGCGCTCGATATTCACCGGGAGCGGGACGTCCCCCAGCTCGGGAGAACGTGATCAATCCCTTGGAGGCTTCCGTGAGCAGAGTCATCAGCATCCGCCTTACCGATGCCGAGCAGGCGCGGATCCGGGGTGCCGCCGCGATCACCGGTCTGTCCCTGTCCGCGTACCTCAAGTGGCTCGTGACCAACGGCAAGACGGGCGCGCAGAACGACACGGAGATGATCCTGCGCAGGCTTGACGGCATGGCCACGGCCATCGCCAATATCGGGGCCGAGCGCGAGCATGAGCACGTGGTCCCGGTGGTCGGCGTACCGGCCAGGAGCGCAATCGTCAGCCGGCTCAAGGAGCGCGGTTTGCCATCGAGCACGATCCGCCAGGTGGAAGCCGCCCTTGATGAAATCGAGGGAAAGGCAGCGCGCTCCGCGCAGCGCCCATGACTACAAACGCAAACACGGAAAGCGAACCGCGGCAATGAGTTGGATGCTGCGACGTAGTAACTATGTATACGCCTGTCTACAGGGAAGCCGTGTGCCGACGCGGAGTTACGAGCACTTTGTAGGTGCGTATGGTGTGGTGGGGTTCTCGGGCGTTAAAGACGCCCGAGAGAGTGTAGTCACTGCCGACGCTCTGCGTCGGCGTGCTGAGCGGGGCCCGGGTCACCTATCCGGTGTGCAGACGGTATGCAAACGCTGTGCAAACGGGTGCATTCGGTAGGCAAACGGTGTGCAGATTGAGGCCACAACGGAAAGGCGGAAGGCAGGCCATGGCGATCGACCCGGAAACCTCGTTGAGGGAGCTTCCGCCCAAGAAGGCCCGTTGGCTCCTGGACATGCTTCCGATCATCGAAGCGAAGATCAAGCAAGGAGTGAGTCACGGGCAGATCATCCGCGCGTTGGACACGCAAGGGCTCAAGCTGTCGAAGAGCACGTATTTCAGCTATCTGCGCCGGTTCCGGGGGAGGGGAGCGGCTGCAGGTCGAGGCGCGCACGCGCCAATCACGGCTCCGAAGGCTTCGCCGGTGCCGAGCGGCGAGCTGCCGGCGAAGCCTTCGCAGGGCAGCGAGAACGCGGCTCGCCGGCCGCCGACCTTCGACTACGACCCGCGGGGCATTCCCGACTTATTGAAGTGAGGTCCGCATGCAAAACACGATCCATTTTGTCCTCCAAGCGAAGGGCGGCATCGGCAAGTCGTTTGTGAGCGCACTGCTCGCACAGTACCTGCTGCAGGAGACGGGTGCCGTGCGCTGCTTCGATACGGACCAGGAGAACACCACGTTCACGCATTACGAGGCGCTCGGCGTCCGGCACGTGACGGTCACCAACGCCTCGCGGCTGATCGAGCCCAAGAAGTTCGACGCGTTGATGGAGACGCTGTTGACCGAGGAGGGCAACTTCGTCATCGATACCGGGGCGAACACGTTCTCGAACCTGCTCGCCTACATGGTCGAAAACGAGGTCTTCCCGATGCTGGCGGACGCCGGCAAGACAGCGTACGTGCATACCATCGTCGGCGGCGGCGACACGCTCGCGGACACCGCGAACGGTTTCCACGCGATTGCGCAGAAGGTTAACGGCACGCGCGTCGTGCTCTGGTTCAACGAGCATTTCGGCGAGATCAAGACCGCGGAAGGAAAGGCGTTCACGGAGACACAGGCATACAAGCAGAGCGCCGGAAGGCTGAGCGGCGTGGTCACGCTCTTCCGGCGCAACGCGGCGACCTACGGCGAGGACCTCCGCAAGCTCAATACGAAGCGCCACACGGTCGCGCAGGCGCTCGTCTCAGCCGATTACACGCTCATGGAGAAGCAGCGCATCAAGACCTTCAGCCGGGACGTGTTCGGGCAATTGGGGGCGCTCAAGTGGTGATGGACACGCGCCAGCTGCGGGCCACAGTGTTCGAGCGGAGCGGGATCGCGCTCGACGAGCACGACCCGATCATGGCGGTGATCGCCGCCTCGGCGGCGCAGACCGAGGAGATCGGCGCACGGCTGCTGCGGCGGACGAACCCGGTGCGCGTCGCCGTTGCCGTCACGGCCGCTGCCGTGGTCTTTGGAGTCGCGGGGACCGTGGCGGGGTGGTTCCTGGCCGAGCGGCGATTCGACGCGGAACGCGCCGAATGGCTGCGACAGCAAAGCGATCCGCGCCTGGCTGCCCTTCTCCGTTCGGAGCAGGGCAGGGCAGGCGTGCGGCTCGCCGAGCTCGGCGTGGCCTCGATGTTGGCGAATTGCGACGGGCGCCGATCGTGGCGCATCAAGGACGGATACTGCGTTCCGGCGATGGCCGACGGCGCGCCCGATGGCTTCAAGGTGAGAGATAGGTAAGGAGAGCGCGGTGAGACAGAGTCCCAGCACTCAGGCGGCAACACAACCCTACAGCTCGCCGGCGGCATCGGGCGCGCCGTTCCGCGAGCGCGACGGCGCCAGGATTCTCAGGTTCAAGCAGGTCACGGTACTTGTAGGCCTCGGGAAAACCTCGATCTACCGCAAAGTACAGGAAGGCACCTTCCCCAAACCAATCAAGCTGGGTTCACCGCGCGCATCGGGATGGCTTTCGACGGAGATCTACGACTGGATCGAAGAGCAAGTTGCGCGATCGCGGAAGGTTGCTTGACGCCCCCGGTGTCCCAGCGAGTCCCAGAACTTCCGGCGCGCAAACGTGGGTAGAGGTGTGGGTAGCGAAGCGGGCTGTTGTAGGATGCCCGCTTGATCAAGAAGTTAGGACGCGTTCAGGCGGACTCACTCTCCGCCATCCAGTCCTGAGCTTTGGCACCCGTTCTCCGCCCCGTGGCGGATAGTGCCACGAATCAAAGCCTTTGGTGCCGCCAAAGACGCTGTAGCGTCTCTCCCGAGCAGGCGTCGCCGAGATTTTCCCGACTTTCCGACGATTTTTCTCTGACGCCCGATTTGTCGGGCCGTTCGGAGGCACGGGGATAGGGTGGTGTCGCTGCCGCAGAGGCAGCTCCAATCGCCACTGCCATGCGCGTCGCGCGCAACCGGCCGTAGTACTAGTTATTAAGTAGCTGGCCTAGGCGAAGTCTGGTCGGCGGCTGAGGTGGTGGTATCAATCCCGACCATCGCCGTGGCGACGATAAGTGGCTGACGCGGGACTTGCTCAATACTCCGCCGCAGCCCATCTCCAAACGTGCCGCGCAGTCTGACGGAAATCTCTGAGGGCCGATGGCAGGCGCGACCGGAAAGTCTTTGGTCGCGATCGCGCTACATTAGCTGGAGCGTCGGAGACCCGATACATGTTGCGCCGCGAGCTCTCGCAGGTGCGTAGAGGACGCCCGCACCCCTGCCCCCATGAGCCGCAGCCGCAGCAGGCCGATCGTGAAAGCGCAGGTCTCCAACGCCGCCGTCTCCGGCGCCAACCCGGGCCGAAGCACCCCGGTGCGCGCGGCGCGGCGGTAGCCGCGCGCAAGTAGTTCGACGAAGCGCGCCGTGCGGCGCGCCTGGCGCCGCAACTCGCGGCGAAACTCGTCGACGTACTCACATCGGAAGTTGACAATGGAAAACACTGTGCGCGTCGCACGATTGCCCTCCACTTCGTCGAGCAGCGCTCTCAGCATGCTCTCGATGCCCACTAGGGGGTCGCCAGCCGCGGCCGGGGCGAGCGCTAGGTCGATACGATCTAGTAGCGGTAGAGAAATCTCTTCTCGCATCCGATAGAAAAGGTCCGCTTTATTGCGGAAGTGCCAGTAGACGGCCCCGCGGGTCACGCCGGCCGCGCGGGCAACCTGCTCGAGCGACGTGCGAGCCACTCCCTGCCGCGCGAACACCTCGCGCGCTGCGCGCAGCACGCGGCGCCGCGTCCGCTGCGCTGCCTCTTTGGTGCGACGCATGGCTCAGCTCCAACTGATTGACATACATCAACGAATGTATATGCTGCTGCGCTTCGGGTCAAAGCCGCCAGCTGCCATGCGCCTACGGACGTATCGGATCGCCCTTGCTGTGCTCGCTGCCGCGCTCGCGGGCTGCGGGCCGAGATCGCAGCCCGCCCCGGACGCCACCGCCGTCGTTACCGCCGCGGTGCTGCAGGTCACCCCCCGCAGCGTCCCGGTCGTAATCGAAGCTGTAGGGCAGCTCGAGGGCTCGCGCCAGGTGGAAGTGCGGGCGCGCGTTTCCGGCATCCTGTTGAAGCAGCTGTATGCGGAGGGCGACCTGGTGCACGAAGACCAAGCGCTGTTCCGGATCGATCCAGCCCCGTTCGAGGTGGCGCTCGCCCAGGCGCGTGCCGGCCGCGCCGAGGAGGAGGCACGCAACGAGCAAGCGCGGCGCGAATTCGCTCGGCTCAAGCCGCTCGCAGCCAAGCGCGCCGTAAGCCAGAAAGAGTACGACGACGCGGTCTCGACGCTCAAGCTCTCCGATGCGGCACTCGCTGCGGCGACAGCGGCGGTGGACCAGGCGACGCTCAACCTCTCGTACACGCTCGTCAGGGCACCCGTGACCGGGGTGAGCGGGCGTGCGGCGCGCACCATCGGCAATCTGGTCACCGCGGGCCAGGACTCGAGCCTGCTCACCACGATCAACCGCATCCGCCCGATCTGGGTGCGCTTCAGCATATCGGCCTCGGACCTGGAGCGGCTGCCGGGCGGCCGGCTGCCGAGCGCGGGGCAGATCGAGGTGCGCCTGGTGCTCCCGGACGGCAAGCAGTATCCGGAGAAAGGGCGCGTCAACTTCGCCGCCACGGAGATCGACCAGCGGCTGGGCACGCGCCAGCTGCGCGCTGCGTTTGACAATCCAGGGGAGGACCTGCTGCCCGGACAATTCGTGCGCGTGCGCATGACCGCCGGCCGGCGCGACGACGTCTTTCTCGTGCCGCAGACAGCGGTCCTGCAGAACGAAAAGGGGTTCTTCCTGTTCGTGCTGGACGGCGCGGGCAAGGCGGCGGTCCGCTCGGTGAGCCCGGGTGACACGATCGGCCCCGACTGGGTGATCCTCGAGGGCCTGAAGGCCGGCGACCGTGTCATCGTCGACAACCTCCTGCGGCTGCGGCCGGGCGTGGCGGTGAGTGTGGCGCCTTCCGCTGCAGCAGCTTCCCGCGTGACGAACTAGCGTGCGATGACGCGTTTCTTCATCGGCCGCCCGATCTTCGCCGGCGTCATCTCGATCATCATTACGATCGCCGGCCTGGCCGCCTCGCGCGTCCTGCCGATCGCGCAATACCCGGAAATCGCGCCACCCACGGTGACGATCACGGCGAACTACCCCGGCGCAAGCGCTGAGACCATCGCCCGTACGGTAGCGGCGCCGATAGAGGAGCAACTCTCGGGCGTGGAAGGCCTGATCTACTACGATTCCTCGTCGGCATCGAACGGCTCGCTCACCATCACCGCGACTTTCGAGGTCGGGACAGACGTCAACAACGCCGTCATCCAGGTCAACAACCGCGTCCAGATCGCGCTGCCGCGCCTGCCGGACGACGTGCGACGCAGCGGGGTAGTCATTCAGAAGCGCTCGCGCGACATTCTGCTCGCAGTCGCGGTCAAGTCCTCCGACCCACGCTACGACACGCTGTTCCTCAGCAACTACATCACGGTAAACGTGCTCGACGTGCTGAAGCGACTGCCTGGCGTCGCCGACGCCTACATCTTCGGCGCACGCGACTACTCGATGCGAGTGTGGCTGAAACCCGACCGGATGGCGCAGCTCGGGATCACCACCACCGACGTGGTCAACGCGATCCAGGCGCAGAACGCACAGTACGCGGCCGGCAAGATCGGGCAGGAGCCGGCGCCCGACACGCAGGCGACGGTGTACACGGTGACCGCGCGTGGACGCCTCGTCGACCCGGCGCAGTTTGGCGACATCATCCTGCGCTCGAGCGGCCCTGGTGGAACGTTGCGCCTGAAGGACGTTGCGCGCCTCGAGCTGGGTGCAGTCTCCTATGACGCCTTCACCTCGGTGGACGGCACGCCGACGGTAGGGGTCGCTGTGTTCCTGCAGTCCGGCGCGAACGCGCTCGACGTCGCCAACGAGGTGAAATCGACGGTGCGGGACCTGTCGCACGACTTCCCAAGCGGCGTGGATTACATCGTGCCGTACGATTCGACGCGCTTCATCGAGGCGTCGATCGGCGAGGTGGTCCATACCCTGCTAATCGCGGCGCTGCTGGTGATCGGAGTCGTGTTCCTGTTCCTGCAGAGCTGGCGTGCCACCCTGATTCCGATCATCGCGGTTCCGGTGTCGCTGATCGGCACGTTCGCTGGGCTGTATGCCTTCGGCTACTCGATCAACACGCTAACGCTGTTCGCGATGGTGCTCGCGATCGGCATCGTGGTGGATGACGCCATCGTAGTGCTAGAGAACGTGGAACGGCTCATGGCAGAGCGCGGGCTCTCGCCGCGCGAGGCGGCGATCGAGGCGATGCGCGAGGTTGCCGCGGCAGTTGTCGCCATCGTTCTGGTGCTGTGCGCAGTCTTCGTCCCGGTCGCGTTCCTGGGCGGCATCGCCGGCCGCCTCTATCAGCAGTTTGCCGTGACCGTAGCAATCGCCGTCGTGATCTCCGGCCTGGTCGCCCTGACCCTTTCGCCAGCGCTCTGCGCGCTACTGCTTAAGCCTGGGCATGTCGAGGCGCGGCTGTTCCGGCCGTTCAACCGCAGCTTTGCCTGGCTGAGCCACGTCTATCTCGCGGGCGTGGGATGGATGCTGCGCCATGCCGCCCTTGGGGTGGTGGCGTTCGCCGCGGCAATCGGACTCGCGTTCTGGCTGCTCGGCCGCGTGCCGGGCAGTTTCGTGCCGTCCGAGGACATGGGCTACCTGTACGGCGGTATCGTCCTCCCGGATGGCGCGACGCTGACGCGAACCGGACGCGTGGGCGCCGAGGTGCAGAAGCTCCTTGTCACCCACCCCGCGGTCAGCCATGTGTTCGTGGTCACGGGATTCGACCTTGTGGGCGGCGGCAACAAGACCAACACGGCGACCATGTTCGTCGCCCTTAAGCCGTGGGACGAGCGCAAGCTGAGCGCGGACGACATGATCAAATACATATACCGCAAGACTGCGGCGATTCGCGACGGCTTGGTACTCGCATTCGCTGCGCCGCCGATCCGCGGTCTCGGCACTGCCGCCGGCTTTGAGCTGTACCTGCAGAGCCGGGCCGCCAGCGATCCGCGCAAGCTCGACGAAGTTCTGCAGAAATTTCTTGCGGCGTTGCGTGCGCGCCGGGATCTCTCCGGCATCAACAGCTTCTACCGCATCGCAGCACCGCAACTGCACGTCGAAGTCGATCGGGAGAAGGCGATCGCGATGGGCGTGCCGGTGTCGGACATCTTCAATGCGCTACAGGGCACGATGGGGGCAATTTACGTCAATGACTTCAATAAGTTCGGGCGCACTTACCGTGTTCAGATTCAGGCCGACGCGCTCTACCGACTGCGGGCGGAAGACCTCGGCAGTGTCTATGTACGGACCGCAGGCGGCGACATGATCCCGCTCAAAGCGCTGCTCAGCGTAGATCGTGCGGTTGGGCCTGAGCAGATTGATCGCTTCAACGGCTTCGTTGCTGCCAAAGTGATCGGGAGCGGCGCTCCGGGCGTGAGCTCGGGCCAGGCGATCGCCGCGGTCGAAGCGGTCGCCGCGAAGACACTACCACCCGGCTACGCGGTGGAATGGTCCGGTCAGGCCTTTCAGGAGAAGCGCGTCGGCAAGGCCGCCGTGTTCGCATTCGCGTTCGCGATCGTGATGGCGTTCCTGATCCTTGCCGCACAGTTCGAGCGCTGGACGTTGCCACTCGCGGTGCTGCTCGCGGTGCCGTTCGCGGTGCTGGGCGCGCTCGTCGCGGTCCTGCTGCGCGGCGGCAGCAACGACATCTACTTCCAGATCGGAATGGTGGTGCTGATCGGTCTTGCTGCGAAGAACGCGATCCTGATCGTTGAGTTTGCCTCGCAGAAGCAGGCCGAAGGGATGACCGTCGCGCAGGCCGCGGTTGAGGCCGCGCGCCTGCGCTTTCGCCCGATCGTCATGACTTCGCTCGCGTTCGTACTGGGCGTCTTGCCGCTAGTGCTCGCGACCGGCGCCGGCGCCGGCGCGCGGCGGTCGATGGGCACTGGGGTGTTTGGCGGCATGCTCGCCGCGACGTTCATCGCGACGCTGTTCGTACCGATGTTCTATGTACTCCTCACGCGAAAGCGCGAGGGGGCGAGATGAGGCGTTTCGCGACGTTCGCGTGCGCCGCGGCACTCTACGGTTGCGCCGCGGTCGGGCCTGACTACGAGCGGCCGAGACTGGATCTTCCCGCGCACTACCCTGGCACCGAGGCCGCCGGTGCACCTGGCGAGACCCTGCGCTCCGACTGGTGGGCGCTTTACCGCGATCCAGTGCTCGATCGCCTAGTCGCCGCCGCGTTCCAGCGCAACGCTGACCTAAAGATCGCCGTGGCCCGCATCGAGGAGACGGACGCCAACCTGCGCGAAGCGGGTGCTGCGCTCTTTCCGGAGATCGACCTCGGCGCCACCGCAAACCGCTCGCGCATCAGCGCGAACACGGCGACGCCGGTTCCCAGTGGCGTGCCGCTGCTTCGCAACGATTTCAGGCTGACATTCTCCACCTCGTTCGAGCTCGACTTCTGGGGCAAGCTGCGCCGGGCGCAGGAAGCGGCACGGGCGCTTGCGCTTGCCTCGCGCTACGGCCGTGACACGGTTGCGCTGTCGCTAGCCGGCCTGGTCACGCAGACATACTTCGCGCTTCGCTCGCTTGACGCGCAGATCGCGGTTTCGCGGCGCAGCCTTGCGACCCGCGAGGAGACGCTCGCCACGGTGCGCGAGCGCCTCGCGGGCGGGATCGCTTCTGACCTCGATCTGGCGCAGGCCCAGAGCGCCCGAGCGGACGCGGCGACCCAGGTAAGGGACCTGCTTCGGCAACGTGCGCTGCTCGAGCACCAGCTAGCCGCCCTCACCGGTCAGCTCGATCTCGCCTTGCCGGCTGGCAAGCGAGCTGGGCTGCCAGTGCCGCCCGTGCCGCCCGCAGGGCTGCCCTCGACCCTGCTTGCGCGCCGTCCCGACGTGCGCCAGGCAGAGGAGCAGCTGGTGGCCGCGAACGCAG
>Ga0335085_10016173_pt1 | contig 10793 bp, 7 predicted proteins | sample Lox_Sample_45_FD_206712 | JGI IMG/M metagenome (GOLD analysis project Ga0335085, IMG submission 206712) | Soil microbial communities from Loxahatchee National Wildlife Refuge, Florida, United States - Lox_Sample_4.5 | ecosystem: Environmental > Terrestrial > Soil > Wetlands | place: USA: Florida... | reverse complement strand
GGTCACCTTCTCCTCGGGGGTATGATGCTTGCGCTCGTTGCTCATGAGCCCTCTCCGTTCTAGCTATCTTAACGGGAGGACTCTCCATTTTCAGCTGAGGCAGGACAGCGGCGGGCACAATGATACTTGCGAGCGTGATCCAATTGTCTGGTGTCATTTCTGTATCTGTGTACCTATTTACAGAAGACAGAGCTCAAATAAACTGACATAAAAATCTTAAGGCTTCAAGGAAGAAGCTATCCGAGGTTTGAGCAGAAGGCGTGCCTCCGACCGGTGAAATGCTTGAAACAGCCAAGCCTTCAAGTGCTTGCTCCCCGCGAGGGGAGCACCTTGGGTACCCGTGGGTGAAACCCACGGAAGGGATCGAACCGGAACCGACGGAGCGCCGAGACCGATGCTAGAATGCCCCTTAGAGGTCGATCGTGAACCCGCTTCGAATAGCACGGCGTCCGGCGCGCAGCCTGCTTTCAATCCTGGTTCTCGGGCCCGGCCTGGTCTGGTCCCCGTCACTGATCGGGCGTCCTGCCGATTCGGCCGCCCAGAGCGCCAAGCGAAATCCAGGAGGCGACGTTGCCGCCCAGAGCAAGGAACAGCCTGACCTGTCAGCGCTCATGTCGCAGGCAGGCGACGCCCTCCAGCGCAAGGACTATCAAGCCGCCCTCGATCCTCTGAAGACCGTGGTCCGCGCGGCCCCTGACACCGCCGCCGCCTGGTATTACCTGGGCTATGCCTATCACGGCCTGCGCCAGGACGCCGAGGCTCGCCAGGCTTACGAGAAGGCCGTCGAGCTCAAGCCCGATCTCTACCAGGCGCAGGTGAATCTGGGCCTGCTACTGGTTGCCATGAACGACCCCGCCGGCGCGGCGCCCCATCTTCAGAAGGCGGTCTCGCTCAAGCCCTCAGAGGCGCGGCTGCATTTAGAACTCGCCATGGCCCTGCGCGCGAGCGGCCAGGGCTCTCAAGCCGAACCGGAGCTCCGCCAGGCTCTCCAGCTCGATCCCAAAATGGACGCGGCGGCCTACGAACTGGGGCAGGTCGAGCTCGACCAGAAGCGCTACGCCGACGCAGCCGCCGATTTCACCAAGGCGCTGGCCATCAGCCCGGGGCGCGCCGACGCCGAGCTGGGACTGGCCTCGGCCGCCGAGGGGATGGGCCAGACCGCCGACGCCGAGCTGCACCTCGAGCAGTGCCTGAAGCTCGAGCCTGCCGACCTTTCGGTCCGCTACCACCTGGCTCGGCTCTATCTGAGCGAGAAGAAGGTTCAGCCGGCTCTGGCTCATCTGCAGCAGCTCGATCAGGCCAACCCGGCGCTCCCGGGACTGGCGGCAGCGCTGGGCGACGCCTACGCCCTGGCGGGCAAGTTCAGCGACTCCGAGGTCTACTACCGCAAGGCACTGGCCGCCGCTCTGCCCGGCGGTTCGGAGGTGGCCGAGCTGCACCGGGCGCTCGGGGAAACCCTGCTGAAGGAAGGCAAGACGGTGACGGCCGAGGATGAGTTCCGCCAGGCGCTGCGCCTCGACCCCGCCAACCTCGAGGCTGAGAAGGGTCTGGCTTCCGGTCTTTACCTGGAGAAACGCTACGCCGAGGCCGCGCCCATGATCGAACGGCTGCTGCAGGCGCCCTCGGCCAATCCCGGGCTTTACTTTCTGCTCGCCACATGCTATGACCACCTGCAAGACCGGAAGCGGGCACTGCAGGCTTACCAGCAGTTCCTCGCGAAATCCGGGGGCTCAAATCCGGACCAGGAGTGGCAGGCCAAGCAGCGCGCCAAGCTGCTGAGCCGCGAGCTGGGGAAGGGGCTATAATAAACCTATGAGGGTCGGCAGGCCGGGTGCTTTCGCTCTCACCTGGTTCGCGACGCTCGGGATCGTCGCGACCGCAAGTCTGCTGTGCGCCAAGCACGAAGCCAACGAGCAGGAACTGGAAGCGCGCATCAATAGCGAGACGAATCCTACCAAGAAAGCCAAGCTCGCCATTCAAATCGCTGCTCTCAAGCTGGGTGAGGCCGTCGACGCTTACGATCACAACCAGTTTGACCAGGGCCCGAAGCTGATCGACACTTACTGCGGCTGGATGAAGAATGCCTGGCAACTGCTCGAGAAGTCCGGGCGCGACGCCAGCCGCAAACCGCAGGGGTTTAAAGACCTCGACATCGCCCTGCGCGAGAATGCCCGCCGACTCGACGACCTCGCGCGGCGCACGCCGTATGCGGACCGGCCCGACATCGAACACGCCGGCGCCGAGATCGATGCCATCCATGCCCAGGTGCTGGCGGCGCTGTTTCCCGGGGGACAAATCAGCGAGCCCGGCCCGACCATCGGCCCGAAGACGGCCGGCCCGCCCGCCTCGGCTCTGCGTCCTGGGGAACCGCATCCGTGAGGCAAGCCTGGACCACCACGCTTGTAGTGCCCAGCGGGATCTCACGGGCCGCTTGGGGCGTGTTGGGCCTGCTCGTCGTCCTGGGCTTGACCCGGGCACTGCCGCTGCGTGCCGACGATCCCGCCGCCCTCACCCAGGATGAGGAAGATCGATTGCGCGACGCCCAAGACCCAAGCGATCGCATTGGCGTCTACCTGGAGCTGGCGGGCGAGCGCTTGGAGCGCTTCAATATCCTGCGCCTGGCGCCGCCCGACCCGAGCGATCGGACCGACCGGGGAGCCACTGTGGACCAGATCCTGGGCCAGTACATCGCCCTGGACGACGAGCTCAAGAACTGGATTGACGACCAGTACAGCGCCGGACACGACATGCGCCGGGGGTTGCGCACCCTGATCGACGTCGTCCCCAAGCAGCTTCAAGTGCTGACCCAGGCTCAGCAGAGTCCGGATCGCTACGCCAGCAACTATCATCACAGCCTGCAGGACGCCCTCGCCGATCTGAACGACACCCTCAACGGCGCCACCCAGGCGCTGGCCGAGCAGGAGAAGAAATTCGGCGCTTTGAAGCGGGAGGAAAAGATCGAGGCCAAGGAAGCCAAGCAGGCGGCCCAGGAAGAGAAGAAGCGCCAGAAGGAAGAGCAGAAGCTGCGCAAGAAGCAGGATCAGAAAGGCGTTCCCGAAGACCAGGATCAGCAGAACTGAGTGCGCGACCTCCCGCCTTCCCACCCGATACCCGCCCGGGGCGTGCTCCGCGGCGTCCAGCTCAGCCTTTGGCCAGCGGCCGGCGGTTGGACGGCGCTCCATGACAGGCGACACGAGTCCGCTACCGCGGCCACGGCCGCTCCCCGGACCACGGCTCCTTCCTCCGCCGCTTTGGCCGAGGCTTTCGACCAGGTTTTCCGCCGCTTGAACACCGGCCGGACCCCGCCGTCGTTCGAGGTGCGGTTCCGCCGCTATACCGGGCTGCACAGCGCCATCCGCCTCAAGAAGGGCCGGGTGATGGAGGCCCGGCTCTCCGACCTGCTGGAGGAGGCTCCGCCGGGTGTGATCGACGCCCTGGCCGAGATCCTGATCACCCGCCTGCTGAGGATCCGGACCTCGCCTGAGGCGAACGAATGCTACCGGGCCTGGAGCGCAAGCCCGGCGGTGGCGCGGCGAGCGGAGGAAGTGCGGCAGGCACGGGGCCGCAAGCGTCTGCTCCCCCCGCAGGGCTCTCACTTCGATCTGGTCTTGATCTTCGACGACTTGAACCGGAGGTTCTTCGGCGGTCAGCTGAGCCACGTGCGCATCGGCTGGAGCCCTCAGCGCTCCCGAACCACGCTCGGCCACTACGATGCCTCGCACCGGAGCATCACGGTGACGCGGTGGCTGGACGCGCGCCGGGTCCCGCGCTACGTGGTCGAATACCTAGTCTTCCACGAGATGCTCCACGCCCAATTCCCAGTCGAACGCCGCAACCACCGGCGCATCGTACACTCCGCGCCTTTTCGCGAGGCGGAGCGCCGTTTCCCTCACTACGAGCGCGCCCTGCGCTGGCTCAAGGGGGGTTCGAAGCGCGCGCCCCGGGGCGCACCACGTCCCTGGGGAGCGGTCGATGGGACTTACTGAAGGCGCTACGCCCGCCCGGCTGGCGTCCCAGGCCGGACGGCGCTATCGGGAGCTGAAATGACCGGCGAAAACCGGCCTCATTGCAGCGAGCCAGGGGGCTTGGTATAGCCTTTGGCCGCGTCCTCGTAAGCCTGCAGATTGTCCTTGGTGACGATTCCGATCCCGGTGTCAATCCGCGCCGGCGTCGGCGAGGCCGGGGCCGTGCGCCAGTTGGTGAATTCGTGCACGGCGTTGTGGTGCAGATCGTCGAGCAGGCGCACCCCGTAAAACGCCATGGTGTAAGGCTTCTGCGCAATCGAGGCCACGATGGCGCCCGAGGAGATGAAGTCGAGGGTCTCCTGGTCCTTATCCATCGCCACGATGGGAATCTTGCCGTCCAGATTCAGCCGGTGCAAGGCTTCGCCGGCGCCTGAACCGCCGGACGCCTCTAGGCACAGAATGCCGTCAAGCTTGGTCTTTTTCCCCAGCAGGTCGGAGATCGCGTCGTTGGCCTTGCGCGCGTCGCCTTGATCGTCGATCACCTGCAGCAGGCGAATCTTGGGGCTGCTGGAAAAAGCCTCTTTGACGCCGCGCAGGCGCTCGTCGAGGTTGAGCTGTCCCGGGACGGTAATCACCACCACGTCGCCGGCGCCGTTGAGGACCTGGGCCATGCGGGTGCCGCTCTGCACCCCAGCGCGAAAATTGTCGGTGCCGATGAAGGCCAGTCGGCCCGACCCGGGCGCGTCCGAATCGATACAGATCACCGGAATGCCCGCGCTCACCGCGTCCTGGATGGGGTTCTTGAAGAGGTCCGCTTTTGCGGGAGACACCAGGATTCCGGTCGGATGAGCGGCGACCGCCTTGTTGAAGGCGTCGAGTTCGTCGTTGACCGCGAACGTGTCCGGCCCCACCATGTCGGCCGTGACGCCGAGTCCCATCTGGCGAATCGCGTCCGAAAGACCCGCGTTGGCTTCCTGCCAGTACGGCAGCTTGATGTTGTTCGACACGAGCACATAATGCTCGCCCTCGTGAGGTGACCCGCCGCAAGAGACCGCCATCGCCGCGGCGGCCAGCGTCAACAGGATTACCCTCGTTCGATCCGCTTGCAGTCTCATTGCCGCCCTCCGTATTAGCTGATGCCCGAGAGATTATCACAAATCAGCCAGAAGACAAGTCTGACCAGACGAAGGCCCAGCCGTAGTTGGAGGGGACCGCGGCGAGAAGTTGAGTGTCGCCATCATTCGCGACCGTGAGGGTCAGGGTGCGCAGGTCGGCGTCGATCATCTCCTGCCAGGTGCCGGCCTTGGGAAACTGGAGGCCGATGGCGCCGGGCGAGTCCGAAAAATTCAGGAGCACCATGACGTACTGTTCGGGATCGGTCGCCGTGGCCGGAGCGTACCGGTGGTAGGCAATGATCGAGCTGTTCTGCAGCGACTGCTGGTAGTAATAGTAGGTCTCGCGGCTGCGCAAGGCGCGATAGGTGCGGCGCAGCCAGCCCAGGCGGCGGTAGAGCCGCACCAGCGGGACCCCGTAGTCGTCGTAAAAGTACTCCCAGTGCGTGTCCCGCCGGAGCCCCACCCGCGCCTCCCCGCTGCTGGGCAGATTGTAGTTGTCGGCGAATTCCTGGCCCTGCCAGAGCATGGGCACGCCTTGCAGGGTGTAGAGCGCAATGGCAAAGGGCTGCAGCTTGTAGAACCGGCTGCGATCGCCGGGCGGGATCAGCCCGTCACCCTGCGTGCCGCCGAAGACGATCAACTGGCTGTGGTCGTGAGTCTCGAGATATTGGAAGGGCGCCACCGGCATGTCCACCGGCTGGCCGGCGGCGTTGCTGACCGTCTTGCTGGCGGGATAGCCGTTGAAATACGGATCCAGCAGATCGGCGAAGTAGGCGTCCACATACTTCCAGGTCATCATGTCTTCGGCCTTATTCAACAGATCGTCCTGCCAGGCGCAGCTCGTGTAAGTGTTCTGCAGAACCTCCTTCGCCTTGGAGAGCGCCTCCGCGCACTGAATGATCCGGCTGTAGCTGCCGGTCCCGCGTTGGAAGCGAGCGATGTCGAGCGAGTACTGATAGGTGTCGTAGGCCAGCTTGGCGTAGGCATCGTCGGTCGGGCCGATGTAGAGATCGGTGACCTCGTCGTAGCGGAAGCCGTCGACGTGGTATTCGTCCAGCCACATCCGGTTCGAAGTGAGAAAGTACTCCTGCGTGAAAGCCTGGGAGAAATCGGCTTGGGGTCCGAAGGGGCCGCTGGCTCCGATCATCGGGCTCGCTGCCGCCGGCGCGCCCGCGAGCTTGGCCACGTCGTCGTAGACCAGCTTGTAAGGGAACGACGGATCGACGTGCTGATAGACCACGTCCAGAATCACGGCCATGCCGGCGGCGTGGCAGGCGTCCACCAGCTTCTTGAGCCCGCCGGGGCCGCCGATTCTGGCGTGGGGGGCGAAGTAATGCAGAGGACCGTAGCCCCAATCGAAATCGAGCTTCAGGCTAGCCACCGGCATGAGCTCCAGGCAATTGACGCCCATGCTCTGGAGATAGGTCAGGCGATCCACCACCCCGTCGAAGGTGGCGTTGAACTCCTCCACGTCCAGCTCGTAGACCACCAGGTCGTCGAGTTCCGGAGTCTGGTAGGCTACATCCGTCCACTGGAAGGGAACGGGGTTGCCGGCGAGCGTGACCGCCGACAATTGACCCACATCGGTGGCGCGGGCGAACGGATCGGTGAACCAGCGCGTCACCAGTTGGCGGCTTCCGCCGGGCGGCGTCCACCAGAGCTGATAGCGGTAGAGGTAAGTGCCTTGCTGGCCGAAGCGGGTGTTGGGGACGGCGGGGATGGAAATGGTCCCGGTCCAGAGATCGAGCGGATGAGTGCTGTCCCAGGTGAGGGGCGAATCCTGCGGCAGGACGGAGGGGTCAAAGCGGTCATCGCGATGGATGATCCGCACCACGACCTCGAATCCGTCCGCGCCCCGGATGCCGGGCAGATAGACGCCAAATCGAACGCTGAGGCCGCCGGCGGCGTCGACTGCCCCGAAAGCCCCAACCTCATTGAGATTGATCACCGCCACGCCTGCCCTCCGCCCGAAGTATCAATAGTGTCACAAGAGGCCGGCGAGTTTCAGCCGCCCCTGCCGGTCGCGGCCTCATTGGCCGGCAGGCTCCCGGACAACTGAAGCGGCACATCGAGGTTGCGCCTTCCGTGCAGGCGAATCCGATCTTACTTCGGGCCGGAACAGAAGCCCACGTCGAGAAAGGCGTTCGCCGTGGCCCACATCCCAAACGCATCCTAAAACGTCCTTACTGATTCTAAATGAGTTATTTCACACCCCAGTCCTCAAAGTTGGGTTTGTTTGGGTTTGTTTTGGGTTTGTTTTTCATTTGAGTGGGGGGTAGGAGACCCCTAGTGTCTTCAAAGACCCGTCGCGATGTCACCGGCGTCATTGGCAGCGCCGTTTCCCGGCTCGCCCTCTGTCCGGGCGGGCCTGGGAGCCGGCCTCCGTGTCAGTCCCAAGGCCTTCGCCTTTTGGACTGCGCAGCCGCCAGATACGAAACGTACCTGCCCAGGTAGACGGACCACTTCTCGGAGTCTCATCGACCGCGAGGATGAAATGCCCAAGCTGTTTGCAATCTGATACATGGTGGCTCTGTTTGTCATCTGATCCCTGACCCCAGGGCTTTGAACCACCGCCTGTAGTAGAACGCTCCATCGCGGCTCAGTGCTTCCAAAGCCAGGGCCCGCCGCTGCAGCTCCCGCGAATCCGCCTCCGCCTTGCTCCCTTGCCGCCGTCGAGACTTGGTTAACCGATGATATAACTACCATACATAAATCGGGTCTGAATTGTCAAGCTCTGGAGCTACCCGCTGATTCAGTGGCGGGCCAGTCTTTGAGTGGGCTTTGATCCAAGAGCGGTCGTCGACTTGTGTTAGTATCTGCCCAACGGCTGAAGCCGGTCGTCCGCCATGGATTTGCCTAAGCTCTTCCTCAGCTACAACAGTGCCGATCGAACGTCGGTGATTGCGGTCCAGAAGCTGCTTCAAGCACGCGGGATCGCGACTTTTCTTGATCGCGACCAGCTAGTTGCGGGCCTTCCCTGGGGGGATGCCCTTGAGCAGGGGCTCAAGGATGCTGACGCGGTCGCCGTCTTTATCGGGCACGAGCTGGGCGGCTGGCAGAAGCGGGAACTGTGGTTTGCCCTCGACCGGCAGGTTCGTGAGGAGAAACAAGGCCAGGCTTTTCCCGTAGTCCCGGTGCTGCTGCCGGGCGCGGACCTTACCGCCGGCTTTCTCTTCAGCAACACCTGGGTCGATCTTCGTGCCGGACTCGCCGGCTCGGCCACGGCGGAGAGTCTGGACGCCCTAGCGAGCGCTTTGAAAGGTACAAGTCCTGGGCCCGCGATTACGGTGTCAGCCGCTCAGGCGGCTGAGCGAGCTGCGGCACTGTGCCCGTACCGCGGTCTGGAGGTATTTCGCGAGGAAGACGCCGCCTTCTTCGCCGGACGCCAGACCTTCGCGAGCCAGTTACTCGAATTCACCCTGGGCAAGGACCTGGTGGTGGTCGTTGGACCCTCCGGCAGCGGCAAGTCGTCGGTGGTGCAGGCAGGCCTCATCCCCTTGCTACGCCGCCAGCTGCCGCCGGCGAACACCTGGGATACGGTGATTTTCACGCCGGGCAGCGACCCCTGCCACCGCCTAGCCTCGGCGCTGATTCCGCTCTTGGAGCCGGAGCTGACCGAAACGGCCCGCCTCGCCGAGGCGGAGGAGCTCGGGCGAAACCTCGCCGAAGGACGCACGCGGGTCGAAGCTGTAATGAACCGCGTGATCGAGAAGTCCAAGGGTACGGGGCGCCTGCTCCTCGTGGCCGACCAGTTCGAGGAGCTGTTTACTCTTACCCCTGAGCCGCGCCGCCGGCCGCTTGTAGAGTCGCTGCTTGGGGCCCTCGGGAACGCCCCTTTCACGCTCCTGCTGACACTGCGCGCCGACTTCTACAGCCAGGTCATCGGGCTAGACCGGGAGCTGAGCGACCGCCTCGCGCCCGCGCAAGTGAACATCGGCGCGCTCACCCCGGACGAGTTGCGGGAGAGTATCACCACCCCGGCCAGGCTTGTCGGTCTCGAATTTGAAGCAGGCCTGGTGGAACGTATTCTGACCGACGTGGGCAGTGAGCCGGGTCGGCTGCCTCTGGTGGAATTCGCTCTCACTGAACTCTGGCAACGGCGCGAGGGGAACCGGCTTGCCAACCGCGCCTACGACGAAATCGGGGGCGTCACCGGGGCCCTTGCCCGCAGGGCCGAAGCCGAGTTCGCCGGCTTGAGGCCTGAGGAACAGGCAGCGGCGCGACGTCTGTTCAGCCGCTTGGTGCGCGTTGCCAGACCCGACGAGGCCGGCGAGGATACGCGGCAACGAGCTGACCTGGGCGAAGCCGACAAGGTCGCGAAGCGCGTGGCGACTGAGTTCGCCGACGCGCGCTTGCTCGTGACCGGTATTGAAGGCGACGCAACATTATCCGTGGAGGTAGCGCACGAGGCCCTGATCCGAAACTGGGAACGCCTCCGGAGTTGGCTTAACCAAGATCGCGAGTTCCTGCTTTGGCGGCAGCGCCTCCAAGCCCAAGTGGAGGAGTGGCATCGACGCGGAGAAGACGCCGGCTACCTGCTACGGGGCGCGCCCCTCGCCGAAGCCGAACGCTGGCTCCTCGACCGGCCCCATGATCTCACGTCGGGCGAGCAGAGTCTGATTAAGGAAAGCATTGCGCTTCGCAACGAGGAGTCACACGCGTCGCGGCGGAGGAAACGCCGTCTCTTTGTGCTCTCGGGAGCGCTCATCGGTCTCATCGGGGTACTCGGCGGCGCTGTTCTTCTTGAGAGCGTACAGGCGAAGCGATCAGCGGCACGCCTGGCGGAGAGTCTGAAGGCCCAACAGGTGGAAGCACAGAGAACCGATTTGGCAGGGGCACTGACTGTGTTCGGTACGTCATACGGCCGGGAGGCGCTGGAAACCGCGGAAGGGCGAGGGTTGTTTACCTCTCAGCTGGAAAAATACCTGTTCAGGGAGTACGTCAGCGTTTCCCGGGCCGTAAGCCTTGCTCAACGCCAAGGTGTCTTGAAATCTGGTTCTGACCAGCAGGCAGAGGTCTTGTCTAGCATGAATGGTGACGTTTTTCTGAACCCAAGAAACGAGAGACGCCGCTTCCTGGCGCTGGTAGCCGGCTGGGACTCTTACGCTCCTCCTTGGCCTCGCTTGACCGGCGCGGTCGCGGATGCGCGGAGCATTGATAATGGACTGAGGAAGGCTGGTTACCCTTCCCGGCTCCTGACCAATGCTTCGTCTGCGGAACTAAACGAAGCATTAGACCAACTTTTGTCCGAGGCCGCTAAGGATTGCCAGACCGAAGGTCCCAACGTAGGATCTAAGCCCGCTAGAGGCTTTGAGATCGTCAGGCCCATCAAGCCTTGCGACAACGAGCTCGTGTTTCTCTACTTCGCCGGCCATGGTTGGGTGAGCGGTGGCACGACTTATGTGGTCCCCGGCAACGCAGGAACGCCTGAGACGACGGTGAACGCGCCTGGTTCGTTCTTCAGCATTGAAGGGCTCAGAGGAAGAATCGCTGAGCGGGCGGCAGCGCAGATTATTGTTGCGGACGTAAGCAGGCCCCTGTTGGGGCGCTAACCTCTTCGAATCCAGTCTCTAAAATCAGGCGTCACGTGTGCTTTCGGTGAGGCTGCGTGACTCGGCCTAACCGAAGTTGATAACGTCGGTCTTTCACCCAGGAGGATCGACGATGTCCAGAGAGTCGCCCGACATTTCCCCAAAGATGCGAAAGGTTCTTA
>Ga0335085_10016172_pt1 | contig 10794 bp, 6 predicted proteins | sample Lox_Sample_45_FD_206712 | JGI IMG/M metagenome (GOLD analysis project Ga0335085, IMG submission 206712) | Soil microbial communities from Loxahatchee National Wildlife Refuge, Florida, United States - Lox_Sample_4.5 | ecosystem: Environmental > Terrestrial > Soil > Wetlands | place: USA: Florida... | reverse complement strand
GGGGATTGCCGCACCGGGCGGCGAGGGGGTGGCGATGGCAAGGCGTGTGAAGGATGCGGTGGTGCGCATCGGGGGTGCGTCCGCGTTCCTCATCGACAGCGCGCTGGCGGTGCCGCAGCTGCTGCGTTCAGGCTCACTCGACTACCTGGTCTTCGACTACCTCGCTGAAGGGTCGATGGGGCTCCTCGGGCGCATGCAGGCGCTGGACCCGAAGGGTGGTTACGGTACGGACTTCCTCAGCGTGCACGTGGGGCCGCATCTCAGGGACATCGCGCGCCAGCAGATCCGCGTCGTCGCCAACGCCGGGGGCCTGAACCCCAGGGGCCTCGCCGAGGCGACGCAGGCCCAGGTCCGCGCGGCGGGCCTCGAGCTCAAGGTCGCCTACGTCGACGGCGATGACGTGCGCGGCCAGGTTGACGCGCTGCGCGCGGCGGGCGTGCGCGACATGTTCACCGGCGCGGCACTCCCGCAGCGGCGCATCATCAGCGCGAACGTCTACTTCGGCGCCTTCCCGATCGCGGCAGCGCTCGCGGCCGGGGCGGACATCGTCATCACCGGGCGCGTCGTCGACAGCGCACTCGCGCTCGGCCCCCTGATCCATGAGTTCGGCTGGGGTGCGCGCGACTACGATGCGCTCGCCGCCGGCACCCTGGCCGGGCACCTGCTCGAGTGCGGCGCCCAGGTCACGGGGGGCACCTTCACCGACTGGCGCAGCGTGCCGCGCTGGGAAGACATCGGCTTCCCCATCGGGGAATGTCACCGCGACGGCTCGCTCGTCATCACCAAGCCCGCGGGCAGCGGCGGACTGGTGAGCGTCGGCACCGTGGCCGAGCAGCTGCTGTACGAGGTGAGCGACCCCGCCGACTACATCGTCGCCGACGTGCGCTGCGACTTCAGCGGCGTCGAGCTGTCGCAGGCCGGCCCGGACCGCGTGCGCGTGAGCGGGGCCCGCGGCCGGGCACCCACGGACTGCTACAAGGCCTGCATCACCTACGACGACGGCTGGCGCGCCATCGCCTACCAGCCGCTGATCGGGGAGGAGGCCGCCGCCAAGGGCGAGCGGCAGGCGGCGGCACTGTTCGCGCGCGCCCGGGTGCTGCTGCGGGCGCGCGAGCTGCCGGACTTCACGGCGACCAGCTGCGTGGTGATCGGCGATGAGCGCAGCTACGGTGCGCACGCGCGCCCGGGCGGTGGACGCGAGGTCATCGCGAAGCTCGTGGCCGACCACCCGGACAAGCTTGGCGCGGACCTGTTCGCGCGCGAGCAGTGGACCGCGATCTCGGGGATGTCGGTGGGCACGTCCATCAACCTCGCCACCCAGGTGCTGCCGGTGACGGGGCTGTTCCTGTGCCTGATGCCCAGGGCCAGCGCGACCCCGCAGCTCACGATCGACGGCGTGACGCGCGCGCTCCCGGACATCCCCGGTGTCGCGGCAGCGACGCTGCGGCCCGGGCCGCCGCCCGCCGCGGCCGGCCCCGCCGCGCCGGCGGTGACGGTCGACCTGCTGCGGCTCGCGTTCACGCGCTCGGGCGACAAGGGGCACCTCTTCAACGTCGCCGTCATCGCCCGCCGGCCCGAGTTCCTGCCCTGGCTGCGCGCCGCGCTGCAGCCGGCGGCGGTGGCTGAGTGGTACCGGCACCTGTGCGCCGGGAAGCCGCCCCGGGTCGACCGCTACGAGGTGCCGGGCTTCCACGCGCTGAACCTCGTGGTGCACGATGCGCTGGAGGGCGGCATCAACGCCAGCACGCAGCTGGACCCGGCCGCGAAGGGCATGGGGCAGATGCTGCTGCGCTTCCCGGTGGCGGTGCCGGCGGCCCTGGCCGCGCAGCTGGATGCCACCCACTGAACACTCTCGAAGGGGACTGCGCCGATGGCTACCGCGACCGACTACTCCTACCTCATGAAGGGACTCACCCGCGTGCCCACGACCTCGAGCACGCTGGTGAGCTCCTCGCGCTACCTCAACGACCCGCGCATCCGCGACTGGGTCGCGACCCACCTGCTGCGGCGCAACGGCCCCGATGCCCCCACGCCGTCGGACCCGATGCCGCTGGTGCTCGCGCTGCGCGAGGTCCAGGACATCGACCACATCAACGCGCTGTTCGCCGCCGAGCGGCGCAGGAACGCGGCGCTCGATGACTGGTTCCGCACCGGGCACATCTCCAGCTTCCGGCGCGAAGACCTCAGCGACTACCCGCCGCACACCATGGCCGGGATCTTCTACAAGCAGCTGATGGACAACGACCTGCAGGTCGACATCGTCCCCCCCTACAAGCCGCAGAACGACTACCAGTACTTCTTCCTGCGCGCCGGGCAGACCCACGACCTCGAGCACATCCTGGGCGGGGGCGGGTTCGACTTCATCGGCGAGGTCGTGCCCTACTACATGCGCCTCGCCAACCTGTTCGTGCACCTGAGTCCCGAACTCGCCGGCGAGCTGTGCGTCTTCTACATGCTGTCCTCGACCCGCATCCTCACGCGCGCGGTGCTGCACTATCCGCAGACCTGGCTCGCGGTGCTGGACGCGCTCGAGCGCGGCTCGCAGGTCGGGCGCGAGTCCGACCCCCTGTACCTGCTGCGCTGGGAGGACGTGTTCGCCCTCACGCCCGAGGAGGCGCGCCGCAAGTGCGGCATCCGCGGTGTGCGCCTCGCGGACACCGCGGCCGCCTCGGCGCTGTGGTGCTGAAGCCCGTGGGCGCCGCACGCTCGGTGATCATCACGGGCGCCTTCGGGGCCCTGGGGGGCGCCGTGGCGCGCCGCTTCGCCGCCGAGGGTGACCGGCTCGGGCTCATCGACCGGGCGGCACCGCCGGACTGGGCCCGCAGCGCGTTCGGTGCGCCGCACCAGCTGCGCGGCGGGATCGACCTCGCCGACGAACGGGCGGCGGGTGCGGCCGTGGCCGCGCTCGGCGCGGGCCTCGGCGGCCTCGACGTGCTGGTGAACGTCGCCGGGGGCTTCCAGTGGGAGCTGGTCGCGCGTGGCTCGGTCGCCACCTGGCAGGCCATGTTCGACATGAACCTCAGGACCGCGCTCGTGGCCTGCCAGGCGGCCATCCCGCTGCTGGCCGCCCGCGGCGGCGGCCGCATCATCAACATCGGCGCCGGGGCCGCGGGGCGCGCCGCGGCCGGCATGGGCGCTTACACCGCCTCCAAGGCCGGGCTGGAGCGGCTGACGGAGGCCCTCGCCGCGGAGCTGCGCGACCAGCAGATCCTGGTGAACACGATCCTGCCGGGCACCATCGACACCCCCCGCAACCGGGCCGACATGCCGGATGCGGACTTTGCGCGCTGGGTGGCCCCGGATGCGGTCGCGGACGTCGTGGCCTTCCTGGCCTCCGAAGGTGCCCGGGCCGTCACCGGCGCCGCCATCCGCGTCTTCGGCCGCGGCTGACTTTCGCGGCCCCGCGGCTCGCGCGGTGGCCATGGCGCGTACGCGACCGCGGCGGTCCCTTTTGGGTTGGAGCCCGGGACGCGGCGCTGTCAGGCTCCCCGTCCCGCGGAGGGTCCGAGACCGGCTCCCCGCAAGGAGCGCCCGTGAACTTCGCGACCGACCAACCGTTCATCCTGACCGCCAGCTGCCCGAGCCGCATGGGGACCACGGCCGCCATCACCGGTTTCCTCGCCGCGCGCCGCTTCTACCTGATCGAGATGCACCAGTTCGACGACACGCTGTCGCAGCGCTTCTTCGTGCGCATCACCTTCTGCGCGGTGCAGGGCGAGAAGGTGGACCTGGGGCGGCTGCGGCGCGAGTTCGAGGCGGTCGCCGAGGCCGAGCAGATGGAGTGGCGCATCCATGACAGCCGCGAGCGCATGCGCGTGCTGATCATGGTCTCGAACTTCGACCACTGCCTCGAGGACCTGCTGTACCGGCTGCGCACCGGCGAGCTGAAGATGGACGTCACGGCCGTAGTCTCCAACCACGTGACCCTGCAGCCCATCGCGCTGCGGCACAACCTGCCGTACTTCCACCTGCCGGTGACGCCGGCCACCAAGGCGGAGCAGGAGCGGCGCCTGCTGGAGCTGATCGACTCGACGCGCACCGAGCTCGTAGTGCTGGCGCGCTACATGCAGATCCTGTCCGATGACCTGTGCGGCAAGCTGCGCGGCCGGGCGATCAACATCCACCATTCCTTCCTGCCCGGCTTCAAGGGCGCCAAGCCCTACCACCAGGCGTACGACCGCGGCGTGAAGCTGATCGGCGCCACGGCACACTATGTCACCCACGACCTGGATGAGGGTCCGATCATCGAGCAGGTGGTCGAGCGGGTAGACCACGGCTATACGCCCGACCTGCTGGTGGCGGCGGGGCGTGATTCGGAGCGCCGCGCGCTGTCGACCGCGGTGCGCTACGCCATCGAGCACCGGGTATTCCTCAACGGCGGCCGCACGGTCGTCTTCAAGTAGCAAGACCGGGTCTTGGTTCCTCCCGGGGCGGGCCGCGGGAACGCCGGCCGTGCTATCGTTCGCGTGCGCAGGCGCCGCCTGTTGGCGCTACGCCACAGGACGGCGCCGTTTGCCGTCGCTCAGGGGAGATGCATGCGTCAGATTTTTGTCGCGCTGGGGATTTGCGTGCTGGCCGTGGCCTGCAGCCACCCGGGCGGTTCGGCAACCTCGCACGGGCTGAGCGCCGAGGAGTCGGCGTTCCAGAAGCAGCTGCAGGAGCAGTTCCTGGACGCCAAGCCCGGCACCGTCATCGAGGTCCCGGCCGGCCACCACGCCCTGGACCGCGTGCTCACGCTGCGCGCGAGCGGGGTAACCGTGCGCGGGGCCGGGACGGACTCCAGCGTGCTGTCCTTCAAGAACGAGATCTCCGGCCCGGAAGGCATCCTGGTGTACGGCGGTGACTTCACCATCGAGAACCTCACCATCGAGGACACCAAGGGCGACGGGCTCAAGATCAACGACGGCGACGGCATCACCATCCGCGGCGTGCGCGTCACCTGGAGCGGCGGGCCGAAGACCACCAACGGCGCCTACGGCATCTACCCGGTGAAGTCGCACAACATCCTGATCGAGAACTCCTCGGTTTCGGGCGCCTCCGATGCCGGCATCTATGTCGGCCAGTCGACCAATGTCATCGTGCGCGACTGCCACGCGGAAGGGAACGTCGCCGGCATCGAGATCGAGAACACCATCGGCGCCGACGTGCACGACAACCTGGCCACCGGCAACACCGGCGGCATCCTGGTGTTCAACATGCCGAACCTGAGCCAGCCCGGGCACTCGACCCGCGTGTTCCACAACAAGGTGCTGAAGAACAACCTGGCCAACTTCGCCGCGCGCGGGGCGGCGGTCGCCAGCGTCCCGGCGGGCTCGGGGGTGGTGGTCAACTCCAACAGCAAGGTCGAGATCTTCGACAACGACATCGCCGACAACCAGACCGCGAACCTGATCATCTCGGCGTACTTCTCCACCAACTACTACAACAAGCCGGGCATCGACCCGAACTACGACCCGTACCCGCGCTCGATCTACGTCTACGACAACCGCTTCTCCGGTGGCGGGGACTCCCCCGACGGCCTGGAACTCAAGACGCTGAAGGTGGCGATGTTCGGGCTCAACGGGCACTTTCCCGACGTGCTGTGGGACGGCTACCGGGACGACAAGAACCTGGTCAACGGGCAGCCGCCGGCCGCCGAGCGCATCTGCATCAAGAACGGCAGCGTGACCGTGCTCAACGCCGACGGCCCGCACAAGTACAAGAACCCGAGCACCGACATGAAGGCCTACCAGTGCGAGCTGCCGAAGCTCCCCCCGGTCGAGCTCGCCGGCAGGACCTGAAGCTTGGGGAATTCCTGGGCTTGGCGCTCGCTCGGGCCGGCGTGGCTGGCGCCAGCGCTGCTGGGCGCGCAGCTCGCGGCCTGCGCGCGCACGCCGCCGCCCGTGCATTACTTTCCGAGCGGGCGGCCCGCACACCTGAGCGAATGGCACGTCGTGTACCGCGCGGGCGACCGCCTGGCCCTGAACACGGCGGTGGTGCCGTACGACCTCAACACGCCGCTCTTCAGTGACTACGCCCACAAGCTGCGCACCCTGTGGCTGCCGCGGGGCCGGGCGGCGCGCTACTCGCCCACCGGCACCTTCGAGTTCCCCGAGGGCACGGTCATCACCAAGACCTTCTACTACCCGCACGCGGCGGGCCCCGAGTCGGCAGTCGCCCGCACCTACGACCAGTCGCACGACTTCGCCGGGAGCGGCCTCGACCTCAGGTCCGTGCGCCTGATCGAGACGCGCATCCTGGTGCGGCGTGCGCACGGCTGGGAGGCGCTGCCCTATGTCTGGAATGCCGACCAGACGGACGCGGAACTGGCGCGCACCGGCGACGAGGTGCCGCTGGAGCTGGTGGCCGCCGATGGCAGCCACGAGGACTTCACCTACGTGGTGCCGAACGAGAACCAGTGCGCCGGCTGCCACGTGGTCGACCTCAGGACCAGGGCCATCGCGCCCATCGGGCCCAAGGCGCGGCACCTCAACCGCGACTACGCCTATCCCGACGGCACGCACAACGAGCTCAGCTACCTCGCCAAGGTGGGCTACCTTGAGGGCCTGCCGCCGCTGGCGGACGTGCCGCGCAACGCCAACTGGCGCGACCCGGGGGCATCACTTGAGGCGCGGGCGCGCGCCTACCTGGACGTCAACTGCGGCCACTGCCACAGCCCGACCGGGCCTGCGGACACCACCGCGCTGACCTTCGACGTGGATACCCCGCTCGACCGCCACCTCGGGCTGTGCAAGCCGCCGGTGGCCGCAGGCCGCGGCACGGGAGACCACCTGTTCGACATCGTGCCCGGACACCCGCAGGACTCGATCCTGCCGTTCCGCATGGCCTCGCGCGAGCCGGGCGTGATGATGCCCGAGCAGGGGCGCGGCACCGTGCACCGCGAGGGCCTGGACCTGATTCGTGAGTGGATCGCCGCCATGCCCGGGGAGTGCGGCGCCTGAGATGTGGACAGCCGCGGGAGCCTGAAGATGAACATCCGTCACCGTTCGATCGACCTCGCGGTGCTCGCGCTGCTGGCGAGCGCCGCCGCGGCCGCCGCCGATGCACCGCAGTCCGCGAGCCCGGGCACGGGCGAGGGGAGTGAGCTCGAGAGCATCACGGTCACCGCCCAGCGCCGCAGCGAGGCCTCCCAGGACGTCCCCATCGCGCTGCAGGTCGTCACCAGCCGCGAGATCGAGAAGCTCGCGGGCACCGACCTGTCCACCATCAACGGCTACATCCCGGGGCTGTCGGTCGATGGCGAGCAGCCGACGCAGCCGGGCTACACGCTGCGCGGCATCAGCGTGTCGGACTTCGGCATCGGCAGCGATTCCCCGATCGGCATCTACGAGGACGGCGTGTATACCGGCAAGACCGGCGGCGCGCTGCTGCTGTTCAACGACATCCAGCGCATCGAGGTGCTGAAGGGCCCGCAGGGCACGCTGTTCGGCCGCAACAGCGCCGCCGGCGCCATCTCGGTGGTCACCAACGAGCCGGCCGACGCCTACCAGGCGGACGCCAAGGCACGCTTCGGCAACTACAACACCCAGTACTACGAGGCGATGGTGAACGCGCCGCTGTCGGACGAGGTCGCGGCGCGCGTGAGCTTCGTGGACAACCACAGCCACGGCTGGCTGCGCGATGCGGTGAGCGGGCTGCGCTACGACCGCGACGGCGACTACGGCGTGCGCGCGCAGCTGCGCTGGAGCGCGCCCTTCGACACCAAGGTGCGCCTCATCTACGAGATGGAGAACCTCGACCAGCCGGCGCGGCCGGCGATCGGCATCGTGCCGCTGCCGCCCGCGCCGCAGCTGCCGCCGATCCCGGTCCAGCCCGCCACCTGGATCAGCCCCTTCGGCGCCCCGGTGGAGAACGACGTAGTGAACGGCGTCGAGACCCGCCGCTTCAACGGGCTGACGCTGCGGGTCGAGCACGACTTCGGGTTCGCGAGCCTCGCTTCGGTCACCGGCTGGCGGCAGTTCAGCACCTACAACCGCGAGGACCAGGACGGCACCAACCGCCTCTACCTGTACTTCGACGACGTGAACATCGAGGACAACCAGAGCTTCTCGCAGGAGTTCACGCTCGCGCACAACGGCGGCATCGCCGACTGGGTCGGCGGGGTCAACTATTATTACGACCGCGCCGACCAGACCAGCCAGCTGAACCTCTACACCGACAGCCTCGACACGGTGTTCAACAACACCGGGACGGTGCCGGGGGGGATCTACGGCCCGATCAGCGAGGGACTTGCGCAGGCGGGCGTGCCGATCACGCTGCTCGGCGACCCGTGGCAGGAGAACATGATCAACCGCGGCTACGCGCGCGCCTACGCGGCCTTCGGTGACGTGATCTGGCACCTGGGCCGGCAGTGGAACCTGACCACCGGCGTGCGCTTCACGCACGACGAGCGCGACTTCAGCTGGTACAACCCGGAGCGCACCGCGACGCAGCTCGACCAGTCACTCGCGCTGCTGCAGGAGTTCGGCGTGCCACTGCCGCCGTTCCCGTTCACGCAGAACATCGAGTTCAGCACCCCGATCTCCACCAACGCGCCCTACCGCGTCAGCAACAGCTGGAACGACTGGAGCCCGCGCGTGGTGCTCGACTACAAGCCGGTGCCGGACGTGATGTTCTACCTCTCCGGCGCCAGGGGCTACCAGGCCGGCGGCTACAACGCGCTCTCGGTGGGCGCCAAGTTCGACCCCGAGACGGTGCGCAACTACGAGTTCGGCGTGAAGAGCGAGCTGTTCAGCCATCGGCTGCTGCTCAACGCCTCGGTCTACCACTACATCTACTCGAACCTGCAGTCGCTCAACCTGGTGCAGAACGGCAACGGCTCGCTGCCGGAGTACGAGGTGACGCTGAGCGACCAGCGTGCCACGGGCGTCGACTTCGAGACCCAGTGGCAGGTGAGCGACGGGCTGCGCCTGCACCTGAACGCGGCCTACATCGACCTCACCTACGAGAACTACGTCGCGCCCGATGGCACGAACCTCAGCAACCAGGCGGTGGGCGAGCCGCTGTGGCGGGTGGCCGGCGGCCTGGACTACCTGTGGCGCGACCTGTTCCGGGGCGATGTGAACTTCTCCCTGCAGGACGCCTACACCGGGGCGACGCGCTGCAATGCGGATGCGGTCGCGACCGGCGGCTGCTTCAGCAACGCCTACTTCACGGTCGGCAACGCGCGCAACCGCACCGATGCCCGCCTGGCCTGGACCAGCCACACCCGCACCGCCGTCACGGTGGCGGCCTACGTCAACAACATGTTCGACAAGCAGTACGCCACCGGCATCCAGACCATCAGCGAGCAGACCCTCGGGACAGTCTTCACCAACCTGACCGCGCCGCGCTTCTGGGGCGGGGAGGTCGAGGTGCGCTTCTAGGCGCGCGGCGGCGGACCCGGAAGTGAACGCCTTACCCGCAGGGGAGGTTCCTGGCACGGCGGCGGTGCGTGCGGCGCTCGAGGCGGCGCTCGGGCGGCAGCGCCGTGCCTATGCCGCCGACCCGGTGCCCGGCTACCAGCAGCGCCGGGCGGACCTGCGCACGCTGCAGCGCTTCGTGCGCGAGAACCGCGACGCGCTGGTCGCGGCCGTCAATTGCGACTATGGCAGCCGCTCGCCTCACGAGACGCTGTTCGGCGAGATCGTGCCGGTGCTCGACGGGCTCAAGCACACGCTGCGGCACCTCAAGCGCTGGATGCGGCCGCAGCGCCGCGGCGTCGACCTGCTGCTGTTCCCGGGGGCGCGCAACCGGGTGCTGCCCCAGCCGCTCGGGGTCGTCGGCATGATCGTGCCCTGGAACTTTCCCATCAACCTGATGTTCCTGCCCCTGACGTCGGTGTTCGCCGCGGGCGACCGGGCCATGGTCAAGCTGTCGGAGAACTCGCGCCATCTGGCGGCGTTCCTGATCGCCAGCTTGCCGCGCTACTTCCCGCCCGAGAAGCTGCAGGTGTTCGACGAGACCGGCGGGGTGGGGATCGAGTTCTCGCGCCTGCCATTCGACCACCTGCTGTTCACCGGCTCCACGCAGACCGGCCGCAGCGTCATGGCGGCGGCGGCGGCCAACCTCACGCCGGTCACGCTGGAGCTGGGCGGCAAGTCCCCGGCGCTGCTGTGCGATGACTTCCCGGTGCGCACGGCGGCCGAGCGCATCCTGTTCGTGAAGCTCATGAACGCCGGGCAGATCTGCACCACCGTCGACTACCTGCTGCTGCCGCAGGCGCGCACGGAGCAGTTCGTGGCGCAGGCGCGGCAGTTCGTGGCGCAGCGTTACGCGGGCATCGGATCCAGCGACTACACGGCCATCATCGATGCGCGCGCGTTCACCCGCCTCACGCACGCCCTCGAGGATGCCCGGGCGCGGGGTGCGCGGCTGGTGCCGCTGCTGCCAGGGCCGCCCTGGGACGAGGCGACGCGCAAGATCGCGCCGCACCTGGTGATCGACCCGCCGGCGGACAGCGAGCTGATGCAGCGCGAGATCTTCGGGCCGGTGCTGCCGCTCATCGGCTATGCGCAGCTCCCGGAGGCGGTCGCCTTCATCAACGCGCGCCCGCGGCCGCTCGCGTTCTACCCGTTCACGCGGCGGCGCGCGACCCTCGCGTACCTGCTGGCGCACGTCATGTCGGGGGGCGTCTCGGTGAACGATGCGCTGTGGCACGTCGGCCAGCACGACCTGCCGTTCGGCGGCGTCGGCGCGAGCGGCATGGGCCACTACCACGGCCGCGAGGGCTTCCTGACCTTCTCGAAGCTGCGGCCGGTGTTCTACCAGGGGCCGGTGAGCAGCATGCGCATCCTGTGGCCGCCGTTCGGCCGG
>Ga0335085_10016171_pt1 | contig 10794 bp, 9 predicted proteins | sample Lox_Sample_45_FD_206712 | JGI IMG/M metagenome (GOLD analysis project Ga0335085, IMG submission 206712) | Soil microbial communities from Loxahatchee National Wildlife Refuge, Florida, United States - Lox_Sample_4.5 | ecosystem: Environmental > Terrestrial > Soil > Wetlands | place: USA: Florida... | reverse complement strand
GCGCGCGGGCCGCATGATGCCGCGCTGCACGGCGCGGAACGTCGCCTCGAAGGCGATGAGCGTCGCGAGCGATCCGACGATCGCAAGGCCGAAGAAGCCCAGCGCGGCCGTGATCGGCGCGAGCGCCAGCGTGACGGCCACGCCGAGGCGCTTCATCAGATGCCCGGTGACGATCGCCTGGAGGAGGAGCGTGGCGATCTGCACGATCATGTCGATGCGCGCGAACGTCGCGGTGCGCAGGTCGAGATCCTTGCCCAGGGCCGCCACCATTTGCAGGCGCGTGAAGTAGATGAAGGTGACCATCACCGCGAGGATCAGCACGTACGCGCAGATGGCCAGCAGGTAGGGCGAGCGGAAGACCGATTGCAGGCCTTCCCACGCGCTGCCGCCGATGACGGCGTGCTCGGCCGGCGCCGACGCAGCAATAGGCGCGTCTCGATCCGTGCGCAGGCGGGCGAGCCACCGGGCGGCGAGGAGCGCGAGTACGAGGAAGGCGGCCGAGATCGGGAGCAGCGCCGGCGTTCCAAGCGGCCTGGCGAGCACGCTCGCGAGCCACGGGCCGAAGATCGCGCCGAGCGTTCCGCCCACGGCGATCGCACCGAAGAGGCGTTTGCTTTGCTCCAAGCTAAAGCGGTCCGCCATCAGCGCCCAGAAGAGCATCGTGGCGAAGAGGTTGAAGACGCTGAACCACACATAGAACACCTGCCCGGTCCGTTGGCCGATGCGCTCGGGCGCGAGCACGAGCAGCGCGTAGAAGGCGACGAGGCCGAGCGCGAAGAAGACGTAGGTCGCGTTGATGAAGGCGAGGCGGCGGAAGCGGCTGACGAGCCATCCGAACACCGGATTGACGAGGAGCGTCACGACGACCGTGCCGATGAACAGCCAACGGATCGCATCGATGCCGCGCTGCATGCCGAGCGCCTCGCGAGCCGGCCGCACCACCATCAGCGCGGTGAGCACACAAAAGAAGAACAGCCCCGCGGCGAGCGTCGGCAGCGCCTCCTCGCGGCGGATGTTGGAAAGGCGCTGCAGAACGCTGCCGGGCATTCGCCATTATGCCTGCCGATCGGCGCCACACCGCCGCCTGCGGCGGCGCCCTCTCGGAAGAGGAGGGGACAGCTTCGACTCTTTCCCCTCCATCCCAGGGAGGGGTGGCGCGCGAGGCGAGGCGGGTGCTGGAGTGCTCGGGCGATCGCCGTGTGGTTTATGATTCGTCCGTGAGCGCAAAAAAATTCGAAATTCTCGTCCTCAACCAGATCTCGCAGGTCGGCCTGAAGCGCCTCCCGGAAAAGGGCTACAGGGTTTCCAAGGACTCGGCGCATCCCGACGCGATCCTCGTCCGCTCGCACGACATGCACTCCATGACGATTCCCGACAGCGTGCGCGCGATCGGCCGTGCCGGCGCCGGCACCAACAACATCCCGGTGAAGGCGATGAGCGGGCGGGGCGTGCCGGTGTTCAACGCGCCCGGCGCGAACGCCAACGCGGTGAAGGAGCTGGTTCTCGCCGGGATGCTGATCGCCGCCCGCAACCTCGCGCCCGCGCTCGGCTTCGTCTCCTCGCTCTCCGGCGACGACAAGACGCTCTCGGAGAAGGTGGAGGCGGGCAAGAAGCAGTTCGCCGGGATGGAGCTGCCGGGGCACACGCTCGGGGTGATCGGCCTGGGGAAGATCGGCAGCCTCGTGGCCGACGCGGCGATCAAGCTCGGCATGAACGTGCTCGGCTACGATCCGGAGATCACCGTCGACGCCGCCTGGAGCCTGCCCTCGCAGGTGAAGAAAGCGCATTCGATCGAGGAGGTGCTCAAGGCCAGCCACTTCGTGACGCTGCACGTGCCGCTCCTTCCGGTCACGAAGCACCTGATCGATGCGAAGAAGCTCGACCTCGTGCACTCGGGCGCGATCCTGCTCAATTTCTCGCGCGAGGAGGTGGTCGACGCCAAGGCGGTCGCCGCGGCGCTGAAAGGCCACAAGCTCGGGCGCTACGTCACCGATTTTCCCGCGGCGGCGCTCGCCGGGAACCCGGCAGTGATCGCGCTGCCGCACCTCGGCGCCTCCACCCGCGAGGCCGAGGACAACAGCGCGGTGATGGTCGTCGACCAGGTGCGGGACTATCTCGAGCACGGCAACATCCAGAACGCGGTCAACTTTCCCGACGTCGTGATGGGACGCGAATCGCCCTACCGAATCGGCGTGGCGAACGCCAACGTGCCGAACATGGTGGGCCAGATCTCCGGCGCCATGGCGAAGTCCGGCCTCAACATCCACAACATGATCAACCGCTCGAAGGGCGAGATGGCCTATACCCTGGTCGACGTGGACAGCCCCGTCGGCAAGGCACTGGTGGAGGAGCTCGCCGCTATCCGCGGCGTGCTCGCGGTCCGCTATCTGCCCCTGTCCTGAACGCCATGGCCGACGACATCGCCAGGCACCGCGCCGAGATCGACGCGCTCGACGAGAGAATCGTCGCGCTCCTCAACGAGCGCGCCGCGCACGCCGCCGCCATCGGCAAGCTCAAAGGAGACGGCGGCGCCTACCGTCCGGAGCGCGAGGCCGAGGTGCTGCGCCACGTCGCCGGCGCGAACCGCGGGCCCCTCGCCAACCCCGCGCTGGTGCGCCTGTTCACCGAGATCATCTCCGCCTGCCGCGCGCTCGAGCAGCCGCTCACCGTCGCCTACCTCGGCCCGCAGGGCACCTTCAGCGAGATGGCTCTGGAGAGGCAGTTCGGCGCGAGCGTGGCGGCGCTGCCCTGCGCTTCCATCGACGAAGTGTTCCGCGCCGCCGAGACCGGCGCCGCGGCCTATGCCGTGGTGCCGGTGGAAAATTCCACCGACGGCGCGATCGGGCGGACTCTCGACCTGCTGCTCGCCACCCCGCTCAAGATCTGCGCCGAGGTGGTGCTGCGCGTGCAGCAGAACCTGATGGCGAAGCGCGCCTCGATGAAAGCCATACGCAAGGTCTATTCGCACCCGCAGTCGCTCGCGCAGTGCCAAGGCTGGCTCGCGCAAAACCTGCCGGGCGCCCAGCGCGTTCCGGCGGCGAGCAACGCGGAAGGCGCGCGCATCGCCGCGAAGGAGAGTAGTGCCGCCGCGATCGGACCGGAAGTGGCGGCGGAGCGCTACGGCCTGAAGATCCTGGCGCGCTCGATCGAGGACGACCCCAAGAACAGGACCCGGTTTCTCGTGCTGGGCCCGCACGACGCCGGTGTCTCGGGAAAGGACCGCACCTCGCTGGTCATGACCGCGCACAATCGGCCGGGCGCGGTCCACGACCTGATCGCTCCCCTCGCGGCCAACGGAGTCAGCATGACGCGGCTGGAGTCGCGCCCGGCGCGCACCGGGCAGTGGGAGTACTACTTCTACGTCGACATCGAGGGCCACCAGCGGGACGCGCGGGTCGCCAAGGCGCTCGCGGAGCTGCGCGACAAGGCGCCCTTCGTGAAGATCTTCGGCAGCTACCCGGCTGCCGTGCTGTAGCCTTCCCTTTCATGGACCTTTGCGAGCAATCCCCGTCCTACATACGCGCCATCGCGCCGTATCAGCCGGGCAAGCCGATCTCCGAGCTCGCCCGCGAGATGGGCCTGAGCGAGAAAAGGATCATCAAGCTCGCCTCGAACGAGAATCCCCTCGGCGTGTCCCCCAAGGCGAAGACCGCGATCAAGCGGGCGCTCGCCGAGCTCGGACGCTATCCCGACGGCAATGCCTTCGATCTGAAGGCGGCGCTCGCGCGCCGCTTTGGCGTGCCCGACGAGTGCATTGTCATAGGCAACGGCTCCAATGATCTCCTGGAGATGGTCGCGGCGGCATTTCTGGCTCCGGGACGCTCGGCCGTGTACTCGCAGCACGCCTTCGCCGTCTACCCGCTCGCCACGCAGGCGCGGGGCGCGCGCAGCATCGTCGTGCCGGCGAAGAACTACGGGCATGACCTTCGGGCGATGCTCGCGGCGATCGCTCCCGACACCCGGGTGATGTTCGTCGCCAATCCGAACAACCCGACCGGGACCTTCGTTCCGGGCGGGGAGCTCGAGGATTTCCTTGCGCACTGCCCCCCCGAGGTGGCGGTCGTCGTCGACGAGGCCTACACCGAGTACCTGCCGCGGGAGCTCCGGTACGACAGCCCGGCGTGGCTGAAGAAATATCCGAACTTCATCCTCACGCGCACCTTCTCGAAGGTCTATGGCCTGGCCGGCCTCCGGGTGGGCTTCGGGCTCATGCAGCCGGGCGTCGCTGAACTGCTCAACCGCGTGCGCCAGCCCTTCAACGTCAACAGCCTCGCGCTCGCCGCCGCGGCCGCCGCGCTCGAGGACAGGGCGTTCGTCGCGAAGAGCACCAAGGTGAACCGCGCCGGCATGGCGCGGCTGGAGCGCGGTTTCAAGAGGCTCGGGCTCGAGTACATTCCCTCGTGCGCCAATTTCGTCAGCTTCGCCGTACCGCGGCGCGGCGAGGGTCCGAGGGCGGGAGCGGTATACGAAAGGCTCCTGCGCCAGGGCGTCATCGTCAGGCCGGTGGCGGGCTACGGCATGCCCGACCATCTTCGCGTCACCGTCGGCCTGCCTGCGGAGAACGAGCGTTTCCTGAAGGCCCTCGGGGCGGCGCTGGAGGCGTAATGGCGCGCTTCGAAAAGCTCGTGATCGTCGGCGTCGGCCTGATCGGCGGCTCCTTTGCGCTTGCGCTGAAGGAAGCTGCCGCCGTGGGCCGCGTCGCAGGGGTCGGCCGCAGCGAGCGGAACATCCGGCGCGCGATCGAGCTGAAGGTGATCGACGCGGCCGGCGCGCTCGACCGCGCGACCCTGGGCGACGCCGATCTGGTGCTCCTCGCGGTGCCGGTCGGGCAGATGCAGGCTGTGATGCACGCAATCGGGCCGCTTATCGGCGGGAAGACGGTCGTCACCGACGCGGGAAGCACCAAGCAGGACGTCGTCGAGCTCGCGCGACGCGAGCTGAGGAAATCGCTGGCGCGCTTCGTGCCCGGACATCCCATTGCCGGCACCGAAAAGAGCGGGGCCGACGCCGCGTTCGCCGGCCTGTATCGCGGCCGCAAGGTCGTGCTCACGCCGCTGAAGGGGACCGAGCCCGGGGCCCTGGCGCTGGTGCGCTCGGCGTGGGAGAGCTGCGGAGCGAGCGTGTTCGAGCTCGCGCCCCGGGAGCACGACGCGGTGCTTGCGGGCGTGAGCCACCTCCCGCACGTGCTCGCGTTCGCGCTGGTGGACCACGTGGCTCGCCACAAGGACGCGAAGCGCCTGTTCTCCTACGCGGCGGGCGGCTTTCGCGATTTCACCCGCATCGCCTCGAGCCACCCGGAAATGTGGCGCGACATCTGCCTCGCGAACCGCAAGGCGCTGCTCGCCGAAATCGACCGCTACGGCGGGGAGCTCGACCGGGTGAAGAGGATGCTCGAGCGCGGCGACGGAGAAGCGCTCGAGGCGCTTTTCGCAGGCGCGCGCGACGCGCGCGAGCGCTGGTTGCAGGACAAGTGATGGGACAGGCGATGAGCCTGCGGCCGTGAAGTTCCTCGACCTCGGTCCGATCGGGCGGGTGGAGGGGAGGGTGAAGATGCCCGGATCGAAGAGCATCTCCAACCGCGTGCTGCTGCTCGCCGCCCTCGCGGAAGGCGAGACGCGCATCGAGGAGCTGCTCGAGTCCGACGACACCCAGGTGATGCTTGAAGCGCTCGCGAGGCTGGGCGCGAAAGTCGATCGGCGTCCCGGGGGGGCCGCGCGGGTGCGCGGGGTGAACGGAATGTTCCCGTCGAAGTCGGCCGAGCTGTTCCTGGGGAACGCCGGCACGGCGTTCAGGCCGCTCACCGCGGTGCTCGCGCTCTGCGGCGGCGATTATCGGCTTTCCGGATCGCCACGCATGCACGAGCGCCCGATCGGCGATCTCGTCGATGCGCTGCGCGACCTCGGCGCGCGCATCGAGTACTGCGGCAAGGAGGGATTTCCGCCCCTCGCGCTGCGCCCGGGAAGGATCAGGCCGGGCGGGACGGTCCGCGTGCGCGGCGACGTCTCTTCCCAGTACCTGTCGGCGCTGCTGATGGCGCTGCCTCTGCTGCGCTCGGAGACCCGGGTCGACGCCGAGGGCGAGCTGATTTCCAGGCCTTACGTCGAGATCACATTGAACTTGATGCGCCGCTTTGGCGTGGAGGTCAGGCGCGAAGGCTGGAAATCGTTCACGGTTCCCGCGGGCTTCTACTGTTCGCCGCGGGAGATTCGCGTCGAGGGGGATGCTTCCTCGGCTTCCTATTTCCTCGCGGCGGGCGCGATCAGCGGGCTCGCCGGGGGAGGGCCGGTGAGGGTCGAGGGCGTCGGCCGCTCGAGCATCCAGGGCGACTTGCGCTTCACCGAGGTGCTCGAGAGCATGGGCGCCGCGATTTCGATGGGCGAGGACTGGATCGAGGCCACGGCGGGCCGGGAAGCCCGGGCGCGGGGGAAATTCACGCCGCTCGACGCCGACCTCAACCACATTCCCGACGCCGCGATGACGGCCGCGGTCGCCGCGCTCTTCGCCGACGGCCCGAGCACGATCCGCAACATCGCCAGCTGGCGCGTCAAGGAAACCGACCGGATCGCCGCCGTGGCAAGAGAGCTGCGCAAGCTCGGCGCCGCCGCGGAGGAAGGCGCCGACTTCATTCGCGTCACGCCGCCCGCGGCGCTGCGCCCCGCTGCGATCGATACCTACGACGATCACCGCATGGCGATGAGCTTCTCGCTCGCGGCGCTCGGCGGAATCCGGGTGCGCATCAACGACCCGGACTGCGTCGGCAAGACCTTCCCGCAGTACTTCGACGCGCTCGCGAGCATTTCGCGGCCGGCCGCCGCGTGAAGCCCGCGCCGGTCATCGCCATCGACGGCCCGTCAGCCTCGGGGAAGGGCACGGTCGCGCAGCGGGTCGCCGGGGAGCTCGGGTTCCACTACCTGAACAGCGGCGCACTGTACCGGCTCGTGGCGCTCGCCGTCACCCGCAAGGGCATCGATACCTCGGACGAGGCGGCGGCCGCTGCGGTGGCCCTGCAGCTCCCCGTCCCCCGCTTCGAGGGGGAGGAGATCTTCTTCGAGGACAAGCCGGTGGGCGAGCTGATTGCCGCCGAACAGTGCTCGGCGGTGGCGTCTTTGGTGGCCGCGCTGCCGAAGGTGCGCCAAGCCCTGCTCGAGCGGCAGCGCGCGTTCCGCCGCCCGCCCGGACTGGTGGCCGAGGGCCGCGACATGGCCTCGATCGTCTTCCCCGATGCGAGCCTCAAGGTTTTCCTTACGGCAAGCCTCGAAGCGCGGGCCGACCGGCGACATAAACAGTTGAAAGAAAAAGGAATCGCTGCTACACTTGCCCGCCTTCTGCAGGATTTGCGCGAGCGCGATGCGCGGGACGCATCGCGAAGCGTGGCGCCTCTCAAGCAAAGCCCCGGGGCGCGGCTGCTCGATACCACTTCATTGAGCGCCGCGCAGGCGGCAGCCCTTATCGTGGGCTGGTACCGCGGGGCGAACGGGTGACATCGAGCCAAGCCGGGCTTGGCTTCTTGTTGTGGCTAAACGAACCCCGTCCCCTGGACGGGCATGTGCAGGGTTTTTCTCTATGTCGAATGCAGCTCCCGCAGTGGCTCCCCAAGAAAACTTTGCAGCGCTTTTCGAGGAAAGTCTTACTCGAAAGGAGATGCGCACCGGCGAGGTGATCACTGCCGAAGTCGTCCGGGTGGACGTCAACTACGTGGTCGTCAACGCCGGATTGAAGTCCGAATCCTTCATTGCCATCGACGAATTCAAGAACGACAAGGGCGAAGTCGAGGTGAAGCCGGGCGACTTCGTGAGCGTTGCCATCGAAGCGCTCGAAGACGGCTACGGCGAGACGCGCCTGTCGCGCGACAAAGCCAAGCGTCTCGCCGCCTGGCTCGACCTGGAAAAGGCGCTGGAATCGGGCGCGATCGTCAAAGGCATCATCTCGGGGAAGGTCAAGGGCGGGCTCACCGTCATGACCAACGGCATCCGCGCCTTCCTGCCCGGATCGCTCGTGGACATCCGCCCCGTGAAGGACACCATGCCCTACGAAGGCAAGGAGATGGAGTTCAAGGTCATCAAGCTCGACCGCAAGCGCAACAACGTCGTGGTATCGCGGCGTGCGGTGCTCGAAGCCTCGCAGGGGGCGGAGCGCGAGGCGCTGCTCTCCAATCTCCAGGAGGGCGCGGTCGTCAAGGGCATCGTCAAGAACATCACCGACTACGGGGCGTTCGTCGATCTGGGGGGCATCGACGGCCTTCTGCACATCACCGATCTTGCCTGGCGGCGCGTGAAGCACCCCTCCGAGGTGCTTACTGTCGGCGACGAGGTCACCGCCAAGGTCCTGAAGTTCGACACCGAGAAGAACCGCGTATCGCTCGGCATGAAGCAGCTCGGCGACGATCCCTGGGTGGGCCTGTCGCGGCGCTACCCGACGGGAACGCGCCTCTTCGGCAAGGTCACCAACCTCACGGACTACGGCGCCTTCGTCGAGGTCGAGCAGGGCATCGAGGGCCTGGTGCACGTTTCGGAAATGGACTGGACGAACAAGAACGTGCATCCCTCCAAGGTCGTGGCCCTCGGCGACGAGGTCGAGGTCATGATCCTGGAGATCGACGAAGAACGGCGCCGCATCTCTCTCGGAATGAAGCAGTGCATGCCGAACCCGTGGGAAGAATTTTCGATGAACTTCAAGAAAGGCGACAAGGTCAGGGGGCAGATCAAGTCGATCACCGATTTCGGGATCTTCATCGGCTTGCCCGGCGGCATCGACGGCCTGGTGCACCTGTCGGACCTCTCCTGGAGCGGCTCGGGCGAGGAAGCGGTGCGCAGCTTCAAGAAGGGCGAGGAGATCGAGGCGCAGGTGCTGTCGATCGATGTCGAGCGCGAGCGCATCTCGCTCGGAATCAAGCAGCTCGAGGGCGATCCATTCAGCAATTTCGTCGCAGGGCACGAAAAGGGCAAGCTGGTTTCGGGAACCGTAAAGTCGGTCGATGCCAAGGGCGCGGTGATCGCGCTTTCAGGCGACGTGGAAGGCTACCTGCGCGCTTCGGAGATTTCGCGCGACCGCGTCGAGGACGCCCGCACCCATCTCAAGGAGGGCGACAGCGTGAACACCATGGTCATCAATATCGACCGGAAGAACCGCACGATCAACCTGTCGATCAAGCAGAAGGATCTCGCCGAGGAGAATGAAGCGATGGCCAAGCTCCAGAGCGAAAGCGCCGCCAGCGCGGGGAGCACGAATCTGGGGGCGCTCCTGAAGGCGAAGCTGGACAACAAGAACGCTCAGCAATAACCGGGGCCGGGGAGATGACGAAGTCCGAATTGATTGCGAGACTCGCGGGACGCTACTCGCAGCTCGTGGCCAAGGACGCCGAGTTCACGGTCAAGATGATCCTCGAAGCGATGACGCAGAGCCTGGTAAGGGCCGAGCGCATCGAGATTCGCGGATTCGGCAGCTTCGGGCTCAATCACCGGCCGGCGCGCGTGGGCCGCAATCCGAAATCCGGCGAAAAGGTTCACGTTCCGGAGAAGTTCGTGCCGCACTTCAAGGCCGGGAAGGAATTGCGCGAGCGGGTTGACCGGAAATAGGGGCCAAGCGGTCGGGCGCGGACGGCGGCATCGGCGAGATGCCGCCGTTTTTGCTTTGGAGCGGGCAGGACCGGAGCGAGAGTTTGGGTACGAAAGCGATAACGCAGCCGATTTTGGATGATCAGCTCGATGAAATTCGTGACTTACCTCTCCCGCATCCTGTGGGTGGTGGTGTTTGTGGTGGTATTCGTGTTCGCGCGCAGGAACGACGATCTGGTCGTGTTGCGGGTGATTCCGGGCCTGACCTGGGAAGCGCCCCTGGCACTCGTGCTCCTTGTCGCATTTTCCCTGGGCGCGCTGGCGGGAGTGCTCGCCTGCCTTTCGCTCTGGCTCAGGAAGCACCGTGAAGTATTGCGGCTGAGGCGGGAGCTGCGCGCGAAGGGCGCGGAACTGCGGACAAAGCCTTGAGCGGATTTTCAATGGACTTCGAGCTCTGGTGGCTGTTCGGTTTCGCCTTGTTCTTCGGACTGGGGTGGCTCGCGGCGCGCATCGATATCAAGCATCTTCTCTCTGAGTCGCGGCAACTGCCGCGCTCCTACTTCAAAGGCCTGAACTTCCTTCTCAACGAACAGCCCGACAAGGCAATCGAGGCGTTCATCGAAGTCGTCAAGGTCGACCCGGAGACCATCGAGCTGCATTTTGCGCTCGGCAGTCTGTTCCGGCGGCGGGGCGAGACCGAGCGGGCCATCCGCATGCACCGGAATCTTCTGGAGCGTTCGGACCTCAAGGAAGAGCAGCGCCTGCACGCGATGGTCGAGCTCGGTCAGGACTACCTGAAGGCGGGGCTGCTCGACCGCGCCGAAGAAGTCTTCCTCAAGCTCAAGGATTCGCCGCATCGCGCAGAGGCGCTCAAATTCCTGATCGAGATCTACCAGCAGGAGAAGGACTGGAGCAAAGCCATCGACATCGCGCGCGAGCTGGAAAAGGAGTCCGGCCAATCTGCGCAGAAGGAAATCGCCAACTACTATTGCGAGCTTGCCCTGTCGGAAGCGACGCATTCGCGCCCGGACGGCGCGAAGCGGTACCTGGAAGCGTCGCTCGCGGCGCACCGAAAGTGCGTCCGTGCCAACATCGTTCTCGGCGATCTCAATGCGGCCGCAGGCGATCACGCCGGCGCCATCGAAGCCTGGAAGGGGATCGAGCAGCAGAACCCCGCTTATCTTGCGCTGGTCGCGCAACGCCTGCTCGACAGCCATCGCGCGCTAGGGCGGATGGAAGA
>Ga0335085_10016170_pt1 | contig 10794 bp, 8 predicted proteins | sample Lox_Sample_45_FD_206712 | JGI IMG/M metagenome (GOLD analysis project Ga0335085, IMG submission 206712) | Soil microbial communities from Loxahatchee National Wildlife Refuge, Florida, United States - Lox_Sample_4.5 | ecosystem: Environmental > Terrestrial > Soil > Wetlands | place: USA: Florida... | reverse complement strand
GGTCATCGCAGCGGCTAACGGTTGCGAGGTGAGCTCGACCTGCCAGGGCCGGGCGCCGCCGGCTCTGAGGTAGTCCTCGATCGTCGCGAGGTCGGTCCCTGGAGGAGACCAGGCGAGCCGTCGGACCAGCTCGGGGGTCAGGAGGTTCTCGACCGGCATGGAGTGAGTCTGTGCGATGGTTGCCAGCGCCTCGCGGGCGCGAGCGAGCCGTCCCGCTGCGGCCGGGTCTCGGTCCGGCCAGCGGCTCGGCGGCGGCGGCCCGTCGCCGGACAGTGCCGGCCGGGGGAGCTCGGCGTCGCTGAGCGCGCCGACTGCGGCGATCGTCGGCCACAACTGCGGCACGAGCCGGCGGGTCGACCGTCCGCCCCACCCGGGGACCCGGCCGAGTGCCTCGGCGTCCGCTGGCGCGGCGGTGGCGGCGGCGATGATGGCACTGTCGCCGAGCACCCGCCCGGGGGCGATGTCGCGGCGGCGGGCGAGCTCGTCGCGGGCAAACCACAGCGCGCGGACAACCGCGAGCTGGCGGCGGTTGCGGACGCGATGGATCCCGCTGGTACGACGCCAAGGATCGGTCCGGGGTGGGGGTGGCGCAGCGTTGAGGACCGCGGTGAACTCCTGGCGGGCCCACTCGAGCTTGCCCTGTCGGCCGAGTTCCGCCTCGAGCGCGTCGCGCAGGTCAACGAGGATGTCGACGTCGAGCGCGGCGTAGCGCAGCCACGGCTCCGGGAGCGGGCGTCGTGACCAGTCGGCGGCGGAGTGCTCCTTGGCCAGGCTGCGGTGCAGTACGAGCTCGACCATTGCGCCGAGGCCCACTCGCTCGTATCCGGCCAGTCGGGCCGCGAGCTCGGTGTCGAACAACGCCGTCGGCGCGAGGCCGACCTCGCGAAGCGACGGCAGATCCTGCGACGCGGCGTGCAGGACCCATTCGCTGTCGGCAATCACCTCCGACACGGCCCGCAGGTCGGGGAGCGCGATCGGGTCGATCAGCATGATCGGCGCGGGCTCGCGGTGGAGTTGGACGAGATAGGCCCGCTGGCTGTAGCGGTAACCCGAGGCGCGTTCGGCGTCCACCGCGATCGGGCCGGCGGTAGTGCGAAGTGCGGCGATCGCGGCGTCGAGCGCGGCGGGAGTGTCGATCACGGGCGGTACGCCGCCTCGGGGCTCGACGAGCGGCACGACGGTGACGGCAGCGTCCTGCGCGCGCGTGTCGACGGTCTCGCTCACACGTGCGACGCTAGTGCCTGGCGCCCGGCTCGTGCGGGAACCCGGCGGTGATCGCTAGCGGATGACGCCCGCTCGCATCGCCATCGCGACCATCTCGGCACGGTCACCCGTGCCGAGTTTGCGCGCGATTCGGGCGAGGTGACTTTTGACGGTGAGGGCCGAGAGGCCGAGCGCCTCGCCGATCTCCTTGTTGGACCGGCCGTCGGCGACCAGGTGCAGCACCTCGATCTCGCGACCCGAGAGCTCGGCGACCCCGTCTTGCTGGGGGCCGCCGCGCAACCCGGCGGCGAGCAGCGAGGCCACCGACGGGTCGGCGTACACGCCGCCGTCGAGGACGCGTCGGACGCCGTCTGCAACGACGAGCGGGGAGGCCGACTTGAGGAGGTAGCCCTGTGCGCCGGCGACGAACGCGGCGCGAACGGAGTACGGGTCGTCGGCGGCCGAGAGGACGACCAGCCGGGGCCAGCCGGCCGCCCGTAGGTCGCTCAGCAGGTCCAGCCCGGAGCCGTCGGGAAGGCCGACGTCCAGGACGCACAGGTCGCGGGTTCCACCGGAATGTGCGCGGGCGCGCGCCTCGGCGATGCTGGCCGCCTCGACGACATCCCGGGCACCCATTGCAGTCAGGCGCGCCACCATCGACTCACGGACGAGCGGGTGATCGTCGACCACCATCGCCGTGAAGCCACCGGCGGCATCCGCCCCGGGGGTGAGCGCGCGCTCGGCGATTGCTGACACCGAGGTCCCTCCTGTCTCGGACGTGGCTGCTTCATGCCACTGCAAGCGTTCGAAGTTCTCATCGGACCGTCCGTGGACAACCTGTAGCCCGGGGGGCGTAGTGGCTGCTCCTAACGGGCCAGCGGCGATCGCCGATCCGCTTGCCCGGCGAATGGCGCAACGCGGGCTACTCCGAATGGGGGATTGGCCAAATGCGTCCCCAAGTCGAGCGGCATCCGTGCCGAGACAGACAGGTACGTGAAGCATGCCCACGGTGTCGGGAGGGATCGGGTGTCGATGCGTCGGGTTGCCGTGGCATCTGTCGGTGCTGTTCTTGCGACGGCCGCGGCGTTGTGCGGGTCGGCGGCGCCGGCGGCGGGAAGCGGTCCGCGAGCGGTCGCCAACCGCACGGTGATCGTGACGGTCCGTCCCGGCACTCGGTTGCCGCTGGCGGTCCCGGGCGTTCGGGTACGAGCCGTGTTCTCCCGGGTGTCCAGCGAGGTGGTGTCCGGTTCTGCGTCGGCCTTGTCGGTCCTCGTTCGCGACCCGCGGGTCGCCGGGATGTCGCCCAACTGGAGCGGTCGGGTGACGGGGTGGACTCCGCGGGTTTCCCACCACACCGCCGGGGTGCTCGCCGCCGATGCGCTCGGCGGCGACGCCGGTCGCCCCGGAGTCGGTGCGGGCGTCTCAGTCGCGCTGCTCGACACCGGTGTGAACGACACCCCCGCCCTGAACCGCGCATCGGGTCGACTCGTCGATGGCATCGATGTCTGTCCGCTGACCACCGGCGGGACACCGGTCTTCCACGGCCCGTTCGGCGACGGGTACGGGCACGGCACGTTCATCGCCTCCCTGATCGCCGGCGGCCCGGTACCGGGCAGTCACGGTGACGGGGTCGGGGTCGCTCCGGCGGCTCACATCGTGGACGTCAAGGTCGCGAACTCTCAGGGGCAGACGAGCTTGCTCGCGGTCCTGGCCGGGATGAACTGGGTTGCCGCGCACGCGAGCACGATCTCGCTGGCGAACCTCTCGCTGTCGGTTACCCGCCCGACCTCGCCCGCCTACGGTGCCGACCCGCTCACCACCGCGGTCGACGATCTTCGGGCCGACGGCGTTCTCGTCGTGGCGGCGGTCGGCAACACCCCCGGCCAGGTCGGGGACCCGGGTATGGACCCGCAAGCGCTCACGGCCGGGGCGGCCGACACCAGCGGGTACGGAGCACGAGTGGCCCCGTTCTCGGGGAGCGGATCGGTCGATGGCATCACCAAGCCCGACGTCGTCGCCCCCGGCGTCCACATGCTGAGCGAGATGACCCCCAGCACCGAGATCGCGCAGCAGAACCCGAACGCGTGGCGCGACGGGCTGTTCCTCGGCTCGGGGACCAGTGAGGCGACGGCGGTCACCACCGGGGTGGCGGCGGCGTACCTGTCGGCACATCCGGGGAGTACGCCGTTGGCGGTGAAGACCGCGATCCGGACGGCCGCCGTGCCGATCGACAGCTCCCGCGGCGGTGCGGGCCTGGTGTCCATGGGCAACCGATGGGGTGCGCATCACCCCCGTGGATTCGATCCGAGCGGCGAGGCCGGATTTGACCAGGCCACGTGGACCGCGAACTCCTGGCTCAACGGTGCCTGGGTCGACTGGCTGGCCTCGAGTTGGTCAGCGAGCAGTTGGTCAGCGAGCAGCTGGTCGGCCTCGAGCTGGTCGGCCTCGAGTTGGTCGGCGAGCAGTTGGTCGGCCTCGAGTTGGTCGGCGAGTAGTTGGTCCGCCTCGAGCTGGTCGGATGCCGGCTGGGGTGACACCGGATGACCGACTCGGGTCAGGTGCGCGCACTTGCCGTCGGGTCGGCGGCGGTCGCGGTGGTGATGTGCCTCGTGATCGGTTGGGGTGACCCGGCCTGGTACGCCACCCCGGTACTCGCGATCGCGGTCGGAGCGGCCGAGACCGCCGTCGTCCACCTCTCGTTCGGTCGCCAGCGCTGGACGTTCAGCTTGACCGAGGCGGCGATCGCGATCGCCTTCGTCCATTCACCGCACGCGTGGACCGTGGTGGCGGTGTTCATCGGGGTCCTCGCGGCGCAACTGATCCGCCGGCAGGACCGGGTCAAGGTCGAGTTCAACGTCGCTCAGTTCACGGCCGCGACCGCTCTCGGAGCGGGGTTCGCGCTTCTCGTCGGTGGCGGCGTCCCCGGGGCGATCGGCGGCATGGCCGTCTTCTGGCTGATCAACAACCTGCTGATCGCGCTGGCGATGGCGATCATGACCAAGCAGCGGTTCTGGACGCTGCTGTGGGCGAGCGCGCCGCTTGCCTCCATTCACTCCGTCGGCACGTCGGGGATCGGGATCCTCGCCGCCTGGTTGGCGGTCACGGCGCCGATCGGCCTGCTGGCGCTCGTCGTTCCGATGCTTCTGCTGTGGATCTCCTACGACGAGCAGACCTCACGCGCCGCGGAAGCGCAGCTTTATGCCGAGCTCGCACGCCTGCAGGAACGCCACAGCGGCCGGTCGGTCGACGTGTCGGCGCAGGTCATCCTGACGGCCGCGGCGCGGCTGTTCGTGAGCGACGACGTCGAGATGGTGCTCATGGGCGAGGACGGCCCGGTGCACTACGCGGGAGGTACCGAAGGGATTGTGCGGCGCCGGGTTGACCCCGACGCCCTCGACGAGCCCTGGGTGCTCGCGGCGCTCGGGGAGCGTTCGGCGGTCACCGGCACCGACGACGGGCGGCCGTGGCTGTCGACCGTGCTCGGCGGCTACGACGCCCCGCTCGCGGTGCTGGTCGCCCGACGACCGGAGGGCTCGTCGGGGTTCGGCCGCCGGGAGTCGATGCTCGCCGACGTGCTCGTTCAGCAGGCCGAGTCCTGGCTCTCGATCGCCGAACTGGCCGCCTCCCGGGACGAGGCGCTGGCGCAGGCCGAGGCCGCCGAGGACGCGGCCCGAGCTCTCGGCGATCTGGGTGCCGACACGGCGCCCTCGCTCGTAGTCCTTCGCGAGTCCGCGAACCGGCTGGCCCGCCTCGCGGCGACCGAGGGACCGGCGGCGGTCCATGAGATCGTCGACGAGCTGTACGCCGTGGAGCGCGCGGTCGCCTCGCTCCTCGGCGCGATCGCTCTCGCCGCCGAGACCGACCTCGGCCGGGGTCCGGAGTCGGAAACCGACGAGTCGGCAATGACGCTGCGGTCCACGGAGTGGACGACGACGGGCGTGATCGCCTGATGAAGCGACTGATGCGGTATCACTCCTATCCGATCGCAGTGATCGTCTTCGTGCTCGCGTTCGCGGCGAGCTGTTCGGTGCTTGCTGCGTCGGGTTCGCTGTTGCGCGCCACCGATCACGTATCCGTGCCGATCGGTGAGCTGTTGCTCGCCGGTCTGCCTGCCGCGCTGCTGGTCGCAGCGACCGCGACGGTTGCGAACATGCAGGCCACCCGGGCGGTGAAACGTATGCAGGCGCGGGCTCGGACGGTCGACGCGCTCCAGCGCCGAGTCCGGCTGGCGGATGAGGTCGCGGAGCGACACCGCCGGAGCGCCGAGACGGCGAGCGCGGGAATGTTCGAGCTGCTGTCCGGGCTGGTGGAAGCCGAGGAGGGGGCTCGCGGCCAGCTCGCCGCGGAACTGCACGACACGGTCGCGCAGTCGTTGACGATTGCCCAGGCCCTGCTCGCCGACCCGCACGACGTGGCCAGCGTGTGCCGGGGGATCGAGGTGATCGCCGAGACCGAGGAGCAGGTCCGCGCGGTGATGGCGCGAACCCGTCCGGCGGCGTTGCGCGAGGGTGACCTCGCGCTCGCGGTCGTCGGCCTGCGCGACGACCTGGCCAACCGGTACGCGCTCGACGTCGACCTGTCCTGGCCGACCGAGGCCTACCCGCTCCCGCTGGTCACTGCAATTACGGTCTACCGGTTCTTCCAGGAAGGGTTGCTCAACGTCGTCAAGCACGCCGAGGTCGACGACGCGCGGGCCCAGCTGTGGGTGGACGACGAGTGGGTGGTCGCGACCGTGATCGATTCCGGGCCGGGCTTCGACCCGACCGCCGTCCAGTCCGACGGTGGGCGCCACGTCGGTCTCGGTCTCTTGCGCGAGCGCGCCCGGCTCGCGGGCGGGTCGCTGGAGGTCACCTCCAACCCGCTCCAGGGGACCACGCTCACCTTGCGATTGCCGCGGGTGAGCAACGGGGGGAGCGTCGTTCCGATGTCGACGTCTCCCGCCGCGGCGCTTAGCGAGCGGGTCGGATAAGCCGCCGCTTCGGGATCGCCACCACTCCCGGTGGGATCGGCGGCAGTCCACCGGCGAGGCAGAGTACTTCGGCGAAGGCGACGAGGTGCGGGCCGAGATCGCCCGAGGGTGACCATGAGGCGCGGATCTCCACGTCGCAGGAAACGGGGTGGTCGGTCAACGCGCCGAAGCGCTCGGAGGTGGTGCGGGTCACGGTCCCGCCTTCCGCGTCGTACTGCGCGCCCGCGGATTGCAACGCCTCGACCAGCCAGCTCCAGCCAACGGCGGCGAGCATCGGGTCGCCGGCGATGTCGGGGTCGACGCCGGCCTGTACGTAGGCCACGCAGCGGGTGTCGCCGGCCCATACCTCCTGTCCTTGCGGATCGTGCAGGATGACGAGCCGGCCTTCGGCGACCTCCTCATCGGCGACCAGAACGGCGGCGTGCAGGGCGACAGCGAAGGGCGCCAACCGCTGCGGCGGCGGGAGTTCGCTGATGACCACCTCGGGGCGCAGGTCAACACCGGTCAGGCCGGCCAGCGCCGCGCGGAACGCCGGCGGCAGGTCGGCCGGTGCGGACAGTTCCACCGACACGTGGCCACTGTAAGCGCCACACGCCACGCGGTCAGGACCGCGACACGCCCCCTCGGCCGACCCTAGTCTCGGGCGGCGTGGGAACCCTGCTTGCGCTGCTGTCGAGCCTCATGTGGGGGACCTCGGACTTCCTGGGAGGCACGGCGTCGCGCCGGCTTGCGCCAATCGGGGTCGTGGCGGTGAGCGAGGCGGTCGGGCTCGCGGGTCCGCTCGGATGGGCGATCGTCACCGGTGGCTTGTCGGCCCCGGCCGGCTATCTCGGGTGGGCGTTGCTTGCCGCGGTCGCCGGTACCACGGGCATCGTGGCCTTCTACCGCGCCCTTGCGACCGGAACAATGGGGGTGATCGCACCGATCGCGTCCCTCGGGGTGATCGTCCCCGTCGTTGTCGGAATCGCGCAGGGTGATCGTCCGAGCGCCGTGCAGGGCGCGGGCATCGCGGTCGCCGTGGTCGGCGTGGTGCTCGCGGGCGGTCCCGAGCTCCGGGTCGATGGTCGAAGCCGTGCCGCAGCGGCCGTCCCGCTTGCGCTCGCGGTCGTCGCCGCGGTGGGGTTCGGGCTGGTGTTCGTGGCTTTGGATCACGGCGCGCGGACAAGCACCGTGATGACGCTGGTCGTGATGCGCGCCACCAGCGTCTTGTTGCTCGTCATCGTCGCCGGTCTGACCGGGTTCGGTCAGCTGCGGGTCGGGGCGGCCGACCTGCCGATGCTTGCGGTCATCGGCGCCTTCGACGTCGGGGCGAACGCCACCTTCTCGGTGGCGAGCCGCCACGGGTTGTTGTCCCTCGTCGCCGTGCTCGCCTCGCTCTACCCGGCCGTGACCGCGATCCTCGCTCGCTCGATCCACAAGGAGCGGCTGGGTCAGATCCAAATCGTGGGTGTGCTCGCCGCCCTGGCCGGGGTCTGTCTGATCGCCTCCCAGGGTGCGTCCTGACTCGGCGTGACACGATCGTTGCGTGCCCGGACTCGCTGACAGCGCCTTCCTTCGCGCGTGTCGGCTCGAGCCGGTGCCGCACACGCCGGTGTGGTTCATGCGACAAGCCGGGCGTTCGCTGCCGGAGTACCGCGCGGTGCGCGACGGCATCGGGATGCTGGATTCGTGCCTGCGCTCCGATCTCGTCACCGAGATCACGCTTCAGCCGGTCCGCCGGTACGGCGTCGACGCCGCGATCCTGTTCAGCGACATCGTCCTGCCGGTCAAGGCCGCCGGGGTTGATCTCGACATCAAGGCCGGCGTCGGCCCGGTGGTGGCCGACCCGGTGCGCTGCGCGGCCGACGTCGACCGGATCCCCGTCCTCGATCCCGATGCGGTGTCTCCCGTCAGCGACGCGGTGCGATCGCTCGTCGGCGAACTCGCCGACGTCCCGCTGATCGGGTTCGCCGGGGCCCCGTTCACGCTCGCGTCGTACCTCGTCGAGGGAGGTCCCAGCCGGGACCACGCCCGCACCAAGGCCCTGATGTACGGCGAGGAGAAGACGTGGCACGCGCTCGCGGCCAAGCTAGCGGACATCGCGATCGTGTCGTTGCAGACGCAGGTCGGTGCGGGCGCGAGTGCCATCCAGTTGTTCGACTCGTGGGCGGGAGCCCTATCGGCTGCGGACTACGAGCGCTACGTGCTCCCGCACAGTGCCCGGGTGCTCGCCGCGGTCACCGGAGTCCCGCGGATCCATTTCGGAGTCGACACCGGCGAGCTGCTGGGCTTGATGGCTCGGGCCGGAGCCGACGTGGTCGGCGTCGACTGGCGGGTGCCACTCGACGTCGCGGCCGCGCGGATCGGGCCGGGCCACGCGGTGCAGGGAAATCTGGACCCCGCCGCCGTGTTCGCGCCCTGGCCGGCGGTGGCCGAGCGGACCCGGGACGTGCTGAGGAGTGCGGCGGCCGCGCCGGGCCATGTCTTCAACCTCGGGCACGGGGTGTTGCCCGAGACCGACCCCGGTGTGCTCGAGCGCCTCGTCGCCTTCGTCCACGAGGAGACGGCGCGCGCGTGACTCGCCTGGTCGTGATCGGGGCGGGGATCGCCGGGCTCGCGGCCGCGCTTGATGCCACCCGGCGCGGAGCCGAGGTGACGGTCGTCGAATCCGCCGCCGAGGTGGGCGGCAAGCTCACCGTGTCCGAGCTCGCCGGGATCGCCGTCGACGAGGGGGCCGAGGCCTTCATCCGCAGGGTTCCCGAAGCGCTCGAGCTGGTCGAGCAGCTCGGACGGTCCGACGAGCTGGTGACTCCCCGTCCCGTGCCGGCCCTCGTGTGGGCGCGCGGCCGGTTGCGCGCGATGCCGACGGCGACGGTGATGGGAGTTCCCTCCGACCCGAACACGTTGCGCGGTGTGCTCTCCGACGAGGAGGTTGCGCGGGTTGCCGAGGATGCGCAGCTACCCGGCGATCCGCCGGGGGAGGACGTGTCGGTGGGCGAGTGGGTGCAGGCGCGGGTGGGTGCGGCTGTCGTCGACCGGCTCGTCGATCCGCTGCTCGCAGGCGTGTACGCCGGTCGCGCGCGGGACCTGTCCCTCGCCGCGACGCTCCCGCAGTTGCCGCGGGACGAGCGCTCGCTGTTGGCCGCCGCCCGCCGGGTCGTTGCGCCGGAGCCGTCGACGGACCCGATCTTTGCGACCTTGACGGCAGGCATGGGAAGCCTCCCGGGCAGCGTCGCGACGGCGCTCACGACCGCGGGGGCGGCGATCCGGACCGGCCGTACGGTGCGCCGCATCGAACGGACAGCATCGGGATGGCGGATCGTGCACGGGCCGACGACCGAGGAGCAGATGATCGATGCCGATGCGGTGATCGTCGCGACGCCCGCAGCTGCGAGCGCGCGCCTGCTGGCCGACGTCGCGCCGGCGGCTGCCGCGGAGCTGGCCGCGATTGACAGCGCCAGCATGGGGATCGTCACTCTCGCCTGGCGCAACGCGGACGTCCCGACGATCGACGCGAGCGGCTATCTCGTCCCCGCCGTCTACGGCCGTCCGGTCAAGGCGGTCACGTTCGCGTCCCGCAAGTGGGAACACCTCAGCCGACCCGACCTTGTCGTCGTCCGGTGCTCGATCGGTCGGGCCGGAGAGGTCGCCGAGCTTCAGCGCGACGACGCCGATCTCGTCACGACCGCGGCCGAGGAGTTGCGTCATCATGCGGGCTTCACGGGTGTCCCGATCGACTCGAGGGTCACCCGGTGGGGGGGAGCCCTCCCGCAGTACGCGGTCGGGCACCTCGGTCGGGTGGCGCGGATTCGAGCGGCGGTTGCCGCCGTTCCCGGGCTCGCCGTCTGCGGTGCCACCTACGACGGGGTCGGCATCCCGGCATGCATCCGCTCTGCCCACGCCGCTACCGCGCAACTGCTCGGCGCTACGAGCCCCGGAGCGCGCTGACCCCGTCGAGGGTGCCGACGTAGACCTCGTGGCCGACGGTCGACTCGGACGGAAAATGCGTGAGCGGACTCAGGCTGGCCGAACCCTGCACGTGGCCGCGCTTGAGCGAGATGACCTTCAAGGAGTCGGAGTTGAGGTCGGCGGCGAGGACGTGCGCGCCCGCGATGACCGGCGAGGCGTAGATGCCGTTCGCGCTCCACAGCCGGTGCAGTCCGGACCGTCGGACGCGAAGGGCGAGGATCCCGGACTTGCACGGCATCACGACGACCCGACCCTTTCGCGCCGCGCCGCCGAAGGCTCCGCCGCCGCAGTTGTCGGTCGACGCCACTGAGGAGCCGATCCCTGCGAGCGAGGGTTTCAGCAAGTAGATGTGCCCGTTCTTGCCCGCGACCACAAGTCGGTGCACGGCTGGGACCGGGATCGGTGAGGACGAGCCGAGGTCACGGTCGTAGCGGTTGTCCGATCTCCACACCGACGGCGCGAAGATTGCGATCCGGTGCAAGGTGGTGGGGTTGAGTTCGGTGACGGAGTCGCTCTTGTCCCACTTGCCGCCGATCTCGGCGCCGTTGCCGCTGGCAACGTAGACATTGCCGTTCGCGCCCGTCACCGGACCGGCAGGCGACCACATGCCGGCCTCGCGGGGGGTCGGGACGGCGTAATGAGCGGACTTGCCCGTGCCCGTCGTCGCCGTCGAC
>Ga0335085_10016169_pt1 | contig 10794 bp, 6 predicted proteins | sample Lox_Sample_45_FD_206712 | JGI IMG/M metagenome (GOLD analysis project Ga0335085, IMG submission 206712) | Soil microbial communities from Loxahatchee National Wildlife Refuge, Florida, United States - Lox_Sample_4.5 | ecosystem: Environmental > Terrestrial > Soil > Wetlands | place: USA: Florida... | reverse complement strand
GCCGCCCGGCCACCCGCCACGACGTGGGCAAGACCATCAAGCGAGACCAGCCCGAGAAGAAAACCCGCAGGCAGAAGGTTAAATAACAAGCTAAGGGGTCACCGCGAAACAACCCGCACGCTGCCACCCTCCTGACCACCCTGGACGCATCAGGAACACGCAGGTTATTGAGAGGCGGCTCTCAAGCTTGCCGTTTATTGAGAGGCGGGTCTCAAGCTTGCCGTTCAACCCCGCCTGGCTTGCGCGAGAAGCCTCAGCCGTGCCCGGTTGGCGGTTCTTGCCGACGTCGTGGCGGGTCACGGGGCGGCTCTCCGGCAGCGTCAGGCCGTTTTCCAGTAGACGTTGTAGTGCTGGTGCTGGGTCCGGGCCACCGGAAGCAGCCGGACGTCCCGGCCGTCCGCCTTCGCACTGAACGTCAGCGGCCCGCCGGCCCGGGTCAGCGACCCGGGCCGCAGCCGCGGCATCGCAGCCGGCTTGTCCCGGCCGTAGCCGCCACTCAGCACGACCGGGCCATACGCCGCCGCCTGCACGGTCCGGTCGTCGGGCGCGGGCTCGAGCGTCAGCCGCATCGGCAGCGTGACCTCCAGGACGTCGCCCCGCTGCCAGAGCCGGTCCACGGCGAGCCAGCCGCCGGCCCGCGCCGTGACATGGACCGGCCGGCCGTTCAGCCGCGCGGCCGGTGCCGACGCCGTCCAGGCCGGGACGCGGACCCGGATCGTCATCAGGGCCAGGCCCGCCGTGATCTCGATGCGGGTAACCGGCTCGTCCGGGAAGCGGGTCGTCTGGCGCAGCGTCACCGCGCGATCCGCGCAGGTCAGCTCTGACGCGACGAACAGATTGACGAAGATACCGCGTTCGTCGCGGGAGTAGATCGTGTCGGCGAGCTTCGCCTGCGTCTCCATCCCGGTCGCGTTGTCGCAGGTGAAATCGCCGTAGTCGGTGGCGTAGACGTCCGGGTTGCCGTGCGGGAAGTAGTTCAGCGGCTGCTGCTTGAAGGCGCCCGGCGACAGGCCGGTGTAGTAGATGTTGAACCCGTGCGCTGAGTCCGGGTCCTGCTCGCCGAGCATCTGGTTGAACAGCGCGCGCTCGTAGTAGTCGACCAGGTCGGTCCGGTCCTGCTGGTGGAAGTGCAGCAGGCGGGTCAGCTTCAGCATGTTGTAGCTGACGCAGTTCTCGCAGGTGTAGTTGGACAGCTGCCCGGCGATCGCCCCCGGCCGGTGGAAATGCTCGTAGTTGCTGGCCCCGCCGATGGCGTAGGTGTGGTCCCGGGCCACCATCCGCCAGAAGTTCACCGCGACCCGGTGGTACATGCTGGTGCCGGTCTCCTCCCACAGGCGCAGGCAGGAGGTGACCTTCGGCACCGTGGTGTTGGCGTGCAGGCCGTCCAGCCGGTCCTGCCCGCGGGCCATCGGATCCAGGACGCGGGCGTGGTAGAAGCGCTCGGCGGCCCGCAGGTACCGCTGCTCCCCGGTGATCGTGTACAGGTTGGCGAGCGCCTCGGGCAGGCCGCCGTACTCGACCTCCAGGACCCGCTGCATGTGCGCGTAGCCCAGGCGGCCAGTCCGCCAGTCCACCCAGTCCCCCAGCAAGATCGCGGCCTCCAGCGCGACCTCGTCGCCGGCCAGCTCGTACTGATCGATGAACCCGGCCAGGTACTTGTGGATCATGTAGTACGGCGACCAGACGGGCTGGCCGGCCTCGAGCTGGTCGAAGTAGCTTTCCGGGAAGGCGGACAGGTAGCCGGGGCTGAACCCGGCCGCTGCCGCGCGGCCCTGCAGCGCGGCGAGCTCCCGGACCAGGTACCGGCCCTTGTCCAGGGCGGCCGGGTCGCCGGTGTTCGCCCAGGTGAAGGCCAGCGCCGACATGAGGTGGCCGGTGTTGTGCCCGCGCACCTGGATGTGCGGCGCCTCCCAGCCGCCGCACGGGCTGGCCGTCGACGGGAGGCCGTAGTTCAGCCGGAAGGAGCGCAGCAGCCGGTCCGGGTCCACGAACAGCAGATAGCTGGTATTCCGGCGCTGATTGTCCCGGAACGGGCCCGCGAGAAGCCGCACCTGTGACGGCGGGAACGCCGCGGCCGCCCCCGCGCTGCCGTCCGGGGCGTAACCGGTCATCATCGGAATCCGGGCCGGCGGGGTGAGCTGCAGCGCGTCCCCCTCGGCGACGCCGCCGACGGCGACCGCTCCCGCCGCGGCGCCCGCCGCCGCCAGGAACGCCCTCCTGCTCAGTGTCCTCCTGCTCAGTGTCCTCGTGATCGGTGGCCACGGCACGACCGGATCGTACCTCCGCGCGGATCCGCCGAGGAGTACCCGAACCACTCTCAGAGCACATTGTTAACTTTTCATGTTTTCCGGGCCTGGCCCGGGCGGTTGCCGGCTTCGGGCACCGCCTCACTACCCTGGGCGGGACGGGTCCGCTGCTGGGGCGCCCAGTATCAGCACGCAGGCAAGGGGAGGTGGCGGCCGTGTTCGAGAAATTCGTGCTGGAGTACGTCGATGTGGGCCCGGTACGGCTCCGGGTCCGGCACGGCGGGTCCGGGTACCCGGTCCTGCTGCTGCACGGCCATCCGCGCACGCACGCCACCTGGCACCGGGTCGCGCCGCTGCTCGCGCGGGACTTCAGCGTCGTATGCCCGGACCTGCGCGGCTATGGCCGATCGTCGAAACCGCAGGTGACCGACGACCACAGCAGCTACAGCAAACGCGCCATGGCCGGGGACTGCCTGACCCTGATGCGGGAACTCGGCTACGACCGCTTCGCCGTGGCCGGCCACGACCGGGGCGGCTACGTCGCCTTCCGGCTCGCCATGGACCACCCGGACGCCGTCAGCCACCTGATCGTCGCGGACGCCGTGCCCATCGGCGAGGCGCTGGCCCGCTGTGACGCCCGGTTCGCCCAGGCCTGGTGGCACTGGTTCTTTCTCGGCAACCCGGCGGCCGGGGCGCACCGCGTCATCAGCGCCGACCCGGACGCCTGGTATCAGAGCCAGGACACGCGCGCGCAGATGGGCGAGGAGAACTGGGCGGACTTCATGGCCGCGATCCACGATCCCGGCACCGTGCTGGCCATGTGCGAGGACTACCGCGCCGGGCTCGGGCCCGACCGGGCCGCCGACGACGCCGACCGGGCGGCCGGGCGGCGACTCCGCTGCCCCACCCGGATCGTGTGGGCGTCCCGCGACGACCTGGAAGACCTGTACGGGGACGTGGTCGCGGTCTGGCGGGCGTGGGCGGATGACGTGTCGGGCGCGCCGATCGACTCGGGCCACCACATCGCCGAGGATGCGCCCGGGCCGCTTGCCGGGCAGATCACGGCCTTCGTCGCGCCGCCGGCCCCTATCGCCCACCGGGCCGCCCGCCCGCCCGCAGGGGAGCGTACCGTCGGATCGTGAGCAACATGGATCCGTCCCCCCAGCCGATCAGCCTGACCGGCAGCGGGGCCCCCTCGCCCGGCGTGCTGCGCGCCGCGGACGTGATCGAGGCGCGGAAGGCCTCGGTGGGAGACGGCACCGAGGTACGCAGGCTGCTGCCGCAGCGGGCCCTGCGCACCATCGGCGCCTGGTGCTTCCTCGACCACTACGGCCCCGACGACGTGAGCACCGGTCCCGGCATGCAGGTGCCGCCGCACCCGCACACCGGCCTGCAGACGGCGAGCTGGCTGTTCAGCGGGCTGGTGCTGCACCGGGACAGCCTCGGCAGCGAGCAGCTGATCCGCCCCGGCGAGCTCAACCTGATGACCTCGGGCCGCGGGATCGCCCATTCAGAGGAATCTCCCGCGCAGCGGCCCGCCGGGCTGCACGGCGGGCAGCTCTGGATCGCGCTGCCGGCCAGCGACCGGATACGCGGGTGCGCCGCTGGCGGCGCCGCCGCTGCCCAGTGCCGGCTTGCGGCCCAGGTAACTTCTGTTTCATGATTCCCCTGATCGGCATCACGACGTACAGCGACATCGCGCAGTGGCGCGACTGGTCGGTACCCGCCGCGGTGCTGCCGCGCTCCTACGTGGACGCGGTGCGCCGGGGCGGCGGGCGGCCGGTGCTGCTGCCGCCCGGCGGCACCGCCGCGGAGGCGGCCACCACCGTCGCCGACCTCGACGGCCTGGTCGTGGCCGGCGGCGGGGACGTGGACCCGTCCCGGTACGGCGCGGCCATGCACCCGGCGACCGGCGCGCCCGACGCCGAACGCGACGCCTGGGAGCTGGCCATGCTCGACTGTGCGCTGGAGGCCGGGCTGCCGCTGCTGGCCATCTGCCGCGGCATCCAGCTCCTCAACGTCGTCCGGGGCGGGACGCTGCACCAGCACCTGCCGCACGTCGTCGGGCACGAGGAGCACTCCGGGATCGGCGACGACTTCGGCCGGCACATGGTCCGCATCGGCGCGGCCGGCACCATCGGCCGGATCCTCCCGCCGAACGGACCCCCTGCGAACGGGCCCAGCGCGAACGGGCAGGGCGCGAACGGGCCCAGCGCGAACGGGCAGGGCGCGAACGGGCCCAGCGCGAACGGGCAGGGCGCGAACGGGCGGCAGGGCGCGGCGGGTCGCGGCGCCGCCGGTTTCGACTGGCCAGCGCCGGACGGCCACTGGATCGAGGTGGCCACCCACCACCATCAGGCCGTCGACCGGCTCGGTGCGGGGCTGGTGGCCACGGCGTGGGCGGCGGACGGGACCGTGGAGGCGGTCGAGTTCGCCGACGCGCCGGGCTCGGCGGGCCCAGCGGGGTTCGCGATCGGCGTGCAATGGCATCCGGAAGAGACCGGGGACCCGCGCCTGTTCCGCGCGCTGGCCCGCGCGGCGGCCGGCGCACCGGTCCCGCCGCCCGCGTACGTGTGGTTAGCGGCGGCAGGTGCCATCCGCACGCCGCCGGTCTATTCTTGGTCCATTAAGCAGCCGGAACCACCGCTGCGTCCAGCCGGGAGGCAGCCCAGCCGTGCCGGAAGGCTCGTCCGCTATCACCGACGCGGTGTTCCGCCCGGTCCGGACCGGCGTGGACGTGCCCGATCCCGTGCCGCTTCCCGCGGCAGGCACGAGCACGGGCGTGGATGTCGGCCTCAAGGATTTCGCGGTCCTGTCCACGGGCGAGAAGATCGGCCACCCGCGCGATTGGGAACGCCACGAGAAGCGGCTGAAGCGATACCAGCGTCGGCTGGTCCGCTGCCGGAAAGGCTCCGCGAACCGGGCGAAGGCCAAGCGCAAGGCCGCCCGCGCGCACGCCCGGATCACCGATGCACGCAGGGACTTCCTGCACAAGGCCAGCACTGATCTCGTGCGCCGGTTCGACGTAATCGCCGTCGAAGACCTGAACGTCGCCGGGATGGTCCGCTACAGGTCGCTGGCCCGGGCGATCTCCTGCACCGGATGGGGCGAGTTCCGGTCCATGCTGGAGTACAAGGCGGAACGTTACGGCCGGACGGTCGTAACCGTAGACCGCTGGTTCCCCAGTTCCAAGACCTGCTCGGCGTGCGGGCACCTGCTCGCCGCCCTAAGCCTCGGGACGCGTCAATGGACGTGCCCGGGATGCGGCACCCGGCACGACCGGGACATCAACGCCGCTCAGAACATTCTTGCCGCCGGGCTGGCGGCAGGTGCCGGAAACGGTGCCGATGCCTGCGGAGGCGGTGTAAGACGAGCCGGGGCAACCCGGGCGCAGTCGCCAGCGAAACAGGAACCCCGGCGGGTGACCGCCGGAATCCCCGTCCTTTAGGGCGGGGAGGAATGTCAACCCGCTGTAGGGGATGCCCCGGCGAGTTCCGTTAGGCGCAGCGGAGCGTCCGCAGCCGGATCGTCACGTCCATCGCGTGCAGCTGAGCCAGGACCTCGGCGCTGTACTCGGTGCCGATATCGGTGATGGCGTAGCCGATGTCGTCGCGGGTGCCGAGCAGCTGGCCCTCGACGTTGACGCGGTGGTCGGCCAGGATCCGGTTGATGGACGCCAGCACACCGGGGACGTTCTGGTGAATGTGCACCAGGCGGTGCGTGCCCGGCGCGGTCGGCAGCGCGATCGCGGGCAGGTTGACGCTGAGCGAGGTCGCCCCGGCCGTGACGTAGTCGGTCAGCTTGCTGGCCACGAACTCGCCGATGTCCTGCTGCGCCTCCTCGGTCGAGCCGCCCACGTGCGGGGTCAGGATCACGTTCGGCAGGCCGCGCAGCACCGAGGTGAACTCCTCGCCACTGCCCTTCGGCTCCTCGGGGAACACGTCGATGGCGGCGCCGGCGATATGGCCGCTCTCGATGCTCCGCCGCAGGGCCGCGTGGTCCACCACGCGGCCCCGGGACAGGTTCAGGAACAGGCTGCGCGGCTGCATCGCGGCGAACTCGGCGTCCCCGAACAGCCCGTTGTTGCCCGGCCGGCCGTCCACGTGCAGGGTGACGGTCTCCACGGAATCGAGCAGCTCGGTCAGGGTGCCGCACCGGCGCGCGTTGCCGAGCGCCAGCTTGTCGGCGATGTCGTAGAAGTACACCGACATGCCCAGGTTCTCCGCGAGCACGGACAGCTGGGCCCCGATGTTGCCGTAGCCGACGATCCCGAGCCGGCGGCCGCGGACCTCGTGGCTGCCCGAGGCGGACTTGTCCCACTCCCCCAGGTGCATCTTGGCGTTCTTTTCCGGTAGCCGGCGGGCGAGCGAGATGATCTCGGCGAGCACCAGCTCGACCACGCTGCGCGTGTTGGAGAACGGCGCGTTGAACACCGCGACACCGTGATGCGACGCGGCGGCCAGGTCGATCTGGTTGACGCCGATGCAGAACGCACCCACCGCCACCAGGTCCGGCGCCGCCGCGATGACCCGCTCGGTCAGGTGCGTCCGCGAGCGGATGCCGAGCAGGCTGACCCCAGGCAGCGCCCTGATCAGCTCGTCCTCGCTCAGCGCGCCCTGGCGCGTCTCCACCTCATAGCCCGCCTTGGTCAGCCGGGCCGTGGCATCCGGGTGGATGTTCTCCAGCAGCAGCACGCGCATCGGCGGCCTGGTCGTCTCCAGCGTCAGCACCCCTATCCCCTTGCGTCCCCTCACGGCCGTGCGGGCCAGGCCGGGCGATCGCGCCCGGGCGGGGCATGGCCGCCTGGCCTCTAGCCTAACCGGCGGGCGGGACCGCCTCAGGCGCCCCAGGTTCCGGTCACGCCCAGGTTCCGGTCACGCCGAGATTCCGGTCACGCCCAGGTTCCGGTCACGCCCAGCTGCCAGGCACCCCGGCGGCGGGCGCGGTGCCGGGCATCCCGGCGGCGGGCACCCCGGCGGCGGGCACCCCGGCGGCGGGCGCGGCGCCGGTCACCCTGGTGCCGGTCAGCTCGGCGGCGGGCTCGCCGTGGTCCCGAGGTTACTCAGCCGGGCGCGGGCCTGCTCGGCGTCCTGGTGCGGGATGCTCTCGAAGATGGCCAGCGCCTGCTCCCAGTGCTTGCGGGCCGCGGCCGGGTCGCCGGCGTGCAGTTTCGCGTCCCCCAGGCCCATGTGCGAGCCGGCCTCATGGTAGCGGTCGCCGATCTCGTAGTAGATGTCGACCGCCTGCCGGTAGCACTCGGCCGCCTGCGCGTGGTCCTTCATCCGGCTGTGCGTGTAGCCGAGGCTGTCCCAGGTGTCGGCCTCGCCGGCGCGGTGCCCGATTTCGCGCTGGAACTTCAGCGAGCGCTGGCAGTAGACCAGCGCCTCCTCGCACTGCCCGAGGTGGGCGTACAGCCAGCCCACGCTGTTCTCGATGCTGGCCACGGTCTGGGCGGGGCCGATCTCCCGCACCACGCGCAGCGCCTCCCGGGCGTGCACCAGCGACTGGGCGTACCGCCCCTGCTGCTCGAACAGGTGGCCGAAGCCCTGGTGCACAGTGGCCTCGTTGGCCCGGTCGCCCAGCTGGCCGAAGATGTCGAGCGCCTGGGACAGGTGCGGTTCGGCGTCGGTGAAGCCGCCGATGTTGACCAGGCCGCGGCCCAGCTCGTAGTGGGCGTGCCCGAGGCCGACGGGGTCGCCCAGGTGCTGGGCGGCGCGCAACGCCAGGCGCTGGATGCCGATGCACTCGTGCCAGCGGCCGCGCCGGTACAGGAACGGCGCCAGGGTCCAGACGATCTGCCATACGTACTGGTCGTCACCGCCGGATATGGCGCTGGCGAGCAGGCCGAACATGACCGGGCTCTCCACGTCGAACCAGGCCAGCGCCTCCCCCCGGCCGGAGAACTCCTCCGGCACCGCGCCCGGTTCCGGCGGCGCCAGGTCCAGCGGCTTGCGCACCCGGTTGGCCTGCACCGCGCCCGCGTGCGCGGTGTGCAGGTAATGGTCGCGGCAGCGGCGCGCCGCGGCGGCCCGGTCCGCCTCGCTGTCCTCGCTCTCCGCCTGCTGGGACGCGTACGCGCGGAGCAGGTCGTGGAACGCGAACCGGCCCGGCTGCGGCTCGGCCACCACGTGGGTCCGGGTCAGCTCGCGCAGCGCTGCCGTCGCGTCCGCCAGCGAGACACCGGCCAGGCTCGCCGCGGCGGCCGCCGACACGTCCGGCCCCGGATGCAGGCCGAGCAGCCGGAACATCCGCGCGGCCGGCTCGCTGAGCTGCTCATACGACCAGGACAGCACCGCGCGCACGTCGGTGGCCGCGTCGCCGACCTCCAGCGCCTCCAGCCGGTTCCTGGTGTCCCGCAGCTCGGCCGCCAGTGCGGCCAGCGACAGCACAGGCCGGGTCGCCGCGCGGCCCGCCGCCACCCCCAGCGCCAGCGGCAGCCGCGCGCACAGGGCGATCAGCTCCGCCGCGGGCTGCGGCTCGGCCGCCACCACCTCCGGCCCGAGCCGGCGGCCCAGCAACTCGTGCGCCTCGTCCTCGGTCAGCACGTCCAGGCTCAGCGGCGTGGCCCCCTCGGCCGCGACCAGCCCGGTCAGCTGGGACCGGCTGGTCACGACGACCATGGATCCCGGCGAGCCGGGCAGCAGCGGGCGCACCTGGTCGGTGTCGTGCGCGTTGTCCAGCACGATCAGCACCCGCTTGCCGTCCAGCATGCTACGGAACAGGGCGGCGCGGGCCTCCAGGTCGGCGGGCATCCGCTGCGGCGGCACCGCGAGCGCGTCCAGGAAGTAGCGCAGCGCGTCGTCCGGGCTGGTCGCCGACCCGGACGGATCGAAGCCGCGCAGGTTCGCGTACAGCTGGCCGTCGGGGAAACGCTTGGCGACCTGCCGGGCGAACCGGATGGCCAGCGCCGTCTTGCCGACCCCGGCCGTCCCGGTGATCGCGATGATCCGCACCGTGCCCGGCGAGAGCCCGTCCGGCTCCTCACCCGGGGCCGGCCCGGCGACGCGCAGCATGCGGTCCAGTTCCGCGTGCCGGCCGGAAAAGCCCGGCGCCTCCAGCGGAAGCTGCGCGGGGGCCGGATCGGGAACGGCGCTGGCGGCGGACGGCGCCGGTGCCCGCCCGGGGGCCTCCAGCTCCGGGTCCAGGGCCAGGATCTGCTGCTGGATGCGGCTGAGCTCGGGGCCGGGATCGATACCCAGCTCGTCGTCCAGCACCTGGCGGGCGTCGTGGAAGGCCCGCAGCGCCTCGGCCTGGCGCCCGCAGCGGTACAGCGCGATCATGAGCAACCCGCGCATGCGCTCGCGCAGCGGGTGCTCCGCGACGAGCGCGGCCAGCGCGGGCACGGCCTGCTCGTGGCGGCCCAGGTCGAGCAGGAGTTCGGCGCGCTCTTCCGCGGCGGCCGACCGCAGCTCGGCGAGGCGGACCCGCTCGGCCATGGCGAACGGCCCCGGCACCCCGGCGAATGCGGACCCGTGCCATTCACCCAGCGCGGTCTCCAGCGCCGCGACCGCCCCGGTCAGGTCCCCGGACGTACGCAGCCGACGGCCACCTTGCAGGCTGCGCTCGAAGACGATGGCATCCACCTGGCCCGCGTCCACGCGCAGCACGTACCCGGCGCCCGCCGACGCCAGGACCTGGCTGGGCCCCCGCCGGGAGCGGTTCGGTTCCAGCACCCGCCGCAGCCCGGCTACGTAGGTGTGCACGCCGCCCTCGGCGCTGGCCGGAGCCTGCTGGCCCCACACGGCATCGACGAGCTCATCGCGTGATACGACCCGGTTCGCCCGCATGGCGAGCATGCCCAATACGGCCTGCTGCCTGGGCGGGCCGACCGGAAGCTCGCGGCCGGAAAGCCAGGCCCGTACGGGCCCAAGGACCCCAACGCGCAGTGACCCGGGATGCTGCGCGTCGCCCTCCACGTCATCGATGGCCATCGCTGTCTCTCCCCGACGCGGCCCTTTTTGGCCGGAGCTACAGCATATGTGTGATGCATCCAGAAAAAATCCATAACACGTAGGGAGCAATGTCCTTCACTAGTAGAGGCGGGAAACAGTACGTGCCTGACGGTTCCGGGTGATCGGGGAGCGTCGGCTCATGCCCGATTCCCGTCACCGGCAAAGCTGACCTATTAAGGGAAGTCTGTGACTGTCGTGACCGGCAGGGCGAGCATGACCAGTGGGGCATCCGGCAGCGTCGGCGGCCCGGCTGGCCTCGCGTGCTCGTGGCACTGGGACACGGCAGCCCAGGACCGGCCGTCCGAAATCCGGCCGGCGGACGGGCCGCAGCAGGGGATCGACGAACGGCTGCTCCCCGAACTCGCCGAACGAGTCCGCTGTGAGCGCCTGCATCACAACCTTCCGCGGCCAACCCCCCAGACGGGTGGATGTTCCTTAGGGCCCGTCCGGCGGGCGCCTCCTTCGCTCCTCCCCCCCAGAGCGAATGCGGGCGTCAGGCCGGGCGACCCTGTAACGGGATCGTCCACCGCTCTCCGGGGGGAGTGAACGCCATCCCCCCCAGCGTTCACTCCCCCCCGGAGAAGTAATGCCCCCCG
>Ga0335085_10016168_pt1 | contig 10794 bp, 10 predicted proteins | sample Lox_Sample_45_FD_206712 | JGI IMG/M metagenome (GOLD analysis project Ga0335085, IMG submission 206712) | Soil microbial communities from Loxahatchee National Wildlife Refuge, Florida, United States - Lox_Sample_4.5 | ecosystem: Environmental > Terrestrial > Soil > Wetlands | place: USA... | reverse complement strand
TTCAGCAACCCCTTGGCATCACGAGCGGTCGCGGGCGCGACGACCTTTAAACCCGGGACATTGGTAAACCAACTCTCCGGGTTCTGTGAATGGAACAGCCCGCCGTGGATCCGAGCGCCGGAGGGCGCCCGGATGACGATTGGAACCTTGGCCCGGCCGCCGTGACGATAGCGCAGCGTGGCTGCCATGTTCACGATCTGATCAAAACCGCATGAGATGAAGTCCGCAAACTGCATTTCGGCCACCGGCCGCATCCCCAAGATCGCCGCCCCGATCGCGGCGCCGACAATCAGTTCCTCCGAGATTGGCGTATCGATCACGCGCTCCCGGCCAAACTTAGCGGCCAAACCCTCGGTGGCCTTAAATGCCCCACCCAGATCCGCGATGTCCTCTCCCAGGAGAAACACGTTCTCGTCCCGCTCCATTTCTTCAAACAGCGCTTCGTTGATCGCTTTTAAATAAGTTGTCGCCATCTTAGATCCTCTTAGGGCAAAACAAGCCGAGGCTGCCTCTTCCGAGCAAGCGCCTCTACACGGAATGAATTTAAAAGAAAAGGAACCATTAATTTATCGATCACAGAGCGGGCGAGCGAAGAGGCTGCCGAAGGCTGCACCTTAGTCATTCTCTCGTTATGGCGCATACAGATCCTCCAGCGCCTCTTTTCCTTCCGGGTAAGGGCTGTCTTCCGCAAACTTCACAGCCACGTCCACGATGGCCTTCACTTTCTGTATCATCTCCTCCTTCGTCTGCGGAAACTTGTAGCCCTTCTTTTCAAGATAAAGCTCAAAACGCGGAATCGGGTCGCGAGTTTCCCACTCAATGAGTTCTTCCACAGCCCGGTACTTAGCCGAGTCATGCTCGCTGTGACCGTGATAACGATACGTCTTGCATTCGATCAACGTCGGTCCCTGGCCCTTCCGTGCCCGCTCGATCGCGGCGCGCGCGACCTTCATCACGGCATGGAGGTCGTTTCCGCTGCAGACCACGCCTTTGAACCCATACCCCTGGGCCCGATCGGCCACATCCTCAATCGCCATCTGAAGGTTCTGAGGCGTGGAGTAGGCGTAGGAGTTGTTCTCGCAAACAAAGATTACAGGGAGCTTGTGCACCCCGGCGAAGTTCATCGCCTCATGGACGTCCCCCCGGGAACTGGCCCCTTCGCCGAAGAAGGAGACCGCTACATGCGGTTCTTTCTTTATTTTAAATTTTAGGGCCGCGCCGGCCGCAACGGGCAGCGACCCTCCCAGCATGCTCGTGGCGCCGAAGACTCCTAGATCCAGGTCTCCGGCATGGAGAAACGAGTCCTTGCCTTTCGACAAGCCGGTCTTCTTTCCCATTAATTGGGCCATTAAAATCTTGGGATCGACTCCCTTGACTAAGAATGCCCCCATGTCTCGATGGATCGGCGAGATGAAGTCTTCCCGCTTCAGCCCGTAGCAGACACCGATCAAAATCGCCTCCTGTCCGATGCCGGAGTAGACGCCGCCCAGGATTTTCCCCTGGAGATGAAGCTTCGAGACGCGATCTTCAAATTCGCGCGAAAGCTTCATGTAATAGTAAAGATCGAGGTTCTCGTCTTTCTTCTCGGACTCTTTAGTCATCGTACAGCCTCATAGATGAATCGCCTCGCCGTACACCATCGCGGCCGCTTCCATGACCGCTTCGGACAACGTCGGATGAGGATGAATCGTCCGCCGGATCTCCATCGGCGTCGCCTCCAACACTTTGGCCAGCGTCACTTCACCGATCAGCTCTGTCACCTCTGCACCTACCATGTGGACACCCAGGATTTCGCCGTATTTTGCATCGGCGATGATCTTGATGAATCCTTCGGTCTCTGCCAAGGCAAGCGCCTTCCCGTTAGCCTTGAACGAAAACTTCCCGACCTTGATCTCATGCCCCTTCGCTCTGGCCTGCTCCTCGGTCAGGCCGACGCTTGCCACCTGGGGCTGGCAGTAGACACATCGCGGGACATTGTCGTAATTCATCGGCGGCGGATTCTTCCCGGCTATCCGCTCCACCGCAATCACACCCTCCGCCATTGCACTATGTGCCAGCAGGGATTTCCCAGCCACATCGCCGATGGCATAGATCGTCTCCGCCGAGGTCTGCAGGAATTCATTCGTCGTGATGTATTTTTTCTCATTGAGCCCAACACCAGCCGCCTCAAGACCCAGGCCTTCGACATTCGGCTGGCGTCCGGCCGCCACCAGGACCTTCTCAAAATGTCCCGTCTTGGGACCTTCCACAGTCTTGAGTGTAACGGCCAGCCCACCGCCCTCGATCTTGGCGCCATCCAGTTGACAGGAGGTCATCACAATCACGCCAAGTTTTTTTAAAGACTCGGCCAATAGTTTCGAAACCTCCGCATCCTCACCCGGCAGGATTCCCGGCAACATCTCGATCAGGGTTACCTGGACACCGTAGACCGCAAACACATAGGCAAACTCCATCCCGGTGGCGCCGCCGCCGACGATCAAGATCGAAGCCGGGAGCGGGTTAAGCCTCAGCGCTTCATCGCTCGTGATAATCTGCCGGCCGTCCGTCGTCATGGACGGCAACGGCTTATTGCGCGTTCCGGTTGCGATAATCAGATGACGAGCAGTCATCTGCTGAGCCGACCCTCCATCGGCCGGTTTGACCTCGATTTGTGTGGAAGAGAGCAGCCGTCCTGTTCCGCGATACAGCGTGACCTTGTTCTTCTTGAAAAGGAACTCGACGCCTTTCACGAGCCGGTCTACCGCTTTCCGGCTTCGTTCCACCGCCACCCCAAAATCAAATTTCAGGTTCTCGATGCTGATCCCGAACTCGCCCGCCCGCTTGAACAGCGACAGCACCTCAGCATTCCGGATCAGTGCCTTCGATGGAATGCAGCCGCGGTTCAGGCAGACGCCCCCGATCTCGGCTTTTTCCACCACGGCGGCCTTCATCCCAAGCTGCGCCGCTCGAATCGCAGCCACATAGCCGCCCGGTCCCGCACCGATCACAATGAGGTCGTACGCATCCGACATGCTCAAATCTCCTTTGCTGGTTTGTCCGCCACCACGAGCGAAGCCCCCGGGACGGTCATGAGAGTCAACGTGCGACTTCGATTAAATCCCGCAGCGGTGAGCCACCGCCTCACCTCCTCCATAGAATAGATACCGCCTCCGCTTGTCACCATAAAAAACAGCGTAGCCAACATGGGGAGCTGCCTCAGTCTGCCGGACTGCTTGAAGAGATCCAGGACGACGAGACGGCCGCCGGGATTCATGGCGGCGAAGATCTTCCTTAGACTTTTTTGGTTCGTCTGCTCATCAAAGTGATGGAGAATGTTGAACACGAAAACCAAGTCGTAGTCTTGTCCGAGATCGTCCTTTGTGAGATCGCCTATGACATACCGGATTCGGTCCTCAAAACCGGATCGTGCGGCCAGTTCTCTTCCCACCGCACATGCCTCCGCCAGGTCAAATACGACCGCCTTCATCTCCGGGTATCGTCGACAGACGGCTTCGGAGTATTCCCCGTGTCCCCCGCCGAGATCCAAAAGGTGTTTCGCGCCACGAGGCAGCCGGACCCGTCTTAGGATTTCACGTGAAGCCCAGGCGGCAAGGTCCTTCAACCCCAAGAGATAAATTCGCCAAGCCTCTGCATCCCCCTGGAGCGAACCGTGAAGATCGACCGCCTTTCCGGTTTTAACCATCTCTTCCAGCCGCTCCCACCAGGACCACTGAAGATAGTCAAGCTGGAGATAATGGGCCAGGGAGTACGGAGAATCGGAGACCAACCATCGTTTGGCCATCGAGCTATTGACATAAAATTTCCCTTGCCGTTGAAGGTAACCGGACGCGGCCAGAGCTTCAAGCAGCGCCTCCATTCCACGGAGCTGACAGGAAAGCTTCATTGAAATTGTCTCTGCCGATTGGGGCCCCTCGGTTAATATCTCAAAGACCCCAAGCTTGTTTCCGGCCATAATCGTTCGACAGAGCGCCATCGCCCCCAAGGTTTCAATCAGGGGAGCGGGGAGAAGGCGGGCTGAGTTTAAAAGATGTTCGAGAAGACCTTCCGGAATCCCCCCGATACGCATGGTTGGTCCTAAAGGCTGTTAGCGAGCATCTGGTCTCTGACGTTTTTCATACGGCCTGTCGCTTTTTTCAGTTGGAACGGGTTCCTGCTTTTTCTCGAGTTCGGGCAGTTCCGGATCATGCGGACGGAATAACATTGATCCGTTTTGACAGAGATTTCCTGCATGAATTATTACTCCAATCATTACGAGAAATCAAGCAAGAACGGGGAAAGCTATTGACCTTCGCGGGAAAGACAGGCTATATTGAGGGCGATGAAGATATCGGCTATCAAAGGTGTAAAAGATATTCTTCCGGACGAGATCGCGCGGGTTCAGCAGCTTGAAGAAACCGCACATCGGATGTTTGAGCGGTTTGGATACTCCGAGATTCGAATCCCCATCTTTGAATACACCGGGCTTTTCGCTCGCGGGATCGGTGCCACCACCGACATCGTAGAGAAGGAGATGTATACCTTTGAGGACCGGGACGGAAAGAAGCTGACCCTGCGACCAGAAGGAACTGCATCGGTGGTGCGGGCTTACATCGAGCATCAGATGTATCGGCATCGGCCGGTCACGAAGCTTTACTACTTAGGCCCGATGTTCCGGCATGAGCGACCACAAGCCGGGCGTTTCCGACAGTTCTACCAGATCGGTCTGGAGGCGCTAGGCACATCCAGCTCCGCGCTGGATGTGGAGGTCCTAGCCCTATTGACCTGGACGCTTCAAGAAGTAAACGCGACTGAAATACAACTCGAGTTGAACAGCCTTGGCGATGCCGCATGCCGACCAGACTATCGAAAGGCCCTCCAGTCCTTTTTGAAAGACAGACTGAATAAGCTCTGCGAGGAATGCCAGAGACGGTATGAAACCAACCCCCTAAGGATTCTCGACTGTAAGAAAGAGGGCTGTCGCGCCATCACAGCCACGGCTCCGTCTCCCTTGGATCATCTCTGCCCGGACTGTTTAGCTCATTTCCAGCAGGTCAAGAGCGGGCTGAACCGGCTTAAAATTCCTTTCGTGATTAATGAAAGGCTCGTACGGGGACTGGACTACTATACCCGAACCGCGTTTGAGGTAACCACGACGAAGCTTGGGGCACAGAATGCCATCGCAGCCGGAGGACGTTACGATGGGCTGGTGGAAGAACTGGGAGGACCACCGACACCCGGAATTGGATTCGCGATGGGGGTCGAACGCATCACATCGCTTATGAGGCCGGTGGAACCTAGAAAGCCGGATCTGTTCTTCGCCCTTCTGGGTGAAGAAGCCGCAAGGCAGATGCTCCCGTTGATTATGCAGCTTCAAAGGGAAGGACTCAAGATCGAAATGGACTATAGCGGCGGAAGCTTAAAAAAACAGATGAGTCTTTCGGATAAACTCGTCGCCCGCTACACTTTAATTATAGGCGACAATGAACTTAAGTCTGGAAAGAGCATCCTTCGTAACATGAGCACGAAAGAGCAGCAGGAGCTTGATCTTCCCACCCTTTCCCAAACCCTAAAATCTCTCGTGAAGCCTTAATTGAAACGGACAGATGAGCTAAGAATCCACCAATTCCTTGAGCTCTTTCCCGGCCTTAAAAAAGGGAACCCGCTTTGCCGGAACCATCACGGCGGCCCCGGTTTTCGGATTTCTTCCCTCGCGCATCTTGCGATTTCGGAGACGGAAACTGCCGAAACCTCGGATCTCAATCTTGTCGCCTTTGGCCAGGGTCTCTTTGATGCTATTAAATAATGTATTCACGATTATCTCGGTTTGACGTTTCGTCATAACCTTCAACTGCTCTGCCACTTTCTCGATGAGCTGCGCCTTGGTCATCGGCTTTCCTCCTATCCCAATGTGAGCAGATACTTTAATTGAATCGCTCCCGGCATCAACGGGAAGGCTCCCCACTTCCCACCGAACTGATCGCGGAAAAGATCGATGAAGCTGAATCGCTTTTTGGTTTCCACCAACTTCGGCTCTCCCTTGATTCCCACCAGCGAGGCTGTAATCCGTATCGCATCCTGGAGGTCGCCCAGTTCGTCGACTAAGCCGATCTGCCTGGCCTGTCTCCCAGTAAAGATGCGTCCATCCGCAAGCGAACGGACTTTGGAGATCGACATCCCCCTTCCTTCGCTGACTACCTGGATAAACTGTTCATGAACATCATCCATCACGTTTTGAAGAATTTGCCGCTCCTCTTTCCGCATTTTTCTGAACGGCGATGCTAAGTCTTTATGCGTCCCGCTCTTGATCACCATGCTCTCCACTCCGATCTTCTTCATCAAACCTTCGACGTTGGCAAGCTCCATAATCACCCCGATGCTGCCTGTAAGGGTGCCGGGATTGGCCACGATCTTGTCGCTGGCGCTGGCAATGTAGTAGCCACCCGATGCAGCCAGCGTGCCCATGGAAGATACCACCTTCTTCTTTCCTCCCTCCCGGGCTTTCTTGATCTCTTCGTAGATCTCCTGGGAGGGAACTACCGCCCCTCCGGGGCTGTCAATCCGCAAGAGGATCGCTTTGATCGCAGGGTTTTCTCGATAACGCTTTAACTCGTCAATCGTGTCTTTAGAATCCAGAATGACCCCTTCGATCCGAATCAGAGCGATGCGGTCATCCGTGAACATCGGGGATTCCGTGATGACAGTTGTGTTGTACACCCATAGAAAGAAAATAAACGCCAGCATTCCAAAAACGAGCAGCCCTATCAATAACGGTCTCTTTTTCACAAGCGACCTTACGGCTCTTCTGTCTTCTGATGGGATTCTTTCTTCTTGTTGGAGCGTTGTGCAACTTTCCCTAAGGTTTGATCTACAGCACCTTGAGTCCTATGGAACTCTTCCACTTCCTTTTGCGCCGCATGCCGTTTGTACTCCTTGATGCTTAAAGCAATTTTACGTTCCGTCGGATCCATCTTAATCACTCTGGCAGTCAGATGATCCTCAAGTTTGACGCCCTGATCGATCTTTGTACCGGCCACAAGATCGGCCTCGCTGATATGGATCAGGCCTTCGACTCCGTCTTCCAACTCTACAAAGATTCCAAAGTCGGTAATCTTGACCACTCGAACCTGGACATCACTCCCTACCGGATATTTTTGAGGTATCTCCTGCTCCCACGGATCGAGCGTCAACTGCTTATAGCCAAGCGAAAGCCTCTCCTTCTCACGATCTATCTTGAGCACGACCGCCTCAATCTGCTGACCCTTTTTGAACAACTCTGAGGGGTGGGTGAGGCGTTTTGTCCAGGACATATCCGAAATATGGATGAGACCGTCAATCCCCTCTTCCAAACCTACAAAGGCGCCAAAGTCGGTCAGACTTTTTATCTTTCCTTGGATCTTGGTCCCGATCGGGTACTTCTCCTCGATCAGATCCCAGGGGTTGGGTTCGATCTGCTTCATGCCCAAAGAAATCTTGCGGTTCGCCTTATCCACGTGGAGCACCACGGTTTCGACAGTCTTTCCGACTGAAACAATCTTGGAGGGATGGCGGGGTTCATGGGACCAGCTCATCTCTGAGATATGAACTAGCCCCTCGATTCCTTTCTCTAGTTCCACAAAGGCTCCATAATCCGTCAGACTGACCACCTTCCCTTGGATCTTCGAACCAACCGGGTATTTCTTCTCAGTCTCGCTCCAAGGATCCGCTGTTGTTTGCTTGTATCCCAACGACACCCGGTTGGTCTCCTTGTCGTATTTCAGAATCGTGACTCCCACCCTGTCTCCCACAGAGAAGAGTTCGGACGGATGACCAATGCGACCCCAGGACATATCCGTGATGTGAAGAAGGCCATCGATTCCACCCAGATCAATAAAGGCACCGTACTCGGTGATGTTCTTCACGACTCCTTGAACCTGCTGTCCTTCCTCCAAAGAGGCAAGCGTGGTTTGCCGCTTGCGGTCTCTTGACTCCTCAAGCAGGACGCGGCGAGACACCACGATGTTTCCCCGTCGGTGGTTCATCTTGATGATTTTCATCGGATAGCTCTTTCCCACCAATGAATCAAGGTCCCGGATCGGTCGGAGATCAATCTGAGAGCCAGGTAAGAAGGCCTTTACCCCGATGTCAACGATCATTCCCCCCTTGATCCTGGAAAGTACTTTGCCCTCCACCACTTCGCCCTTCTTATAGGATTTCTCCAGATCCTCCCAGACCTTCATCTTCTCGGCCTTTTCCTTGGAAAGGATCGGTTTTCCTTCGCTATCCTCCCGATCTTCTAGATAAACCTGGATTCGGTCCCCCACCTTGATCTTGGCAAGTTCCGCTGGTTCAAACTCTTCAGCAGGAATCATCCCCTCCGATTTGTAACCGATGTCCACCAGTATCCCATCCGTTTGCACTTCCACAACCGTACCCTCTACGACCGTGCCCTCTTCCAGATTTTTAAAGGTCTCCTCATAGAGTAAGGTCATATCCTTCACTTCACTCTCCGTCTGAGGCATCGCCTGAAGCTTCTCCAATGATCCTCCTTTCATTTTTTCCTTCTCTTTCACAGTCTCCGCCTCACACCTTCCCTGGACGTGACCATTGCATGTCTTGTGTCTTTTGATTCACCTTAGAATGCTCCCATTCATTTTCAAGTTGTTTCAACCCGAGCATCACCTCACAACTGATCTCTTGGTAGAGCAGTTTACCCTGATCTCGATTCAGCCGGAGTTGAAAGTCCATCGGTTGACCGAAAAAAATCTTCACCGGATGCCGTCGAATCCAACGTGCACCCACCGGCAACGCCTTCTCCGTGCCCTTGATCAAGACGGGAACCACCGGTACTCCGGCCATCGCCACCAGCATCCCGATGCCTGGTTTCAATCTCTTTAAGTCCCCGGTGCGATTAATGCCACCCTCCGGATAGATCACAACCACTTCACCCTTCTTTAAACGATCCGCAATCTCCTGCAGCGTCTTCCGATTCACACCGCCCCGCTTGATGGGAATACCGTTCAAGTGGCGAAATAAAAACGCCATGATCGGGTTGCGGATCAGTTCCACCTTCCCAATAAAGTGGGCGCTCCTTTTCATCGCACAGCCCAACAATGGGATGTCTAAGTAACTCACATGATTGGAAGCAATGAGCACCCCGCCCTGTTTGGGGATCCAGTCATGTCCAAAGACTTGAAGGCGGAAATAATACCGGGCCCAAAGACCGACCGCTGCTTGAGCAATGGCGTAAAGCATACCGCATTACAATGGTTAATTTCAAGTGTTATCAGGATTCAGGCGAATTTCTTCTGAACCTCGGCCATCATCCGATCCACCACCTCATCCAAGGCCATCCCAGTAGAATCCAGCACAAAGGCATCTTCTGCCTTTTTGAGCGGGGCTATCTCCCGATGGCTGTCTTTCTCATCACGGATACTGATCTCTTCCAAGACCTTTTCCCCATCGACTTCGTGTCCCATCGCCATCAACTCCTGATAGCGGCGATCTCCTCTGACCCGAAGCGTAGCATCCAGATAAAATTTCACGTGAGCAGAAGGAAAGACCACGGTTCCGATGTCCCGTCCTTCTACCACAACCCCACCGGCACCCCCTTGCTGCCGCTGGACCTGAAGAAGTTTCTCCCGAACCGCCGGTATGCTGGAGACCTGGGATGCCAAGCGGCTAATCGCCGGAGCCCGGAGCTGTGAGGTGACATCCAGATCATCTACCCGGACTCGGAAATCGTCCCCTTGCGCCTCAACGGAGATGCGGGTCTTTGAAAGAAGCTCGATGAGGCGCGGACCTTCTTTGGGTTCCAGACCGGACTGGGCCACCTTCCAGGCAATCGCCCGATACAGCGCACCGCTGTCGAGGTAAAGATAGCCCAGCCGTTTGGCCAGCATCCGGGCTGCGCTGGTCTTCCCGGCTGCAGAAGGACCGTCAATGGCAATAATCAATCTGTCCCGTCTCACGTCCGATCGTCACGCCCGATCGATGCAATGAACCAACTCTTCAAACCCCGGAAAAGAAGTGCCAATGCAGTCGGTATTCTCGACCACCGTCTGGCCTTGGGCCGCCAAGCCGGCGATGCCCATTGCCATGGCGATTCGATGATCCCCGTAGCTCTTACACACGGCGCCTCTGAGCGGCCTCCCCCCCGTAATCTTCATCCCGTCAGGTAACTCCTCAACCTGAGCACCCATTTTTCGCAATTCGCGAGTCATTGCCGCGATACGGTCCGTTTCTTTGACACGCAGTTCCTGGGCGCCTCGAATCACGGTCTCGCCGTTCGCGGAGGCAGCCGCAACGCACAAGACCGGCAGTTCATCAATCATTCGAGGAATAATCTCGCCTTCGACCATCAAGCCGGACAGTTGGCTGGACCGGACCAGCAGATCCCCTATCGGCTCGCCGCATTGCGTGTGCTGATTCTGGATTTCGATCCGGCCTCCCATCTTGCTCAGGATTTCAAGCAAGCCGGTGCGAGTCGGATTCAACCCCACCTCCCTGATCAGGAGTTCCGAATTCGGACAGATTAAGGCCGCAATGATCAAGAATGCCGATGACGAGAAATCGCCGGGGACATAAATTTCTTTTGATTTATACTCCATCGGGCCTTCGACCGAAACCGAAAGACCTTTCACAGAAAGGCGGACACCGAGATAATCGAGCATCCGCTCGGTGTGATCCCTGGAGAGAACCGGCTCGGTGATATCGGTCTTGCCGTGAGCGATCAGGCCGGCCAAGAGAACCGCGGACTTCAGCTGTGCGCTGGCCACCGGAAGCTCATAGGAAATCCCATGCAGATCTTGGCCCCGAACCGCGATCGGGGCATGGTCT
>Ga0335085_10016167_pt1 | contig 10795 bp, 11 predicted proteins | sample Lox_Sample_45_FD_206712 | JGI IMG/M metagenome (GOLD analysis project Ga0335085, IMG submission 206712) | Soil microbial communities from Loxahatchee National Wildlife Refuge, Florida, United States - Lox_Sample_4.5 | ecosystem: Environmental > Terrestrial > Soil > Wetlands | place: USA... | reverse complement strand
TCAGCGTGAGCGAGCCGCTCTGGGAGACTCGAGCACCCGGACCGCTGCGAGGTGTGGGGACCGCGAAGACGCCAGGCTAGCGCGCTGCCGCCCGGAGCCCGGCCCCGGCCGTGGGAAACAGCTCGGGCGACTCGAGATGAACCAGCGGGATGTCCAGCGTGCAGAGCAAACCCGCGTTCTCGTGCCTGACCTGAAGGACGTGGTCACCGCGGTACAGCTGCTCGAGCCGCTGGCGGAGGTGGACCAGACGGTCCGCGGCCTCGGTGACCTCGGCCCCTGGCCGTGCCGGCGCCAGCTGGTGGAGACGGATCCGGAGGCGGTCGTCCGCGATCGACGCGGATAGCTCCAGCGCTCCCTCCCACGGCGCCACCGGCAGCTCGGCCAGCTGGAACAGCGCGAGGGACGGGACCTCCGCCGTCAACGCCTCGGGAGAGATGTCCACCCGGCTCCGGAGCCGTCCCGGGTTCCGGATCTGCTGCAGCGCCAGGTACGCCTGGACGAACTCCATCTCCTGCCGCAGCGCCACCCGCTCCTGCCCGAGCGTCGCCAGGGTCAGCCGGAGCACGTCGCTCAGCCGCGCGAGCAGCTGCACTGCCTGGGTGGAAGCCCCCGAGCGGACGAAGTCGGCGGTCGTCCTCAGCGTGTCCTCGAGCAACTGCGGCTGCAGCTGCACCCGCATCTGGTCCAGCTCGGCGCGGGCCAGCTCGGCCTCCAGGCGCGCCGCGCCGATCGCCTCTCGCCTCAGCCTGCGCCGCAGCTCGATGGTGCCGAGGATGCCGACGATGCCGAGGTAGTCGATTCCCGGCATGATGATTCCGCGGAAGTGCGCCAGGAAGACCTGACCGGCGGACATCTTCCGGATCGACGGAGGACCGGTGAAGCGGCTGAGGGCCGCCCGGGCCGCGCTCCAGTAGACCAGCGTCCCGAGGAAACCACCGAGCAGGGTGAGCAGGAGCAGCACCGGCCGGGCGCGCGCCGAGATCATCCGGCGCACGAGCGGAGAGGCAAGGCCCAGCACCGGCACCCAGAGCAGCCAGGAGAGCCACTGCCATACCCTGTACGCGGTGCGGATCTCCGGAGGCACCATCGAGCGCATCTGCAGCCACTCGAACAGCGCCAGCATCGAGGCGCCCACCACGGCGAGCCCCCAGAACGCGGGCCGCGACCACCATCCGGGGCGGGTGGTCGGGGCTGTGGCGAGACTCGACGTCACTGCGCCTCTCTACCGCAGTTGCCGGATGCGCGCCTGCTGGCTGCGGGCAACGGGCAGCTCGGCCCCGGTCGCCAGCACCGCGACCAGACCACCGCTGCCGGTCCGGCGAAGCTCACGGAGGACTCGCCGGTTGACGATGGCCGTCCGGTGGATGCGGACGAAGCGGGCGGCGTCGAGCCGGTTCTCCAGCGCCGCCATGGACTCGCGGTGCAGATAGGTGCGGGCACCCACGTGCAGCTCGACGTAGTAGTCCGCGGACTCGATCCAGTCGATCTCCTCGGCCTCGAGGAAGATGATCCGGCCGCGGTCCCGCACCACGATCCGCGACGACGCCGCAGGGACCAGCCCGGCCTCCACGGCCTTGGCGCGGAGCTGCTCCCCGAGCCGTGCCGCCTCCTCGCGAGAGAGCTGCTCCTTCGCCCGTGACAGCGTCTCGCGGAACCGAGCGTCCTCGTAGGGCTTGAGCAGGTAGTCGAAGGCGTGCACCCGGAAGGCCTCGAGCGCGTACTGGTCGTACGCGGTGACGAACACGACCATCGGAAGGGGTGCCTCGGCCCGGGCGAGCACCTCGAAGCCACTCCCGCCCGGCATCTGGACGTCGAGGAAGCAGAGCTGCGGGTGGGTGCGAGCGAGCAGCGCCACCGCCTCGTCCCCACTCCCCGCTTCGCCGACCACCTTCACCCCGGGGTCCTCGGCGAGCAGCATCCGCAGGCCCTCCCGGGCCAGCGGCTCGTCGTCGACCACCGCCACCGTCACTGGCTCAGGCACGCACCACCTCCGCACCACGGAAAGGAATCGCGAGCAGCGACTCGACGCCGCCCTCCACCCGGTTCGCCACGCGGAAGCGGTGCCGGCCAGGGTACAGGTGCTGCAGTCGCTCGCGCACGTTGCGCAGCCCGACGCCGCCGGGAGACTCGGCGCCCGGCTGCAGGCCGACGCCGGTATCGCGCACGCGGAGCACCAGCTCCTCGCCCTCGCGAGCTGCCGCAACCTCCACCGAGCCGCCGGCGATGGACGGCGCGATGCCGTGCCGGACGGCATTCTCGGCGAGCGGCTGCAGCACGAGGCTTGGGACCCGCGCCTCGAGCGTGTCGGGATCGATCGTCATCCGGATCTGCAGACGGTCCGGGAAGCGGATCTGCTGGAGGCAGAGATAGCGCTCGAGGAAGTCCAGCTCCTGCCGGAGCGGCACCTCCTGCTGCCCGGCGGTGGCCAGCGCGAGCCGGAGCAGGTCGCTCAGGCCGGCGATCATCCGCACCGCGGTGTCGCCCTCGCCCTTACGGACCAGCATCGAGATCGCGTTCAGCGTGTTGAAGAGGAAGTGCGGATGAAGCTGCACCCGCAGCGCATCGAGCTCCGCCTTCGCGAGCTCGGCCTGGAGCCGCGCGCCGGTGAGCTCCTGCGCCCGCAGCTTCCGGCGCAGGTCGATCGCGAGCAGCACGCCCACGGTCATCACGTAGACCATCGTGTCGAGGAAGGCGCTCTTCGCGACCGAGTCCCAGAGGGCCTCGCCGAGCGTCATCTTCTGCATGCTGTACGGCCCCATGAACCGCGTCAGCAGCGCGAGGAAGCCTTCCTGGAGGAAGAGGAACCCGGTGCAGGTGGCGACGTGGATGGCACCGACCCGGAGCAGCCCGTAGCGCTCCGTGGTGAATCGTCGGACCAGCCACGCAAGCGGCGGGGTCAGGAACGCCCAGATCGCCCAGCCGGCGTAGACGTAGAGGAAGCGGTAGGTCCCCCAGGAGCCCATCTCCTGCTCCCACGACTTCGATTGCAGGCCCACCGCGACACCGGGAATGGACCACAGGAGAACGAGGCCGGCGAACCGGCGCAGGGACGCGAGCATGGGCAGACCGCCGGGAAGAACGTGCGTATCTACGGACGATTCCGTCGGTAACCCCGAGGCTGCAGCGAGCGCGGGGGCGGCCGCAGCGGACGGGGGACGGAGGAGCCTACAGCTCCCGGGACATGAGCAGCCGGAGCTTCCCCGACTTCTTGCTCACCACGGTCGCCACCGTCGTGAATCCTGCCTTGCGATAGAAGGCCACCGCCGGGGCATTCGCTGGATCCACCCGAAGTGCCAGGGTTTTTCGGTACATGTCACGGGCGACCCCGAGAGCATGGTCCAGCAGCGCCATCCCGACGCCCCGGTGCCTCAGCTCGGGCTTCACCACGATGTTTCGCATGTACGCGGCGCCGGCAACCGGCCCGTCCCGTTCTACGGTGACGTAGCCCACGATCTGACCCTGTAGCCGCCCCACGTGGATGAAGGGCCGCAGCTGGGTGATGGCCGCCATCGACTCCTCGGGGCTCTCGCCCCGCTTCGCCCAGGGCTCCGACGTGCCGCGCAGCGAGGCCACCGGCTGAAGCTCGGACTCCCCGAGGGCCCCGAACTTGAGGGCGGACGGAAGGTCGGCCGGGAGGCTGGCGACATCGAGCGGCGGCAAGGTCGGCTGCTCCGTCACTGTCTCCACCCGCTTCATCGTCATCTCCGCCACCCCCTCATACCTCCCGTAGATCCTAACCCCAGCCTTCGCATTCGTGCACGTTCCGAAAATGAGGCCCCTTTTGTGGTCCAGGGTCGGAGGGTGGCGCCATTCTCGACGTGTGGCGGCCTCCTGTATTCTCCAGGGCTGACTCCTTGCCGTCGCCACCCTGAGCGCGGCCGGGTCCTTGCCTCGTGCAACTCAACCACGCCCAGCGCGAACTGACGGTCAAGGTCGTCTACTACGGCCCCGGTCTCTCGGGGAAAACGACGAACCTCCAGATGATCCACGCCCGCACCGGGAGCGACGGGCGCGGAAAGCTGTTGACGGTCGAGACCCACGACGACCGCACTCTCTTCTTCGATCTGCTGCCGGTCTTCTTCCATACCAAGGGCGGCTACACCGTGAAGGTGAAGCTGTTCACGGTGCCGGGGCAGGTCATCCACAACGCCACGCGTCGTGTCGTGCTCCAGAACGCGGACGCGGTCGCCTTCATCGCGGACAGCCGTCGGAGCGCTGGTCAGGAGAACAACCAGTACTGGGCCAACCTGCAGGACAACATGCGGGAGAACGGGCTCAACGCGGCGCAGGTCCCGATCGTGATCCAGTTCAACAAGCGGGACCTCCCGGACAGCAAGACCGACGCCGAGCTCCAGGAGACGCGCGCCCGCGGCAAGGAGCCGGTCATCGGCGCGGTGGCGATCCGCGGCGAGGGCGTGCTCGAGACGCTGTACGCCGTGCTGCAGCTCGCCTATCGCAAGATGGACGAGCAGGCAGGGCTGAGCCGGAACATCGGCCTGACGGAGGCCGAATTCCTCAAGCTGATCTTTGCTCGCATGGACCTCGACGGCACCCAGGTCGCCGGGTGGCTGGCCAACGGAGAGGACCCGCGGTGAGCGAGGGCGGCGACAGCGGGCGTCCCGGACCTCCGGGCGACCACACTCCCCGCCTCGACCAGCGGCCGCTGTCGGTCCTCGAGCGCCGGCTCGCGCTGAGCGACATGCTCGACACCAGCACCTTCGCCGAGCTGGTGAAGAGCTTCGCCGAGCTCTACAAGCTGGGGATCAAGGTCTTCGACGAGAAAGGGAACCGGCTCGCCGACATCAAGAGCGGCAACGGCGACTTCTGCGGCTACGTCTTCTCGTTCTCCGAGGGGAAGCGCTGCTGCACGCAGACCGTCGCCAGGGTAAAGGACGGTCCGCTCGCGACGACCCAGAACGCGCGCGCGCCCAATGCGCCCCAGGGCACCAAGCTCCACGGCATGATCGCCGTGCCCTGCTTCACCGGACTGCGCTACCTCGTCCTGCCCATCCTCTGGGAGGGCGACGTGCTCGGGCGAGTGGTGTTCGGCCCCTTCGTTCCCGAGGAGCTTGGCGACCTGCCACCGACGCTCACCGACCTCACCCCGGGGATCGACCTCGCCCAGGCGCAGAGCTACCTCGCGAAGATCCGTCGCGCGCCCGAGTCCACCATCGTGAAGGTGCTGCTCCACTTCGCGCAGCTCCTGGAGACGCTCGTCGCCGCGGGCCAGAAGACGTTTCTCACCAGCCAGGTGCACATCGAGGCCACGCTGGAGAACAACCGAGAGCTCGAGGCCCAGAACAGGCGCCTGGAGCTGATGAACGTCCAGCTGAAGGACATGGATCGCCTGAAGTCGAGCTTCCTGGCGACGGTCAGCCACGAGCTGCGGACCCCGCTCACGTCGATCATCGGCTACTCCGAGATGCTCTCCGAGGGGCTGGTGGGAACGCTCAACCAGGAGCAGACCGACTACGTCCGCACGATCATGGAGAAGGGGGACACCCTCCTCAAGCTGATCTCCTCGATCCTCGACGTGACGCAGATCGAGGCCGGCAAGGTGCGCCTCACCTTCGAGCCGGTGAACATCGGCGATCTGGTCTCCACCTCGGTCTCCAGCATCAAGCCGCAGGCGCAGAAGAAGGGGCTCACCCTCGACCTCCGGCTGCCGGGCCGGGCCGTGGAGGTCCGCGCCGATCGCGAGAAGCTGCGGCAGGTGATGGTGAACCTCCTGTCCAACGCAGTGAAGTTCACCCCCAAGGGCGGATGGGTGCAGGTCCTCGTGACCGAGGTGAAGTTCCACCCGGAGCTGGACGGGGAGGGGTGGCAGTTCGTCGTCCAGGACTCGGGCGTGGGCGTGCCCACCGATCAGCTGGACAAGATCTTCCAGAGCTTCTACCAGGTGGACAACTCGAGCACCCGCGAGTTCGGAGGGGCGGGTCTGGGGCTGGCCATCGTGAAGAGCTACGTCGAGGGACACGGCGGGAAGGTGCGCGTCCAGAGCGAGCTCGGGCAGGGCTCGCGCTTCGAGGTGATGCTGCCGGTGAACCCGCCGCCGCCGCGCTCGGTGATCGCCCCGCCGCTGTCCGAGCCCCCGCCGGCCCCGCCCGACCGGTTCTGACCCGGGCCCGTGACGATGGGCCCGGAGTTCCAGCTCATCGAGGCCTTCGTCGCCGCGGCGGCAGCGTCGCCCCGTGCACCGCGCGGCCCCGGGGACGACGCGGCGGTGCTTCCCCGCGGACGAGGCGAGACCTGCGTGACGGTGGACGCGGTCGTCGAGGGCGTCCACTTCCGCCGCGCGAGCAGCAGGCTCGAGGACGTCGGGCACAAGGCGCTCGCGGTCAACCTGTCGGACCTCGCCGCGATGGGTGCGCGACCGCGCTGGGCGCTGGTGGCGCTGGGAGTGCCGCGCGGATTCGGGCTCGCCGACGCGCGAAGGCTTGGTGCGGGCTTCGGCGAGCTGGCACGTGACAGCGGAACGGCGCTCGTCGGCGGCAACGTGACCCGGGCACCCGGGCTCGCGCTGACCGTGACCGTGGGAGGCGAGGTCGCGCCGGGGCGGGCGCTCCAACGGTCGGGGGCGCGGCCCGGCGAGCGGATCTGGGTGTCCGGAACGCTGGGTGATGCGCGGCTGGGTCTCCTGCTGCTCGAGCGGCGCGAAGGTCCGGAGGCGCGCCGCCTCCGTGGTTCGCCGCGCCTCGCGCGAAAGGCGATCGAGCGGCAGCGCCGGCCGGTTCCGCGGCTCGCGCTCGGAGCGGCGCTCGTCGGCGTGGCATCGGCCTGCATCGACCTGAGCGACGGGCTCGTGCAGGACGCCGGGCACGTCGCCGCCGCGAGCGCCGTCGCGCTCCATCTCGACGGCGGTCTCCTTCCGGTCTCGGCGGCGCTCGTCGCCGCGCATCCCGATGCGCGTGCGAGGAAACGCGTCGCCGCGAGCGGCGGGGAGGACTACGAGCTGCTCTTCACCGCGCCCGTGTCCCGCGATCTGGCGATCCGGCGATTGAGCCGACGGCTCGGGGTCGAGATCAGCCTGATCGGAGAAGTCCGTCGCGGACGAGGGGTGCATCTCCGCGGCAGCGGAATGGCGGGCCTGCGCGGGTTCGATCACCTCGCCTGACGGCCTCGAGGGAAGCCGGTTCGCTCACGGATCCCGGACTCGTCCGGATCCTCCGCCGGTCGGCGTCGTGCCTGGTCGGACCCGGCACCGGGCCTCCTCGAGGACTCGTGCTGCCCATCGCGGGGTGCCAGACACCTCGTTCCGGACACCTCGTCTCGCAGGCACCTCGTTCCGCAGCCGACGCCGTGTCCATCTTCCCGGACCCCATGTCCCGCTCCCCCTCCGCCTCGATGCTCGCCGCGGCCTCACTCGTCGGCCTCGCAACCGGGATGCGCTCGCTCCTGCCGCTCGCGCTTCTCTCCACGTCGCAGGCCCGGTCCCGCGCGCTCCCGGCGTTGCTCCTCCCCCTCGCGGCGACGGAGCTCATCGCCGACAAGCTCCCGGGGACCGGAAGCCGGCTCGCCGCGGCCCCGCTCGCGTTCCGGCTGGTCGCCGGTGGGCTCGGCGCCGCCTGGCTCATGCGCTCGGAGAGGCGTGCGCCGCTGGTGCTCGCCGGAGCCGCCGGTGCGCTGGCGGGGGCGCTCCTCGGCTACCGTGCGAGGACCCGCCTCCCCTCCGTCACCCGGACCAGCGACCTCCCGTGGGCAGTGCTGGAGGACCTCTCCGCGGCGGTGCTCGTCCGGACCGCCGTCGGGCTCGCCCCGGCCTGACGGCGCCGGCTTTCCGATAAGCTTCGAGGACCGACAGCGGAGGACGGGACCGGCTTGAAATACCTGGTGACGGGCGGAGCAGGCTTCATCGGCTGCAACGCGGCACGGCGATGGATGGAGCTGGGTCACGAGGTCGTGGTGCTCGATGACCTCTCGCGCCGCGGCGCGGACAGCAACCTCGCCTGGCTCCACGAGAAGGGCCGATTCACCTTCGAGCGCGTCGACATCCGCGATGCGAGCGCGCTCGACGCCGCCCTCGCCCGGCACCGCGACACGCAGGTCGTGCTCCACCTCGCCGCGCAGGTGGCGGTCACGACCTCGGTGACCGAGCCGCGTCACGACTTCGAGGTGAACGCGCTGGGCACCTTCAACCTCCTCGAGTCCGCGCGGCGTCACGCTCCCTCGGCCGCGTTCCTCTACGCCTCGACCAACAAGGTGTACGGCGGCCTCGAGCACGTCGGCGTGGAGCAGCGCGACGGCCGCTACGCCTTCCGCGACCGGCCACGCGGAATCTCCGAGGCCGAGCCGCTCGACTTTCACTCGCCCTACGGCTGCAGCAAGGGCGCCGCCGATCAGTACGTGCGGGACTACGCCCGCATCTACGGGCTGCGGACGGTGGTGTTCCGACAGTCCTGCATCTACGGCTGGCGCCAGTTCGGCGTCGAGGATCAGGGATGGGTGGCCTGGTTCACCATCGCCGCGGTCACCGGGAAGCCGGTCACCATCTACGGCGACGGACGCCAGGTCCGTGACCTGCTGTTCGTCGACGACCTCTGCGAGGCCTACGACGCGGCCGTCGCGCGCATCGAGCGAGCGAGCGGACAGGTGTTCAACCTCGGCGGCGGCCCGGACAACACCCTGTCCTTGCTGGAGCTCGTCGAGCACCTGGACCGGCTCACCGGCCGGCCACTCCGGCCGTCCTTCGCCGGGTGGCGCCCCGGGGACCAGCCGGTCTTCGTCGCCGACGTGTCGCGCGCCGCCGAGGTCCTCGGCTGGCGACCCCGGACCGGCGTCACCGAGGGTGTCGAGAAGCTGGCCGCCTGGGTCCAGGAAAATCGGGCCCTCTTCGCCTGATGGCCGTTCCCCCCGTGTGGGGAGGGGTGTTCCGGGCCGGGGGCCCTGTCCGGAATGTGAAATCCGGTCCGTCCTACGCCAGAATCGCGCCCCGAATGGCACTGGTGCCTCCGCCGACCCGCAACGGAACGGTCCGCCGCTCCGTGCTGGACGAGTTTCCCGCCGCCCGGACGAGCCGGCGGCCGGCCCCGGTGCGGAGACTCGCCGCGTCGCTCGAGGAGCGGAGCCATCCGGTCTCGCTCTCGCTGCAGAGCAAGATCCTCGTGTCGCACTTCCTGCTGGCGATGGTGCTCCTCGGCACGCTCCACTTCGTCCGGACCGCGAGCTGGGCGGTGCAGGCCCTGGTCGCCGGCGCCCTCACGCTGGTGCTCGCGCTCCTGCTTCCAGCCGTGCTCGCCCGTGTCACCCGCCTGCGCTCGCTGAGCCGGAGCGCACTCGACATCTCCCGCGGCGACCTCGCCTCGCCGGTCAGCACGGAGCCGAGCCTCGGGCGCGACGAGATCGACGAGCTCACCACCGCCATCGGAAACATGCAGGAGAACCTGCGCGAGCTGGTGGGACACATCCAGCACACCGCGGCCAGCGTCGCCGAATCGGCCAACGAGCTGCAGCGCTCCGCGGAGAACGTCAACGCCGCCACGACCGAGGTGGGCACCTCGATCCGGAAGATCGCCCTCGGCGCCGGCACGCAGTCCGATCTGGTCGCGCGTGCCCAGAAGGTCATCGGCGAGATGGCGGGCAGCATCCAGCGGACCGCGCTCTCCGCCGAGGATGCCGCCCTCGCCGCCGGCGAGACCTCGGTCGCCGCCGAGCAGAGCAGCAAGGCCGCGCGCCTCGCCGGCGAGAAGGTGAACAAGGTCTTCAGCCGGGTGGAGAGCGCCAGCCACGAGGTCTTCGCCTTCGGCGAGAAGACGCAGGAGATCTCCAAGATCGTCGACGTCATCACCCAGGTGGCGCAGCAGACGAACCTCCTGGCCCTCAACGCCACCATCGAGGCCGCCCGGGCCGGCGAGTACGGCCGGGGGTTCGCGGTGGTCGCCGACGAGGTCCGCAAGCTCGCCGAGTCGGCCGGCAAGAGCGCCGAGCAGATCAGCAAGCTCGCCCGCGACATCTCCGGTCAGTCCGTCGCGGTCGTCTCGGCGATGAAGCAGTCCATCGAGGAGCTGACCGACGGCCGCGAGGACCTCGGCACCATCGTCCGGTCGATGGGAAGCATCACCGACACAGCCCGCAAGGGTGCGGAGAAGGTGCACCTCATCAGCCAGAGCGCCCGCGAGCAGCTCGCCGGCAGCGAGGAGATGGTGAAGGCAGTCGGGGAGATCTCCGAGGTCGCCGAGGCGAACGCCACCTCCACCGAGGCTGCCGGCGGCATCATCGAGGACCAGAACGCCGCCGTGGCCCGCATGACGTCCGCTGCCCAGGAGCTGAACAACCTCGGTCTCGAGCTGCAGTCCGTCGTCCGGCGGTTCCGGCTCGGCTCGTGAGCGCTCCCGCGAGCCCCGCCCCCCGAGGTGGGACGGTATCCGACCGTGGCCCCGTCCAGCACGTCGTCTTCCTCGTGGATTCCACCCGGTACGCGCTTCCCCTGAGCTCGGTCAGCCAGGTGGTCGTCCAGCCGGAGGGACTGGTCCGCGTGCCCCGCGCCCCGCCGCCGGTGCTCGGGGTCGTCAACCTCCGCGGGCGGGTGGTCACGGTGGTGGACTTCGCGCTCCTCCTCGAGCTTCCAGGCCCCTCCCAGCCCCAGCGCAAGCTGATCCTCCTCGAGCGGGGCAGGCGAGATCTGGCGCTGAGCGTCACCGACGTCGAGGGCTTCGAGTCCGTCGAGAAGGTGTCAACACAGCCACGCGAGTCACGTGCCCCGGTGCGTGGCGTGACCCGGGTCAAGGGTGTGGCGGTGACGGTGCTGGACGCGGATGCGCTCGAGGTTGCGGTGACACGCCTCTTCGACCGCGGCTAA
>Ga0335085_10016165_pt1 | contig 10795 bp, 9 predicted proteins | sample Lox_Sample_45_FD_206712 | JGI IMG/M metagenome (GOLD analysis project Ga0335085, IMG submission 206712) | Soil microbial communities from Loxahatchee National Wildlife Refuge, Florida, United States - Lox_Sample_4.5 | ecosystem: Environmental > Terrestrial > Soil > Wetlands | place: USA: Florida... | reverse complement strand
GTCGAGCACCTGGAGGCCGCGTCATGACGGCGCGCACCGACGCGTACGATGTCATCCGCCGTGACGCGCTCACGGGAATCGAGCGGCGGCGGTTGCAACCCGCGGCCCAGGTCACCGAGGTGTGCGCGGAGATCGAGCGGGCGGTCGACGACTACCAGCGGCGGGCGCGGCTCGGCGACCAAGTTCCGCTCGGCGATCCGGGCGGCATGGCGCGTCGCGTCCTGCGTTCGATCGCAGAGCTCGGCCCGCTGAGCGAGCTTCTCGCCCGTCGCGACGTCGAGGAGGTGTTCGTCGAAGGCGCGCGGGTCACTTATCTGGATACCGACGGCCGCCTGCGCGGGCTGGTGGAGCCGACGACGGAGGAGGAGAACCGTCAGATCGTGGACCGGCTTCTGGCCGCGACCGAACGGCAGCTCAACGCGAAGCACCCGCTCGTGCAGGCACGCGTGCTCGACGGTACGGCGCGGTTGACCGCCGCGATCGAACCGGTCGCCGATCGCCTGTCGGCGACGGTCCGGCGCTACACCGTGCGCGACGTAACGCTCGACGTGCTCGTCGCGCGCGACGCGCTGACGCAGCAGGCCGCCGACTTCCTTTGGGCGGCGATGCAACTCCGCAGCCGAATCGCCGTCTCGGGCGAACCCGGCGCGGGGAAGACGACGCTCGCGGCTGCGCTGCTTTCGGCGGTACCGACGTCGCACTGTATCCGTACGTGCGAGGAGATCCGCGAACTCGCCGTGCCGGTGCTCCACGGCGGTTACTACGAGGTGCGCCCGGCCGGACTCGATGGGACCGGTGAGATCGATCTCCGCGCCCTTGTGAAGTTCCTGCTCGCGATGCGGCCGGATCGGATCGTGGTCGGAGAGGTCCGCGGGGCCGAGGCGTTCGAACTCACGCGCGCGATCAACGCGGGCTGCGGCTTCCTCTGCACGCTTCACGCGAACAGTGCGAAAGATGCAGTCAACGCGCTGGTGAATGCCGCGCTCATGGCCGGAGAGAATGTCACCGAGCACATCGTGCGGAGGATCTTCGTCGAGGCGCTGGATCTCGTCGTGCACGTCGATCGCGACGACGCTGCGCGTGATGACTGTCACGTGCGCCGCCAGGTCACGGAGATCACGGCCGTGATGCCCAGTCTCGGCGAGGGCGAGACCTACGAGCCGCTGTTCGTCCGCGACGGGCTCGGCCGACCATTGGAGTGGACCGGCGCGTTGCCCCCGGGGCTCGAGCATCGGATCGACCGCGGTCTCTCGGAACCGGGTGGGCTCCGCCGTCTGCTCGAGCGTGGGCGGTCGCGGCGATGAACATCCTTGCCGCGTCCTCGATCGGTATCTGTTGCGCCCTCGCCGCCGGCGCGCTCATGGGAACCTCGCCGCGGCTCCGGCTGCCGCTCGACATGGTGGCGCCGCGGCGAGCGCGTAACCGGGTCTGGTTGCAGCAAGCGGGTGCCGGTCTCACGCCGGCCCGGTTCTGGCTCGGGAGCGCCGCGGCCGGGTTGCTCGCGCTGCTCGTGCTCGTCGCGCTGACGGGATCGCTGCTGGTCGCGATCGTTCCCTCGGTCGCGGTCGGCATGTTCCCGCGGGCCTACTTCGCGCGCCGGCGGCGGTTACGCGTGCGCGAGGTGCAGGTCGCGTGGCCCGACGGCGTGCGCGACATCGGAGCCTCGATCGCCGCGGGCCGCTCGCTGACACGAGCGGTGACCTCGGTCGCCGAGTCGGGCCCGCCCGCGTTGCGCGAGGTGTTCGAACGCTTCCCGGAGCTGGCGCGGATGCTCGGCACCGGACCGGCGCTCGAGATCGTCAAGCACGAACTCGCCGACCCGACCAGCGACCGGGTCATCGAGGTACTGCTGCTCGCCCAGGAGCGGGGCGGCCCGATCGTGCGAACCATCCTGGAAGACCTCGTCGACACCGTGACGCGCGATCTCAAGCTGATCGACGCGCTCGAAACCGAGGGACTGGAGATGCGGATCAACGCGCGGGCCGTGGTGGTGTTGCCGTGGTTCGTGCTCGTCGCGCTCACGGCCCGCGCGGGCCCGTTCCGCGACTTCTATCGATCGACCGGAGGTCTGGTCACGTTGTTGGTCGCGGCCGCTCTCACCGGGGTCGGAATGCTCGTGCTCGGACGGCTCTCGCGCGACGAAGAGGAGCAGCGGGTGTTCGACGGCGGGACGGCACTGTCGTGAGCGCGGTCCCGCTGGTCGCGGCCATAGGAGTCGGCATGGGCGCGGCCGGATTCGCTGCGATGATCCGTCCACCGACGCGCCGGCTGGCCGGCCGCGTCCGCCCCTACGCGCTCGTGGCGAGATCGGCGCTCGGGCACCTCCCCGACCCGTCCGCGCTCGGTCCCTCCGTCGGGACCGGGGACGCGACACTCCCGCGCCTGTTCGGTCCGGCGCTGCGCGCCGCCGCCGGGCGCGCGAGCCGGCTCATCGAGTCGCGTGGCGACGACCATCTCGCGCGGATGTTGAGGCAGGCCGCGATGCACGACCTCACGCCCGAGCGGTACCGTGTCCAACAGCTCGCGCAGGCGGCCGCCTTCGCCGCGGCAACCGCGCTCGCAGGCGCGCTCACCTTGCGGCGACCCCTCTTCGTGCTCGCCGGCGCGATCGCGGGTTTCGTCTACGGCGCGACCAGATCACGCACGCGCCTGGAACGGGCGATCGAATCTCGCGCCGCTCGCATCCGGTTGGAGCTCTACACCGTCAACCACCTCCTGGCGATGGAGGTGCGCACCGGTTCCGGCGCGATGCAGGCGGTACAGCGAGTCGTGTTGAGAGGCCGAGGCGCCGTGATCGAGGAGCTCGCCGACGTGCTGACGTGGACACGTTCGGGCCTCGGCGAGGCGGAAGCGTTCCGGCGCGCCGCCGAGCTCACCCCGGAACCCAGCGCGGCGCGTACGTACCAGCTTCTCGCGGCGGGCGTCGAGCGCGGGGTCGACCTCGGCGGCGGACTCCTCGCGCTGAGCGGCGACATTCGCGACGCGCGGCGCGAACAACTTCACAAGGACGCGGTCAAGCGAAGAGCAGCGATGTTGGTGCCGACGATCGCGATCCTGGCACCCATCATGTTGTTGTTCATCGCCGCGCCGCTTCCCTCGATAGTTCTCGGACACCACTGACCAGGAGGAGACACGTGTCGGCTCGCAAGCACGACGAATCGGGAATGACCACGGCGGAACTGCTCGGCAACGCCGCGCTGGGGGTTCTGGCGCTCGTGGTCATATGGGGCCTGTTGCAGGCGCTCGGCGTCGACATCGTGAGGTCGTTGCACGACGCGCTGATCTCGCACTGAGATGCGCGCTCGCGGGGAAGCCGGCTTCACGACGATCCAGTACGTCGTCGCGACCGCGTTCTCGCTCCTCTTGTTCGTGCTGGTCGCCAATCTTCTCGTCGACCTGTACGAACGGGGCGCGGCGCGGGACGCCCTCGACGAAGGCGTACGGGCGGGCGTCCCCGCGTCGGCGACGGCAGAGGAATGCCTCGCCCGCGCCCGCGAGGTGTTGCAAGCGGTCTCGAACGCGGCGTCGCTACGGGTCGACGACCTGGCGTGCGTGCCCGACGGCGATCGCGTCGTCGCGACGGCACGGGTGTCGATGCGGTCGTGGTTCCCCGCGCTGTTGCCCGACTGGCGATTGCAGCTGCGGGCGGCTGCACACCGAGAACGGTGACGCTGTTGCCGGCCCGGTCGCGTCGAGCGGAGGCGGGATTCGTCGCGATCGAATGGGTCGCGGCGACGGCCGTGTTACTGCTGCCGATCGTCGTGCTGGTCGCGTCGATGCCCCAGTGGGCCGAGCGGAGGCACGCGGCGACCGTCGCGGCACGGGAGGCCGCGCACGAGGTCGCCGAGCGGTGGCCCGCGGGCGACGCGGAGGTGGCGGTCATCGTCGCAACCGACGTCGCCGCCGATCATGGCATCGACGCGCGCGACGTCCACGTACGGGTGCCTTCGGTGGGGGAGGCACGCGGTGACGAGGTGGAGGTCGACGTCGAGGTGACGATGCCGGCGATCGGTGTCGCAGGTATGTCCGTCGGTTCGTGGAGCTACACGGCGCGCGCCACGCGGCGCATTGACGACTTCCGCAGCCGTTGATGCGGGCGCGGCGCGCGGGGGAGCAGGGCTCGATCACGCTGTGGGTGCTCGGACTCTGCGTCGCGCTCATGTTTCTCGGCGGATTGAGCCTCGATCTCTGGCGCGCGGTGGCCGACCGGCGCCAGCTGTCGTCGATGGCCGATTCGGCGGCAACTGCGGCGGCCGACGGCGTCGACATCCCCGCACTACGTGCCGGTTCGTTGCAGGTCGACCCGGAGCGTGCCCGCGCGCTGGCGCTGGCGTCGCTCGATGAGGATCCCCACGTGCAGTCGCTCGACGGGGTCGACGTCGAAGTCGTCGGTAACCGCGTCACGGTCTCACTACGCGATCACGTCGGCTTCTCGCTCCTGGGCATCTTCATGGGTGGCCGGCACTTTGATGTAGAGGTGCACGCGGCGGCCGAGCCCGAGGAACGCCAGTAGGCCTCGCCGCTCGCCGCTCGCCGCTCGGCCCGAGACGCGTGACGCCGACCCGACGCACCGGCGCCGCCTGACATCCGTGTCAGGTACGCTCGGCCCCCGAATCGCAACCGCTCGATCCTCGGGAGCATCAATGCCTGACGCAGTCATCGTCGCCGCGGCCCGCACCGCCATCGGCACCGCCCGCAAGGGCACGCTCCTCGACGTGAGCGCCTTCGATCTCGCCAAATACGCCGTCGCCGAAGCGCTCAAGCGCTCGGGCATTCCGTCGACGGACGTCGACGACCTCGCAATGGGCGAATCGCTCCAGGGCGGCGGCGACATCGCCCGCTACGCGGCGGTCGAGCTGGGCCTCACCGAGATCCCGGGTGTCGCGCTGAACCGCCACTGTGCGTCCGGAATGGCATCCGTCCAGGGCGCTTCGGCCAGCATCATGGCCGGGATGGACAGGGTCGTGATCGCGGGCGGTTCCGAGTCGCTGTCGACGTCGCCGCAGTCACTGAAGCGCGCGCCCGGCACCGACGAGTACGTGCAGTGGATGTCGCCTTCTCACCCCGCGACCCCCGACGCACCTGCGTTCGACATGTCGATCACGGTCGGTTACAACACCGCGCAGTCGGCCGGGCTCACGCGCGCCGATTGCGACGCGTGGGCGTTCCGTTCGCACCAGCGGGCCGTCGCGGCGATCGACGAAGGTCGGCTGCAGGAAGAGATCGTCGCGATCGAAGTGACCCTACGCGACGGCACCACCAAGATCTTCGACACCGACGAGCACCCGCGGCGCGATTCGTCCATGGAGAAGATGGCGGCCCTGAAGCCGCTGCACCCCGAGATCGCCGACTTCCCGATCACCGCGGGCAACTCCTCGGGTCTGAACGACGCGGCGGCGGCCGTGATGATCGTGAGCGCCGACTACGCCAAGGCCAACGGCCTGACGCCGCTGGGCAAGATCGTCTCGTGGGCTTCGGCGGGCGTGCAGCCGCGCGACACCGGCCTCGGGCCGATCGCGGCGATCCCGAAGGCGCTGACGCGCGCGGGCATGTCGATCGCCGACATCGACCTCGCTGAGATCAACGAGGCGTTCGCCTCGGTTCCGGTCGCGGCGTGCCGGCAGCTCGGCCTGTCCGAGGACATCACCAACCCCAACGGTTCGGGCTGCTCGCTCGGGCACCCGGTCGCGGCAACGGGCGCCCGGATGATCATCACCACGCTGTACGAGCTGCGTCGCCGCGGCGGTGGCGTCGGTCTGGCGAGCATGTGCGCCGGCGGTGGCATGGGCTCGGCGACGGTGTTCGAGGTATATCCGGGCTAGCGCCGCCGCCGGTGACATACCTGCAGCGAGTGACGATCGTCGTTGACGACTACGACGCGGCGATCCGGTTCTTCGTCGACGTCCTCGGCTTCGAGCTGGCCGAGGACGTCCCCGCGCCGGCGAAGGACGGCCGCGACAAGCGCTGGGTCGTGGTGTGCCCGCCCGGAGGGCAGACGAGCATCCTCCTCGCGCGCGCCGCCTGCCCTGATCAGGCGGCCGCGGTCGGCCGGCAGACCGCCGGCCGCGTCGGCTTCTTCTTGCACGTCGACGACTTCGACGCGGTGTACGCACGGCTGCGCGCGGCCGGGGTCGAGCTCTTCGGCGAGCCCCGCTCGGAGCCGTACGGCCGGGTCGTCGTGTTCGCCGACGTCGCGGGGAACCGCTGGGACCTGCTCGGCGACTGAGGGACGCGTACCGACGTCAGTCGAGGCTGCGCAGCTCGCGCAAGGCCACCGACAGCGTCGCCACGTCGAACACGGCGTGAGAACGGATCTCGTCGAGCAACGAGAGCATGTGCGCGATCGACGCCGCGCGCGGCGCGGCCCAGGCGTCGTACGAACCGGCCGAGAGCACCGCGTCGACCACCTGCCGGTACTGCGCGGCCGCATCCTCGCGGAGCGCGTTCCGTGCGAGCCCTTCCCAGCGATCGGGGCGGGCCAGCTCGACGATGCGGTCGCCCAGCCACTCGAACCGCAGCCGGTCGCCGACTTCGTCGTAGGTGGCTGCGACCGCCTCGACCTCGACATGATGCAGTTGGGCGAGCTCGGCAATGTCGAGCGCACGCGGGAGGTGTTCGAGTGCGGCGATGCGCAGCGCGAGCTCCCGCGGGACGCCCTGAGCCGAGTATCCGGCGGCGACGGGCTCGAGCCCGGGCGACGCCGACGCCATCGCCATCAGCCGCGCGACGGGTACCGCGAAGAACGCGACCGTCGTCGCGACCGGAAGTGGGCGGGGCCGGTTGCGTAGAAACCAGCGCGAGCCCCGCTCGACGAGCCGGCGGCTCGCGAGGTACATCTCGGTCTGCACGTCGACGCCCAGCGTGTTGTCGAGCGCTTCGATCTCGCGCCAGAGCGCGTCCTGATCGAAAACCGCACGTGCCGTCTCGTGCGCGCGGACGATGTCGGGTCCGTTTGCGCCGGTCTCTTCGCCCAGACGGAACGCGAAGGTCGTGCCGGCCCGGTTCACGAGCCCGTTGACGAGCGCGGTAGCGGTGATCTCGCGCCGCAGCGTGTGCGCGCGTATGCGGTCGAGGAATCGCTCGCGGACCGCGGACGGGAACGCACGGACGAGCTCCGGCGTGAAATCGGTGTCCTCGGGAAGGTCCGACGCGAGCACGTCTTCTTCCAGCGAGATCTTGGCGTAGGCGAGGAGTACGGCGAGCTCGGGTGCGGTGAGGCCGATGCCCGCATTGTGGCGCTCGGTCAGCTGTTCGTCGCCCGGGAGTCGCTCGACCTCACGATCGAGGTGCCCGCCCTGTTCGAGCGCGTGCATGAAGCGCGCGTGTACGCCTTCCATCTCGGTCGCTTGCGCGCGCCCGTTGTCGAGCGCGCGGTTCTGCCGGTAGTTGTCGCGCAGCACGAGCGCGGCGACCTCGTCGGTCATCGCGACGAGCAGCGCGTTGCGGTCGTGTTCGGTGAGCTCGCCGTCGCGCACCGCGCCGTCGAGGACGATCTTGATGTTGACCTCGTGGTCGGAGGTGTCGACGCCGGCGCTGTTGTCGATCGCGTCGGTGTTGATGCGGCCGCCCGCGAGCGCGTACTCGACTCGTCCGTCTTGCGTGCATCCCAGGTTGCCGCCCTCGGCCACGCTGCGGCAGCGCAGGTCGCGGCCGTTGACGCGCACCGCGTCGTTCGCCTTGTCGCCCGCCGCCGCGTGCGGCTCCGCCGTCGCCTTGACGTACGTGCCGATACCTCCGTTGTAGAGCAGGTCGACCGGCGCCTGTAGCGCGGCACGGATCAGCTCGGCAGGGGTGAGTGTCTCGACGTCGGCGTTGATCGAGAGGCGGGCGCGCACCGCCGGCGTGATCGCGATCGACTTGAGGGAGCGCGCGTAGACGCCGCCGCCCGGCGAGATGAGCGCGGTGTCGTAGTCGGCCCAGGACGACCGCGGCAGCTCGAACAGGCGCTTGCGTTCCGCGAACGAGCGGGCCGGATCAGGATCGGGGTCGAGGAAGAGATGCCGGTGATCGAAGGCCGCGATGAGCTTGATGTGCTCTGACAAGAGCATCCCGTTGCCGAAGACGTCGCCCGACATGTCGCCGATGCCGACGACCGTGAAGTCGTCGGAGTCCGGGTCGATGCCGAGATGCCGGAAGTGACGGCGCACCGAGGCCCATACGCCGCGGGCCGTGATGCCCATCACCTTGTGGTCGTATCCGTGCTCGCCGCCCGACGCGAACGCGTCGCCGAGCCAGAACCCGCGCCCGAGGGCGATCTCGTTCGCGACGTCCGAGAATGCCGCCGTACCCTTGTCGGCCGCGACGACGAGATACGGATCGTCGTCGTCATAACGCACGACTTGGCCCGGCGGCGTGACCTTGCCGTCGACGAGATTGTCGGTGACGTCCAGCAACGCGCCGATGAACAGGCGGTAGCAGGCTTCGACTTCGTCGCGTTGCGCGCCGGGATCGGCCGGTGGTCGCTTGACGACGAAGCCACCCTTTGCTCCGGCCGGCACGATGACCGCGTTCTTCACGCGCTGCGCTTTCATCAGCCCGAGGATCTCGGTGCGGTAGTCCTCGCGGCGGTCGGACCACCGGATCCCGCCGCGCGCGACGCGGCCGGCCCGCAGGTGCACGCCTTCGACGCGCGGCGAGTACACGAAGATCTCGAACATCGGACGGGGAGCGGGGAGGTCGGGGATGGCGCTCGGGTCGAGCTTCAGCGCGACGCAGGGCGGCGGGTTCCCGGCACCGTCGACGTCTTGGAACCAATTGGTTCGCAGCGTCGCGAGCACCAGGTGGAGCAACGACCGCAGGATGCGGTCGGCGTCGAGCGAGCTGACCGCATCCAACTCGGCGTGGATCTCGTCGGCCATGCGTTCGTACGCGTCGCTGTCGCCGCTCGCGCCCGCGCCGGAGGCGGCCGCACCGGCAGTCCACGGGTCGAGGCGGGCGACGAACAGCTCGATGAGCCGGCGCGCGATCTCGCTGTGCGAAGCGAGCGCCTCTTCGATGTAGCTCTGGCTGAACCGCGACCCGGTCTGGCGGAGGTGCCGGCAGTACGCGCGCAGCAGTGCGACCTCTCGCCACGCGAGGCCCGCGGTGAGGACGAGCCGGTTGAGACCATCGTCCTCGGTGCGTCCGTCGACGACTGCGAGAAACGCTTCCTCGAACAACCGCAGGGCCGCGGGATCGATGATCATGGTCGACGGCGCGCGGAGGCGGAACCATTTCATCCACCGGCGAGCGAGCCCGTTCGCGGTGATCTCGTACGGATGCTCGTCGTCGACGACGACGCCCATGTTCGAGAGAAGGGGGAGTACCTCGGAGAGCGAGGGCTGCGCACCGCACCCGTAGAGCTTCAGCTCGAGGCGATCGCCGGCGAGCGTGACCCTCGCGGCCAGCGATTCCTCGGTGGTGAGCGACACAAGGTGCGGGATGTCGGCGAGCGCTTCCACCGCGTCGAAGTCGTCGCGATACGCACCGGGGAACGCGTCGATCCAGACGCGCAGCATGTCGAGCCCGGCCTCTTCACCGTACGACGCCATGAGCGCGTCGCGGAGGTCGTCGCCCCATGTTCGCGCGGCCGATGCCACGAGTCGCTCGAGTTCCTCGATGTCGACGTCGTGGGTTCCCGGCTGATCGAGGTGAAGCACATAGTGGAGCCGCGCCAGCGCCGACTCGGAGAGGCGCGTGTTCCACTCGTACTCGACCGAGCCGTACGCGTCGAGGAGGTAGTGGGCGATGCTCTCGCGGACTCGTGTGGTGTAGCGGTCGCGCGGGATGAACACGAGGCACGAGACGAAACGCCCGTAGGGCTCGCGGTGCACGAACAGGCGCACGCGCCGCCGCTCCTGCAATCGGAGGATGCTCATCGCATTCGCGAAGAGATGCTCGACGTCTATCTGGAGCAGGTCGTCGCGCGGATACGTCTCGAGGATCTGCACGAGATCCTTCTGGTCGTGGCTCGCCGGCATGAAGCTGGCCCGCTCGAGGACGGCCGTGACCTTGTCGCGAAGGACGGGCATCGCGAACGGGCTGGTCAGATACGCGCTGGATGCGTAGAGGCCGATGAAGCGATGTTCACCTACGACCTCGCCGGCCGCGTCGTAGCGCTTGACGCCCACGTAATCGAGGTGTGTCGGCCGGTGCACAGTCGAGCGCGCGTTTGCCTTCGTGAGTATGAGCAAGTTCTTCTCGCGCGCCTTGGCCCGGATCGCGGGCGGCAGCGCGGCGAAGCTCGCCGAGGCTTCCTCGGGCGCGCGGCGCAGCAGCCCCAGCCCGCTTCCCGGCACCGGCACGAGCCGGTCCGCGCCCGTGAGCTCGTACGCGCGGTAGCCGAGGAACGTGAAGTGCTCGTCGCCGAGCCATCGGAGCAGCGCGATTGCCTCCGCGACTTCTCCGGCCGGGCACGGCGGCGTGACGTCTCCCAGCTCGGTGGCGACCCGTTGCATCGCCTCGCGCATGGGTTGCCAGTCGCGCGTCGCCGCGACGACGTCGTCGAGCACCGAGAGCAGTTGGTCGCGGACCGCATCGAGCACCTCGGTGCTCGTCTCCCGGTCGATCTCGATGTGTGTCCACGATTCGAGGAGGAGGTGCTCCTGCGAGGTCGCGCCGTTGGAGGCCGGCGTGCGGCCGGGGGTGGGACCGTCGGGGACTGGGCCGTCGGGGACTGGGCCGTCGGGAACTGGGCCGTCGCCCTCGGTCGCGAGTCGGAGGAGCTCCCCGTCGGCCGACCGGACGACGCGCAGGATCGGGTGCACGACGAGATGTAGGCCGAGGTTGCGGCGGTCGAGCGCCATCGTCAGCGAGT
>Ga0335085_10016164_pt1 | contig 10796 bp, 6 predicted proteins | sample Lox_Sample_45_FD_206712 | JGI IMG/M metagenome (GOLD analysis project Ga0335085, IMG submission 206712) | Soil microbial communities from Loxahatchee National Wildlife Refuge, Florida, United States - Lox_Sample_4.5 | ecosystem: Environmental > Terrestrial > Soil > Wetlands | place: USA: Florida... | reverse complement strand
ATCCTTGGCAAAGCGCGCCTCCAGATCGTAGAGCTGCATCTTGCCCGGCTTGACCGTCGAGTCGGCAAGCGGATTCGGTGTCTGCGAAGGCGTCGCCGGTTCCAGCAACTGTGCATGTCCAAAAGACGATCCCGTCAACGCCAATCCCGCAATCAAAATCAAAGATGAAAGCAAATTCCGCAACTCAACCATGTTCCCATCCTCCCTGGAACCTGAACTGTATGCGCTCATCCTACAACCGGAGTCAGCGTGCCGACACGGACGTGCGTCACGCTCGCGCGTGGCCGCGATGTGACCTTCGTCTGGAGATGAAAGCACCCAAAAAGCGCCTCAGCGTCGCACCTGTACGTGCTCTTCCGGCGCCTACTTCGAAGAGGTGTTCGGTCCGGCGCTCGTCACCTGCACCGGGATCTCAAGCGATCCGATCTTCGCGGAAGCCGCGTCGTACACCACCGCCCGCACCACGTCCGCGCCCGACGGCAAGTCAATCGCAAGGCGCACTGGAATGTCTTTTCCTGCCGCGCTGAGTTGCTCAAACTGCGCGGCCGGAAGATTCAAATCGTATTGGCGGCCCAGCGAATTCACCGGCTGCCCGTCCTTGTTGTAGGCTACAAGCGCAATCTCCAGCCGCGCAGTCCGCGCGCCGTCTGTTCCCTCCGCAAAAGTCAGGTCCCTGAGATGCACTCCCAGGTCCGCCACATAACGGTGGGGGGTGCCCTTGAAAGCGCGGGTGAGGTTTTCTTTGAGTTCCTTCTCGGGCATCGGCCCCGTGAGTGTGGGATCTCCTTCCGCCAGCACTCTCGCCTGAAACACGATCTGCGTCGATGGCGGCGCGCCCAGCACCGCCGCCGCGCCGATCAGGCCCTTGTCTCCGCCCGCATTTGCGGTGCTGCCCGCAGCGTCGGCGTAGTAACTCCGCCGGTAGAAGAGCTGAGCTTCTCCCTCCTTCAGGCGCACCTCGATGTTGCGCTGCGCGCCGTTGTACTTGGTGTTGGTGGGCACGTAGGCCAGCGTGTAATAGTTCGAGCCATCGCTCAGGGCGTCAGCCATTGCGTGTTGCAGGCCGTTGGAGTCGTAGACAGCTCGCCCGCCAGTCTGTTTCGCCAAAACATCCATCGTGGTGTGCTCGGATGCAATCTGCTGCTCCGATACCTGCCTGTCTGTCCCGAATGCACCGCCTGTGCCGGCCCCGAAGACCTCCGCTGCGCCGCTCCCGGCAGCACTCATCGGAGCACCCGAAGGCTGCTGCGCGTAATCTGTCTGTTGCGTGGATGTGAACATCGGCTGCGTCACGGCGCCCCGCACATCCACTGGATAAACCGCCACACGGGCCGCTACGAGCATGTCCGCGGTTTCCTTCAGTTCCTTTTCGAATGTTCTTGCTGCCTGAATCGTGGGTGTGATGCCGCCACCGTTGCCCACGGTGTCAACAACAGCAAAGAACTGCAGCGGAAACGAGCCCGAAAACCAAATCAGATTTTTGCGGCCTTGAAGGCCGGTCAGGTAGCGCGAGAGTTGTTGGATTGCCTCGAGCGTAATGTCCACCCGCATCGTCGTTTGGCCCGCGTCGGCGTTGGTCATAAAGTTCTGTGTATTGGCAACGTCCATGCTCGAAACCCCGTTGACGACCTCATCGGTCAGTTCTTGGCGCTCCTGGAATGTCTGGTCTTCGGTGGGAAGCAGCGACGTCGGCGAAGTGGCATTCGCCTTTTCGAGCGTTGCCATCAGCCGGCTCGTGTCGGTGGTGAATCCCTGCAACATCTCCAGCCTGTGTCCAAGCGCAAAGACCGCAATGCGCTGGCCCGGCCGCTGAGTCTTCAGGAACCGGATCATTTCCCGGCGCACATAAGACACGTCGGCGGGCGCTGTATTGAGGCCGTCAAGGAGCAGCACTGTGATGGAGTCGGTTACATTCGCGACCGGCAGGTTGGTCCTCGTATCCGGGGGCAGCGCGGGCGGCTCGGCGTTAGCAGCTTCGGCAGGCGCGGCTGTCTCATCCGCAAAATGCGGTGTGAAATCGTGGATGGTTTGCGGCACGCCATCCTCATAAACCGCAAAGTCTCCCTGTTTAAGCCCTGGAACCGGGTGATCGTCCTTCCTCACCACGACGTCGACGATGACGAGACGCGAGCTGACCTTCAGGGTCGGCACTCCGGGTACGGCGCCTTCTGGAGTCGATACGTTTGTTGAAGCCTCGGTCGGATTTGCCGCCGGACCGCTTGCGGGCTGCGTCGCCGCCTCTGAAGCAGAATTTGACGCCGCGTTTGCCGCAGGAGTCACTGCGGGTCTTTCTGCTGCTGGCGGAGCTGCGCTGGATGCGGTCTCTGTACCCTCGCCTGTACTGGCTGGAGCCGTTGGCGTACCTGGCCCAGCCGGCGCGCCACCCGCCGCGGAGCTCTCCGGAGGCTCCGCGCCCGGCGCTCCACCCGCCGTCGCTGCACCATTTTCGCCGCCAGAGCTCGCATCCGCCAGGATCCGCGCCTCGGAGCCGAACTCGTGATAATGCGTGAACGCCACGTCATTCAATTTGATCTCGACTGCCTTTGAAGTATCATCCGCGCTGGGAACGGCAACCATGGAGAACGCCACGCCCCTGACGGGACAGATATAACTTTCATTGCCAATTTTCACCGGTGCATATTCAACGGCGATCGCCGCCCGCATCGGCACATCCGCCGGCGCGGAGTCCGCTATGCGCGTCAGCCGCAAAATCTCGCCCGTCGCAGGATCGATCTCCATCTCTCCGTGGTAGGCGGGAAAGAATCCCTCCTTCCTGCCCGCGAGGTTGACGTCTACCCTGAAATGCGATTCGTTCGCCGGCACCGCATACCCGAATACTGCCGCCGGCTCACCGTTCGCTGGCTCCCATCGCAGAAAACTTACTCCGGTATGCACTACGTCTTTGATCACCTCTCCGAGAATCGGCCCGAATTCACCACTGGAGGTCAGCCCAAGCCCCGCTTCCTCCTCTTTCGTCCGTTTGTCAGCGGCCTCGTCAAGCACCTCATGACCGTCGCGATAGGTCACCGTCATGCTGAATTCGCCCGTGCTATGCAGCCCTCTGTATTCGGTGGTGGTGCCTGCGCCAAGGGCCTGCGTTGGAATCGCCATTTCCCCGTGCCCTGCCATTGCCATCGACCCAGAGTAGGAGTAGTCCGATCGGTGCGTAAGCGAGTCCTCGAAGTGCGTGGTTTCGCGTGTCGCATAGAAATCCGGGAGCCGCGCCGTCGTGATCCTCACGTAGTCAAAGGCCAGCGCCAGCATGCGTTCGTCTGTTTCCGTGTTCGGCGGCGGATCGCGAAGCACATCGCTTGCGGGAGGATTCTGGAACGCCGACATATCCGCCAGCTTCATCAGTTCTTCATGAGCGCGTTTGCCGGGAAATTCTGCCTCCCACCGCGCCAGTCTCTCCGGGCTCACCCGCTCCGTGAGCTGTACACCCTCAAGATCCCCCGCTACCTTCCCATCCGCCTTGCCCTGAAGCTTGATCAGCAACTGCTCCATCTGCTCGATGGACAGGTTTTTATCTGCCATTGCCGGCCATGCAATTCCCAAAAGAAGCAGCAGAGTAGCCCATGTACGCATCCTGTTTTGTTCCTCCGGCGCCGCTTCAGTATAGACGTTTTCATTTCGCCGTTGCGTCGCGAACGTCGGCCTTCACACCCAAACCCCATCCTCTTTCTTGCGTCTAACTCATCAACATTGCGCTCTGCCGCGACGGTATACTGGGGTTGAGCGAGTCAGGCTTTCGCTCCCGTCATCTTCAGACCCCCGTTTCAGGGGGCGCTTTGGCATTTGGGCTTATTTCCCTTGATTCCCGGACTCCCCCCGGGGGAAGGAAGTACATGGGACCTTTGCTGGAGACCATTCATTCACCTGCGGACCTTAAGCGGCTGAACTATGAACAGATGGTCTCGCTCGCAGACGAAATCCGCGGCTTTCTCGTCCAAACCCTCTCCAAAACAGGCGGCCATCTCGGGCCCAACCTTGGCGTCGTCGAACTCACTCTTGCTTTGCACGCCGTCTTCTCCACGCCCGAAGACAAGATCCTCTTTGACGTCAGCCATCAGGCATACATCCACAAAATTCTCACCGGACGTCTTGATCGCTTCTCGACCATCCGCCAGCCTGGGGGACTCAATGGTTTCATGCTGCGCACTGAAAGCGAGCATGACTGCTATGGCGCGGGCCACGCCGGAACCGCTCTTTCCGCCGCACTGGGCATGGCCGTGGCACGCGACTTGGCCGGCGGACATGAAAACGTGATTGCCGTCGCCGGCGATGCCGCCTTCACCAACGGCATTTCGTTTGAAGCGCTCAACAACATCGCAGCTCACACGAAACGGATGATTGTTGTGCTGAATGACAACGAGTGGTCCATCGACCGAAACGTGGGTGCCGTGGCCCGCTATTTCCACCGCATCGTCACCAACGAGCATTACCAGCATATGCACGACCGTGCGACACGCCTCATTGAACGCTTCGCCGGAAAAACCGCAATCAAGGTGGTCCGCCGCGCCGAGGAAGCCGCCAAGAGTATGTTGTGGCCTTCCATCCTCTTTGAGGAGTTCGGTCTCGAGTACTTCGGCCCCCTCGACGGCCATAATCTTCCGCTGCTTGTCGAGACCTTCAAGTTCCTCAAGACTCTCGATCACCCGGTCCTGCTCCACATCCTCACGCAGAAAGGCCGCGGTTTCCAGCCGGCACTGGATGGCCAAAAAAAGTTTCACGGGCTCGGCCCATACGATCCGGAGACTGGAAAGACGCCCGATGGCTCGGCGACCTACGCCGAAGTTTTCGCCAATACACTCGCCGATCTAGCCGCAAAAGACCCTCGTGTCGTTGCCATCACGGCCGCCATGCCCAACGGCACGGGCCTCGATCACTTTCGGCCTCGCCATCCCGACCGCTACTTCGACGTGGGCATTGCCGAGGAACACGCCGTCGTCTTCGCCGCAGGCATGGCCACGCGTGGCTATCGCCCCGTCTGCGCCATCTATTCCACGTTCCTGCAACGCGCCTTCGATCCCGTCGTCCACGATGTCTGCCTGCAAAAACTGCCGGTCCTCTTTTGCATGGATCGCGCCGGCCTTTCCGGCGACGACGGTCCCACGCATCACGGCCTTTTCGATATTGCCTACCTGCGCGGCATTCCCGAAATCGTTCTCATGTCGCCCAAGGACGAAGACGAGCTGGCCGACATGCTCAAAACCGCCATCGAGCTTCCCGGCCCCAGCGCCATCCGCTATCCGCGCGGCGCGGTCGTCGGCGTCGATCGCAAACCCGAGCCGCAGTCATTGCCCGTTGGCAAGGCGGAAGTTCTTTCAGACGGCTCTGACGTCGCCATCCTCGGCCTCGGCCCCATGATCTCGCTCGCCGAATCCCTGGCGCACCTTCTCGACCGCGACGGCTACTCCGCCGCCGTTATCAATCCCCGCTTCATCAAGCCGCTCGATCGCGAAGTCCTCGCCCGCTATGCAGGCCGTGTGGCAGCGTTCGTCACCTTTGAAGATCACGTAAAGATGGGTGGATTCGGAACCGCAGTGGTTGAAGCTCTGGACGAGATGGGACTCTCCGTGCCCGTCGTCCGCATCGGCTGGCCCGACCAGTTCATCGAGCACGGCAAGGTCGACGCGCTCCGCGCCCACTACGGCCTCACCGCTGAAGCGGCCCTCGCCCAGGTTCTCCCGCTGCTCACGCGTCGCCGCCGACCCACCCTCGTCGCCTCCTGAGCAAAGTCCAATCCAGCAAACAAAATCGAAGAATCTCCATCATGTTTCCTGCCGCTTCGTCGGCCAAAGTTCGTTCTGCGGAGCCTTGCGCCAGGTCGACTCAGTCAGTGGCCTGAATTCAAGACCAGATATCCACCACAATCTTTAAGGATTCTCTAAGAGCTGCCGATGAGAGAAATATCATGGGTCCTTCCCGGTAGGGAGGCACAATGCCCCTGAGAACTGCACTCCTGGTATTCGTTTTGGGCATTTTCGCGTTCGGCTCGACGATCGAGCCGGTCGCCGCGGCAACCTCCAGCGCCACGATAAGTGTTTCCGCATCCGTGCAGGCTTCCTGCATGGCGTCCGTCTCCCCAATGGCGACAACGGCAATCCGAAGCAAGGCTGCGGAAGCGGCCATGTCGCCGTTCGCGTCGGTCTCCTGCTCAAACTTGGTGCCCTACAACATATCCGTCGCTGCTGGCGTGTCTCAAACCACGGCGAAAATCCAACACGGATCAGGCTCCCGTTTCCTCGCGCCCAATGGCACCCTCGTCCGGGCCTCCGATCCAGTGATCGTCGTTGTCATGTATTGACGGCCGCACCGCGCGATCGATTCGTCTCCACCATCACCTCCCATCCCCTCGATAAACCATCTCGACCAGTCCGCGACGGCAGCGCTGTCCGATCCGCGCCCGATTGCATCGACCGAGCTCGCTGTTGATCAGCTTGGTACATTCCTTCAGATGACCCAAGGGTGTTATTGAAGCCGGTTTTTCGAATCGATATTGTCCCAATAACGCTCAACGACAGGTTGTCAGGCGAGGGCCCCGTCGAAGAACTCCCCGCGCCTGCGCATTCATTGTTCTTGCGAGCACGTCAGCAACGAACACAGGAAAGCTGTGTTCGAACCTCGGCGGCAATTGATTGATGGGCCATGTTGGTCGGTCGTACGCTCTCATCTATCCATGCCTGCATCAGTGATCCACTGATCCCGTTCGCCCCCGGACGGCCGCATATCTCACCCTCTAACGATTAAAGAACCAGGAGCAAGTGTCATGAAGTTCTCTCACCCCTTGAAGACCGCACTCCTTTCCTCCATGTTGGGATTCGTGGTGCTCGGTCTCACCTCTACATCTGCCGTCGCGCAAACCAACCCGGCAACCACCACGTTTGGTGTCTCAGCGACGGTACTCAAAGACTGCATCGTTTCCGCCACTGCGCTGGGATTTGGAAATTACACAGGAGCTGTTAACTCCGCCCAGTCCACCGTCACTGTCACGTGCACCAACTCCACCACGTATACCGTCGGCCTGGGTCCAGGACTTGCATCCGGCGCCACGGTAACCACGCGGCAAATGCAAAATGGAGCGGCATTACTGAACTACGGGTTGTTCTCGGATGCTGCCTGGACGACCAACTGGGGCAACACCTCCGGAACCAACTGGGTAAGCAAGACCGGCACCGGGGCCGCACAGAATATCACTGTCTACGGCCAGATTCCAGCGGGCCAGTATGTAACTCCCGGTTCCTACGCCGATACGATTGCAGTAACCGTCACTTACTAACTGTTGTTCTTGAACATTTGCATTTGGGATCCCCATGACTTTGCGAAACTCATTCCGTCGAATGGCGGCGGCCCTGGCGCTCGTCAGCGCAGCCGTCATTCTTCTTTTTTCAGGTGCGCCGGCAAAAGCTCAGTCGTTGTCGGTTTTGCCCGTCAACGTTTTCTTCGCGCCCGGACAGAAGGCTTCGTCTTTAACTGTCACAAACACGGGAACCACCGAAACCGCCATTCAGATTCGCGCCTTCGCTTGGAGCCAGCCGGATGGCGACGATCAACTGGCAGCTTCGGATGCTGTTGTTCTCAGCCCTCCACTCGCGACCATTGCGCCCGGAGCTTCGCAGGTGGTCCGCCTCATTCTGCGTCAGCTTCCGCAAGGCCGCGAGGCAACTTACCGCATTCTTATCGATCAGATTCCGCCGCCGGCTGAGCCGGGGATCGTACATATGGTCCTCCGCCTGTCCATCCCCATCTTTGCCCAGCCGCCGACGCGCGCCGTTCCGCACGTGCAGTTTCATCTGGCGGTCGATTCCGGAAAGCTCGTCCTGGTAGGAATCAACGACGGCCTCAGCCACGAAGTGATCCGCGATATCGTACTGTCGACGAACGACAGACGAAAGCTCGCGGCAGAGTCCGGTGCATCGCCCTACATTCTCGCCGGAGTGACTCGGCGTTGGACCATCGCCCCAGAAGGCCCCCTCCCTCTGCCAGGCGAAACCCTGCAGTTGACAGCCCACACGGACGCCGGCTTGATCCAGCAGCAGGTCGGCTTCGTCGCGGCACCATGAACGTCGAGGCGCAATGGCCAGGGGGCTCCGCTGTGCTCAGATCGTGTTCCTTATGATGGTTGCCATGCAACAGTTGGGCGCAGCCGCCGGCCCGGTCGTGTCCTCACCCGCCTCTTCTGACCCTGCTTCATCGACCACCGCAAACAACGACGAGACCCTGTATCTGGACGTTCAAGTCAATGGCCATTCCATCGGCAAGATTGGTGAATTCACATTGCGGCACGGCTCGTTGTGGGCGCGGCCAGAAGAACTGCGAGATCTGGGCTTTCGCGTTCCGGTGTCTCGCGCCTCTGAAACAGGCGGTCTGATTGCCCTCTCTGACTTGCCCGGCCTGACTTGGATTCTCGATGCCAAAAACCAGGTTCTTCAAGTAACAGCCGTCGACAGCGCCTTGCTGCCTGCATTGTTGCAACCGATGGGAAGAGAACCGGCTGGAAGCCGCCGCGTCATCGAGAGCGGCACCGGAATGACGCTCAACTACGACACGGTCGGAACCTTCTCTGGCGGTCAGAATGGCGGAAGCGGCTCTTTCGAGACCAGAGCCTTCTCGCCCTGGGGTATCGTGAGCTCGGATTGGCTTGCCTTTGCCGGCGCCAACTCCAGTGCTGCCGGTTCAAACACCGTCATTCGTCTTGACTCGTCCTACACCTTTGCTGACGTGAATTCACTCCGCCGCTATGGTCTGGGCGATTTCATCAACGGTGGTCTTTCCTGGACCCGTCCCGTTCACCTCGAGGGCTTTCAAGTTTATTCGGATTTCAGCATGCGCCCCGATCTTGTTACGTTCCCCGTGCCCTCGATCTCCGGCTCCGCTGCGGTTCCCTCCACCGTCAATGTGCTCACCGACGGCAACCTCGCGGCGTCCAGCCAGATCGCTCCCGGCCCCTTTGAGGTTCCGCAACTCCCGGTCGTCGAGGGAGCCGGCACAATCTCGATGACGGTGACCGATGCCATGGGACAACAAGTCACCGTGACTCAACCGTTTTACGCCAGCTCCATCATGCTCGCGCCTGGCCTGCAGACTTTTGCCGTCCAGGCTGGACTCGTTCGGCGCAACTGGGGCGCGGCAAGCAACGACTACGGAAAGATGGCGGGCGCGGCCATCCTTCGTCGCGGCCTCACGAACCACTTCACCATCGAAGGCAGTGCCGAGAGCACTCCGGGCGCGTTCATGGCGGGTGCGGGCGGCGTCGTGCAGGTCGACAATCTAGGTGTCGTCAACTTCGCCATCGCGCCCAGCTTCGGCTCCGGCCAGGCCGGCGCGCAGTTTTCGGCCGGAATGCAGCGCATCGGCCGCATCTTCAGTCTCGGCGCATCCGCAATCATGGCGGATCGCAACTACCGCGATGTGGCGTCCGAAAACGGAGACGGCGTCCCGCGCAAGCAGCTCAGCGCCTTCACCGGCTTGTCACTCAGACGATTCGGCTCCGGTGGCTTAGCCTACGCTGCCGTCGACATGGATGCTTCCCCCACTGCAATCCAGCAAAACGTCATGCCCGCTCAGCACTCGCAGGTCGTGTCGGCAAACTATTCACTCCAAATCCACCACGTCTTTCTGTATGCCACGGAATTTCGCGACCTCGTCAACAAAGGCAGCAGCGGCCTGCAAATTGGCCTGACAATCCCCTTCGGCAAACGCAATTCAGTCACCGCCAGCGGAACTTCGAACGGTTCTGCTCAGATCGACGTACAACAGCCGGCGCCGGTCGTAGGCGACTGGGGCTACCAGGCATACGTCTCCGCCGGCGATTCAACACACGTATTCGCCGAGGGGCAGTACAAATCGCCCGTAGGCCTGTTCACGGCCGGAATCGATAGCGACAACGGCGCGACCACTCTGCGCCTGGAATCGCAAGGCGCTTTCTCGTTTGTCGATGGCGAGCTTTTCCCTTCCAACACCATTTACGACAGCTTTGCTGTTGTCGATACCGGGGCCATGGCCCACGTGCACGTTCTGCAGGAAAACCGCGACGTTGGCAGCACCAATTCCTCGGGGCGTTTGCTGGTACCTGACATGCGCGCGTTTGACCTGAACCAAATCTCGATTGCTCCCACCGATATTCCGCCCGACGTCACCGTTGACGTCGCAGCACGTGAGGTGCGGCCCCAGGATCGTTCCGGCGTCGTACTCAGGTTCCCCATCAAATTCAGCCACGGCGCATTGTTGCGTCTGGTCGATGAAACTGGCGCAGCAGTGCCGCTGGGCAGCACGGCAACACTACATGCCACCGGCGTGGTCGTCCCGGTCGGTTACGACGGCGATGCCTATGTCGAGGATCTCAGTCCGCACAACCAACTTGCCGTCGAGTTCCCTGACGGGCGTCGATGCACCGTCGCGTTCGACTACGCGCCCGTCACCGGCGAAATTCCTTCGATTGGGCCGCTTCATTGCCTGGAGAAAAATCCATGATGCGAAGAATTAGCGTCGCGGCGCTGTTCCTGCTCTTCTTCGTCGCGCAAGCCTCGGCTGCAAATTCCTGTTCAGCGTACGCTTCGGGCGTCTCATTCGGCAACTACTACGGCTCGGTCGTAAATATTACCGGCACTATCACGGTGACCTGCACAAGCGGCCAGGCTTACGACATCGCTCTTAACGCCGGGTTGGCCAGCGGCGCTACCATCACAACTCGCTCCATGCAAAATGGCTCGGCCTTACTGGGCTATAAGCTCTTCAGTAATTCCGGGCGAACGACTAACTGGGGCAACTCATCCAGCACCGGCTGGGTGGCGGGT
>Ga0335085_10016161_pt1 | contig 10797 bp, 9 predicted proteins | sample Lox_Sample_45_FD_206712 | JGI IMG/M metagenome (GOLD analysis project Ga0335085, IMG submission 206712) | Soil microbial communities from Loxahatchee National Wildlife Refuge, Florida, United States - Lox_Sample_4.5 | ecosystem: Environmental > Terrestrial > Soil > Wetlands | place: USA: Florida... | reverse complement strand
ACAGAGCTAGGTGCCGTGTGAAAGGGGGCTGACGAGAAGCCCTCAGGCCATCGCGGTGGCCGCCTGCTTGCGCAGATAATCGAGTCCCGCCCACAGCACCACCGCAAAAGTCAGGCTGCGGAGTAACGCCGAGATCACTGACGCTCCGCCCAGCACCGCGTCCGGGGGAGTGCCCGCGCCCAACGCGTGCAGCAGGTTGACCACCACGCTGACGGCAATCTCGGTTCCCATGGCCGCCAGCCAGAGTGCCAGGACCATCGGCTGCAACCGCGGCACCACCCAGGTGAGCGCCGCGAGCAGGATAAAGCCTGCGATGAGGGGAACCAGGATGAACTGCTGGAACTGCTCACGATAAAACAGGTCGCCCCAGGCAAACGTGGGCAGGATGGCATAGAACGGCAATCCCACCACCGCATTGATGAGCGCAGCCACCACGGCCGCGCCCCAGGCGTTAGGGACAAAGCGAAAGCCTACCACGGTTGCTGCCGTAAATACGCAGGCCCCGCAAATGGCCCACAGCCAATACGCTGCCGAAACGGACACCGAGCCAATGAGCGCGCGGCTAAGGACGAAGGCCAATCCGGCCGCGACGTTGGCCACAAAGAACGCCATCACTCGCGGCCAGTAGACCAGCCCGCCGCTCATCCCGATCATGGCCGCGAATCCCTGCCGCATGGGCTCCGCCGCCACGGGAACCCCCAGGGCTGCTTCTGCCTCCGCCGCAGGAATGGCCACCGGTGGAGCTTGCGGAGCGGTCACGGCCGGCGCATTCTGCGGAACCAGCACCGGCCCGGCCTGCGCCGGCTGCGCGGGACGCAACGGAGCGGGCGCAGCTACTGGAACTGGAGCCACAGCGACCGGTGCGGGCACAGCCGCAGCCGGCGCCGGCGCGGCCGCAGTCCGGCGCTTGCTGAGCAGGCCCGAAACTTTGCTCTTGAGTTCGGCGACGTCCTCGCCGGTCAGCGCTACTTGCTTGTCCGGGGTGGTGCGCGCCGCCACCATCCGCCGGTAGGCCAGCGTCCCGCGCGTGGCGTTGGTGAACGCCCCCACGCTGAGCAAGGAAACCAGCAGCTCGAACCAGCAGGCGTAGTAGAGCGAGGACGCTTGCTTGTACGTCTGCTCAATCGGACTCTGGTATTGACCGTATTGTGAATACTGCTGCTGATATTGCTGGTATTGGCGATATTGCGCCGCATAGCTGTCCAGCATCACCCCCACTTTTTGCACTTTGTCGAGGTTGCCGTAGGCTCCGGAGGCGCAAAGCACCAGCCCAATGATCGCCGCCGGCCTGCCCATTTTCTGCACGCCAAAACCAATGGCCGCCAGAATGAGAACGACCAGGAATCCCGTGGCCGCGCCCCATCCTGGCCCCAATAGAACCACGGCCGCGTTGGGCGGAGGCGGAAACACCACCGCGTAAATGGTCAGCAGGGCCAGAACCACACAGGCCCATACGCCCTGGCTGGCTGCCTGCCGCGCGCTGCGCCCGTCATAAATATTGGGCCAGGCGATCTTCTTCCACAGCGGCGCCGGCTTGGCGGGAGCCGCCGTCTGCATCACCATGGGCCTCGGCAGCACCACCGGCGTCTCCGGAATCGCGGCCTCTTCTTCCAGCGGCAGCGACTTCACCCGCTTCACCAGCTCGGCAAAGCGCGGATCGCTGTGCAGCACGGCAAAGCGCGGCTCCGTCTTCAAATGCGCCAGGTTGCTGGAGCGCTGCTCGACGGCGCGGTGCAGCCACTCGAACGCCTGCTCACGCTCGCCCAGGTCGGCGCTCACCAGCGCAATGTAATACGGCGAAACGTGCACCCCCAGGCGCACCAGCGCCCGCAGCACCGAAACAAATTTGGCCTCGGGATCGCCCTCGTACAACTTGATCTGCTGAATTCCGGCCAGCTGATACTGCATGCTCTTGGCAATCTTGGCGTCTTCCAGGCACAGCGGCAGAAAGTGTTTATTGTTTTCCCACGCCAGCATGACCTCGCGGGCAATGTTCTCCGACTGCATGGAGACCTGCGAGATCATCAGAATGACCGTCTTGCAAGAATCGATGGCGTTGACGATCTCCTCGCCCCACTTCTGCGCGCCGTCAATGCCGCCCTGGTCAATCCAGGCAGCGACGCCCGCCGCCCGCAACCGCTGCACAAACTGCAATACCTGGGCGCTGTCCTGGCGGGAATAGCTGACCATGACCTCCGGACTGTAGGCCCGGCTGGCGGTAACGGCTGGCTCGTTCATTGCGGGTGAACCCATGAGAAGACTCCACTTCAGGCTCGCGGAGAGCCGGTGACAAATTCTTATCCGGCGCGGGCGGCGAGTCAAGCGAGGATTGCAGATTAGCCAGGTCTAAGCCATGAATGGAACGCACTTAGAACATTGCCGCAAGACTTTGCAGAAGAAATGGCTGTATAGGGATGGGGCTTGCCCCGTCCAGGCCGAGCGCAGCCCGGCGGTTGATCGCTCAGGCCCTGCCTCCAAGTACCGAAGGCCCTCGCCCGAAAAGCTTTCCGCAGTGTTTCCCATCGGAGCCTATCGTCAGCACTGGAGAGGGGAACATACTTGTCATGACACGCAACGCCACTGCCCCCGTGCGGACAGACGCCTCGGCTGTCGGTCGAGCGCAGTTCGACAGGTACCCGCACCCTGCCCACAACTCTCCCAAAGCGCCGATCGGTCTTCCGCCGGGCCGGTCCCCATCCCAGGTTGCGTCTACCACTAGGCGGCTAGCGAGGACGGCGCAATTATGTCCGTTGCCTTGCGTACCGCGAAAGACATCATCACGCGGGCAATCCCGCTGATGATCATGCTCACGCCGACCAAAGTGCCGATTGCCCAGACAGAACTCGATGGCCATTGCAGGTAGATCATGAGCCCTAATAGCAGGGTAATGATCCCATCAATCAGCACCCAGCTAGACCCGCGCATGGGCCGCACTTTGAAAAACATGGCGATGTCCAAGATGCCTTCTACCAGGAAAAGCGATCCCAACAACAAAGTGAGCGATGCCACCCCCGCCAGCGGATGGATGATGAGATATGCACCGAAGAAGAGATACGCCAACCCAACCAGAAGCTTCCAGATGAAACTGCCGGCCCGGTGAGCCTGGAAAGCGAGGATCAGGTGGACCACGCCCGCCAAAACGATGAGCCAGGCAACAAACACATTCACCGCAACCGCCGCGAGCAACGGCGACCCCACCGCCAGCATGCCAAAGACGATCAGCAGAACGCCCCAAACGATCGACCATGTTGAGGCCTGCCGCACTACATCGGACGAAGTGCTCTGCGCCATAAAACCCTCCTCAAAACGGACGCAGGGAGTCTATCTTAAGGAATGTAAGAATGCTACCGGTCAAGGCTCGCGGCGAGTAGCTGCGGCCGGATTGATAGTTTGTCTGTGACAATGACCATCGCGGGGTCGGCGCCCTTTCGCGGGAAGAGTCCCGCTTCTCGCGACGCGCCGCGTTCTTGCGCCACTTCGCGGTTGCGACTCTTGCATTCACTCCACTCGCGACGTGAACATTTGATTTTCAATACAGCTACAGACAAGTACGGGGTAATGCTCAACTGCGTATCGGCATAGAGCGTTTAGGGTGGTCCCAGGTTAGCCGCCAAAAACTGGCGGCGAACCTGGGGCACATTTATCTATTATTTATTTATTACTATCTATCCTCCCTAAGCGGAGTTTTGGGCGCAGACTTTTCTTTCTATCCGCAGCGGGGATTGAGCCAATTGCGTGAGACCCCGCGACTGGCCTAAGATTTGAGGGTGCAACCACGCCCGCGGGGCTATAATGTCCCCCATATCGGCAGGCCCAAGCGAGAGATTAAACTATGCGCAAACAAAACGGATTCTCCCTTATCGAGTTACTGATCGTGGTAGCGATCATTCTGATCATCGCGGCCATCTCCATTCCGAACCTGCTGCGGGCGCGCATGGCAGCCAACCAGGCCTCGGCCGTCGCAGCCATTCGCACTCTGGTGACGGCACAGATCACTTACCAATCGGAATATCCGACCACGGGGTTTGCCGGCAGCCTGGCCGAACTGGGGCCGCCCAGCGCCAACGGTTGTCCCACGCCGAACTCGACCACTGCCTGCCTGATTGATCACACGCTGGCTACCTCGACCGCTACTCCGGGTAAGGACGGCTACATCTTCAGCGTGGCGAGCTTCCAGGGTGGAACGTCATTCGCGGCGGCGGGAACGGCGGTGAACTGGAATCAAACTGGCGTGAACAGCTACTGTGCCATTGAAGACGATGTGACCCGCTTCAAGCTGGAAACTTCCACAGTGTCCCCGACGACGTATACTGGGACGCCGGCGGCGTGTGCGGCTTTAACACCGCTGCAGTAGAACAGAAGCTGGGTGCGGGAGCACCGGGCTCGAAACTTTCTCGACGCTACAGCCGCGCTGCCCCGGAAGATCATCTAACCAACATCTGGAATATTATTCATCGGGACATCGCTGCGCGGGATTTAGCCCCGCGTTCACCGATCAGGTCGCAGTACTTCTTCCAAGAGGCGACATCATGCCCGGAAAAGATACATCCCGCCGCAGCTTCTTGAAGATGACAGGCGCGCTTGCAGGAGCGGGCCTGGTCTGCACGCGAGTGGCGACCGGAACTGCGACGATGCTGGCACAGGAAAATGCCGCCCGGTCCTCTTCGCCAGCCACAGCGACTCCGCCCGATTACGCCGTGCACATTGTGGCCAGCCCCATTGAGATTGCTCCCAAACACATTATTTCGACGGTGACCTACAACGGAGAATTTCCCGGCCCTTTGCTGCGCTTCAAAGAAGGTCGGCCGGTGACAGTAGACATTCACAATGACACCGACACTCCCGAGCAACTGCACTGGCACGGCCAGTTGGTTCCGACCGATGTGGATGGTGCGGCCGAAGAAGGAACTCCATACGTGCCGGCGCACGGCATGCGGCGCATCACCTTCACGCCCCGCCCCGCGGGGTTCCGCTTTTATCACACGCATAATCGGGCGGGAGCGAATTTATACTCCGGCCAATATAGCGGCCAGACTGCGCCGGTGTACATCGAGCCTGCCCACGAACCGGGCTCTTACGACCGCGAAGTTTTTCTTACCCTCAAGGAATTCGAGCCGGCGTTTAGCCAGGGCGGCGACATGGCCATGGATTTTCTGAGCCCGGCGGCGAAGGTGAAAGAACTCGAAGACCGGGGCGAGTCGGCGATGAAAGCGTCCCTGGCGAAGGGGATGCCGCATGGCTACGAAGTGGGCTACGGCGCCTTCACCATCAACGGGCGGATGCTGGGCCATGGCGAACCGGTGCGCGTGAAACAGGGCGAGCGGGTGCTGTTTCACGTTCTGAACGGCAGCGCCACCGAGATCCGCAGCCTGGCTCTGCCCGGGCATTCGTTCAAGGTGATTGCGCTGGATGGAAATCCAGTACCCACGCAGGCGGAGGTTCCGGTGCTGTGGCTTGGAACCGCCGAGCGCATTTCGGCCGTTGTGGAGATGAACCATCCCGGCGTGTGGGTGATGGGCGATCTGGATGACGATGACCGCAGGCACGGCATGGGGATCGTGGTTGAGTATGCAGGCCAAAAGGGCAAGCCGGTGTGGGCCCGGCCTCAGCCCTTTCGCTGGAGCTATGCGCGCTTCGGCCAAACCAGTGCGGTTGTCGCGCCGCCGGATGAAATCATTGACATGACCTTCACCAAGCGCAATGCGGCGGAGCGTGGATTCAATTTGTGGGCCATCAATGACAAGGTGCTCCCGGACTTTTCCATGACGCCTACCTATCATCTTCACCAGGGCAAGCGCTACCGCTTGCGCATGCGGAATGCCAGCGACGATATCCATCCCATCCACCTTCACCGGCACACCTTCGAGCTGACCAAGGTAGCGGGGAGCAAGACTGCAGGGGTGATGAAGGATGTCGTCATGCTCGGCGGCTATCAGGAAGTGGAAGTAGACTTCACGGCCAACGATCCCGGACTCACCTTATTTCACTGCCACCAGCAACTGCACATGGACTTTGGTTTCATGACGCTTTTCGACTATGTGTGAGCCGGAGAAGACGCGCATAAGCCGCGTCAGCCCTCTTCCCGTTGCAGTACCTGGCGGGACACGATAACATGAGTAGGACCAAGCGCTAAGCGCACCTTCCAGAGCGGGTCAAAGTTTAACTGCGGAAGTGGTGGAACTGGCAGACACACCATCTTGAGGGGGTGGCGCCGAAAGGCGTGGGGGTTCAAATCCCCCCTTCCGCACCAAAGAATTTCGGCGCGTTGCGCCCAGGTCTTCGAGTTCACAAATGATTCTATTGATCACCATCATTCACGTTATTGTTTGCGCCTTTCTCATCATCGTGGTGCTGCTGCAGAGCGGCCAGAGCGGCGATATTGCGGCTGCCTTCGGCGGCATGGGCAGCCAGACTGCTTTTGGGCCGCGTGGTTCGGCCACGGCTCTTTCGCGCGCCACTACGTGGTCCACAGTGATTTTCATGCTCACCTCGCTCACGCTCTCCATTTATGCGCAGCGCAGGAGCGGCCCCACCTCGGTGCTGCAGGGTGTGAAGTCCTCACAGACCAAGACGCAGCCGGCAGCTCCCGCGCCGGCACCGGCGCAAACGCCACAAAAATAGTCGTTGGTCGTTCGTCCTTGGTCGTTGGCCGTCTCAGTAATCCGCAACGTTGAGGCTTCTGGCCCAGGACTAAGGACCAATGACGAACGACTGATCAATCATGATCCACGAAATCCTTCCCGTCGGCCCGCTGCAGTGCAACTGCTCCGTAATTGGCGATGAGAGCACGCGCGAGGCTATGGTCATCGACCCGGGCGATGATATTGACGACGTGCTGGCGCTCGTCCGCAAACACAACCTGCAGGTCAAGCAGATCGTCATAACCCACGCGCACATCGATCACGTTGGCGGCGCCATGAAGCTGCGTGCGGCCACGGGCGCGCCCATCCTGCTGAATCAGAACGACTATGCGTTGCTGAAGATGCTCGACGTGCAGGCTTCCTGGCTGGGTATGGCGGATCCCGGAAAAGTGGAGATCGACCATAGCCTGGGACAGGCCGACACGCTTGCCGCCGGATCGTTGAAGGCCGACGTGCTGCACACGCCGGGGCATACCGAAGGCAGCATCTGCCTCTACTTCCCTCTGGAGAAAAAGCTGATCGCCGGCGACACTCTGTTCGCGCGAAGCATCGGCCGCACCGACCTCCCCGGCGGATCGTACGACAAGATCATCCGCTCCCTGCATGAGAAGGTGCTTGCCCTGCCGGATGAAACCACGGTCGTGCCCGGTCACGGTCCGCTGACTACGATTGGCGAAGAGCGGGAGAGCAATCCGTTTCTGGTCCGCGGGTAGTAACATCCGGCAGATCTTCGCTTGCCTTAGACATCTGGAAAATCCAAAGAAAATCTCCCGTGATAACCTTGGTCCGCGAATCTGTGTGAGTCAAGACTTGAGAAACCGCGGCACCCGGTTGAGGATCGCATGGCAACCAAGATAGGGTTCCCCGTTCGAAAACACACCGACGATTATTTCTTTCTGTTTGTGACGCTGCTCATTGCAGGGGTGGTTTTCATCGGATTCGCGCATTCCTACTATCTTGCGGGCTTGTTTCATGCGAAACTGCCCAGCCCCCTGGTTCATGTTCACGGGGTGTTCTTTACCTGCTGGGTACTCTTACTTATCGTTCAAGTAGCCATGGTCTCGGCTAATCGTGTGAGCTGGCATAAGCGGCTCGGCATTTTCGGAATGATTCTCGCCGGGTTGATGGTCGTGGTTGGGTATGCAACGCTAATAGCCGCGGTGCGAAGGCACGCAGCCTTAGGAATGAGCCTGGAGTCGCTGTTTGCCGACGACGTCCTTCAGTTGTCGGTCTTTGCCATACTTGTCTTCTGGGCCTTTCTGGCACGCAAGGATGGTCCCGCACATAAGCGCCTGATCATTCTGGCGACGGTTTCGCTCCTCGGCCCAGCATTAGCGCGCTGGCCATTTGCCTTTGTGTTCTCGAGCGATCTCGTGTTCTTCGGCATCCTCGATTCATTCCTGATTTTCATGATCGCCTTTGATTGCTGGTCCCACAGGCGGCCTCACCGCGTCACTGTTTGGGGATCGCTCCTCATCGTCGGCATGCAGTTCTTGATGGCCCCTCTCAGCCACTCTTGGTGGTGGCATCAATTCACCGCTTGGGTTGAGAATCTCTGAACGGTTCAGCGCGATTGAAAACCACTTCTGGCGCGTTGCGCATGCAGTCCTGCGTGCAGGATCTCTTGATTGTTCACAAAATCATGCCGGCTAAAGGTTCAAAAACTCAAGCGCCCGCTCCACTCCCTTGCGAAACTGCTCGGGAGCAGTGATCAGGCTCAACACCAAGTATCCGTCGCTGGCAAAATCGTAGAAATGCCCCGGATGCACCAGCACCGATTTCTCCCGCAGCAGCGCGATGGCCAAATCTTCGTCCGACTGCGTCACTGGAACCCGCAGCACCGCGTACCATCCGCCGTCAACTTGCAGCCGCGTGCAGGTCTTCTGCTTGGCCAGTTGCTGATCGAGTTGCTGCAGATTCGCGCGCAAGCGGTCCAGCAAAAGCGGCTGAACCTTTTTCCGCTGGGCCAGCAAAACCGGGGCCGCCAGTTGGACCGGCGTATTCATCGACAGGTAGGTGTCGGCAATCACTTCCAGGCGCGCCATCGCCGCTTTCGCTTTTTCCTCGGGACCGCTTACCGCAACCCAGGCCAGCTTCATCTGCGGCAAGCCCGAAATTTTTGAGATCCCGCTCAAGGTGAAGCTCAACGCTCCCTGATTCAACGCAAACGTCGGGCGCGACCCGCCATCCAGGGCGTAATCCAGAAAGACTTCGTCGACAATCAGCGCCAGATTGTACTCATGGCAGAAAGCGTTGAGATCGGCTCGTTCCTTTTCGCTGACGTAGGAGCCGGTCGGATTGTTGGGATGCACCACCACCACCGCGCGCGTCCGGTGATTCACGGCCTTGTAGAGTGAGGGGAAATCGATTTGCCAGCCGTGATCGTAGAGCAGCGGATAGGGCGCCAGCTTCACATCCTGCAAATCGGCCAGAAATTCAAAGAGCGGATAGCTGGGCTTGGGCACCAGAATTTCGTCTTCCGGATTGCACAGCAGACGAAAAACATAGGAGTACCCTTCGCTGGTGCTGGTGGTAAGCACCAGCGATTCGGGGTCGAGATCGAACCCTTCGTGCTCTTCCCGATAGTATGTTCCCACCGCTTCGCGGGCACTGCGCAGACCCTTCGGCTGGGGGTCGTAATCCAAAGCGCCCGGCTGCGCCAGCGCTTGCAAGATGGTTTCCGCATCATAGGGAAAGCCGGCGCGGCAAGGATTCGAGATCGTCAAATCCAGCACTTCCCTTCCCGCGGCGCTCGCTTCCTGCTGTGCTTGCGCGAAGCGGTTCGGGCTCAGTTTCCAATCGGTGCGCCTGGAGAACATGCAGGTCATGATAAAGGAATCGCAACATCAGCCGGGCTGCCAAACGCTTCCGCGTTCTGCGAATATAATGGTCGGTCTCCTATGCAACCTATGACAAAGCAAGAATTGCGGTTAGCCGATCGCGCCTCGCGGCTGGGCACCGAGAGCGCCTTCGAAGTTCTGGTCAAAGCCCGGGCTATCGAACAGAAGGGCAAGGATGTCATTCATCTGGAAATCGGCGAGCCCGATTTCGAAACCCCGGCCAACATCGTCGAGGCAGCAGTCCGCGCGCTGCACGAGGGCTGGACGCATTACGGGCCGCCGGTGGGCCTTCCATCCCTGCGCGAAGCGGTCGCCCAATACATTAGCGAATCGCGAGGGGTCGAGGTTCAGCCCGGCGAAGTCATCATTACGCCGGGCGGCAAGCCGATTCTCTTCTTCAGCATCATGGCCTTAGCTCAACCAGAAGATGAAGTAATCTATCCCGATCCCGGCTTTCCTATTTATGAGTCGGTGATTCGCTACGCCGGGGCGCGCCCGGTGCCCATTCCGTTGCACGAGGAAAAGGACTTTCGCCTGGATGTAGACCAACTGGCATCCCTGATCACCGATCGCACCAGACTCATCATTCTGAATTCGCCGCAAAACCCGACCGGCGGCGTGCTCAGCAAGCAGGACATCCGCGAGATCGCCGAAGTGATCGGCGAGCGTAACATCATGGTTCTCTCGGATGAGATCTACAGCCGGCTGATCTTTGACGGCGAACATTACTCCATTCTGTCGGAACCTGGATTCCGCGACCGCACCATCCTGCTGGATGGTTTCTCCAAAACCTATGCCATGACCGGCTGGCGCATGGGATATGGAATCATGCGGCCCGAGTTGATCGCTCACATGACGCGGCTGATGACCAACGTGAATTCCTGCACCGCCAGCTTCACGCAGATTGCCGGCATCGAGGCGCTGCAAGGCAACCAGTCTTCGGTGGCGCGCATGCGCGATGAATTCCAGAAGCGCCGTGACGTGTTTGTTCCCGGGCTGAATCGCATTCCGGGCTTTTCCTGCCGCCTCCCCAAGGGCGCTTTCTATGTTTTTCCGAACATCACGCAGACCAGCTGGCCGTCGAAAAAGCTGGCCGACGCTCTGCTGGAAGAAGCCGGCGTGGCTTGTCTTTCAGGGGCGGCCTTCGGCGATGCCGGCGAAGGCTATCTGCGTTTCAGCATCGCCAACTCCCTGGAGAACCTGACCAAGGCGCTGGATCGCATCGAGCAGTGGGTGAAGAAAGCGCTGTAGCGGTGCGCAGGTTCGTTCCCCGGCAACTTTCGCTACGCCGATTTTGGGGCCAACGCAGGCTCCAA
>Ga0335085_10016160_pt1 | contig 10797 bp, 9 predicted proteins | sample Lox_Sample_45_FD_206712 | JGI IMG/M metagenome (GOLD analysis project Ga0335085, IMG submission 206712) | Soil microbial communities from Loxahatchee National Wildlife Refuge, Florida, United States - Lox_Sample_4.5 | ecosystem: Environmental > Terrestrial > Soil > Wetlands | place: USA: Florida... | reverse complement strand
GTTCGTCCAGACCGGCCATGATTTCGTCGCGGTACACCTTTGCCAGGATGGAAGCCGCCGCGATGGAGACTGACCGAGCATCCCCGTGAATCAAAGCCCGCTGTTCCACCGGCAGATCCAGCTCGATGGCATCGAGTAGCAGGTAATCAGGTGCAGGATTCAGTTGAGAAACGGCGACAACCATCGCCTGGCGGCTGGCCTGGTAGATGTTCCACGCGTCGATGCGTGTCGAATCGATCTCGGCCACCGCCCAAGCCAATGCATGCTGGCGAATTCGCGCGGCAAGTTCGGTGCGGCGATCAGCGGTGAGCTTCTTGGAGTCGTCGAGGCCGACGATACGACGGCGGGGGTTCAACATCACAGCGGCGGCTACAACGGGACCACAAAGCGAGCCGCGGCCCGCTTCATCGAGTCCGGCGATGCGCATCCACCCGAGCTGACGAGCTTCACGTTCGTATCGAGCCGAGCAGAGCCGCCCCATCGGCGGGGATTCTAACATACGCTCTCGCGGATGCATTTCGTTTCGTGCCGTTTTTGGCGGTCGCCTGTGGAAAATCTCTCCGGAAAAACGAAGGCCCGCGTCGGAAAATACCGAAGCGGGCCCTGATCCTCGCGAGTCTTGCGGTCCTTACTCCGGCGACTTCCCTGCGGCCGCCGCTTCTACCTTTTCCGCGCGCTTGATGCGAGCGGCTTTGCCCTTCAGATTGCGCAAATAATTCAGTTTTGCCCGGCGAACACGGCCCTGCCGGACCACTTCGATCGAACTGATCATCGGCGAATGAACCGGGAAAATTCTCTCAACGCCGATCCCGAAGCTTACGCGGCGGACAGTGAAGCTCTCGCCCAGCAATTCGCCTCGGCGAGACATCACAACTCCCTCAAAAGGCTGGATGCGTTCCTTTTCGCCTTCGCCTTCCTTCAGGCGGACGTGAACGCGAATCGTGTCGCCCGGTCGGAACGCCGGAAGGTCCTTACGAAGCTGGGACTCCTGCGTCTTGGCGATTATCGGTTTCATGGCTATTTATTCCCTGCAGACCCGCTCAGGTGGGGCCAGCACTCAACGCACAATCGCTGATTATAGCGGAATACGCGCATTACACCTACTGAAATTGCAGAACATGCTCCCCGCCTGCGAATGCCTCAGGCCGAATGCAAATCTGGCGAATCTCCCATGCCCGCGAGCAGGTCTGGGCGATTGCGTCGTGTCTTCTTGATTGCCCTTTCGCGCCGCCAACGCCGGATCTCTTCGTGATTCCCGCTGACGAGCACTTCCGGTACATCCCAGCCACGAAGTGATTGCGGTCGCGTGTAATGCGGAAAATCCAGAAGTGTTCGGGCGGGCAGTGAGGAGGAGCTCCCGCGCCCGGTTCGCTTGGCAGGAGCCCCGTCTAGCACCTCGCTGAACGATTCGTTGATGACGGAGTCCTCATTTCCAAGAGCGCCGGGAATGAGCCGCGTGACCGCATCGATCACGATCGCCGCCGGCAATTCCCCGCCGGAAAGCACAAAATCGCCAATCGAAAGCTCGTCCGTTGCGAGATGTTCGGCTACTCGCTCATCGACTCCTTCGTAGCGTCCGCAAATCAAAACAATGCGATCAAGCGCAGCAAAGCGGCGCGCTGTCTCCTGCCGAAAAAGCTTGCCCGCCGCAGAAAGCAACACAATCGCAGCCCCTTGCGGAGCCGTTGCGCCTTCTCCGCCAAAGAGCGATTCCACCGCATCGAAGATCGGCCCCGGCTTCATCACCATGCCTTCGCCTCCACCAAACGGCCGGTCGTCCACCGTGCGATGGCGATCATGTGTGAAATTTCGCAAATCATGGATGTGCGTCTCGATCAAACGCGCCTCGCGCGCGCGCCGCACGATCCCATAATCAAGCGGTCCAGTAAAAAATTCCGGGAAAATTGTGATCAGATCGAAACGCATGGATGCGCTGCCGCACAGCCCCGCACAAAAAATCACACAGAACGCACGCATAAAACATACAGTCTACGCCAGCCTTTGCTCCTTAGGAATTCGCGTTCAGATCGGCAAGACCTTCAGGCAGAGCTACCGTGATCCGCCGCCCCTTAATATCAATGGCAGTACAAATATCCTGTGCCAGGGGTATCAGCAGTTCGCCCGACGGCGAATCAACCACGAGGTTCGGAGCTCCCGCAACGCCTTTGCCCGTAAACTCCACGTCGCGCACGCGGCCCAAAGCACGCCCGTCCTGCTCAACCACTTCGCATCCAGCTAAATCGGTCACGTAATAGCGTCCTTGCGGCAAAGCAACGCGTTCAGTAAGGGGGATCTGCACCTCAAGGCCCACAAGCCGCTTCGCATCATCAATCGACTCGGTTCCCTCAAAATGAAAAATCGCCTGCCCGCCGCGGCTGTGACTTAGCCAACACGAGCGCACGCGGACGCTGCGCGCACCATCCCCTGCGGCACGCGATGTGGGATTAAACAATTCAACGGAGCTAAGGCGCTTCAGGCGCTCGGGAAAATCGGTGAGGATTTCAGCGGCCACCTCGCCCCTCACGCCATGTGGCCTGAGGATTCGTGCAAGTGTGACGTAAGCCGCTCTCGTATCCACTCTATTCCAGAATCTCTAGCGTGTATCTCTTCTTCAGCTTCATCCCCGCGGCCCCCAGAAGAGTGCGGATGGACTTGGCCGTTCGTCCTTGTTTGCCGATCACTTTTCCCAGGTCTTCAGGATGGACCCTCAATTCAAGAACGGTTACTTGTTCCCCTTCTATGGCCTTTACTTGAACTTGTTCTGGATGATCAACGAGCGCCTTTGCAATGGATTCGACCAGATCCCTCATTACACTTCCTCCGAGCTTGACGCGCGCAGGAGAGAAGTACCTACTCGAGCGTGTGTACGAGCGACAATGTCACTACAATTGTAAGATGTTGTCAGGCAGGCTTACGGTTGCGCAGGAAGCTCCGCACCGTATCGCTGGGCTGGGCGCCTTTGCTCAGCCAGTATTGCACACGCTCGTCCTTTAAGGAAATCGAGGCGGGTTTCTTCGAGGGATCGTACGTCCCTACGATTTCCACGAATCGGCCGTTCGCCGGTCGCGTTTTTTCCGTCACCACCACCCGGTAAAACGGATGCTTTTTCTTCCCAATTCTGGACAACCGAATCATCAACACAAGCAGCTCTCCTCATTACAGCGAATCCACTAAGTATAGCGAACGCGCGACAAATCACCAATCGCAATTTGCTTCAGGAACTGCCCGGGCGAAGTCGCAAAGGTGTTTAGCCGCAGAAGTAGCGACTTCAAGAGATGCGGAACGAAAGGATGGGGCTCTCAAGCTCCGATCCTCTGAAAGTCTCGCTCCAGCACGTTTACTTTTTCTCGGGCTCGGCTTCCTCTTCTTCAAGGATCGCGGCGGCTGCGGCGATTTCGTCGCCTTCGTCGAGACGGAGCAGGCGAACGCCTTGCGTGCCGCGGCCAGCTTCGCGAATTTCGGCGGAGTGGACGCGGATCACTTTACCTTGGCTCGTGATGATCATAACGTCCGAATCCTCGCGGACTTGCAAGGCGGCGACGACCGCGCCGTTGCGATCTGTCGATTTTAAGTTGATCACGCCTTTGCCGCCGCGCGAGGTGACTCGATATTCGGCGAGCGGCGTGCGCTTGCCGTAACCCTTCTCAGAGACAGTGAGCATGAGAGACGTGAGCGATTCGCGAATCTGATCGCTTTCCAGCTCGTCTAGATTTTGCGTCTCCTCCTTGTATTCCTTGCGGATGATCTCGAAGTCGGGCTGGGCGGCGTCCATGCTGACGACGTAATCGTCCTTTGCGAGATCCATGCCGTTGACGCCGCCGGCGTTGCGGCCCATCGAGCGGACTTCTGTTTCGCGGAAGAGGATCGCCTGGCCATCATGGCTGGCGAGGAAAATCATCTGCTTGCCGTCGGTGAGTTTGGCGCCGATCAGTTCGTCGCTTGAATCGAGATTTATGGCGATGATGCCCGACGGACGCGGATTGGAAAACTCGGCGAGCGCAGTCTTTTTCACGGTGCCGTTTTTCGTGGCGAGGAAGACATATCTGTTTTCCTCTTCCAAATTGCGCGCCGCAACGACGGCCATGAGCGTCTCGCCTTCTTGCAGGCGGACGATGCTCGTGATGGCTTTTCCACGAGTTGCCGCTGCGGCCTCCGGGATTTCGTAAACTTTCAGCCAATAGATACGGCCTTTGGACGTGAAAAGCAAAATATAACTGTGCGCGGACGCGGTGAAGAAGTGCTCGACGAAGTCCTCTTCGCGTGTGCGCGCACCGATACGGCCTTTGCCGCCGCGCGATTGATGGCGATAGGTGTCGACGGATGTGCGCTTCACGTATCCGGCATGGCTGACGGTGATGGCCATCTCTTCGTCTTTGATCAGGTCTTCGAGCTTGATCTCTTCGACGCGATCGACGATTTGGGTACGGCGATCGTCGCCGTAAGATTTGGCGACTTCGCGCAGTTCAGAGACGATGACGCCTTTCAGCTTTTTGTCGCTGGCGAGAATCGCTTGGAGTTCGGCGATGCGCTCCCGAATTTGTGCCAGTTCTTTGAGGATTTCATCGACGGAGAGCTGCGTCAGGCGATGCAGTTGCAGTTCGAGGATGGCGTCAATCTGAGTGTAGGTAAGGCCAAAACCGCCGCCGACGGCGCCAGCCGCTTCAGCGAGAACGTCATATTTTTTTGGATCGAGCTTGACGCCCTTAATCGTGGTCTTCTTGCCGCCAACAAGCACATCGACGGATTTGTTGGTGAAGAACTCGTGCAAATTCTCGCGGGCGTTGGCGCGGCTGGATGATCCACGAATGATCTTGATTACGTCGTCGATGTGGTCGAGAGCGATGCGGTAACCGAGCAAAACGTGCTCGCGTTCGCGGGCCTTACGGAGTTCGTATTGCGTGCGGCGACGGACTACGTCGACGCGGTGATCGACGAAGTGCTGTAGCAGTTGAATCAGGCCGAGTTCGCGCGGCTGGCCCCCGACGATGGCGAGCAGGATCATGCCAAACGATTCCTGCATTTGCGTCATCTTGAAGAGCTTGTTGAGGATGATTTCGGGCTCCTCGTCGCGCTTCACTTCGATGACAATGCGCATGCCGTCGCGATCGCTTTCATCCCGAATGTCGGCCACGCCTTCAATCTTTTTGTTGTTGATCAGCTCAGCGATGTGTTGAATCAGGTTCTTTTTATTGACCTGGTAGGGCAGTTCAGTAACGACAATGTCCTGGCGATCTTTGCCGCGCTGTTCGATGGCGGCCTTTGCCCGGACCTGAAAGCTGCCGCGGCCCGTTTTGTAGGCTTGCTCGATGCCCTCGCGGCCGTAGATGTAACCAGCAGTGGGAAAATCGGGGCCGGGAACGATCTTCATGATTTGCTTGAGCGGAGTTTCGGGATTTTCGATCAGCGTGATCGCGGCTTCGATCGTTTCGCGCAGGTTGTGCGGCGGGATGTTGGTCGCCATGCCGACAGCGATGCCCGAAGAGCCGTTGACGAGAAGATTGGGAATGCGCGTGGGCAAAACGACGGGCTCTTTTTCGCTTTCATCGAAGTTGGGAACGAAATCGACCGTTTCCATTTCGATATCGGCGAGCATTTCCTCCGCGATCTTCGAAAGTCGAGCTTCGGTGTAACGCATGGCCGCCGGCGGATCGCCATCGACCGAACCGAAATTACCCTGGCCGTCGACGAGCGGGTAACGCATGTTGAAATCCTGCGCGAGGCGGACGAGAGCGTCGTACACGGGTGTATCGCCGTGCGGATGGTATTTGCCAAGGACTTCGCCGACGATCTTGGCGCACTTGCGATAGGGCTTCGTCGAGGTGAGGCCGAGCTCGTACATGCCGAAGAGGATGCGGCGATGGACAGGCTTCAGGCCGTCACGAACGTCAGGAAGCGCGCGGCCGATGATTACGCTCATGGCGTAATCGAGATACGACTTCCTCATTTCCGATTCGATATCGACCGGAGTGAGAATCTGCTGGTTTTGCTCGTCTGCCATTTAGGACCCCGAGATTCGTAAGTTCTGATTCGTATTCCGTGCTCGCTCTAGCCGCGATCCGCCTCTATGCTACCCCTGCGGCAGGCGTAGCAATTCCGATGAGCCGAGGCGGGCGCTGTTATTTGCCACCTGCTTTGCCGAGCGGCGTACGTCCACCACCATCTGGCCACAAACAGGCTTCCTCATAAGCGACGCGCAACACGGCGTCATTTCGCCACGCCGAAAAGAATTTTCTGATCGGCTTCTGCTCGAAAAGATGCTCTAAGCTCGCCTGAACAATGCACTTGCGAATGGTTTCATCGCCGTTTTTATACAACTCGCCAAGCCAGTTTTTCAAATCCTCAAGAACGCGGAGGAATTTCATTATCGCCCCAGAGGCTCGCAGAGATGTTGACCATGTCGTGGCCTGCCGTGTAGCGGCTGTCGGACCACTCGCCGTTTGGGTTCTCGCGCAGGCAACGCTCGAAATAATGCTTCGAAAATGCAATATATTCCTCAACTGGAAGATCGGGTTCGATCCGAAATTTTCCGCCATGAATCGTGCTGTTCACGAATCCAAGGATTTCGATGTCACTGCTTTCCATCCACTCGCGAAGCGCGCCCAAGGGAATTCGGTCCGTTTTGAGTGTCCATTCCGCTCTGTCGTACGTAGTCCAGAGCGTATTTATGATTTCCCGTAAACGCGCACTCCCCGCGAATGGGTCCGATCCCCTCATTTGAAATCTAGACTAGATATCCAGGTTGACAACGTCGAGAGCGTTGTCTTCGATGAATTTGCGGCGCTGCTCGACGTTTTCGCCCATCAAAGTGGAGAAAATGTCTTCGGCGGCGACAGCGTCTTCGAGGCGCACTTTTAGAAGTGTGCGCGTCTCGGCGTTCATCGTGGTTTCCCAGAGCTGCGCGGGATTCATTTCGCCCAAACCCTTGAAGCGGGTGATGGTGAAGGCGGATTTCGCGTCTTCAAGAACGTAATTGAGCAGCGCTTGGGCATTTTCTTTTTCGGCCTTATCGCCGTTGCAAGCAATGGTAAAGGGCGGCTTATTACTTTCCGCAATTGCGTCGTGCAAGGTGCGGAGGCGCTTGAATTCGGCCGAACCGGCGAGCGCCCAGTTGATGCGCTTTTCGCCGCCATTTTTCAGCACTAACTCGTGCAGGCTGTGCTCTTCGTCAAATTCGATCTTCGCATCGAAATTCAGCTTCGCTTTCTCAATTACCTTGGTGAGGTCCTGTAGCTTTTTCTTCTCTGAAAAGTCGGCTTTCTTGTCGAGTTCGCTGTCTGCTAGGAGCTCGATCAGCTTGGGATCGCGGAGCTTACGCGCGAGTTTCGCAGCCACCTGGTCGTATTCCTGAATGTTGAGCAGGAATTGCGTGAGGGCGCCGCCTTCCAACGCTTTGCCGTCTTTGGCCTTCACGACGTGATCTTCGGTGGCGCGCTTCATGAGTTCGCGCGAAAATTCGCGCTCGTCGCGGATATAGCGTTCGCTCTTGCCGCGCTTGACGCGATAAAGCGGCGGCTGAGCGATGTAAATGTGTTCCTTATCGATCAGCTCGCGCATATGGCGGAAGAAAAATGTGAGCAGGAGCGTACGAATGTGCGAGCCGTCGACGTCCGCATCGGTCATGAGAATGATTTTGTGGTAGCGGAGCTTTGAGGCATCGAAATCGTCTTTACCGATGCCTGTGCCGAGCGCGGTGATGATGGCGCGGATTTCTTCGTGGCCGAGCATTTTGTCATAACGCGCCTTCTCGACGTTGAGAATCTTGCCCTTGAGCGGGAGGATCGCTTGGTAGCGGCGGTCGCGCCCGCCCTTAGCCGAGCCGCCGGCCGATTCGCCCTCAACAAGGAAAATTTCGCAACGCTCAGGATCTCGCTCCTGGCAATCGGAAAGCTTCCCGGGCAAGCCGCCGGAATCCAATGCGGATTTGCGGCGCGTGAGTTCGCGGGCTTTGCGTGCGGCTTCGCGAGCGCGGGCCGCGTCAATACACTTGCCAATAATTTTGCGCGCGATTGAAGAGTGCTTGTCAAAATATTCGCCGAGACGCTCATTCACAAGCGATTCGACGACGCCCTTAATATCGCTATTGAGCTTGCCTTTGGTCTGTCCCTCGAACTGAGGCTGCGGGAGCTTCACGGAAACGACAGCGACGAGGCCTTCGCGAACGTCATCGCCAGTGATCGAGACACCGTCCTTCTGATCCTTCAGCAGGCCGAAAGAGTTCGCGTAATAGTTGATCGTGCGCGTGAGTGACGAGCGGAATCCGGCGAGATGCGTGCCGCCATCGACGGTGTTAATCGTGTTGGCAAAGGCGAAGATGTTTTCGGCGTAACCGTCGTTATATTGGAGCGCGATCTCCATCTCCACCTGATCTTTTTTGCCTTCCATGTAGATCGGCGAATCGTGGAGAACGCCCTTGCCGCGATTGAGATGCTTCACAAATTCGGCGATGCCGCCGGTAAAGCGGAATTCCGCTTTCTTGTTCGCGGCGCGCTCGTCTTCGAGCGTGATTTTCAGGCCTTTGTTCAGGAAGGCCAACTCGCGAAGGCGCTGCGAAAGCGTGTCAAAGCCGTAATTCGTGGTGGTGAAAATCGAGGGGTCGGCATGGAACGTGATTTTCGTGCCGGTCTTGCGTGTTTTACCAGAGGATTTCAGTTTCGACGTGGGTGCGCCCTTTTCGTAGGATTGCTCCCACACTTCGCCGTCGCGCCAGATTTCGAGATCGAGCCAATCGGAAAGCGCGTTAACCACAGACACGCCGACCCCGTGCAAGCCGCCCGAAACTTTGTATGTGTCGCTATCGAATTTTCCGCCCGCGTGGAGCACGGTCATCACAACTTCGGCGGCAGGTTTTTTTTCGGTGGCGTGCATATCGACAGGAATACCGCGGCCGTTGTCCGTGACGGTAACGCTGTTGTCTTCATGCACGACGACGTTGATCTCGTCACAAAAGCCCGCCATCGCTTCGTCGACGGAATTATCGACGACCTCCCACACGAGATGGTGCAACCCCATTTCGCCCGTCGATCCGATGTACATTGCGGGGCGCTTGCGAACGGCTTCGAGGCCGCCGAGAACTTTGATGGAAGTGGCGTCGTACTTGTGACCTGCGGCAGGGTTCTTGCCGGCCGGAGTTTCCTTATCACCCATGGATCGTGCATCCCCCAGGATTTCTCACAAAACCAAAATAGTATTCGTGCAGAAAGATAGCTTATTCATCATCGGGAAGGCGGTCGAGCAGGTGTGCGCGACACTGGCCTTGCCCATTGGCCCCATGCCACCGGGAAATTCGATCATTGCCCGAGTTGGGACTCGAAGGGTTTTTCGGAGCCTCATCCCGTTCCGTTCCAGTTTCCCTGGGGGGAACGTGGCGAAGCTGCTTTTTCTCCCCTGCGGAAAGGGGACGGTCCATCCGCCCGCTGGCCCGCCCTTCTTGGCGCTCCTTCTGGCGAGAGCGACCGTTAGAACCAGCAGGCTTGAGCTGAACCGAGTGCCGTTCAGATCAAGGAACGTACAAAAAAATTGTAGCTGAAATGCAGCGATTTCACAAGGTAAATCTGTGTGTTTAATATGGAATATGTCTTTTATTTTAAGATGCTTACAGTAACTCCGGCATCCAAAAAGCGCTAGTGTTTAGCGGGCCGAAAATCTAGGGTTTTTGCGGTGAACTGCCATGCCGAAAACGACAGCTCTTCGTCGATCCCACGCATCAGCAATCAGATGCGCATAGGCATTACGACATAGCGGTAGCGGCTCGATTCATCAGCGAGTGGGCGGAGTTGGCTGGCAGACTGATCGTCTTTCATTTCGAAGCTGATTGGGCCGTCGGGAGCGGCAGCGAGAAAATCGAGCAGATATTGTGCGTTAAAGCCGATGGTGATTGGCTCGCCAGCGTATTCTTTGTCGAGGGCTTCTTTTGCTTCACCGTATTCGGGGCTGGAGGCGGAAATTTCCACGCCTTCCTTCGCTAGCACAAAGCGGATTGCGTGCGTACGCAGATCGGCGAGCTGTGAGACGCGACGGAGAGCGTCCTGAAGTTCGCCACGCTCAAGAACGAGCGTCTTGCTCGAATCGCGCGGGAGAACAGCTTCATAATTCGGGAATTGGCCCGTCAATTTGCGGGAAGTAAGTAGCCGCTGGCCGAAGCGGAAAAAGAGATGGCTCTCGTCTTGCGCGAATTCGATAGTGGCATCTTCACCGGATTCACCAGCGAGGCGCTGGATTTCCGTCATAGCTTTTTTGGGAATCAGAACGCGGGTTTCTTGTGAGAAACCCTCCGTCTTGTGCTCGGCTTCGACCATGGCGAGGCGGTGGCCATCTGTGGCGACCATGGTGACGGATGCAGGCTTCAGTACGAGCAGGGCGCCGTTGAGGGTGTACCGTGATTCCTCCGCTGAAATTGCAAAAGTGGTCTTCGCAATCAAACCGCCCAGGAGGCCTGCGGGAATTTTGATGTTGGCATCTGGAAACGATGGAAGCGCGGGGAAATTTTCCTTGGACATGCCCACAAGTTTGTAATTCTTGCGTTCGCAGGTGACTTGTATCCAGTGGTTATCGAGCAGCTTGAATTTGATTTCAGCTTCGGGCAACAGACGGACGATATCGTAAAGTTTTTTTGCGGGGATCGTCCCCGCGCCTTCTTTTTTCACACGCGCTTCGCACGAAGTGCGAATGCTCAGTTCAAGGTCGGTGGCCGTAATCGAAAGACCGCTGCCCTTGGCTTCGACGAGAAGATTGGAAAGGATGGGAATGGTCGTCTTGCGCTCGACGATGCCTTGTGTGAGCTCCAGTTCTCGAAGCAGG
>Ga0335085_10016159_pt1 | contig 10798 bp, 7 predicted proteins | sample Lox_Sample_45_FD_206712 | JGI IMG/M metagenome (GOLD analysis project Ga0335085, IMG submission 206712) | Soil microbial communities from Loxahatchee National Wildlife Refuge, Florida, United States - Lox_Sample_4.5 | ecosystem: Environmental > Terrestrial > Soil > Wetlands | place: USA: Florida... | reverse complement strand
GTGCATAGACGGTGTAGAGCCGGCTCTGGCCCGGTCCGATGGTCTGATCCCCCGGATTGTTTCCGACGTTCACGCCCTGGGAATCCTTCGGATCGAACGCCAGCATGTCCGCCGAGAAAGAGGCGCGTCCCGACTTCATCTCGTTCTTCAGCGTGACCTTGATGCAATCACCCACGTTGACGTGCAGCGTCAAGGGCGACGGCTGGAAGCTGTCCATCGCCACCTTGGACTTCTCGCCCTCGAGCATGAAAATCTTGCCCTTGGGATTCGCCACCTCCAGCTTCCGGTCGAAGTCGACGTCGATCGTGTCCGGCGCCTTCGGATTGAACTTCAACGCCCGGTCGACCGCCAGGACGGTAAAGCTCTTGACCGGCGCGTCGGCGGGGCAGACCGACTTGGCCGAGGCAGGGATCACCTCATGACCCGGCAGCGGTTGCAGGTCCTTCACCGGCTTGTCGAAGACTCGGAAGATTCCCCAGCTTCCTTCTCCGAGATGGGAGGCCCGGCCGTTGTAGTACAGATAATCTCCGGCCATCTGCTGCGGTCCGCCCGCCTTGCTGACCAGGTCGTACCGCTCGGCAATGCCGACGTGCCAGTTGTTGCGCAGATCGGAATGCTCGGCGTACCGCTCCGTCCGGAACTCATGGCCGGCGATCTTCCAGGTGTGGCTCTCGTTCATCATCACGTGCAGGAGTCGAAAGACGACCGGATCGCCCAGGTAGGCGCGGAGGAGCGGCGTGTCGGGATCCCCGTGCACCTTCGAGGAAAAGACCAGGGAGGGATCCGGATTCACCTTCAGCCGTTTAGCGATCGATTCGGTGCGGAAGAAGATGCCGCCGCCCGTCGTATGCGTGCCGCCGTTGAGCATCTTGACCGGCGTCACGTCCAGATTATCGGGCATGTGGAAGAACAGCACCTGGCCGGCGTCGATCGCCGCCTGGATGGTCTGGCCCGGCGGATTGCCGGCCGTCACGACCTGCGCCGTGTAAGGGACCGTGTCGTGCAGGTACATCACCATCTCCCGGAAGCTGCCGTTCACACCGAAGCCGATCGGCTCGGTGCTGTGGATGTCCGCGATCGGACCGCTGCGGATCTGCTTGCCCGTGACCGGATCGTGGTAGGTCGATCCGACCGGCTCGACGATGAGCCCGCCGACCGCCCCGTGCGGCCACGTCGTGCCGCCCAGCGCGTGATCGTGCCAGAAGACCGTCCCAAGATCGGCGTCCACCCAGTACCGGTAGCGGACGTACTCCACCGAGGCGATCTCCCCCTTCTTGTGCGCGTACTTGAGCGGCTCGTTGAAGGTCAGCGTGTATTCGCCCTCCTTCGAGGCTTTGGTGTTCTTCGTAATCCACCGCACTTCGGAAGTTTTCACCTGTTCCATGCCGATCATGATGTCGGTGCCTTCATGATAGGGCTGAGCCCCCGCCGCCAACTGGATCGTGATGGTTGAGGCCCCCGCTTTGGCGTCGTCCAGCAGCTTGGAGTTCATCGGCACAGGCAATCCCGCCTGCTTTTCTTTCTTGAACTCGGTAAACGGCCGCATCGACTGTTCGTACGAAAAACCGGTGATCACGCCGTCGGAGGCCTGGTTGTCGAACTGCATGAAGTGGGGGTGGATGTTGATCTTCGACATCTGGAAGTTCGTCGTGTCGTTGTCCAACCACTCGCTCTTCAGGATCACGTCGACGCAATCATAGACGTTGGCCCGATAGACGAGCGGCCGGGCCAGCGCATTGTTGGCACGGATCGCCGACTCATCTTCGTGCAGCACATAGATCGTCCCGTGCGGGTCGACCACCGCCTGCTCCTTGCCGACCGCGTGGTTCAGCATGATCGGCGTCTCGATGAAGTGGATCGTGTACTGTTTCCGGCCGGCATTTTCCGGACAGAGGCTCCACAACCCCTGCTCGCCGGGTTTGGCCGGCAGCGTGGTCTCCGCATTCTTCACCCCGAGACTGCCCGGGTCGTCGCCCACGGCGACGTTCGTCTTGTCGACATGGATCGGCTCCAGCCAGGGGGCCGGGCCGTGATGACGCGCAAACGGCACTCGCTTGCCCAGATGCGGCTTGAAGTGCGGCCACGCCAGCTTGCCCGTCTTCTCATCAAAGAGGATGGCCGGCCGTTTGCCCGGCATCGGCGAGGCGTACTTCGGCCACGGGAAGGCGCCGGTCACTTCCGGTTCTCCCAACGCCTTGTTCCCGTCCCACGACCAATCCCACACCGTCGCGTCGTAGGCCTCGATCTGGCCCTTTTCGTCGGACGTAAATCCCGGCTGGCCGGCCGGCGGGAGCATCATTTTGACCCAGTCCTTGATCGAAATGTCTGGAATGGGCTTGGAAAAGTCGGTCTTGCTGGCCGTGACGTTCCATTTCTTGTCGTACCAGTCCATCGTTTTGCCGACGAGCTTGTCGGAGGTGACCCCCGGCTTCATCCTCCCCTTCCGGTCGGGCAGCTCCAGCAACGCCGGCATGGTATCGGTGCTGCCGTAGGGATAGTTGCCGTTCTGCAGCGTGTTGTAGACCCGCCAGTAGGACCACATGCCGGCGACGTAGTGGTGCGCGACGTGGCAATGGAAGAGAAAATCGCCCGCCAGCTGCTGGCAGAGGCCAGAGCCGCACTCCGTATTCAGATCGAGCGCCTCGGACGGCCCGATGACCTCCACGTCCACCCGGTCGGTCGTGGTCCTGATCACCGGATATTTGACCGGTCCGTTGGAGGCCGCGATCAGCAGCTCCGACGCCTTGGTGTCGGCAAAGGGCTGCCGGAGCCAGCGGATCGATCCGCCGTGGGGATGGTGCGAATGGAAGACCTCTCCCCCGCCGTGCACCAGCCGGAACTTGGCCGGATCGCCCATATAGGAGCGGGGCAGCGGCGTCGGCACATCGCCGAAGGTGTAGGCGCTGTAGGCCATCGACTCGTCTTCGAAGTGGAAATATTTTTCCTGCAACGCGAGATTGTTCACGCCGAACGGCTCGCTCCGATAATTGAGCGCACGGGCCGACGGCCGGTAGGCGTCGGTGTTCGGGTCGCGCTGCGGAATCATCTCGCCGTGGCGGTTCAAGGGGCGGAACGACTCATCGCCGATTTCATGATAGAAGAGCACAAATTCCCGGAAATCGGGGATGCTGGGATTGGCGATCATCACCTCCCAGCCGCTTTTCGTCTCCTTGCCGGTGATCGGGTCAAGATAGGTCGATCCAACCGGCTCCACGATGAAGGAGCCGATCATCCCGAGGCTCGCCTGTTCGCGGCCGACGTGGCTGTGCATCATGTGCACGCCCTCTTGCTCGTCGGGCCGGATGAACCACTCGAACGTCTGGCTCTTGCCGGGTTTGACGTTGGAGTCGGGATTGGCCGCCGTGGCCGCCGCGCCGGTTGATTTGATGATCATGCTGGAGCCGTGGATGTGCAGGCCCACGTCCTCCCCGTCCAATTGATTGTGCAATGTGATGATGACGCAGTCGCCCTGGTTGGCCCGGAGATTGAGCGGCTGGATCAGGTTGGTCTGCAGACCGGTCGAGACGGCGCCGGGATCATAGCCCTCCTTGGCCCGCGCGCCCGCGTTCCGCTTTTCCTCGTCACGCACCTTCTGGATGTTCTCGGTCAGGACATACATGTAGCCGGGATGGTAATCCAGCCACTGGTTCAGCGTGATCTCGACGTTGATGGCCGCCACGTCATATTCCTTGACCGGCGCGCTCTTGGGACAATGGCCGCCGGCCGTCACCGTTTCACCGACGGCCGTGGGCCCCAGGAAGAAGCTGCGGTCCATCTGCTGCATGGAGGACATATCCTTAAAGGGCCCCTGCGAGCCGTGGGACTCGTGCTGGCCGCCGCCCTGGTTGATCTCGTCCATCAGCTTTTGCATCGCCTCGTCAACCTTCACCCGATGCGCGTCGAGCCCCTCATTGGCGTATTCGCGATCGAGCTGATCTTTCAATTGGGAGTTCCATGACGCCGGAGCCGCCGGCGCGGCCGCTGCGGTCATTGCATCGTGGGCATCGTGGGCATCGTAGGCATGCAGCTCTTCGGCCGATGCCGTGGCCAGAACGCCGAGCCCTCCGACCAACAATCCGGCAATGGCTGTTGCGGTCACCCACAGCAAACCGTGCGATGCGTGATCTTCGTGTGTCATGTGGTGCCTCCCTCGACAGCTGTCATTTCAACACGGCGGCCATCAGATCATCCACCGTGGCATGGTTGATGTGCGTCTGATCGTAAATGGTGAGGCGATTCGCCTCCAGCGTGCAATGAATGATGCGGGCGTGATACCGGCTCATCAGCTCCTGCAGCACCGCCTCGTCCCCCGGCCGCCGCGTGTCGCTGAAGCAGATCACGACATCCGGTTGAAACGAGTGACTCTTTCGAAGGGCAGTTCGCGCATCGGGCGCCGTTTCGATGGCCAGTTGGTCCTGTTGTTGCTCCAGAAGACTCATGAGTCCCGTCCCAAACAAGGATCGCGTTGCGATCAACAGCAGTCTCCGTTTTTTCACTGGGCCCTGGCGGGTTCATCCGTTATGATCCGCAGTGTACTGGAACGGCGCCCCGGCGTCTATTCCACAAAGGGCGTAATTGGATGGATATAACGGGTGAGGGCGCGCTCATCCGAAAGGGGTAGGCGCGGATGACACTCAGGGGAATGCCGAGTTAATTAGCGAAAAGCGGTTTGATCTTCAACGTGCGGGTTTTATTCGAAAATCAAGAGCAGCCTACAGGATCTGCCGAACGTCAATCGCGGTCGCGCACCACTAAGCCGACGGGCGGAGCCGGTCCGAAGGAGGTTCGGTCAGGCCGTGTTGATGGGCATAGATCGCCGCCTGAACCCGGCTGTTCATGTGCAGTTTGCGCAGGACGTTTTTCAGATGGATTTTCACCGTGTTTTCAGCGATGCCCAAGTGGGCGCCGATCTCCTTGTTGCTCTGCCCCTTGGCAATACATTGCAAAATCTCCGTTTCCCGGGCGGTCAGCGCCGATGGGGACCGTTTCACCGGTTGTTCCGCCTTTTTGGCGATGGCGCGGAATTCCCCCAACAACTTGGAGGCCATCGCGTGGGTGATCACTGGCTCGCCCTTGCTCAATAAGCGGATCGAGGAGATCAGCTGCTCGGGTTCCACGCTCTTGATCAGATAGCCGTTGGCGCCCGCTTTGACCGCCGCGAAAAGGTCGACGTCCTCCTCGGACATGGTGAGCATGATCACGCGCGTGTTCGGGAGTTGTTCGCGAATGGCCTGGGTGGCCAGAATGCCGTTGTGGTGGGGCATTCTCACGTCCATGAGGACCATGTCCGGCCGCAGCTCCATCGCCAGGCGCACCCCCTCGTCACCGTCCTTGGCTTCTCCCACAACTTCGAGACCCTCTTGCTGGCGCAACAGACTGATCAAGCCCTTGCGAAACAGGGTGTGATCATCGACCACAAGGATGCGGACTGAGGTCATGACGGTCAGGGGACGGTGACGGACAACGGCAGGGTCAGGCGCAAGGTCGTCCCTTCGCTGGGTCGTGATTCGCACTGGAGGCTGCCGCCAAGGTGGGACGCCCGCTCCCGCATGATCTCCAAGCCCAGGTGTGTGGTTCCGTGCCCATCTTCCTTCTCGGGTTCGAATCCTCGGCCGTCGTCCCGCACCGTCACTTCGAGGACTGTGGGTGAGGCGCACAATTCGACCACGACCATGCGGGCCCGCGCATGCTTGCGCACGTTGGAGAGGGCTTCCTGAATGATTCGAAACACCGGCACTTGCGCCTCCGACCGCAAGGCCGACGGATCGCCGTTGATGATCACCTGCGTGCGGATCGCCGTCCTCTGGCCGAACTCCTCCAGGCAGCGGATCACCGAGTCGGCCAGTCCTTCGCCCTCCCTGAACTTCATCCGGAAATCGACCAGCAGGGCCCGCACCTCCTCGCACGATTCGGAAATGACCCGGCGGATGTGGTCCAATTCGGCCGCCGCGCGTCCGGGATTATCTTCCAACAATGTCCGGAGTTTGAGCGTCTCCAGATTGAGGTAGGCCAACGATTGGGCGATGCCGTCATGGATTTCCTGGGCGATCAGTCCCCGTTCCTCGACCACCGCCAGTTCCCGCATTCGAGCGGACAGCTGTGCGTTTTCCACCGCCACGCCGATGTGGCGCCCCATCAATGTGAGCAGCGCGTGGTCGAGATCCGACACGGCGTGCGGCTGCTTCTTGTAGAGCGTCAAGATGCCCAGCGTTCGCTCCTTTGCCGTCAGCGGAATGCTGACCACGGAGCCGAATTTCTCTTCCCGGCAGGCCGGACGGACCAGCCGGGGATCGGTCATCAAATTCTCCGAGACGATCAGCTGGCCCGTGCGGGCCGCCTCTCCGCAGAGACAATCGCCGATCGGGATGCGCCGTTCCGCACAGACGAACCCGCCGGACACCCCCAGACTCGCGGCCAGCTTGAGCGAGTGGGTGGCAGGATCCAGCACATGAATCGAACCCATGTCGGCGCCGGTCAACGACAGCAAGTGAGTGAGCGCGTCTTGCAAGGCTTTTTCAAGACTGCCGGCCTGGCTGATGGCCGCGGAAAGACGATTGAGGGCGTCGACCTGTGTGTCGCGCTTCTGAAGCGCGGCAGCCAAATCGGTTGCGCCTGTCACAGGATTCAGGCCCATCATCCCCTCGCTGATGACCATACAGCTCGTCGTATTCATTGTATCGAAACAACGCGCTAAAATCAAAACCCCATGGCATCCCCCCTTCTGTAGGGGTCATGGCGATCGGCTAATGCGGATAGCCCACTTTCACCCGCGCCCGGCTGCTTCGAACCTTTGGCAGATCGTCGGTCATGATATAGGAGTCCGCCGCGATCACCATGGTCTGGTGCGGGGGCACATAGCGGTTGTACACATTGCGAGCCAGCGGCACGCCCCGCGCGTCGAGCAAATCATAATAGACGTAGACCCGCTGCCGCCGGTCAGAGTTGTTCCTGACCGTGGCGCTCCAGACAAACTTGGTCTTGCCGATCCGCTCCCACACCTCGTCAGGCCGCCATTCATGGTGGAGGATCTCGACCGTCGGCACCGGCTTCCCGGCCGAGTCCGCAGGCGCGTCCGGTCCGGCAGCGGACGCGCCTGGCGGCAGACAGAAGCGACCGACCGCAAGGCTCGACGCCAGCAGTCCCACAGCCGACCACACCAGCCAGACTCGCCCGACGCTCACGGCGCCGGCTCCAGCGGGACCGGGCCCAATCCGAAAGGACGCTGCCGTTCCTTCGGCGTCGCCAACCGGCGGTAGAGGGCTTGAAACGCCTCAGTCGACAGCGCCGGATCAACCAGTTGGGTGAGCTCTTCCGGGCTGATCGCGATCCACGCCAGCTCGGCGGTGTCGGTCGATCCGACCTTGACCCAGCGGTGAGGCAGGATGTCCTGCCGGATCAGCCGGGTGACGCCGGTGCCGTAGGCGGTCGCGGCGCGGATCGCCGCCCGGCCGACCGACGCGCTCACGCATTTGCCGATGCCGATGTTTGAGGGCGGATCGAGAAAGGGGAAAAATTTAATCCGAACGGTCACCGGCTCGCCGGCGCCCTTCAACGCCTGCGTGACCTCATCGGCCCGGTTCTTGTGCTTCGAGGACAGAACGAATTCGACCGTGGACGGCTTGCCGGGCTCTTCGTCGGCACACGCATCGGTTGAAGAGGCGGCCGTCGATTGGGCCCACACCGGCGCGCCGGCCAGCAGGCCCGCCGCCACCATCCACCAGACCGCTCGGCGACCGCGCATGGTGCATGCCCTCGTTGTCAGTGGTTCGGCTCGGCGGCCGATGCGCGCGCGGCGGGCCGGTCATGGGAAAATTCGGGGGAGGATTCGGGGGAGGATTTAGGGGGAGATTTGGCGTTGAGCTGCTCCAGGTAGCGACGGGCTTGCGCATTGGACGGTTCCAGATCCAGAACGTGTTGAAACGACTCAGTCGCCGCTGCCTTCAATTCGCGCTGTTCATTCACATCCGTCAATGTGGAGGCGAGCAGAATCTGCGCTTCACCCAACGAGAGAAACACCTCCGGCGAGGATTCACGCACCTCCGACAACGTCGTGTATTCGTTCACCGCGTCGGCGTACTGGCCGTTGTTCAGGTAGTACCGCGCCAGGTGTTCGCGGGCCTGGGATTCGTTGGGATCGTCATCCAGCAGCTTTTTCCATTGCTTCACGGCCTGGTCCCATTGCTTCCGGCGCTCGTAGATGATGCTGAGATTGTAGCGGGCCTCAGACAGCGACGGGTCAATCATCAAGGCGTCATTATATTCCGCCTCCGCTTTGTCGTCCTCCTTGCGGTGAAAATAGATCGTCCCCAGGCCGGCATGCACCGCGGCGATGCGCGGCGACAACTCATTGGCCTTCCGGTAGGCGGCCAGTGCTTCGTCCTCCTTGCCCTGCCGGAGATAGACGTGGCCGAGCGAGACCAGCGGGTGCTCGTCCTGTGGCGCCAGTTGCCGGGCCAGTTCAAACTCCCGCGCCGCGTCATCAAGCGATTGCCGCTCCAGATAGAGGCGCCCCAGCCAGTAATGCACCACGCCGCTCTTCGGGTAGCGCAGGACCAGCTCCTTGTAGAAGTGAATCGCCTGCGGGCCCTGCCGCAGGGCGATGAAGGTCATGACGAGGGCCTGATGATAGCGGTGCGTGTCCGGATCCCACGTCACGGCCCGTGTCAACTGCTCCACCGCCTGATCGAGCCGGTGCTGTTTGTTCAGATCGACGCCCTCCTGGTACGCGGCTTCGGCGGCCGCTTTGAGCGAGGCGTCATCCCGGCTCCAGAGCGTCAGCACACCCATGCCGGCCAGCAGGGCCAGTCCGGCCGCCCCCCCCACCATCCATTTGACCCAGCGGGGTCGTCGACTCATCGTCTGCTTCATCGAGGAAGATCCGTGCATACGGTAGCAAGTGGATCCGGAAAAGGCAACTGTTCATCGAATGACGATGGGGAATGACAAAGGGGAATGACGGAGGGCCGACGATTCGGGATTCGGCCTGGCTCAACCGGAGCGCTTTCCCCTTCTCGTCATGCGGAGTGCCCGCCCCGTTCCTCTATTTCACCGATACCGCGCAACGGAAGCCGACGTCGGCGACCCGAGACGTGGGATAATCGTACGACCGGAAGGAGGCCCGTGCGATAATCGAAACCACCTTCAAATACTGATTCGAGGCAATGTGCCCGATGCTCATGAATGACAGACCCCGGTTGACCCGGTAGGTGGTCCCGAAATATTCATTCACGGCCCGGTTGCCGGAATAGGGCTGATACCAGCTGTCCGTCCATTCCCAGACATTGCCGATCATGTCATAGACGCCATAGGGGCTTTTCCCGGCCTCGTACTGACCGACGGCCCTCGGAGAGCCCGCGATGCTCGGCCCGGTCGCAATGTTGGCGCGGGACGGATCGAACATGTCACCCCAGGGGTACTTCAATCCCTTCGGCCCCCGCGCGGCCTTTTCCCACTCGGACTCGGTCGGCAGCCGCATTCGCTTCCAGCGGCAAAAGTCGGCCGCCTCATACCAGCTCACGTAGACTACAGGCAACCGAGCTTTCCCTGGCGGGAACGTTCCATTGACCCAATCCGGAGGGGGGCGATAGCCGGCCTTCACAAATTCCTGATAGTCGGCGTTGGTGACTTCGTATTGGCCGATGTAATATGCGGGCAGATCAATCGTCCTGAGCGGGTGTTCATCCTCATACCAGGGATGCGGAAAGCCGACACCCAGGGCATCCTGATGCACGTCCCTCTCATCGGTGCCCATGAGAAACGGGCCGGCCGGGATCAAGACCATGCCGGGAGGGGGCGGATGCTGACAGCCCGCACATGCCACAGCCAACCAGCCGATGAACATGAGCGTCACGGTGTGACGTGACGCGGGCGCGACGGTCCGTCCCAATCCCGGAGGCAGCATGCAGTGACGCTGTGACATGATAATGTACGTGATTCGAGACGACGACTGCCTTCATAGCATACGCCGGAGCGGTCGTCGGTCGCAAGACGCCGGCCCATGAATGCGAACGGACTCAGTCCACGTTAGGATCGGAAAGCCGGGATGTGCGGAGTCGATTCCCACGGGCAAACCCGCTCAGGGTGAACCCGTGGCACTTTGAACAATGCGCTTCGTGCGTAAAACTGTATTCACCCCCGCCTAAAGGCGGGGTCCTCTTCCGCCAGAGGCGGATCGCGCCGCCCGTGGGAATCTACCCAGCGAGCATCGCGAATGTGAGGGGAAGGCTCAGGGGCGTGGGGGGCATCGGAGAACGTGGTGCTGACTCCGCACGGGCCCCCACATCAAAAGTCGGCGACGCGAGCCCCTGCAATAGAAACGGGCTCGGCCCGTTTACCTGCGGGACTCGGTTGGGAAGATCAGCCGGCTGAGCTGGTCCAGTCGCTTCGGGATGACCACCATTTGCTGCTGGGCCGTGCGCGCGCGCAGATCGTGAAGCAATGACACATAATAATCCTGTGGAAAATAGTACTGGCTCACCGCCAGGCTGAATACCAGGAACAGGCTGAACATCAGCGTCAGTTCCAGGCGGTGCCATGCCCCGCTCACACCTTTCATGCGCATGCGATTGATGGCGGCATCGACCCGCTCCCGGATCGGCTGTTTTTTCAACGGGTCGATGCAGACCTTCACGGCGTCATAGATGCTGCCGATCCACACCAGCAGAATGGGCGGCACCAGGACCCAGGCCACGAACAACGCGCCTTCGGCAAACCGACGATCCACCTCATTGCTCAAGGTCGGCCACAGGAAGGGAACGACCAACGCCACGGCCACGGCGAACAGGCCGCCCACGGCGGC
>Ga0335085_10016158_pt1 | contig 10799 bp, 8 predicted proteins | sample Lox_Sample_45_FD_206712 | JGI IMG/M metagenome (GOLD analysis project Ga0335085, IMG submission 206712) | Soil microbial communities from Loxahatchee National Wildlife Refuge, Florida, United States - Lox_Sample_4.5 | ecosystem: Environmental > Terrestrial > Soil > Wetlands | place: USA: Florida... | reverse complement strand
GGAGCCCCGCCGGCCCGTAGATCGTGACGGGAACCTCCTCGCGCCCTCGGAGGGCGAAGGTCTTCAGCATTCCGGGCAGGCCGAGGAAGTGATCGGCGTGGAAGTGCGTGAGGAAGATCTCCTCGAGGTCCGGCAACCCGATCGAGGAGCGCTGCAGCTGGCGCTGCGTTCCCTCCCCGCAGTCGAAGAGCAGCCGCTCGCCCCCTCGCCGCAGGAGGAGCGCTGCGGGCGCGCGGCGCGCGGTCGGCATCGAGCCGGACGTCCCCAGGAAGACGAGATCGAGATCCACCCGGGGTCGATTCTAGGAGCGCGATAGGCTCGGTCCCGTGGCGGCAAGGCTGCAGGGCGGGCGGATCGCGGCGCGGGCGATCGCGGCCCACGGCGTCGACACGATCTTCACGCTCTCCGGCGGGCACGTGATGCCGGTCTACGAGGGCTGCCGCCACGAGGGGGTTCGGGTGATCGACGTGCGCCACGAGCAGGCGGCGGGACATGCGGCCGAGGCCTGGGGCCGGCGGCGGCGCGCGTGCGGCGTCGCGCTCGTCACCGCGGGGCCGGGCGTCACGGGGACGATCACGGCGGTCGCGAACGCCGCCGTCTCCCAGACACCGCTCCTCGTCGTCGGCGGTGCGCGCCCGCTCGTCCAGGCGGGACAGGGTGCACTCCAGGAGCTCGACCAGCTCTCGCTCCTGCGGCCGCTCACGAAGTGGGCCGAGCTCTGCGGCGATCCCGCGCGGATCCCCGACTCGGTCGCGACCGCGTTCCGGCACGCGCTCGCACCGCCGCGCGGCCCGGCCTATCTCGAGCTGCCGATGGACGTCCTCTTCGCCGACGCCGACGACCCGGGGCCGCTCTCGCCCGCGGGCGCGCAGGCACGGGCGTACGGCGACCCCGGGGCGATCTCGCGTGCCGCCGCCCTGCTCTCGAGCGCCGAGCGGCCCGCGCTCGTCGCCGGCAGCGGCGTCTGGTGGGACGGCGGTTGGGAGGAGCTCAGGGCCCTGGCCGAGGCCGGACGCATCCCGGTGTTCCTCCAGGGCTCCGCCCGCGGCGCCCTGGCGCCCGACCACGAGCTGCTCTTCGCGCAGGCGCGCGGTGCCGCCCTCGCGGCGGCCGATGTCGTCGGCGTCGTCGGCACGGGGCTCGACTTCCGCCTCCGCTTCGGCCGGCTGCCGCGCGAGACGAAGCTCGTCCACGTGCACTCGGACCCGACCGAGCTCGGCCGGAATCGCACACCCGAGGTGGGCATCGCCGGCGACACCGCAGCCGTTCTCGGCGCGCTCGCGGCCTCGGTGCGCGAGGCCTCCGCGCGCGAGACCTGGCTCGAAACGCTCCGTGCCGCGGAGGAGGCGTGGCGGGAGGAGCATCGGGCCGAGATCGAGTCGGATGCGGCGCCGCTCAACCACTACCGGCTCGGGCTCGAGCTCGACCGCCTGCTCGGCCCGGAGGCGGTCGTGATCGGCGACGGCGGCGACGTCGTTGCGGCGGTCTCGCGCGTCCTCCGCGTCCACCGTCCCGGCTGCTGGCTCGATCCGGGCCCGTTCGGCTGTCTCGGGGTCGGCCTGCCCTACGCCCTTGGCGTGAAGGCGGCACAGCCGGACTCCCAGGTCCTCGTCGTCTCGGGCGACGGCGCCTTCGGCCTGAACGGGTTCGAGTTCGAGACGCTGACGCGCCTGGACATCCCGGTGACGGTCGTGATCGGCAACGATGCCGCCTGGGGCGAGATCCGGATCCCGCAGGTCGGGATCTACGGGCCCGAGGCCGAGGTGGCGACGCGCCTCGCGCCGTCGCGCTACGACCGGCTGGTCGATGCGTTCGGCGGGCACGGCGAACATGTGGAGCGGCCGGAGGAGCTCCGCCCCGCCCTGGAGCGCGCGCTCGCCTCCGGCGAGCCCGCGATCGTGAACGTGATGCTCGACCCGGACGCGATGGCCGGGCATCCGTACCGCGGCATGTAGCGGGCTACGGCAGCACGAGCTTCTGGCCGGGCACGAGCGTCGGGTTCTGCAGGCGGTTCCGCTGCTGCAGCCGCCAGACGCCCGCGCGGACGTCGCCTCCGTACGTGCGCTCGGCGATCGACCAGAGCGTGTCCGCCGGCCGGACGACGTAGGTGCGCTCCCGCCCGGCACCGTGCGAGGTGTGGGCCGCGAAGCCGACGACGAGCGCCGCGGCCGCCAGCATGATCAGGAGCTTCACGAACATGTGTTCGCCAGTGTAGAGCGAACGCGTGTTCGTGTCAAGCTAGGGCTTCTTCACTTCTTCTTCCCGTTCTGCGTCCCCCGCTTGCCGACCGGCCGGCAGTGCTTCTTGCCGTTCTTCTGCTTCTTGAGACAGACCTTCACCTGCCCGTGCTTTCCCGTCTTCTTGGCAGCGGCGGCGCCCTTCGAGCCGGGAGTCCACGAGACGAGCGACGCCGTGCAGGCCGCCCGGCCCTTCGCGAACAGCGGCCCGAGCTGGCCGTAGGCGAGCTTCGGCGTCGAGACGCCCGGCCCGCCCGCGGTGAGAAGGCCGCTCTGCCAGCCGCGCCGGTCCTTCTCGTCGACGAGCAGGAAGAGCTCGACGTCCGTCACCGTCGGATCGCACGCCAGGTACTTCGTCACCGAGGTGCGCAGATAGGCGGCCTGCGTCTGCTCGTCGACCGGGTTCGGCAGTCCCGGAGGACGGCCGTTCTCGGCGCCCGTGTACTGCGGGTAGCGCGACGTGTCGGTCTGCCAGCCGTACTCGTCGAGGCGGAAGGTCAGCCCGTTCATGGTGGTCGGCTGCCCCGTGCCGTGGAAGGCGTCGTACACCGCCTGCTTCACGCGCGCGAGGTCGGGAGGGCCGTAGTCGGCGGGCTTCGGGTAGCTCGTACCGGGCGAGCCCGTCTTCGCCGGGTACGGGTACGGGTGGAGCGCCAGCTGGTCCATGAGCGGCTTCGTCCGGCCCGAGGCCCGGTAGGCGGCGCCGACGTCGCGCAGGAACGTCAGCGGCTCGTTCGAGGTCTTCGGGCGAGACGCGCGGGGAGAGAGGCCCATGCCGATCACGTTCGCCTGCGGGTCGGCGGCGTGGATCGAGTCGTAGCAGGCGGCGAGCAGCGCCTCGAAGGGCTTCGCCGCGATGTCGTGGCCGCCCGGGTCCTTCTGGGGCGCCCAGTAGAGGGCGGTGTTCGGCTCGTTCCACACGATCAGGTCGTGGATCCCCCAGGCCTTGACCGTCGAGGCGACGATCCCGGCCCATTTGCAGAACGCGGTCGGATCGTGGTCGCGCGCGTCGGGGAAGGACGAGCCGTTCGTCCCCGCGTAGAGGGCGAGCACGATGTGGATGCCCGCCGCCTGCGCTTTCGGCGCCGCGCGCTGCAGGAAGGGGAGCTCGGTGATCGCGGTCGGGTTGCTCGGATTCCACGCGAGCGTCCAGCGGTTCGAGGTCAGGTTCGCGCCGGCCATGCTGCCGTAGAACCACGTGCCGCCGTCGTCGGAGTACTTCGCGGCGTCGTCGGCGACGCCCCAGGAGATTCCGGGCACACCGGCCGCATGTGCGGCGCCTCCGCCGGCGGCGCCCGCCGCCCCGCTCGCGGCGCCTCCGACGAGCAGCGCACAGCAGACTGCCGCGGCCAGAACGAGCTTCCTCATCTCGGTGCCCTCGCTTCCGTCCGGTGTGTCTCCGACCGTTCGGAGTCACCTGTCGGCAGTCGACGAGCCTGTGATGAGACCCGTCCGAGGGGTGCGGGGCCCGGAGCGGGCCGGCCGCCACGCCTCGAGCCGTCCCGTGCAGGCGGCCCGACCTGCCGCGAGGAGCGGCGCGAGCTTCGTGAAGGCGGGCTTCGGCTGCGAGACGCCGACGCCGCCCGCGGTCAGCAGCCCGCTCTGCCAGCCGCCGCCGACGATCTGCCCGAGCTCGTCGCGGCCGCTGCGGTAGCGCTCGTCGACGAGCAGGAAGAGCTCGACGTCGGTCACCGTCGGATCGCAGGCGACGTACTTCCTGGCCGTCGTCCGAAGGTAGGCCACCTGCTGCCGCTCGCTGATCACCTGCCCCCAGTTCTCGACGCCGGCGTACTGCGGATAGGCGCTCGTGTCGGTCTGCCAGCCGACCTCGTCGAGGCGGAACGTGAGCCCGCCGAGCGTCGTCGGCTGCGCAGTCCCGTGGAAGGCGTCGTACACCGCCTGCTTGACCCGGTCGAGCTGCGGGAGGCCGTAGTCGTCGCGCCGGCGGTAGCCGGCGCCCGGCGGCGAGCCCTTCACGGAGGGGTTCGGATAGGGGTGCAGCGCGAGCTGATCCATCAGCGGCCGCTGCCTGCTCCGCCTCGACTTGCGGTAGACGGCGCCGACGTCTCGCAGGAAGGCGAGCGGCTCGTTCGAGGTCTTGGGCCGCGAGGCGCGCGGCGAGAGCCCCATGCCGATCACATTCGCCTCCGGGTCGGCCGCGTGGATGATGTCGTAGCAGCGGGCGAGCAGGCGTTCGTACGGCGCTGCGGCGACGTCCTTGCCGCGGCGGTTCTTCTGCGGCGCCCAGTAGAGGGCGGTGTTCGGCTCGTTGCCGACGATGTAGTCGTGGATCCCCCACTGCGCCGCGGTCTGGGCAACGAGACCGGCCCACGCGCAGAAGGCGCCGGCGGGGTGGACGCGGGCGAGCGGGGCCGGGTCACCCGTGTAGAGCGCGAGCACGACGCGAATCCCGGCGTCCTCGGCCAGCGGGGCCGCGTGCTCGAGAAACGGCAGCTCGGCGATCTCCGTCGGCCGCGAGGGGTCGAACGCGAGCGTCCAGCGGTTCTCGCTCAGGCCGGCCTCGCGCATCATGCCGTAGAACCACTCGCCGCCGTCGTCGGCGAACTTGGCCGCGTCGTCCGCGACGCCCCAGGTGAGCGGCGGCACGGGCGCGGCCCGGCCGGCGAGGCCGTGCGCAGCCCCTCCTGCCTGCCGTCCGGGAGCAGCATTCGCGACCGCACCGGTCAGCAGAGCGGCAGCGATCGTCGCGGTGAGCAGAGCCTTCGTCACGGGCGGGATCGACGGGGCTGCCGCCCGGGCCGCAGGCGACGCGGCGCCTACTCTTGCACATCCTGCGTGGAGGGCGCCAGAGCGAGCACGCCGTCCACGAGCGCCGCGGCGCCGAAGCGGACGGGGTCGCCGGCGGGCAGGCCGGTCTCCCGCTCGGCGTCGGCAAGCGCGCGACGTGCGTCGTCCTCGCCGAGGCGGCGCGTGTTCAGCGCCACCGCGGCGACCCGCGCGGGCCGTGCGGGCAGGGCGAGCCGCTCGTGCAGCTCGACGAGCTCGGCCAGCGGAGGAATCGGGTGCGGCCCGCCCGCCGCGCCCTCGATCTCGTCGCGACCCGGCTCGTGGCAGAGCACGAGCAGATGGGGCGCACTGCCGTGGTAGAGGCCGAGCGTGACCCCGGAATAGACGGGATGGAGGAGCGAGCCCTGGCCCTCGACGAAGAGCAGGTCTCCGCCGCGCTCGTGCCCCTCGACGACAAGCTGCTCTGCGGCACCGGCGAGGAAGTCGGCGACGACGGCGTCGACCGAGATGCCCCAGCCGGCGATCGCGATCCCGGTCTGCCCCGTGGGCACGAACACGGAGCGGAGTCCGCGGCGGCGCGCCTCGAGGTCGAGCTCGAGGGCGACGGTCATCTTCCCGATCGCGCAGTCGGAGCCGACGGTGAGGACAGTCGTCGATCGAACCTGGAAGTTCGCACCCGTCGCGGTCGAGAGGCCCTCGGGCGGGCGCCGGAGGTCCCGCAGCAGAACCCCGTGACGGGCGGCCAGCGAACGCAGCTCCGGATCGTCGGACAGGAAGACGTGCAGCCCGTTCTCGACGTCGAGACCGTGGGTGATGCACTCTCCGAGGAGCTCGATCCATGCCGGCGGGAACCGGCCTCCCTGGGTGGCGACGCCCACGAGCGCCGTTGTCGGGCCGAAGCCGAGGGCGTCCTCCACGCGGGCGACGACCGGGACGCCCTCCTCCGACTCGCCTTCCCGGTCGGAGTCGAGGATCGCGACGACGTCGTCCCGCCGGTAGCGCAGGACGCCGCGCAGCGTCTTGCCGTAGTGGACGTCGCCGGAGAAGCCCTCCGCGAGCACGAGGTAGCGAGCGCGGCTCACGCGCGCGTCGCCCCGAGCCCCGGCGCGTCGGACGGCAGCTGCACGCCGTCCGCGAGCCGGACACCCGGCCACGGATCGTGTCGGAGCAGGAGGTTGCCGTCGAGATCGACGTGGTCGAAGAGGCTCGCCACCTGCGCGCCCGCGGCGATCCCGAGGCCGGACTCGACCATGCACCCGAGCATGCAGCCGAGGCCGAGAGCCCGAGCGGCGTGCACCATTCGCACGGCCGCGCGGATCCCGCCCGACTTCGCCAGCTTGACGTTGATCCCGTGCGCACGCTCGGCGCAGGCGGCGACGTCGGCCAGGGTGCGGCAGTCCTCGTCGACGTAGACGGGGAGCGGGGAGCGCGCCTTCAGCTCCGGCCCGGCCGCGTCGCCCGCCGGGAGCGGCTGCTCGCAGTAGTCCACCCCGAGCTCGGCGAGCCGGGGCAGCGCCTCGAGCGCCTCCTCGAAGCTCCAGGCCTCGTTCACGTCCACCTGCAGCGGGGTCTCGCCCGCTGCGGCGCGGACGGCGCGGACACGCTCAACGTCGAGGCCGTCCCGGCCGCCGAGCTTGAGCTTCAGGCGCAGGAAGCGCTCGCGTGCGCGCTCGGCGCGCCGGGCCATGTCGTCGGGATCGCCCAGCCAGACGGTCCACGTCGTCGGCGGGCCGCTGCGCGCCAGGCCGAGCAGCCGCCAGACCGGCTGGCCGAGCAGCTTGCCCTGCAGGTCGTGGAGCGCCGCGTCGAGCGCGGCCCGCGCAGCGAACTCGCGGGCAGGGAGCCGGCCGAGCGCGGCCTCGAGCGCGAAGGGGTCGTCGCCGAGCGCCTCCGCGTGCTCGTCGAGGTAGGCGAGTGCCGAGCGGGCCGATTCCCCGTAGCGGCCGATCGGTGCGGCCTCGCCGTGGCCGGCGACACCCGAGTGCCGGACCTCGACGACGACGACGTCCTCGCGATCGCTCGCCCCGCGCGAGATGACGAAGGTCTCCGCCAGCTCGAGCGTGACGATGCGCGCGGAGACCTCCACCGCGCGGAACCTAACAGCGCCGAATGCTCCGCTACTCTCGTGGCGATGCGCCGTCTCTCGCGCCTGGACGGACGGGTGCTCGCGGCGGCGGCGGTCGTCGCCTTCCTCGGGGTGCTGCTCGGGTTTCGCGGGATCACCGGGAGCGTGCCCTGGGCGACCGTCGGCGTCGCGCCGGGCGCGCTCTCGTTCGAGGATCTCCGTTCGGTCACCTCGTCCTGGGACTGCGCGCGCCGCGGCATCGACCCGTTCCCGTACAACCCGTGCGACCCGTTCGCGGGGAAGGTCGCGGGCGTCCGGCGCGCCGCGAACTATCCCCGGCTCTGGACGTCGTTCTCGCATCTCGGCCTCGGCCAGAGCGCGACGGTGCCCTTGGGGGTCGCGATCGCGGTCGTCTTCTTCGTCGCAGCGCTCGCGGCCGCCGGGCCGCTGACGCTTGGAGAGGGCGCGATCTACGGGGCCGCCCTGCTCGCGCCGGCGACGCTGCTGGGCGTCGAGCGCGGGAACGTCGACCTGCTGATGTTCGCGCTCGTCGTCGTCGGGGTTCTCCTCGTGCGGCGCTCGCCCTGGGCCGCGGCGGTGCCGATCACGCTCGCCGCCGTGCTGAAGCTGTACCCGGCCGCGGCGCTCGCGATCTTCGCGCGCAGCCGCAGGCGGCTCGCGGCCGGCGCGGTCGCCGCGGCGGTGCTGCTCGCGTACGGGCTGGCGACGCTTTCCGACATCCGCACGCTGCGCTCGGTGATCCCGCGCGAGGTCGTCAACTCGTACGGCGCGGGCGTGGCGGCGCAGGCGCTGCACGACGCCGGCGTGGGCTGGGCTCAGAGCCCCGCCGAGGTGCGCTACCTGCGGCTCGGCCTGCTTGCCCTCGGTCTCGTTCTCGCAGGGCTGCTGCTCCGGTGGGCGAGGCCCGCCGGCGGCGTCGCCGACGAGCGGCGGCTCGACTTCTTCTGGGCAGGCGCGGCGGTCTACGCCGGCTCGTATGTCTTCGGGAGCAACTTCGACTACCGGCTCGGCTTCCTCGTTCTCTGCGTGCCGCAGCTCTGCGCCTGGGCCCGGCCGGGAAGCGCGCCGCTGCCCGGCGCCCGCCTCGCGCTCGGCGGCCTCGTGCTGACGCTCTGGCTCAGCTCCAGCAGGCCGCCGCTGCCATTCGGACTCCAGGGCTGGTACACCGGCCTGTCCTTCCCGCCGGAGGAGGTCATCAATTGGCTCCTCTTCGCCTGGCTGGCCGGCGCGGTCGTCTCGACACTGCCGCTCGCGCTCCCGGAGCGGCTCGCGTGGAGGCCCGTCCGGTGACGCGGCTTCGCGACCTTCGGGGCCCGCTGCTCGTCGGTGCACTGCTGGCTCTCTGCTCGTGGGCCGTGATCTCGTTCGTCCACGTCTTCGCCGACTGGCTGCTCGGCGATGCGCGCGCCTACGAGGCGTGGGGCAACCTCGCCACCAACCATGCGCTGCCCTACCGCGACTTCCACGTGGAGTACCCGCCGGGCGCACTGCCGGCGTTCATCCTCCCGGTCTACCTGCACAAGCTGTTCGCCTACCACGGGTCGTACTTCGACTGGCTGCGCGTCGAGCTGCTGTGCCTCCAGCTCGGCTGCCTCGTTGCGATGGCCTCGGCGCTGCTCCGCCTCGGCGCCTCCCGCGCCCGCGCCTACCGCGCCCTCGCCGTCGCCGGAGCCGGGTCGGGCATCCTCGGCCCGATCTCCTTCTTCCACTACGACTGGTGGCCGGCCTTCCTCGCGGTCGCAGCGCTCGCCTCCCTGCTGGCCGGCCGGGGCGTCCTGGCCTGCGGGCTCGCCGCGGCAGGCGCGGCCGCGAAGGTCTTCCCGATCCTGCTGGTCCCGTTCGCACTCGCCGAGCTCTGGCGGCACGGCCGCTGGCGTGCCGTCGCCCTCGGAAGCGCCGCCGCAGCCGCCGTGCTCGTCGTCGCGGTCGTCCCGTTCGCGGTGCTCGCCCCGCACGGCCTCGGCTGGGCGATCCACCGCGAGCTCCACCGCCCGCTCGAGGTCGAGAGCGTCGGCACCTCCGTCTTCGTGGTGGCCCACCACCTCGGCGTCTACGACCTCCACGCCGTCTTCGAGGCCGGATCCCGCAACATCGCGGGACCGGGGCCGCACGCGGTCATCCGCCTCCTGAGCGTCCTGACCGCGCTGTCGCTCGTCACGGTGTTCGTGCTCTGGCTGCGCTCCCGCCGCAGCGGCGAGGAGCTCGTCCTCGCGGTCTGCGCGGCCCTCGTCGCCTACATCGTGTTCTCCAAGGTCTTCTCGCCCCAGTACCTGATCTGGCTGCTGCCGCTCGTGCCGCTGGTCGGCGGGCGAGTCGGAGTGCGCGCGACCGGCCTCCTCGTGGCGATCCTCGCCGTCACCCAGATCTTCGAGCCGTATCGCTGGAGCCAGTACTGGCACTTCAGGACGCCGTGGCTCGACTGGGTCGTCGTCGGCCGGAACGTTCTCGTCCTCACGCTGCTCGTCGTGCTCGTCGAGCCGCTCGTGCGCGAGGCGCGGGCACGCAAGACCGCAACCGTGCCCGCCCTGCAGCCCGAGTAGGCGAGGAATCATCCGCACCGCCGCGAAACCCGGGCCATGCTGGAGCGGCGCTCGCTCACCGACCGCCGGAGCGGATCGGACCGCCGCCAGAATCCTCCCGACGGGCCCGTCTCGCTCGTCTGGGCGGCAGTGCACGGCGAACGCCGCGTCGGCGAGCGCCGCAGCGGGGTCGATCGCCGCCAGCCGAAGCCCGCCCCACGCCGCGTCCGGCGCCGCTGACACTCCGCAGATCGAGCGTCCCGACGGGGTCGAACCCCACGATCGGCTAGCGCGCCGAGACGCCCCGCGCAAACGATGAGAGCGGGGAGAGGGCCCCGGGCGGCCCCGAGGTTGAAGGCACACTGACGGGCGGGTTGCGGCCAGGTGCCAAGGAACGCCCCGCCGACCTCGGGGCTCGCCACCTCCCCACCCGCGTGCGCGCCTCCGACGCGCTCGAGCTCGCCCGGCTTCTCGTAGTCGAGTCGCGGGCATCCTCGCTTGTCGCTCGTTTAATGCTACACTCCCAGGCGATGGCAACCGCATTTGCTGAGGAAGCAGCCCGGATTCGCCAGACGGGCCATCTCAGCGACCGTGACATCGCTCGCGCTACGGGGGCCGGGGTGAGCACGGTCGGCGCGTGGATTCGCGGCACGCGCTCGCCGCGCGGGGAGCACGCGGAGCGGCTAGCCGAGCTATCCGCCATCGTGGACAGGCTTGCGAACGTGATCGAGCCGGGGTACATCCCCGTCTGGTTACGGCGGCCGGTACCCGCGCTTGGCGACGAGAAGCCGATCGACCTCCTCGCGCGAGGCGAGTGGCGGCCGGTGGCGCGGGTGATCTCCGGACTCGAGTCGCCAAGCTTCTCGTAGCGTGCCGCTCGACGTCGATCCGGCGCCCGTTCGCGGCGTCTGGTTTCGCCACGTTCCGGCCGTCGGCGCGCCGCTCCACCGACCTGAGCGCCCGGCTGACGGGCGCTGGCAGCGCGGCGAGGTCGTCGAGGGCTTCTACCTCGCCGACTCCGAGGATGCCACCTGGGCGGAGTGGTACCGCGCGCTCGCCGCAGCGGCGCTTCCGCCGCTGCGGCAGCTCCCGCGCGATCTCTGGCGCTTCGAGGTCGACATCGAGCGCGTTGCCGACCTCTCGTCGCCCGACCACCTCGAGCGAGTGAAGCTAGAGCCGCCCGTTCCGGACCGCCGCCAGTGGCCTGCG
>Ga0335085_10016157_pt1 | contig 10801 bp, 12 predicted proteins | sample Lox_Sample_45_FD_206712 | JGI IMG/M metagenome (GOLD analysis project Ga0335085, IMG submission 206712) | Soil microbial communities from Loxahatchee National Wildlife Refuge, Florida, United States - Lox_Sample_4.5 | ecosystem: Environmental > Terrestrial > Soil > Wetlands | place: USA... | reverse complement strand
GGAGAAGACGAAGGCCGTGAAGGTGTAGAGAAACCGCTCGTCGTACGCGGAGAACTCCGGACGGCCGTCGTGGTCGAGATCGACGAGCCGCGAGCCGAAGTTCCCCCAGTCGGCGACCAGGGACCGGTAGCGCTTCGCCGCGGGGTCGTAGCGGAGGATGACGCCGATCAGGCAGCAGTGGGCGCCGCCCGAGTAGAGGTCGACGATCACCTCCGGCTCGCCGCCGTCGAGATCGCGGACCCGCAGTCCGGACGGCCGGAACTCCTGGCACTGGCCGCAGACCTGCTCGAGCGAGGCGTCCAGCGCGATGTGGCCGCCGCGCACGATCCTCAGGCGCTCGTGCTCGAAGAAGTAGTTGCGCTCGACCCACGTGAGCGAGGCGCTCACGTTGCCGCCGTGGGCGCTCTCGCTCTCCGGGATGTTGCGCGAGATGTCGAGCGTGAAGCAGTGCAGCGTCGCGGGCGCGCCGGAGTTCTGGATCCGCAGCGTCCACCGCCCCTTCGCGTCCTGGTTGTAGAGGAGGCCGAGCGCGCCGTCGGGCCGGTACGGGCTCTCGGTGAACGGCGCCGAGCCGGTCGAGACGGGGTTCGTGGACGTGTCGGAGTCGAGGACGGTGACGAGCCCGCCGCAGTTCTTGTCGCCGCTGCCGAAGTCGGGGCCGTTCCCGCGGTTGGTGACGAGCGGGACCTGCGTCCCGGCCGGGCTGACCAGCGAGATCGCGAGCGCCGACGTGTCGGGCGTGGAGATCCGGAACGACACGCGGACGAAGGACACCGGGCCGGCGTCGGGGACGTCGATCGACTTGTCCAGCCGGTCGGTGATCCGGGCGTTGATGTTCCCGGTCGAGTACTCGTCCGTCTTCGCCGACGCCGGCCCGGCGACGAGCACGAGGATCGTCGCGGCGGCCAGGACGACGCGCTTCATCTACGTGTCGGCGGCGAGCTCGTCCGGGTCCGTCATCGCCTCGATCGCGTTCCGGGCCGCCTCGAGCGACGACTCCGGGACCAGCACCTTCTGCGGCGCGTCCTCGGTTGCGCGCGGATGGTGCTCGACCGCGGTCTCGAGCTCGGACTCGATCCCCGCCTGGGCCAGGATCTCCTGGATCTCCTCGGCGTCGGCGACGTCCTCGGCCAGCACGACCTGAACCATCCTCGTCATTGTCCGCTCTCCTCCGCCACGGGAATGGGGTTCTCCGCCTGTGCAGGATCTCCTCGGCGGGGCTTCGCGCCACCCTTGATCAGTTGCGGCCCGCCCCGCTCCTGGAAGCGTAGCTCGACGATATCGAAGTCCCTCGGCACGACCGTCTCGGGGAAGACCGTACGCGCCTCGCGCGCGGCGTCGGGGCCGAAGTAGCGGCTGGAGAGGTGCGTGAGCGCGAGCATGCGGACGCCGGCGTCGCGCGCGAGCTCGGCGGCGTCGAGCGCGGTCGAGTGCGCGGTCTCCCGCGCACGCTCGCGCTCGTCCTCCAGGAAGGTCGCCTCGTGGACGAGCAGGTCCGCCCCGCGGGCCGCCTCGAGCACGCTCGGGCACGGCGCGGTGTCGCCGGCGATCACGAGCGTCCGGCCGGGCCGGGCCTCGCCGAGCACCTGATCGGGTGTGACCGTGCGGCCGTCGGCGAGCGTGACGGGCTCACCGCGCTGGAGCGCGCCCCGCTCGGGGCCGAACGGCACGCCCAGCGAATCGGCCGCGGCGACGTCGAACCGCCCCGGCCGGTCCTCCTCGGCGAGCCGGTAGCCGACCGACGAGACGCCGTGCTCGACGGGGAACGTGGACAGCGTGTAGCCGTCGCGGTCGAGGTCGGCACCCGGCTCGAGCTCGACGAGCTCGTACGGGTAGGTGAGCTTCCCGAAGATCCGCCGGAGCGAGCCGAACAGGTCGCCGAGCCCCGGCGGGCCGTAGATCGCGATCGGCACCTCCCGGCCGCGAAGCGCGAAGGTCTTCAACATCCCGGGCAGGCCGAGGTAGTGGTCGGCGTGGTAGTGGGTGAGGAAGACCTCGCGCAGGTCGATCAGGCCGAGCGTCGAGCGCAGCATCTGGCGCTGCGTCCCCTCGGCGCAGTCGAAGAGCAGGCGCTCGCCGCCGCGGCGGACGAGCAGCGCCGTCGGCGAGCGGTCGGCCGTCGGCATCGAGCCGGACGTGCCCAGGAAGACGAGGTCGAGGTCCATGCCGGGGTCTCCCGGCAAGTCTAGGGACGGTTCGCGAGGGCTACGGCAGAACGAGCTTCTCGCCCGGCCGGACGACCGTGCCGGCGATGTGGTTCCGGTCCTGCAGCTCCCAGACGCCCTCGCGGACGTCGCCGCCGTAGTGCGCCGCGGCGATCGACCAGAGCGTGTCCCCGAGCTTCACCTCGTAGACCTGCCTGTCGCCGGCTCCGTCCGAACGGCGGGCGCCCCAGGCGACGGCGACGACGAGCAGGGCGATGATCACGACGATCCGAGCGAACATGTGTTCGCCATGATACGGAACATATGTTCGCCCGTCAAGGCAGCCGCGCGAGCACGGCGTCCAGCAGTCCCCCGGAGCCGAAGCGGATCGGGTCGTCCGTCGGCAGCCCCGTCTCCTCCTCGACGGCGGCGACCGCGGTGCGCGCGGCCTCGTCGTCGGCGAGCAGGCGTGTGTTGAGCGCGACCGCCGCCACCGGGGCCTTCCGCCGGGGGAGCGAGATCGCCTCGTGCAGCGCGACCAGCTCCGAGAGCGACGTCTGGGGGTGGCCGGGGTAGCCCTCGATCTCGGTCGAGCCGGCCATGTGGCAGAGGACGAACGCGTGCGGGGCCGAGCCGTGGATCAGCCCGAGCGTGACACCGGAGTAGCCGGGGTGGAGGAGCGCGCCCTGCCCCTCGACCCACAGGAGCTCGCCGCCCCGGGCCGCGCCCTCGACGACCAGCTCCTCGGCAGCGCCGGCGATGAAGTCGGCGACGACGGCGTCGACCGAGATCCCCCACCCCGCGATCGCGATCCCGGTCTGCCCGGTGGGGACGAACTGCGAGGCCAGCCCGCGGCGCCTCGCCTCCCGGTCGAGCTCGAGCGAGACGGTCATCTTCCCGATCGCGCAGTCCGAGCCGACGGTGAGCACGATCTTGGCCGGCACCTCGAGGTTGGCTCCGGTCGGGACGTTCAGGCCCGGCGGCGGCTTGCGCAGGTCCCGCAGCTCGACGCCGCGGAGCGCCGCGAGCTCGGCGAGCTCGGGGTCGTCGGTGACGTACTCGTGCAGGCCGTTCTCGAGGTCGAGGCCGGCGGCGATCGACGCCTTCAGGAGCTCGCGCCAGGCGGGCGGGAAGCGGCCGCCCTGCGTGGCAACGCCGACGAGGGCGGTCGTCGGCTCGAACGCAAGCGCGTCCGCGACCGTGCCGACGATCGGGATCTCGCCGTGGGCCTCCCCGGCCCGCTCGGAGTCGACGATGACGACGACGGGATCGGCGCCGTAGGCGATCACGCCCCGCATCGTCTTGCCGTAGTGCGGGTCGGCGCTCTTTTCCTCAGCGAGGATCAGGTACCGCTTGCCTGACACCGAGCCCGGGCTCCTCCGCGGGGGTCTGGATGCCGTCGACGAGCTCGACGCCCGGCCACGGGTCGTGGGCGATCAGCAGGTTGCCGTCGAGGTCGACGTGGTCGCACAGGCTCGCCATCGCCGCGCCCGCGGCGATCCCGAGCCCCGACTCGACCATGCACCCGAGCATCACGCCGAGCCCGAGCGCGCGCGCCGCGTGGGCCATCCGCACGCCCTCGAGGATCCCGCCGGACTTGGCGAGCTTGATGTTGATCCCGTGCGCGACCGCCGCGCACGCGGCGACGTCGCGGAGCGTGTGGCAGTCCTCGTCGACGTAGATCGGGATCGGCGACGCCTTCTTCAGCGCCGCGCCGTCCTCGGAGCCGGCGGGCAGCGGCTGCTCGCAGTACTCGACGCCCAGCTCCGCCAGCTGCGGGAGCGCGTCCAGCGCCTGCTCGAGCGTCCACCACTCGTTGACGTCGACCTGGAGCGGCACCTCGGTCTCGCCCCGCACGGCGCGGACGCGCTCGACGTCGAGGCCGTCGCCGCCGCCGAGCTTCAGCTTCAGGCGGCGGAACCGCCCGCTCCCCTCGGCCTGCGCGGCCTTCTTCGCCATCTCGTCCGGCGAGGCAAGTCCGATCGTCCACGAGGTGGGCGGGCCGAGCCGCTCCAGCCCGAGGAGCCGCCAGACCGGCTCGCCGACGAGCTTCCCGGAGAGGTCGTGCAGCGCGGCGTCGATCGCCGCCCGCGCGGCGAACTGCTCGGCGGGCAGCCGTCGCATGACCTCCTCGAGCGCGAACGGGTCGTCGCCGAGCTCGCCGGCGACCGACTCGACGTACGCGAGCGCCGACTCCGCCGACTCGTCGTAGCGCTCGATCGGCGCCGCCTCGCCGAAGCCCGAGACGCCTTCGTGGCGGATCTCCACCTCGACCACGTCCGCCACGTCCTGCGACCCCCGCGCGATCGTGAAGGTCTCGGCCAGCTCCAGCGAGACGATCCGGGCGCTCAGCTCCACGCCGGTACACTACGGCCCGCCAGCGCCTGTAGCTCAGGGGATAGAGCGCGCGCCTCCGGAGCGCGAGGTCGCAGGTTCGATTCCTGCCAGGCGCATCCGCGGACGACCTGTTCGAGCACGTGCGTCTTGGCGTGCCGCCGCGAAGCGGCACGCCAAGACATGGGCATCAGGCGCCGAGGTGGGCGACCTGCGAGGTGTCGTAGAGGCCGCTGTCGCCGTTTTCCGCGTACACGATCCAGTTGTTGTACCCGCTGGTGTCGGTCACCTTGATCACCTTGCGGGCGCGACCGCTCGCGTCGATTTTGATCTTGCCGAGGTAGGCCCAGTAACTGCACGGGGTCGGCGCGTCGTAGTACAGGTAGAGCCAGTAGCTCCCCGTCGGGTCGCCGCCGGCGATGTCGACCGTGACGGTCAGCGTCCCCTTCTTCTGCGAGAACGTGACGGTGCCGTCGAACTTCTTCCCGGAGACCTCGCCGCAGTTGTTGGTGTTGTACTGCATCGGCACGGTGACTTTCGAGCCGTTGCCGGCGAACGCGACCGGCACGACCATCAACGCAAGTCCGAGCAGCAGGGCGATGCGCTTTTTCATATTGGGCCTTTCGGGTCGAGGACGGAACCGAGTATGACTCGGATCCGGGACGGAGCCAAGTGTTACGACAGCCGCGCGTCGGCTCCTGCCAGGCGCACTGCCGCCGGGAGCGCCGTCACGAGGCGCTCCACGTCCGCCTCGTCGTTGTAGCCCTGCACCGAGATCCGGAGCAGCGGCCGGCCGCGGTGCTCGAAGCACGAGACCTCAATCGCGTGCTCCTCGCGCAGGCGCCGCTGCACCTCGGCCGGGTCGCACGGAGGCAGCTCGACCGCGGCCATCTGCCCGTACGGCTCCGCCGCGCACTCCAGGCCGCTCGCCTCGACGAAGCGCTCGACCAGCGCGTGGGAGCCCGCCCGGACGTCGTCCCACCCCCACTCCCGCTGGAACTCGATCGCCGCCGGGACGGCGATCCACGCCGCCGGGTCGCGCGTCCCTTGCCAGCCGTGCCGCGCGGCGAAGCCCTGCTCCGGCCACCCCCAGCTGACGACGAGCGGGTCGATCCGCTCCTGCAGCTCCGGCCGCACCCAGAGGAAGCCGGCCCCCTTCGGCGCGCAGAGCCACTTGTGGCAGTTCCCCGCGTACGCGTCGGCGCCGATCGCGCCGAGTTCGACCGGGACGTGCCCGGGTGCGTGCGCCCCGTCGACGACGCTCAGGACGCCGGCCTCCCGCGCCTTCGCGCACAGCGCCGTGACGTCCACGATCCGGCCGTTCGGCGAGACGACGTGGCTGATCGAGAGCACGCGCGTCCGCTCGCTCAGCCCCTCCCACAGCGACTCGAGCGGGCGCCGCACCACCTGCGCCCCGGTTGCCTCCCACGTCAGGTCGACGGCCCCGTACTCCTCGTCGGTCGCGAGCACCTCGTCCTCCGGCCCGAGCGCCAGCGACCGGGCGACGGTGTTCATCGCCGTGGTCGCGTTCGGGACGAAGACGAGGTCGTCGGTGCGCGCGCCGAGGTACGCGGCGAGCGCCCCGCGCGCCTCCGCCAGGAGGCCGTCCCAGCGGCGCGCGAGCAGCTCGACCGGCTGCCGCTCCAGCTCCCGCTGCCACCGCTGGTACTCGTCGAGCACCGGGCGCGGGCAGGCGCCGAAGACGCCGTGATCGAGGAAGACGACGCCGGGGTCGAGCAGGAACTGGTCGCGGAGGGACAGGGAAGTACTGTCTCATCCGGTGCCGGTCGCCGCCTATCTGCGCAGCCTCGACCCGCAGCTGCCCCGCTCCGTCCAGCTGCTCCAGGTCGGCGTGCTCGTCAACTCGTTCGGCAACGGGATCGTCTACCCGTTCCTGTTCATCTACCTGCACAACGTCCGCGGGATCTCGCTGGGCACCGTCGGGCTCGTGCTCGCTGCGAACGGCGTCGTCAGCCTGGTCGCGACGCCGGTCGCCGGCCCGATCGTCGACCGGATCGGCGGCCGCCGGACGATCGTGGCGTCGCTCGTCCTCCTGACCGTCGGCTACGGCGGGTACGCGTTCGTCACGAGCATCGGGCAGGCGTTCGCGACGAGCGTCGTCGCCGGGCTCGGGAACAGCCTGTTCTGGCCCGCGCAATCGACGTTGACCGCGAGGCTCACCCCGCCGGACCGGCGGCCGGCGGCGTTCGCGATGCAGCGCGTGATGGGCAACCTCGGCTTCGGAATAGGCGGGATCGTCGGCGGCCTGATCGCCTCGACCTCGTCGGTCTGGAGCTTCCGCGCGCTGTTCCTGATCGACGGCGCCACCTTCGTCGCCTACCTGCTCGTCGTCCTCGCCCGCGTGCCCGAGCCAGCCGCGGCGCGCGAGCGGGACGCCGAGGCCGGGTCGTACGCGGACGTCCTCCGGCACCGCACCTTCATGACCCTGATCGGGATCAACTGCGTCTTCATCACCGCCGGCTTCGCGATGCTCGAGCTCCTCCCCGTCTACGTGAAGAACCACGCCGGGGTGACCGAGCGCGGGATCGGGCTGATCTTCTTCGCGAACACGATCATGATCGTGATCGCCCAGATGCCGGTCGCACGCCTCGTGGAGGGGAAGCGGCGGATGCCGCTGCTCATGCTCCTCGGCGTCACCTGGGCGACGGCGCTCGCCCTCACACCGGTGATCGGCGCGGTCGCGTCCGGAGCCGTCGCGACCGCCCTGTTCGCGGGCGCGCTGGCGCTCTTCGCCCTCGGCGAGTGCATCCACGGCGCCGTGCAGCCCGCGCTCGTCGCCGACCTCGCCCAGCCGGCGCTCCTCGGCCGCTACATGGCGCTCTCGGCCTTCTCGTGGCAGGTCGGCTTCGCGCTCGGCCCGGCCTTCGGGGGCTTTCTGCTCGCGGCGATCCCGAACGGCATCTGGGGGCTCGCGGCGGGCCTGTGCCTCGCGGCCGGCTTCGCCTCGCTCGCGCTCGAGCGCTCGCTGCCGAGCGAGGCGCGCCGGTCACCTGTCCGCCGGGAGCTCGTCCCGGCGCCGTGAAGCCGATCAGCCGAGCAGCTCTGCCGGCGATCCTAGACCGGTTCGGGTGAAGAGAAGAGGTGCTTTCCGCCTTCCCCAGCTAGACTGTGACGGTCATGCGGACGGACGACCCCCTCAGTACAAATGGCCAATCTGCCCCGCATCAAGCGGCCGCGGACGCGTGCCGCCGCAGAGGTCGTCTCGCCGCGCGAGCCGCGGCTCGCTGAGCTCACCGCAGACGGCCTCACCTGGGTGCACCTGAACTCGCCTCTTCCCGAGGAGGCGCAGCAGCTCGCCGAGCGGTTCGGCTGGCACCCGCTCGACCTCGAGGACGTGCTCTCGAAGCGCCAGCGGCCGAAGATCGACGAGTACCCCGAGTACATCTTCGCCGTCCTCCACTTCCCCGCCTACGACAAGGCGGTGCAGCGGCTGAACGCGGCCGAGCTCGACGCCTTCATCGGTCCCGACTTCCTGATCACGCTGCCGACCGTCGAGCTCCTGCCCGTGACGCGGCTCTTCCGGCGCGCGTACGAGGACACCGAGCTCCGGCACACGCTCTTCTCGAAGGGCTCCGGCTACCTGCTGTACCACGTCCTCGACGACCTCTTCGACTACTGCTTCCCGATCCTCGACAAGATCGGGCACAAGCTCGACTCGATCGAGGACGACATGTTCGAGGGCCGCGCCGAGGAGGTCGTCCGCGACCTCTCGAACGTGAAGCAGGAGATCATCTCCTACCGCAAGATCATCAAGCCCGAGCGCGCCACCCTGCGCGTGCTCGAGGGCCGCATCCAGCGGTTCCTGCCGGAGGACCTCGAGCTCTACTTCGACGACATCGTCGACGCGGCCGAGCGCATCTGGGACCTCCTCGACAACTACAAGGAGGTCGTCGAGGCGCTCGAGCAGACGAACGAGTCGGTGATCTCGCACCGCCAGAACGACATCCTCCGCATCCTGACCGTGTTCTCCGTCGTCCTGCTCCCGCTGACGCTCATCACCGGCATCTTCGGGATGAACGTGACGTTCCCGGGCTTCGAGACCGAGCAGGCTTGGTGGGCGATCGTCGGCGGGATGGTGGCGGTGCTCGCCGGCCTCCTCGGCTTCTTCCGCTTCAAGCGCTGGCTCTGAGAGCCGAGCCGGTTACGCGAACGGACCGTGGGGGGCGCCGCTCGTGCGCGCCCCCGACGACCCGCTGATCCATCAGGCTCGGACGAGGAAGGAGAAGGCCTTCGTCGACCGCGCTCCGGTGACCGTCGCAGTCATGGTCCCCGTGAGCCTCTTGCCGGTGCTGCCGGCCGGGACGGTGCCCGTGCACGATGCCCTGCCCGCCGCATAGGAACCGCGTGGATGAAGCGTGAGCACGCCGACCTTGGCAGTGCACGTGACATGCACGGCGCCGGCGTCGGTGCTCACGGCACTGCTGATCGCGAACCGCTTCCCTGCATGAATCCCCGGTGCCTTTGCCACCGGAGCTCCGAGCGCGACGGTGTGAGTCTGAGGCGTCGGCGCCGGAGTCGTTGTCGGTGCCGGAGCCGGAGTGGCCGTCGTCAGCGCGTACGTGTACGACCCCGTGTCCGGCGCGATGTCCCAGAAGTTGATGTTCGGGGGGTCGATGCTGATGCTGATCACGACGAAGTTGAACGAGTCGACATTGCCGATGTCGGCCTTGTTGATGCGAAACTCCGTCACGTTTGCCGCGGCTGCGCCGACCCCGAAGCTCGCAGGGCTCGCAGCCGCGAACTGGGAGCCGTTCCAGGCGAAGAAGGCGATGCCCACAGCAGGACCGCCGAACATCCAGTACTCATCGCCGGTTGGCGAGCCCGTCGCCGGATTCTTATCGGCATCGATGAAGACCGCGATCGCATGATTCGCGACGATCGGATTCGCCGACGCAACCTGAAACTGGATGTTCCCGGCGGTGTCGTTTCGCACGGTCATGTTGGTGATGTCCGTACCGACCTTCCCGTCGCCGGTGGGATCCGTGTAGCTCTGGTCGGCGCCTGCGGAGGAGACGACGACGAGCATCGCCGCCACCACGCTCGACAGCAACAGAATTCGCCTCATTTCCACCACCCCTTCCGATCTGCCTGCCACCGCCGTCGATCGGCGTGGCTTTCTGCACAACCAACCATTGCACCGCAGTCAAGACGAGTGCTGACCAGAAGCGACCCCTGTGCGGCGAAGCGCGCCGATCAGTTCAGGAGCGCCTGGCTCACCGACCACGCCGCCTCGTCGGACTCGACGTCGCGCAGGAGCGGCGTGCCGGGGAACCGGGCCGCGATGCAGGCGATGACGTCGGCGGCGTCCTCGGCCTCGCCCAGGTCGCACACGACCACGTCGGCGCCCCGGACGAGGGGGCAGTCGCCCCCTTCCAGGAGCGGGCACGGCTCGAGCCAGCTCGGCCCCGGGCAGGTCGCGACCGCGAAGCCGCTCTGGCGGAGCGCCCGCGCAACCTCCGCTCCGGGCCCGGAGCCGTTGCCCTCGACGAGCACCCGCGGCCTCATTGCGCGATTGTGCGCCCGTGCACACCCGGCTACATGATCAGAATTGACCTCGCATGACGAAGCAGCTGTGGGCTCCGTGGCGTCTCGAGTACATCCAGCAGGCCGACGAGCTCGAGGGCTGCGTCTTCTGCCTCGCGGCCGCCGGCGCCGACGAGGAGACGCTCGTCGTCCACCGCGGCGAGCATGCGTTCGTCCTCCTGAACCGGTTCCCGTACTCCGCCGGCCACCTGATGGTCGCCCCCTACCGCCACCTCGCCGAGTTCGCCGCCCTCTCCGACGAGGAGGCGCTGGAGTGCCACCGCCTCGCCGAGCAGGGGATGGCCGCGCTGGCCGAGACGTACGCGCCGCAGGGCTACAACGTCGGCTGGAACCTCGGCCGGATCGCCGGCGCCGGGATCGTCGACCACGTCCACCTCCACGTCGTCCCGCGCTGGGCGGGCGACACGAACTTCATGCCGGTGCTGGCCGACGTGAAGGTGGTGCCCGAGCACCTGAGCGAGACTCGCGCGCGGCTCGCCGCCGCCTGGCCGGCGGCCTAGGCGCGGAACTCGGCCAGCGCCTCGGCGGCCTCGCGGATCCGCTCGATGTGCGCGTCGGGCCCGCTGAGCCCGCCCCACGTCGTCGTCACGGCGAGGTGCGTCGCGCCGAGCTGACGCCACTCGTCGGCGGAGGCCCGCCAGTCGTCCGGCGTTCCGGTGCCGGCGGGGATCCGCCACTCGATCCCGATCCCGGCGCGGTCTCGCTCGGCTTCGTCGACCCAGGCCCAGAACCGCTCCATCGTCGCCGGCCACCCGCCC
>Ga0335085_10016156_pt1 | contig 10802 bp, 9 predicted proteins | sample Lox_Sample_45_FD_206712 | JGI IMG/M metagenome (GOLD analysis project Ga0335085, IMG submission 206712) | Soil microbial communities from Loxahatchee National Wildlife Refuge, Florida, United States - Lox_Sample_4.5 | ecosystem: Environmental > Terrestrial > Soil > Wetlands | place: USA: Florida... | reverse complement strand
CGTCGGCGGAAGCCTCGCCTGGGAAATCGCCCGCCAGCTCGACGGGACCGGAGACCGGGTCTCGCTGGTCCTCCTCGACTCACGCCGGCCTTCCGTCGGACTCTCCGTCAGCGTCGGAGCCCGGAGCCTCTGCGTCGTCCTGCGGCGCCTCCTTCTGAAGGCGGTCGGGACCTGCTACGGACAGGACCCGGCCCGTCCCGGCACGCCTTCCTACCGCTCCTACGAACGGCTCTCCCGATGGATCCCGATCCCGGAATCGAGGGCGCCCGTCCGGGCGAGCCGGGAGTGGATCACGTATCAGTGGACGCTGGCCCGTTACCGCCCGCGCCCGCTCGCGAGCGCGGTCACTCTCATCGCCAGCCGGGAGGAGCGGAACGCGGATCCGTCCTACGGCTGGAGAGGGCTCGCGCCGGCTCTCCGCGTCGTCGAGGTTCCGGGCGACCACTCCGGCTACCTCCGGGAGTTCGCCTCCGAGACCGGCGCGACGCTCAGCCGGGAGCTGGCACGGTTCGCGGCCCGCCGGCCGGACGCGTCCGGCGCCCCCGTCGACGCGACGAGCTGACTCTCGAACCAGAGCAGGTGGACGGCCGACCAGACGGCCGAACACTCCCGCCAGGTCCAGGGCCTTCCCGAGTCGTGAGCGCGCACGGCGGCCTGCAGGCGCGCGCCGTCGACGAGGTCGTGTCCGATCACCCCGCGACGGAACGCCTGGTCCCGCAGCCACCCTTTCATCGGCCCCGAAAACCACTCCGGCATCGGCGACGTGAAGCCGACCTTGCGCCGGGCCGTGCGGATGCTCTCCGGGATCCGGCCTCTCATCGCGACCCGCGCGACCCGCTTGGTCAGGCCGGCCCCGACCTTGGACTCGTCCGGCAGCGAGAAGACGAACCGGACCAGTCGCCAGTCCATGAACGGCATCCGCACCTCGACGCCGTGCGCCATCGAAAGCCGGTCGATGACGTGCAGGATCGACGGAAGGAGATCGGAATGGAACATCCGGTGGAGCCTTCGGTTCATGTCGCCCCACGCAGGAGGAAGGGTGTCGTTGCTCCCATCCGGCCGGAGATCATCCGGTTCGGCTTCCGGAAGTCCCGGGACGATCCGGGCGAAACTCCTCGCCACCGTGCCGGTGTCGGGCGCCCCTGCCAGCGACGGGTGATACCGAAGGAACGCCGAGAGAGCGACACGCCAGACGCCGAGCCGCCCGAGGGAGAAGCGTCGCAGGACGTCCCGGTACTCCCCCAGGCGCTTCAGGTTTTCCCGGGGCGCGGTCCAGGGCGGCGGCGCGTCGTGAAACAGGAGGTAATCGGGCTGGAGATACCCCCCCATCAGCTCGTCCGCGCCATGTCCGTCGAGGGAGACCACCACCCCCGCCCGCCGGAACTCCCGGTAGATCAGCCAGAGCGCCTTCGGCGAATTGATCCAGACGTCGTCGAGGTCCTCCAGGACCTCATCGAGGTCCCGCAAGGCCTCGTCGCCTCCGACCGGCAGGAAGTTTCCCCTCACGCCGGCGAACCGGATGACTTCCTCCGCCTCGGCCCGCTCGTCGTTCGAGGCACCCGGAAAGGTCGCCACGAACGTCCGCTGCCATTCCGGCGCCTGACGGGGGCCCGCCTGCATTCCCCCGATCCCCGCGACGGTGCAGACGACGCTCGCCGAGTCGAACCCGCCGGACAGGCTGTTCCCGATCGGCACGTCGCTGCGCATCCGAAGCCTCACCGCGTCGTCGAAGAGCTCACGGAAATCTCCGGCCTGCGCCTCCAGCGAGTCCGGCGGAGAGACGAGATGATCCAGCGTGTTCCACCAGCGCCGGATTTCCATCCCGCCGTTCCGGAGGACCGCCAGGTGGCCGCTCCGGAGACGAAGAACGCCCTGAAACAGCGTGCGCGCTGTCCCCTCGACGCCGAACCCGTCCTCGAGAAACCGCCGGGCCGACTCGCGATCGAGCTCCGGGCGGAACCCATCGAGGTGCCGGAAGGCCTTCAGCTCGGACGCGAAGGCGAACTGGTCTCGCGTCATTCGGTAGTGCAGGGGCTTGACGCCGAAGCGGTCCCTCGCCAGAAAGAGGATCCGCTCCTGGCGATCGTAGATCGCGAAGGCCCACATCCCGTTGAAGCGGAGCAGCATCTCTTCGCCCCATTCCACGTACGACGCGAGGATCACCTCCGTGTCGGTCCCGGTCCGGAAGCGATGTCCCTTACCTTTTAGGATGTCGCGAAGCTCCAGGAAGTTGTAGACCTCGCCGTTGTAGGTGATGACGTATCGGCCGTCTCCGAAGGACATCGGCTGGCGGCCGTCGTCCCCCGGATCCAGAATGGCCAGCCGACGATGTCCGAGGGCGACGGAGCCGTCGTCCTCCCGCCAGACGCCGCGATCATCGGGCCCCCGGTGGAGCAGCGCATCCGTGAACCGGTCGATTTCGGACTCCTCGACCCGGCGGCCGTCCGTGTTCCAGATCCCGGCAATCCCGCACATTCAGTCTCCCTCCCCGGTCAGGAGCCTCATCCGAATGCGCGATTCTCCGTCGGGACCGTCGTCCCACATCCCCTCACGGCCCGTCCGGACGTCCTGCACAGGCCACCGCGAGCAGTCGGCTCTCGTCGGGCGCCACCGCCCGCAGCGTGAACCCTGGAAACCGGGCACGCGCCCTGGGGAGCGGCCAGTTCGAAACCACGAAGGTGATTCCCTCACGCCCGGCGTCGATGGGCGCATTGTCCCGATATTCCGGGCGTCTTTCGAACCGGTACGTCTTCGGATACTCGCTGCGGCCGGCGTACGGCCCGTATTCGTAGAGGTAGCGGAGAGCCGGAATCTCGTAGAACGCCACGAAGACGCCGCCGTCCGGGAGCGACGCCACGGGCAGCCTGTCGACCTGCAGTGCGACGTTGGTCCCATGTCGGGGATCGACCGTCTGGCGGTAGGAGAGCGCCTGAAACCACCCGCCCGCCACGACCAGGAACGCCACGGCGGTGCCGGTCAGGGCGACTCCTTCCCACGAGCGAGGGCCGGCCTGGCCCGGGAGCACGACCCGGAGAGAGACGACGATCTCGGCGCCGAGGACGATCACCGCGAGAGCCGACACCATCACCAGATACGCGCTCCACCGGCTGGCGATGTCCCACGGGTAGGCGCCGAGCAGCGACGCGACGATCGAAAGAGCCTGGGTGCCGAGGATCACGGCGTACAGCGGCGTGAAGACGGTCCGGACGCGATTCAGTTCGGCCGCTTCCGGAAGACCCTGCATCGTCGCGTAGAGACGACGGCGCGGGAGCGCCACGAAGAGCGCGCAGGCCGTGAGGGGAAGCGCCGCCGGCGAGAACAGGTTTCGCCACACCAGGTCGAGATCGTTCGCGCCGTGTCCGAGAACGGATCCTCGCGTGTAGGCCGGCGAGACGATTCCGAGCCACCCGCCGGCCATCTCCGCCCACAGCTGGTGGCGGAGCGTGATCCACCAGACGGCCGCCGCGGACAGAAGCACGGGAAGAAGAACGGCGAGCCGCTGCGGCCATCTCGTCACCCGGCCATCGGGGTGCCGCCCCGAGGCGCGCCAGAAGACGAAGGAAAGAACCGCCGCGAAGAGAACGAAGCTGTACCTCGACGTGAGAAACGCGGCGCACGTCACGCCGAGGAGCGAGGCCCGGCCCACCGAGGGCTTCTCCAGCGCATGGACCAGCGCGAGGACGCCGATCGCGACTCCGGCCATCTCCATGCTGTAGGCACGGATCTCGAAACCGAAGTAGAGCGCCGCTGGATAGAAGAACGGCACGGCACTCGCCGCGAGCGCGAAGTGAGCCGATCGGGTCAGCCGCCATCCGAGAAGACCGAGGCTGGCGGCGCCAAGAAGGTAGAACGCGAACGGCAGGCCGCGCACCCACTTCAGTCCCCGACTGTGCGCCGACCAGAAGTGCAGCAGCACCGAAAACCCCCCGGGGTCGAGGTTCTCGGCCCGGTTCATCCGGACGACGTCGCGCACGCCCCGCGGCGCGGCGAAGGGAGGCGAGTAGTTGCCGAGACCCTGGGATACCCAGAACTGTGCGGTCTCGTCCCACCAGATCCCCGTGTACCCCAAGTTCTTCACGGCCAATACGACGAGGCTCGAAAGCACCAGGACACCGGTGAATCCGAGGACGAGCAGCCGCCCTCCGGAGGTCTTCACGCGCGGCACCCTATCGGCCTTCCCTGACCGCTCCCATCAGGACCACATGAAGCGGCCAAAACCCAACCGCTGGAGTAGTCTCTTCGCCGGCGTGACGATCGCCGCATACGGCTTCCACCGTTTCTCCAGCCGGTAACTGGCACGAGCGATCCTCTGCACGGGAGGCCGGCGCCAGAACCTTCCCAGCCAGACGGTCCTCACGAGGGCCTGGCGGAAATCCCTCGCTATGTCCTTCCTTCCCGACTTCGAGGCGAATTCGATGATCTCCCTGGCGAAGATCCGGGACCCGCGGTCCCGGTAGTCCAGGCTTCGGATCTTTTTCCGCTCCAGTCGCTTCGGAAAACAGACGAACTGCTTCAGAGCCCCGACGACCTCCAGCGTCGCCATCGTCCGAAGGCACTTCTCGCACGCGCAGCAGTTTCTGACGGCGTTCGTCTCGTCGTCCACCCCCGTCGCGTTGACGCACACGCGAAGCCGATCGTATGTTTCCGTCCATTCCGAGAGCGCCACCGTCTTCTCGACGCGCGTCAGGTGGGCACCGTCGTGGATGGTCTCCATCGTCTCCGTACTGAGAAGGTGATCGAACATGGGGTGCGAGCCGTCGGGATACATCCCCAGCAGGGAGAACTTGTAGGACGACGGCACGTAGAAGCGCGAGAACAACCGGCCCAGAACGAGGGCGGGCGCCGTGACGAATGCCGCGAACGACTGCTTTTGCGTCGCAAAACCGAGGAATCGCAGCAGGTTCGTCCGGACGACCACCCATTCGAGATTGTGCTTCCTCATGAGGGGCTCGTAGACCCGCCGCAGTTTCTCGAACGATCCGGAGTTGCCAAGATCCGTGTCGCTGTCGAAGCCGTTGATCGTCACGCAATGCGAGATCCTGAAGGAGGGATACGGCTCGTTGTCCGGCAGGTGCGTCCAGAGGGTGTGAAAGGAATCCACGCCACCCGAGAAGGACGCCCCGACCTTTCCGGATGTCTCGCCGCTCTTTTCGGTCCGAAGGCGATCGCACTGCACCTCGACGCACCTGAAGAAACCCGGGTTCCATGCGCTCTGGATCCGCTGATAGTCGCGCATCCCGTGCGCGAGACGGCCGGAGATCTCGCCGCGGATCTCCAGGCGCTCCCCCAGCCGCATCGCGAGCGGCAGAAGAGCCGCTGCGAAGCCGTCGGCGCGGCTCGTGATGACCTCGCGGCAGCTCCCCGGGAACTTGAAGTAGAGAGTTTCGGGGACGGACGCGCCCGGCTGCGCCACGTCGACAACGGCCTCGACGGAGACCTCGTCCCGGTCGTCTCTCACCCGCGGCTCGTGGATGATCATCGTGATTACCTTCAGCCCGGCGAGCGACGGGCCGGTTACGGAGCCATCTCGCGAGCGGCCGTTACGGGGACGTCCCAGTGCGCGAGGAGAATCTCGAACCGCCTCTGCTCCTCCCGCCGGAAGGTCTCCTGGTCCGGGAAGAGCTGCCTTGCGATCTCGGCCTCTCCGGATCCGTCCGTCGCCGCGGCGGCGCTCACGAAGACGATCGTCACGCGGAAATCCCAGCGGCCGTCCTCCGTCGCGTGATAGCGCGGCTTCTCGGCCTTCACCTCGAGAATCCGTCCCGACTCGATCTGCTTCTTCAGAACGGGAAGGTGGTTCTTCCGGAAGAGCCGCGCGAACTCCTCGGCGAAGCCCCATTTCGCCTTGTAGTAGTACTCGACGGCGAACGGGACGGCGGGGCGCGCGGCCGGGGCCTGGGCAGCCGCCCGTTCCGGCACCGCCACCGCGACGGCGGCGAGAATCGCCGCCCCGAGAACCGGGAGACGCAGAACGTACCCGCGCGCGGTCCGCCTCATGAATCCTCCCGAGTCGGGTCCCTTCGTCGGATCCGCCCGACCCGATTCGAACCCGATCCACCCGCAGCCCCGAAGGATATCGCCCTCCCCAAGTCCCCCTGATAATGCGGCGCCGGCCGGACGACTCGGGCCGCGAAGGGGGGAGCCATGAGCTACGAATTCCTGAATACGAACGTGGTGGATCGCGTCGGCTGGCTGGAGTACCGGCGCCCGCCGCTCAACGCCATCGACTGGAAGATGCTCGGCGAGATCCCCGTGGCGCTCACGGGCCTTCTCGAGGACCCCGGCGTTCGCGTCGTCGTGATCGCGAGCGCGCTGGAGAAGTACTTCTCGACGGGCGCGGACCTGCGTGTCCTTTCAGCCATGGGGCCGGAGGAGATGAAGAAGTGGGTCGGCATCTGCCACGCCCTGGTCCGCCAGATCCGCGAGGCCCACAAGCCGCTCCTCGGCGCCATCCACGGGACGGCCGTCGGCGGAGGGCTCGAGATCGTCCTGAACTGCGACGTTCGTTTCGCCGCGGCCAATGCCCGGCTCGGTCAGCCCGAGATCAACATCGGCTTCATCCCTCCCGTCGGGACGACGCAGTCCCTCTCGCGGCTCCTCGGCCGCCCTCGCGCCCTCCGGTTTCTCTACGAGGGGACTCTCGCCACGGCCGAGGAGGCTCTCGCGATGGGACTCGTCGACGTCGTCGTCCCTCCCGAGAAACTCCGCGACGAGGTCCAGCAGTACGCCGCGGCCCTCGCGCAGAAGCCGGCCGAGGCCCTGGCGGCCATCCGCCGCTGCGTCACGCTGGGGCTCGACCTCCCGTACGACGACGCGCTGGCCCTCGAGCGGGACGCGGCGGTTCGCCTGGCGGGTACTCCCGACTTCGCCGAAGGGCTCCGGGCCTTTCTCGAGAAGCGGCCGCCGAAATGGGAGTAGTCGCTGCGGTCCCCGCCGGGCCGACGGCTCTTCGCGTCCCTTCCGGTCAGATCGAGGCATCTCCGGGCCCCCGACCGAATCTCCTCTCGTAGGCCTCCTCGAGCTGGCGGGCGAGGAGGCGCATGAGGAGGGCGTACTCGGCCCGCTCCAGAACCCAGGCCTGGCCGCGCGCCGCGATCCGTTCTCTCCCCGCGTCGTCCGCGAGGTATTTCCGTGCCTTCGCCAGACAGTCCTCCTCGTCCCGGTAGGAGACGAAGCAGTCACGGGGGATCCGCTCCGCGAGTGAATCGTCCTCGCGAGTGAGGAGAAGCGACCCGACCCCGAGGACCTCGAAGAGGCGCTGATTCACGGCGAGCCCGCCGGCGACTCCGATGTAGTCGTTCACGACGATCCGGGAGTCCCGGTAGATCTGGTACATCGCGAGGCCGGAGGCGAGGCCGCGGTAGACGCGCCGAAGGGGATCCCGCCGGTCGAGCTCCTGGAGGCCGTAACCCCACCACTCGAGGAGCCCGTGTTCCGCCAGGGAGCGCATCAGCCGTGTCCGTCCTTCGAACCAGGCCCCCAGGCCACCCACGAACGCCACCGCGATCCTCCGTCCGCGGTCGACCGTCTCCTCGAGGATCCGCCGGTCGAAACCGTTCAACGCTTCGAGAGTTGGAACTCCCTGCTCCCGGAAGGATCGGTGGGACCCGGTCCCGTTCGTGTAGAGGAGATCCCAGTCGGCCGGCTGCCAGCCGGGCGGTCTCGGCGCCGAGAGCCGGCCGACCAGCAGGCACTGGTCGCGAAACGACCGCCAGAACGAACTCGGAACCTCCGACCACTCCCGGACGAACAGGATGTCCGGACGAGCGCCCACGACGTAACGCCGAATGGCTTCGAACCTCTTCGGGCTCCTCAGCCATGCCTTCCTCGGAAGGACCGACGTCAGCCTCCAGAAAAGGTCCTCGCCGCCCGGTCGGAGCTCCCGGGCGATCTTGCGACAGAAGACCTCGTCGGCCGGGAAGAACTCTTCGGCGTTCCAGCCGAGCCGCCGGAGGTGATGCGTGAAGAAATCCGAGTAGTTGCTCCGGAGGGAGATGATGCGATCCCGATAGGCAGCGGCGTCGAGCGTCTTCAGGTCTTTCCAGCCCTTCCACGTCTGGAGAAGGAACTCGCGGGGGTGGACCCTGTCGAACTTCAGGAATCGCATCGCCTGAGGCCGCGCTCGCTCCGAATCAGACGGGAGACCGCCCGGTCGCCTCCCGTCGCCTTCCGGACGGGCGCCCGGGCGCCGTCGACGACGCGACGTGAACGACGAGGGCGTCCCGAACCCGCCTCAGTTGCCCGTCGGTGATCTCCGGAAAGAGCGGAAGGCTCAGGACGGAGCGAGCCGCCGCCTCGCTCACGGGAAGCGATCCCTCGCCCCCAGCCCGATGCAAGAAGGCGGGCTGGAGGTGCAGGGGAAGCGGGTAGTGGATTCCGGTCTCGATCCCGCTCGCCTCGAGCCGCCTTCGAAGCTCGTCCCGCCCTCCCGTCCGGATCACGAAGAGGTGCCAGACGGGCTCCGATCCCGCCGTGCTTTGCGGAAGCACGGGTCCGATGTCGGCGAGGAGCTCCCGGTACCGAGCCGCGGCAGACCGCCTCGCCTCGTTCCAGCGATCGAGGTGCCGCAGCTTCACGCGAAGAATCGAGGCCTGCAGGGCATCGAGGCGGCTGTTCACGCCGACCGCCTCGTGACGGTATTTCTCCGTTCGGCCATGGTCGGCGAGCATCCGGACCCGGTCCAGAACCGCCTCGTCGTCGCTCACGACGGCGCCCGCGTCACCGCAGGCGCCGAGGTTCTTCGCCGGAAAGAAGCTGAAGCAGCCGACCCGTCCCAGCCCGCCGACCCGGCGTCCCTTCCATCGTGCGCCGTGGGCCTGGGCGGCATCCTCGATGACGATCAGGCCCCGGCGGCGGGCCACCTCACCGAGGACGTCCATGTCGCAGACCTGGCCGTACAGGTGCACCGGGATCACGGCCTTCGTCCGCGGCGTCACCGCCCGTTCGAGCTCGCCGCCGTCCATGAGGAGGGTGTCCGCCCGCACGTCGACGAAAACCGGGCGCGCGCCGGCGGCGACGATCGCCTCGGCGGTCGCCGCGAACGTGTGGGCGACGGTGATCACCTCGTCGCCCGCGCCGACCCCCAGGGCTCTGAGCGCGAGGGACAGCGCATCCGTCCCGCTTCCGACTCCGACCGCGCCCTTGACGCCACAGCAGGAGGCGAACTCGCGCTCGAACAGGCGGACCTCCTCGCCACCCACGAAGACGCCGCCGTCCAGCACGCCCGCCACGGCCGCATCGATCTCAGCCCGGATCGTCGCGATCTGGACCTTCAGGTCCGTCAGCGGAATCGTCACGGCTCCTCGTCCCTGTAAACGGCCCCCTCCACGGGTTTCAGAAACCTCGCGGGATTGCCGGCGACGACGACCCCCGGGGGGACGTCGCGTGTCACCACGGATCCCGCCCCGACCAGCGAGCCCGCCCCGATCCGAACGCCCGGAAGGACCGTGACGCTCGCTCCGAGCCGCGCCCCGCGTTCCACGATCGGGCTCTCGAGACGGTCCTTGACCCCCGGGGACCGCGGGTACCTGGCATTCGCCAGAACGACGTTCGGCCCCAGCCAGCATTCATCCTCGAGAACCGTGAATTCCGCGACGGAAGTGCGCGAATGGATCCGCACGCCATGACCGATCGAGACGTGATGCCCCACGCCGCTCCCCGTTCCGACGCTCACGTCGTCGCCGATCCGGCAGCCTTCGCGCACCAGGGCGCCGTGGCCCGTCCGAAACCTCTTTCCGATGACGCTCCCCGCGTACAGGACGCTGTGGGACCGGATGAACGCCCCGGCGCCGATGACCGTCGTCGCCTCGTCGGCAGACAGACCCTCCGGCACCAGGCCCACGATGACGAAGTCGCCCAGCTCGTAATCGCCGAGCCAGCGGACGTTCGGGTGGACGATGGCTTCAGACATAACGACATCCCGCGTAGATCCGCTCGATCGCCCGGACGGTCGCCGCGGCTTCCCTTCCATCGACGAGGCGATGTCTGCCGTCGAGGACATCGCGGACGACGTCGCGGATCACCTTGTCGTGGTTCGAGCTCGTTCCCTGGTAGTGCTCGTACCTGTTCGGCGGAGGGCCGGACGGATTCTCCCCCGGAGGGGGGTGGCCGGAGACGCTCCAGTACTCGATCCGGTTCAGGTATTCGCCCCCGATTCTCACGGTTCCCCGCTCTCCGACGAGCGTGATGCTGCCTTTGTAATTCCTCTCGTGGGCGCAGGTCGTCCAGGTCAGCCCCGCCGTCGCCCCCGAGGAGAAGACCAGACTCGCCGTCCCGCAGTCCTCGAACTCGATGTCGTGCGTTCTTCTGGACAGGACGCCGCTCGCGTCCACGACGTCGCCGAGGAACCAGATGAGGAGGTCGATGAAGTGGCTCGCCTGCGTGTAGAGCGCCCCGCCCTCCATCTCTTTCCGGCCCCGCCAGGGCGAATCCGCATAGTAGGCGGCGTCCCGGTTCCAGAGAATCGAGCATTCGGCCAGGAAGAGGCGCCCCAGCGCTCCCTCCTCCGCGAGCCGGCGGACTTGCATCACCGGAAGGTTGTACCGGTTCTGCTTCACGACCATCAGCAGGACGCCGGCGTCGTGCGCCGCCGCGATCATCCGCTCCGCCTCGCCGGACGTCAGGGACATCGGCTTCTCCACGAGGACGTGCCGGCCCGCCGCCGCGATTTCGATCGACATCGGGGCGTGAAGCGCATGCGGCGTGCAGACGCTGACGACGTCCAGCTCCGGCCCTCGAAGCATCGATCCGAGCTCCTCGAAGACTGGCAAGCCGGGCCGGAGTGACGCGACTCTCCGCCGGAC
>Ga0335085_10016155_pt1 | contig 10802 bp, 7 predicted proteins | sample Lox_Sample_45_FD_206712 | JGI IMG/M metagenome (GOLD analysis project Ga0335085, IMG submission 206712) | Soil microbial communities from Loxahatchee National Wildlife Refuge, Florida, United States - Lox_Sample_4.5 | ecosystem: Environmental > Terrestrial > Soil > Wetlands | place: USA: Florida... | reverse complement strand
TCGAGCGGCGCGTCGCCCGCGCGCGCATACCAGTCGAGCGCGTCGTCGCGCAGGTCGAGCGCGCCGCGCAGCGCGAGCTGGCCCCACAGCCAGGCGCGGTCCCCGTCGGGCAGGCGCCCGGCCGCGGCCCCGTTCGCCTCCGCGGCGGCGGCGTCGAGGTCCGTGCGCGCTAGGCGCAGCACGGCGAAGATCGTCAGCTCGCGCGCGGCGCGCGCGTCCGGATTCCTGGGCGGCTGCGCAAGCACGCGCCGCGGCGCGGCGGCCGCCTGCGACAGCAAGCGCTCGTCCGGCCGCGCCTTGGCCGGCAGCGCCGCGAGCACCTTGCGCGCGGCGCCGAGCTGCCCGCTCGCGAGCAGCACTCGCGCGCGCGCCCACAGCTGGTCCTCGCCGGCCGCGCCGCGCCGGACCAGCTCGTCGGCGAGCGACTGGCAGCCGTCGCTCAGCTCGCGCGGCTCGAGCCAGATCACGCGCGACTCCACGAGCGCCTGCGCGTCCCCGCGCGCAATGCGCGCGCGCCACGCGTAGCAGCGGACCTCGGGGTCGTCCTGCACGAGCGGGCCGCGCGCGCGCTCGAACGCGGCCCAGTCGCCGCGGCGCCCGAGCTCCCGCAGCCAGTCCAGCCGCAGCTGGTCGCCGAGGTACTGCCCCGCGTAGCGCGCGAGATACGGATCGATCTCCGCGGCCGACGCGTCCTCGATGCGCAGCTTCAGCCGCCAGTACTCGACCCACGGCGCGAGCACGTCGTCCTTCGCGTCGCGCGCGTAGCGCTCGAAGCGAACGGGGTCGCCCGCGCGAAACGCGTCGTAGGCGCCCAGCACCGCTTCGTCGTCCGCCAGCACTGGCGCCGGCTCGAGCGCGGCACACACCAGTGCTATAGTCGAGAAGGCGGTCAGGAAACGCCTATAAATCATGCACTAAGAATAGCACGGGCCATGGAAGCGGAAGCACTCAAATCCTGGCGCAAGGCCGAGAGGGCGCGCCTTCTGGCCGAGCGCGAGGCGCTACCCGCGGCGACCGTCGATGACCGTCGCCGCCGCATGGACGCGCACCTCGAGCGCGCGTTCCCCGGCCTCGGGTCGACGACCTTCGCCTTCTGCTGGCCGATCAGGAACGAATATGACGCGCGCCACGTGGCGAAGACGTTTCGCGAGCGCGGCGCGAGGACCGCGCTGCCCGTGGTCGTCGCCCCGCGCACGCCGCTCGTCTTCCGCGAGTGGCACCCGGGCGTCGCGCTCGAGCGCGGGCCGCTCGACATCCCGTACCCGGTCGGCTCCGCCGAACTGACGCCGAAGGTCGTGCTGCTGCCCATGAACGGCTGGGACGCGGGCGGCTACCGCCTCGGCTACGGCGGGGGCTTCTTCGATCGCACCCTCGCGGCGCTCGCCCCGCGCCCGGTCGTGATCGGCGTGGCCTACGAGATGGCGCGCATGGAGACGATCCGCCCGCAATCGTGGGACATCCCGGTGGACTACGTCGTCACCGAGCGCGGCGTGTACCGGCGCGACGAGCGCGGCCTCGCCTTCCTCGGCGAGCCGGGCCCGGCGAGCGAGCTCGCCTCGCCCGTGTGCTACGCCGGCGAGCGGATCCTGCGCGGCGACTAGCCGAAGAACGCGGCGGGGACGGGATCCTCGCCAAGTGCGTGGCGCAGCACCGCCCAGTGCATGGCCTCGTCGCTCAGGATCGTAGCCGCGGCACGGGCGAGCTGGCGGTCGCCGAACAGCGGGACCGCGCCCACGTACGCGCTCACCGCGCCGCGCTCCAGCCCGGCGGCGAAGCGCAGCACGTCGGCCTGCGCCTTGAGCGTGTCCACGGGAAAGTCATAGCGGGTCTTGGGCTCGGCGGGCTTGCCGCCCAATTGCTTCACGACGCCCGCGAGCAGATCGGCGTGCGCCTTGTGATGGCCCTGGAACTGCTTTGCGAGCGCGAGCACCGGCGCCTGCAGCAGCCCGCTTTCCGCCCCGACCTGGTACGCGGCCACGGCCTGGTGCTCGGCGCCCAGCGCCGCGTTCAGGATACGAGCGTCGCTTGCCGGCGCCCCGGCGGCGGACTTGGCGAGCGCGCGGTCGCCGGCGAGCAGAGCGATCGCCGAGCCCGAAAGCAGCGTTGCGGACCTGCCGAGAAAGGCGCGGCGGGCGGCGGCAGGCGAGGGGTGCGACAGGAAGCTGAAGCGCATGGCGATTCTCCTTTGGGTCGTCGGTCTGCCCATTGGATGCCGCCAGCGCACGGTTACGTTCCCGCCGCGAGCCTCCGCAGGACGTTGGCGACGAGCCGGTCGCAGCGATTGCCCGCGAAGCTGAAGGCCGCGTCGAGATTGCGGTCGATTTCCTGCGCCAGCGACTCGCGCAGCAGAGCGCGCGCGCGGAAGTGCCGGGTGCGCACCGTCGCTTCCGGAATGCCGAGCGCGGCGGCGGTCTCCTCGACCGACAGCTCCTCCAGCGCGCGCAGCACGAACACGGCTCGATAGTCGTCGGGCAGCGCATCGATGCGCCGCTCCAGCAGTCGCCGCAACTCGGCGCGCTGCGCATCCTGCTCGGGTCCGGAATCCTCGGCCATGGGCTCTTCCTCGATGGCGGCGGCGCGCTCCGCGCCGATAGGCACGACGCCCGCCTTGCGCGCCGCGGCGCGGCGGCGCATCAGCGCCTCGTTGGCCGCGATGCGCACCAGCCACGTGCCGAGGCGCGAATCGCCGCGGAAATCGCCGATGGCGGCGAACGCGCGCAGGTAGGCTTCCTGCACGGCGTCCTCGGCTTCGGCGTCGTCGCGCAGGATCGCCCGGGCCGTGCGAAACAGCGTCCGGTTGTGCCGGCGCATGATCGCTTCGAGCGCGCGGGGATCCCGCGCCCGGGCGAGATCGACGAGCTCCGACTCGGGGAGCCGTGCGACGTCCACCACCCGGGCGGCCAGCGTCATGTCGATTGGATGCCGCCCGAGGCGCGCGCGTTCCCGGGCGATTCGCCTAGCGCTTGCGCGCGAGCGTCAGCCCGTCGCCGACGGGCAGCAGCGCCATGTCGACGCGCGCGTCGCGCAGGAGCTTCCGGTTGAAGGCGCGGATCGCGCGCGTGTCGACGGTCCGGTTGCGGGGATCCGCGACGCTTCCGCCCCAGAGCGTGTTGTCGGCGAGGATCAGGCCGCCGCGGCGCACGAGTCGCAGGCACCGCTCGTAGTAGTTCAGGTAGTTCGACTTGTCGGCGTCGATGAACGCAAAGTCGAACTGGCCAGCGCACCCTTCGGCGAGGAGCCGGTCGAGCGTCGCGAGCGCGGGCGCGAGCCGCAGGTCGATCTTGCGCGCGACGCCCGCCCGCTTCCAGTATCGGCGCGCGATCGCCGTCCAGCTTTCGCTCAGGTCGCAGCACACGATGCGCCCGCCCGGCGGCAGCGCGAGCGCGACCGCGAGCGCCGAGTAGCCGGTGAAGGTTCCGATCTCGAGGCAGCGGCGCGCGCCCATGAGCCGCACCAGGATCTGCATCAGCGCGCCCTGCTCGGCGCCGATCTGCATCTGGGCCTGCGGCAGGCGCGCCGTCTCGCGCCGCAGCGCCTTCTGCGCCGCCGTCTCGCGCGCGCCATGCGCGGCGAGGTAGCCGAGCAGCCGCGCGTCGAGCCGCAAGGCGCGCGCGGTCATCGCAGGAACAGCCGGTACGCGGGGTTGCGCGTCTCGTCGCTCGCCGGGTAGCCGAGGCGCGCGAGGAAGCGCCGGAAGTCGCCCATCTCCCGCCGCGGCACCTGCAGCCCGACGAGGATCGAGCCGTAGTCGGCGCCGTGGTTGCGGTAGTGGAACAGGCTGATGTTCCAGCTCGGGTTCATCGCGCCGAGGAATTTCATCAGCGCGCCGGGACGCTCGGGAAACTCGAACCGGTAGAGCAGCTCGTCCTTCGCCAGCGCCGAGCGCCCGCCGATCAGGTGCCGCATGTGCTCCTTGGCGACCTCGTCGTTGGACATGTCGAGCGTGCGGAAGCCCGCGCGGCGCAAGCCCCGCACGATGCGCGCGGTCTCGCCGCGGTCGCGCACCGACACGCCGACGAAGATGTGCGCGGCGCGCGCGTCGGCCATGCGGTAGTTGAACTCGGTGACGTTGCGACCGCCGAGCGCTCGCAGGAACCGCCGGAAGCTGCCGCGCTCCTCGGGGATCGTGACCCCGAGCACCGCCTCGCGGTGCTCGCCCACCTCGGCGCGCTCGGCGACGAAGCGCAGGCGGTCGAAGTTCGTGTTCGCGCCGCAGGCGACGGCGACGAGCGTCTTGCCGCGCGCGCCGTGGCGCTCGACCCAGGCCTTGGCGCCGGCGATCGCGAGGGCGCCGGCCGGCTCGAGCACGACGCGCGTGTCCTCGAATACGTCCTTGATCGCGGCGCAGATCTCGTCGGTGTCGACCAGCACCATCTCGTCGACGAGCTTGCGGCACAGGCGGAAGGTCTCCTTGCCGACCTGCTTCACCGCCACGCCGTCGGCGAAGAGGCCCACGTGCTCGAGCTTCACGCGCCGGCCGGCCTTCAGCGAGCGGTCCATCGCGTCGGCGTCGTCGGGCTCGACGCCGACCACGCGGATGCCGGGCCGCAGCGCCTTCAGGTACGAGGCGATGCCGGAGATCAGGCCGCCGCCGCCCACCGCGACGAACACGGCGTCGATCGGGCCCGCGTGCTGGCGCAGGATCTCCATGCCGACCGTGCCCTGCCCGGCGATGACCTCGGGGTCGTCGTACGGGTGCACGAACGCGTAGCCGTGCCTGCGCTTCAGGCGCATCGCCTCGGCGTAGGCCTCGTCGTAGGAGTCCCCATGCAGCACGACCTTCGCTCCGCGCCCGGCGACCGCGTCGACCTTGATGCGCGGCGTCGTCACCGGCATCACGATGACCGCACGGCAGCCGAGCTTCTGCGCGGCGAGCGCGACCCCCTGAGCGTGGTTGCCGGCGCTCGCGGCGATGACGCCCTTCGCGAGTTTCTCGCGCGGCAGGCCGGCCATCTTGTTGTAGGCGCCGCGCAGCTTGAACGAGAACACCGGCTGCAGGTCCTCGCGCTTGAGCAGCATCTCGTTGCCCAGGCGCTTCGACAGGCCGGGCGCGCGCTCGAGCGGCGACTCGATCGCCACGTCGTACACGCGCGCGCGCAGGATGCGCTCGAGGTAGTCGCCGCGTTTCATCGAATCAGCGTAGCACGGCCGTCAGGCCGCCTGGAGCTTCGCCACCGCCACGGCGAGCCACTTCACGCCCTGGCGGCCGAAATTCACCTGCACGCGCGCATCGTGTCCCTGCCCTTCGGCGTCGACGATCACGCCGGCGCCGAACTTGGCGTGCACGACGTTCTGCCCGACGCGAAAGCCCCCCGGCGCCGCCGCCGGCGCGCCGCCGAAGCGCGGGTCGCGCTTGGGCGGCCGCGCGAACGAGGCCGAGGCGAACGCCGGCGCCGGTTTCGGCCGGGCCGCGAAGCGCGGCGTCAGCCACTTGAGCAGCGCCGCCGGGACCTCGTCCAGAAAGCGCGAGGGCAGGTTGTAGCGCGTCTGGCCGTGCAGCTGGCGCGTTTGCGCGAACGAGAGGTACAGGCGCTTCCGGGCGCGCGTCAGCGCCACGTACATCAGGCGCCGCTCCTCCTCCACGCCGTCCTTCTCGAGCAGGCTCTGCTCGTGGGGAAACAGGCCCTCCTCGAGGCCGCTGACGAACACCGCGTTGAATTCCAGCCCCTTGGCCGAGTGCATGGTCATCAGCTGCAGCGCGTCCTGGCCCTCGCCCGCCTGGTGCTCGCCGGCCTCGAGCGCGGCGTGCGCGAGGAACGCCGTGAGCGGGTCGATCGCCTCGCCCGACTCGCGCTCGAGCTCCTCGACGCCGAAGCCGGCGGCGGCGTTGACGAGCTCGCCGAGGTTCTCCACGCGCTCGGCGCCCTCGCGCTCGGCGCGGTAGTGCGCGAGCAGGCCGCTGCGCTCGAGCACCTGCTCGACCTTCTCGGCGAGCGTGAGGCCCGCCGTCTCCTCGCGCAGCTGCTCGATCAGCCCGACGAAGGGCGCGCTCTTGCCCGGGTGCGCGAGCGCGGCCTCGTACAGGCTCTGGCCCGCGGCGCGCGCGGCGTCCTGCAGCGCCTCGACCGTGCGCGCGCCGATGCCGCGCGCCGGGAAGTTCACCACGCGCAGGAAGGCGTTGTCGTCCGTGGGCGCGGCGATCAGCCGCAGGTAGGCGAGCGCGTGCTTGACCTCCGCGCGCTCGAAGAAGCGCAGGCCCCCGTAGACGCGGTAGGCGAGCCCTGCGGTGAACAGCGCGTGCTCGAGCACTCGCGACTGTGCGTTCGAGCGGTACAGCACCGCGACGTCGGCGAGCCGCGCGCCCTCGCGCGCGAGCGCCTGGATCTCCTCGACCATCCAGCGCGCCTCGTCGGCGTCGGACTGCGCCTCGAACACGCGCAGGGGCTCGCCCGCGCCCGCCGCGGTCCACAGGTTCTTGCCCAGGCGCCGCGCGTTGTGCGCGATCAGCGCGTTGGCGGCGTCGAGGATGTTGCCCTGCGAGCGGTAGTTCTGCTCCAGCCGGATGACTTTCGCGCCGCGGTAGTCGCGCTCGAACTCGGCCATGTTGCCGACGTTGGCGCCGCGAAACGCGTAGATCGACTGGTCGTCGTCGCCCACCGCGAAGACGCGCGTCTGCGGTCCGGAGAGGAGCTTGAGCCAGCGGTACTGCAGGCGGTTGGTGTCCTGGAACTCGTCGACCAGGATGTGCCGGAAGCGCGCGCCGTAGTGCTCGCGCAGCGGCTCGTTCCTCGCCAGCAGCTCGTAGCTGCGCAGCAGCAGCTCGGCGAAGTCGACCACGCCCTCGCGCTGGCACTGCTCGTCGTAGGCCGCGTAGAGCTCGGCGAAGCGGCGCGCGCCCTCGTCGGTGGCCGCGACCTCGCGCGCGCGCAGCCCCTCGTCCTTGCGGCCCATGATGAAGTACTGCACGTCGCGCGGCGGGAAGCGGTCCTCGTCGACGTTCATCGACCGCAACAGCCGCTTCACGGCCGCGAGCTGGTCCTGCATGTCGAGGATCGCGAACTCGCGCGGCAGCCCCGCCTCGCGGTGGTGCGCGCGCAGCATCCGGTTGGCGAGGCCGTGGAAGGTGCCGATCCACAGGCCGCGCGGATTCACCGGCAGCATCGCGGCGAGGCGCGCCTGCATCTCGCGCGCGGCCTTGTTGGTGAACGTGACGCCGAGCACGCCGGCGGGCGTGACCGCGCCGGTCTGGATCAGCCAGGCGATGCGCGTGGTGAGCACGCGCGTCTTGCCGCTGCCCGCGCCGGCGAGGATCAGCGCGTGCCCGTCGGCGAGCGTGACGGCGGCGAGCTGCTCCGGGTTGAGGGTATCGAGGTGAAGCGACAAGTCTGGATGCGCGGGCTTTGCTCCCCGCACCCTACCACGACTACCTCGACACCCGCGGATCCTTCACGCCCTCGGTGCCGCGCAGCCGCTCGACGAGCGCCTCGGCGTCGGCCTTGGACGCGAGACGCGAGAGCCGCACCAGGTAGTCGTGCCCCGCGCCGCTCTTCACCGGCAGGATGTGCGCCGCGTACCCCGCGTCGCGCAGGCGGTCGTAGAGCGAGAGCGCCTCGGCCTGGGTGCCGACGCGGGCGAGCGTCGCCGTCCAGCGCCCGCCGCTGCGCGCGGCGCCGGCGCCGTCGGCGATCTCGGTCTCCTGCGCCCACTTCGCGAGCTGGGTCGGGTCGACGAAGCCGACCGGCTGCGTCTCGCCCTTCACGCGCTGGTAGAACTGGCGCGGCTGGTCCATCGTCACCGGCGACTCGCCTTCGGCGCCGACTTCGATCTTGCCCTCGATCAGGCAGACCGTTTGCTTCTCGGGCGCGGACTTGCCCCAGAGGTCGGTGCCGCGGATGCCGGCGGTGACGTTGGCGACCTGGATGCGCACGTCGCGCCGGCGCTGCTTGGCGAGGATATCGGTGGTAAAGCGGAACGCGCCCTCCAGCACGTGCAGCGCGGCCTTGAACAGGCCGCCCTCCTCGGGCGCGAGGTCCAGGATGCGCAGGCTCGCGTTCTCGCCGAGCTTGATCAGGCTGCCCTCCGAGAGCTTCACGTAGATGCGCGCGCCCGTGCCGGTATGCAGCTCGTCGCCGCCCCGCAGCTCCATGCCCGGCGCGAGCGGCGTGCGCCGGATCGCGCCGATCGCGGCGCGCTCGACCCACGCGGGCATCTGCACGCCTTCGATCACGGCCGCGGGCGCCGCCCGTACCTCGGGCGCCGCGAACGCTGCGAACGCGAGCACCGCCGCCAGCAGGGGATGTCGAATGGATTTCACGGGGCCTCCCATGGGTTCGGACGCCAGCATAACCGCACGGAGGCGGGGGGTGGATGCGCTAGAATCCGCCGCTCCGCGCACTACGTCACGAATGCAGCCCCAATACGATCCACGCAGCGTGGAACAGGAGGCCCAGGCCTTCTGGGCGGGCCGCGACGCGTTCCACGTCGTCGAGGACCCTGCGCGGCCCAAGTTCTACTGCCTGTCGATGTTCCCGTACCCCTCGGGCAAGCTGCACATGGGGCACGTGCGCAACTATACGATCGGGGACGTGCTGACGCGCCACCATCGCATGCGCGGTCGCAACGTGCTGCAGCCGATGGGCTGGGACGCGTTCGGGCTGCCGGCCGAGAACGCGGCGATGGCCAACAAGGTGCCGCCCGCGAAGTGGACCTACGACAACATCGCGTACATGAAGCGGCAGCTGCAGGGCTTGGGCTTCGCGCTCGACTGGAAGCGCGAGCTCGCCACCTGCCGCCCCGAGTACTACAGGTGGAACCAGTGGATCTTCACGCGGCTGTTCCGGAAGGGCCTCGCCTACAAGAAGACCGGCGTCGTCAACTGGGACCCGGTCGACCAGACCGTGCTCGCCAACGAGCAGGTGATCGACGGGCGGGGCTGGCGCACCGGCGCGCTGGTCGAGAAGCGCGAGATCCCGATGTACTTCTTCCGCATCACGGCCTACGCCGAGGACCTGCTCGATGCGCTGGAGAAGATGGACGGCTGGCCCGAGCAGGTCAAGCTGATGCAGAAGAACTGGATCGGTCGCTCCGAGGGCGTGCGGCTGGCCTTCCCCTATTCGCTCGGCGGCGATCGCAAGCAGCTCTGGGTCTTCACGACGCGCGCCGACACGCTGATGGGCGCCACCTTCTGCGCAGTGGCCGCCGAGCACCCGATCGCGGAGTACGCGGCGAAGCGCGATCCGGCGCTCGCCGAATTCGTCGAGCAGTGCAAGCGCGGCGCGGTGATGGAGGCCGACCTCGCGCAGCTGGAAAAAAAGGGCATGCCGACCGGCATCGACTGCACCCATCCGCTCACCGGCGAGAAGATCCCGGTCTGGGTCGCGAACTACGTGCTGATGGGCTACGGCGAGGGCGCGGTCATGGGCGTGCCCGGCCACGACGAGCGCGACTTCGGCTTCGCGCGCAAGTACGGGCTGCCGGTGAAATGCGTGATCCGCACGCCCGCGGGCGACGAGGTTCCCGAGCCCTGGCGTCCCGAGTATGCCGAGTACGGCACCTGCATCCATTCCGGCAAGTACGACGGGCTGGACTACGCGGGCGCGGTCGACGCCATCGCCGCCGACCTGAAGACAAGGGGCCTGGGCGAAAAGCGGGTGCAGTGGCGGCTTCGCGACTGGGGCATCTCGCGCCAGCGCTACTGGGGCTGTCCGGTGCCGATCGTCCATTGCCCGGCCTGCGGCGACGTGCCGGTGCCCGACGCGCAGCTGCCCGTGGTGCTGCCCGAGGACCTCGTGCCCGACGGCACCGGCAACCCGCTGGGCAAGCTGCCCTCGTTCACCGACACGACCTGCCCGTCGTGCGGCAAGCCGGCGAAGCGCGAGACCGACACGATGGACACGTTCGTCGACTCGTCCTGGTACTTCGCGCGCTATGCCTGCCCCGACAACGGCGCGGCAATGCTCGACGCACGCGCGAACTACTGGATGCCGGTCGACCAGTACATCGGCGGCATCGAGCACGCGATCCTGCACCTGCTCTATTCGCGCTTCTTCACGCGCGCGCTGAAGGCCGAAGGATTGCTCGAGGTCGACGAGCCGTTCTCGAACCTGCTCACGCAGGGCATGGTGCTCGCCGAGTCCTACTACGCCGAGTCGGCCGAGGGGCGGCGCGAGTGGATCAACCCGGCCGACGTCGAGGTGACGCGCGACGCGAAGGGCAAGATCGTCTCGGCGAAGACGAAGGACGGCCGCACGGCGGTGTTCGACGGCGTCGGCACGATGTCGAAGTCCAAGAACAACGGCGTCGACCCGCAGGCGCTGATCGACAAGTACGGCGCCGACACCGCGCGCTTCTACACGATCTTCGCCTCGCCGCCGACCAGCACGCTCGAGTGGTCCGACGAGTCGGTCGAGGGCTCGTTCCGGTTCCTGCGGCGGGTCTGGGCCTACGCGCTGAAGCACGCGTCGGCGGCGGCCGACGGCGGCGAGCACAAGGCCGCACGCCACGAGATCCACAGCGTGCTGCGGCAGGCGAACTACGACCTCGGCAAGCACCAGTTCAACACGGTGGCCTCCGCGGCGATGAAGATCCTGAACGCGCTGGAGCCGCTCCCGGGCCGCAGCCGCGCGAGCGAGGAGGGCCTGTCGATCCTGCTGCGGCTGCTCGCGCCGATCACGCCGCACATCGCCCACCACCTGTGGCGCGCGCTGGGCTACGGCGAGGACGTGATGGCCGCCGCCTGGCCCGACCCCGACCCGGCCGCGCTCGCGCAGGACGAGGTGGAGTACGTGGTGCAGGTCAACGGCAAGACGCGCGGCAAGCTCGCCGCGCCGGCCGCCGCGGACCACGCCGCGCTCGAGGGCCTC
>Ga0335085_10016154_pt1 | contig 10803 bp, 10 predicted proteins | sample Lox_Sample_45_FD_206712 | JGI IMG/M metagenome (GOLD analysis project Ga0335085, IMG submission 206712) | Soil microbial communities from Loxahatchee National Wildlife Refuge, Florida, United States - Lox_Sample_4.5 | ecosystem: Environmental > Terrestrial > Soil > Wetlands | place: USA... | reverse complement strand
CAAAAGCACATTCCCGCCATGGAGGGACTTTTCAAGAAACTCAAGGCGCCGTTGGGGGTTTACGCCCTGTTGGGAAACCACGATTACTGGTCCGACGGTGAAGGCATGCGCAAAGCCCTGGAGGAGGACCACATTCGTGTCCTTCGGAATGAGGCGGCTTACATCAAGCGCAAGGGGAAGACCCTAGCCCTCATGGGCGTGGACGACCTTTGGGAAGGGACGAAGAACGAAGCCCCTCTTTTGGGGGTGAAGGCGGACGCCAAGATCCTACTGGCCCACCACCCCGACCATTTTTACCTGGCGAAGAAGACCAAGGCCCATCTGCAAATCTCGGGGCATTGCCACGGCGGGCAAATCTGTTTTCCCCTTTGGGGGCCGCTGATCATCCCCTCGACCAAGGGCCGGAAATACGTGGAAGGTTTCGTGAGGGAAGGAGACACCACCCTCTTCGCTCACCGGGGCATCGGTGGTTATCCGCCGATTAGGACTTATTGCCGCCCGGAAATTGTGAAACTCATCCTGTTGTCCTCTGACTAAAGATCAAGTTGCCACTGCGGCACTCTTTCCCTATAATTACCCATCCCGAGTGAGATTGAGATGAATTGGATCATTTTTTAGAACCCACCAAGTTAGCGCCGGTCCTCCAGAACCTTCAAAAACAAGGCAAAAAAGCAGTCTTCACCAACGGGGTCTTCGACCTCCTCCATTTAGGCCATGTTACTTATCTCCAGGAAGCCCGAAACCAGGGCGATTTATTGGTGGTGGGCCTCAACAGTGACGCTTCCGTGCGCCGGATCAAAGGTCCCTTGAAGCCTCTCCTGCCACTTGAAGAACGGGCTGAAATGCTCTTGTCCCTTTCCTGTGTGGATTACACGACCTTCTTTGAAGAAGAAAACCCCTACAACATCATCAAAATCCTGCGGCCCGACGTGCTGGTGAAGGGCGGCGATTGGGCCGTGGACAAGATCATCGGGGGCGACTTGGTGCAGTCCTGGGGCGGCAAGGTGATGAATATTCCCGTGGTGGAGGGCCGCTCAACCACCAACTTGATCCAAATGGTAAGAGAAAGATACGGCAAATGAACCACCAAGACACCAAGGACACCAAGAGAGGCTTTTGATTCGAATGAAAAACCTTAAAAAAGGAAAAGTCATCGGGGTCATCCCGTCCCGCTATGGCGCTCAAAGGTTCCCGGGCAAGCCCCTGGCCCTGATCGCCGGGGTGCCCATGATCGTACGGGTGATCCGCCAGGCCCAGAAAGCCAAGCGGCTCTCCGAGGTCTGGGTGGCCACGGATGATGAGCGCATCGCCGAAGTCGTGGAAAAAGCCGGCGCCACGGCGATCATGACCCCCGCCTCCCTCAAGTCCGGTACCGACCGGATCGCCTATGCGGTGCGCAACCAAAAGGCCGATATCGTCGTGAATATCCAAGGCGACGAGCCGGTCATGGCCCCCACGGCCATTGACGCAGCCGTCGAGGTTCTCCAAAAAGACTCGAAGATCCTGATGTCCACGGTGGTGATCCCCCTGTCCGACAAGAAGGAATGGCTGGACCCCAACGTGGTGAAGGCGGTTTTGGGCCCCAAGGGGGATGTGCTTTATTTTTCCCGGGCGCCCATTCCCCACCCTCGTGAGGGTGGGATGCCCCAGGCGTATAAACACATGGGTCTTTACGGCTACCGGCCCGGTTGGCTACAGCTCATGGCCACTTTGAAGCCCACCCCGTTGGAACTGACCGAAAAACTGGAGCAATTGAGGGCCATGGAAAACGGCGTGCTGATCCGCGCCGCCATACGGAAAGTCGAATCCATCGCCGTGGATGTCCCGGCGGATGTTAAAAAAGTCGAAAAATACTTGAAGAGAAAATAACCGGAGAAACAGGAATGACTAAATATATTTTCGTGACGGGCGGCGTGGTTTCATCCTTGGGAAAGGGCATTGCTTCGGCCTCCATCGGGCGGCTTCTGGAGTCCAGGGGACTGAAGGTCACGATCGCGAAATTCGACCCTTACCTCAACGTGGACCCGGGCACCATGAGCCCCTACCAGCACGGGGAAGTTTTCGTGCTGGACGACGGTGCGGAAACCGACCTGGACCTGGGCCATTATGAACGCTTCCTTACCGTGAAACTGAGCCGGTCCAACAACGTGACCAGCGGCAAGATCTACAACGCGGTTATCTCCAAGGAACGCAAGGGCGATTACTTGGGCAAGACGGTGCAGGTGGTGCCCCATATCACCAACGAAATCAAGGAAGCCATCCTGAAGATCTCCAATGAACACAAGGTGGACGTGTGCATGGTGGAGGTCGGGGGAACCATCGGGGACATCGAAAGCCTGCCATTTTTGGAAGCCATCCGCCAATTCCGGTTCGACGTGGGCAGCGAAAACGTGGCGAATATCCACTTGACCCTCCTTCCCTATATCGGGGCCTCAGGGGAACTCAAGACCAAACCGACCCAGAAAACCGTGGCCGAACTGCGCGGCATCGGTATCCAGCCCGACGTCATCCTTTGCCGCACCGAAGTGCCCCTGAACGACGAGGTGAAATCCAAAATCTCCCTCTTCTGTAACGTTCCCACCCAGGCGGTTTTCGAGGCGCTGGACGCGAAGTCCATCTACGAAGTTCCCCTCTTGTTCCATTTGCAGGGCCTGGACGAATTCCTGATCAAGCGGCTGCACCTCAAGCCTTCGAAATCGGACATGGTCCAATGGGCCAAGTTCGTCCATCAGGTCTACCATCCTAAAAGGGAAGTGGAAATCGCCATTGCCGGCAAATACGTGGAACTGCACGACGCCTATAAATCCATCATCGAATCCTTCATCCATGCGGGGGTGGCCAACCAGGCGAGGGTGAAACTGCGCTGGGTGGATTCGGAGGAAGTGGAAAAGAAGGGTCCGGCCGCCCTTTTGAAGGGCGTGTCGGGGGTCCTGGTTCCCGGGGGATTCGGCGACCGGGGTATTGAGGGCAAGATTGACGTAGTTCGCTACGTGCGCGAGAAGAAAATCCCCTTCTTCGGGATCTGTTTGGGAATGCAATGCGCGGTCATCGAGTTCTCCCGGAACATGCTGGGCCTGAAGCAGGCCAATAGCGGGGAGTTCAACCCCAAGACACCGGACGAGGTCATCTCCATGATGGAAGACCAGTTGAAGATCCAAGGCCTGGGCGGCACCATGCGGCTAGGCTCCTACCCTTGCAAAGTGGAAAAGGGCACCAAGGCTTACCAAGCCTATAAACAGGCCCTCATCCACGAGCGGCACCGCCACCGGTATGAGGTCAACAACGCCTACCGGGACAGGCTCAAGGCCAAGGGAATGAAGCTTTGCGGGATGTCCCCCGACGGAAACCTGGTGGAAATGGTCGAACTTCCGAACCACCCCTGGTTCGTGGGGGTGCAGTTCCACCCCGAACTCAAGAGTAGGCCCCTGAATCCCCATCCACTTTTCCGGGAATTCGTGAAGGCTGCGGTAAAATACAAGTCGAAGAAAATCAAAGGGTAATTTAAGGGTGCCATGATCGACGTCAAGCAACTAGGCAAAAACGGCAAGTTCTTCGTGATCGCGGGGCCCTGCGTGATCGAGGGCACGGATTTCCTCTTGAAGACCGCCAAGACCATCAAGGGCATCGCGGATGAGTTCGGCGTGCCGCTGGTGTTCAAGTCCTCCTACGACAAGGCCAACCGCAGTTCCATCAAGGGTTACCGCGGCGTCGGCATCAAGCGTGGGATGGCCGCCCTGTTTTGGGTGAAGAAAAAGCTGAAGGTCCCGGTTTTGACCGATGTCCATGAGATCGAGGAAGTGCATTTTGCCGCCAAGGTGGCCGACGTCCTCCAGATACCCGCCTTCCTTTCCCGGCAAACCAGCCTGCTGGCGGCCGCGGCCAAGACGGGCAAGGTCGTCAACGTGAAGAAGGGCCAGTTCATGGCCCCTTGGGAAATGCAAAACGTCGTGGATAAGATCAAGGGTTCGGGCGGGAAGCATATCTGGCTCACCGAACGGGGAACTTCCTTCGGCTACAACAACCTGGTGGTGGATTACCGCGGCATCCCCGAGATGAAGAAGACCAAGTGCCCGGTGATTTTCGACGGCACCCACAGCGTGCAACAGCCCGCCGCCAAGGGAACCTCCAGCGGGGGCACCCGGGAACACGCGCCTGACCTGATGCGGGCCGCGGTGGCCGTCGGTGTGGATGGCCTTTTCATGGAAGTCCATCCCGACCCGCCCAAAGCCATGTCCGATGCCGCCACCCAGATCACCTTCGAAACCTTCCGGCAGGTCCTCAAGGATAGCCTAGCCATCCGAAAAGCCTTAAATAAGAGGATTCATTGACCGCCAAACAAATATCTTAAGGAGCGCTCTGTGGATTATCCCATCGATACGAGAGGCTTTGAGAACAGGAATTTCTTTCTCAGACCCGGAAGTTTCTTCAAGGGCGCAAGGCTCTGGATCGATGGTCAAGAGGTTCCGAAGGGACCCAAGCGAGGGTATTACCTCCTGCGGCGGAATGACGGCCAGGAATCCTTGGCCCGGTTCCGCGGTTTCTTAGACCCGATCCCGGCCATCGAGATTGACGGTGAGGTCATCCGTGTGGTTGGACCCCTAAAGTGGTATCAATGGGTTTGGGGCGCCTGGCCGGTCATCCTGCTTTTTATGGGCGGGGCGCTCGGCGGGCTTTTGGGAGGGGCGGCCGTGGCCGTCAATGCCCACCTATTCAGGGCGGAGATGCACCCGGCCCTCAAGTATTTCCTGACGGCGGCCGTTTCGATGGCGGCGGTCGTCCTTTTCATTATCATTGCGGGGGCCCTCCAACTGGCCCTCCACAAACCGAATCCCTGAGGCTCAAATCCACCCCAAGGCCGGGCCGGGTTTGAAGCCCGGGAAGACCGAAGCCTGCCTTTTGATTCCCAAATGACCCGCAAGGGCTTCCGATAGTACCTGCCGGAAGTCGGTGGTCACCTTCAAATCTCGCCCATCCTCAAGGTTTTCCGTCTCCAGGCCGGGCCATTTTCCATAAACCTTCCCACCCTTGACCGGGCCGCCCATGAGGAACATGACGCCGCCCCTGCCGTGGTCGGTGCCGCGCGAGCCATTCTCGGCCACGGTGCGCCCGAATTCAGTCATCGAAACCAGCACCACGTCGGCCGCCTTGTCGCCCAGGTCTCGCCAGAAGGCCGAAAGCCCCAGCGACCATTCCCTCAAGAGATATTCCAGCCGGTAATACTCGTTGTTGTGGTGGTCCCAGCCCCCGATGTCCAAAAAAGCCGCTTTCACATTGGCCCCTGATTTAAGGATGCGGGCCAGGTCCGAAAGGCTGCGGTTGAAGTCCCCATAACTGTAACCGGCCTTGTCCGAGGGGGCGGGACCGGTCTTCAAAAGGTCCTGCACCCGGCGCACGGTCTCAAAGGTCTGCTTGCCGGCCTGGGCCAGGAGGCCGTTGGAGCTGTCGTCGTACATAGCCTCCAGGGCGTTGGGGTCGCTGGGGCCATGGGCAAATCCATAGGTCTTCAGGTCCTCGATGGAAGTGACGGGGAACTTACCCCGGAGGATGCGGGGCTGGCGGGCCGAAAGGGCAATGGCGCAGAGGGGATCGGTTCCCGGCGAGGGCATGCAGGAGAGGGAGCGGTTCAGCCAGCCGTCGGAAGTTCCCTTCTCGAAAGGGGTGCCCGATTCCATGTTGTCCTGGGCGTCGAAATGGGACCGGGTGTTGTTGGGTGAACCGGCGGCATGCACGAAGGCCAGTTGGCCCGATTGCCAAAGTGGAAGAAGGGGGGCCATGGAAGGATGCAGGCCGAAAGAACCGTTGAGATCCAGAACGCCGCCGCCCAAATAGTTAAGGCCGATAGTGGGCCGGGCTTTTTGGTAAAGGGGATCGTTGAAGGGGATGAGGATATTCAGGCCGTCGGCGGCACCCCTTTGGAAGATCACGACCAGGGTCTTGGACTTGCCGCCAGCCATGCGGGCCGCGGCGTGGAGCCAGGGGGGCAGGGTCCAATAGGCCAAGCCGGTGATGGCCGCGCCGCTGAGCTTCAGGAAGTCTCTGCGGGATATGTTCGCGTGGTTTGGGATTTCCATAAATCATCTCCTGGCTGAACCGAATCAAAATTATCCAAAGGCTTTAGTTATTCCCCCCTTTGAAAAAGTGAAAAAGGGGGGGAGGGGGGTATTAGTCGCTGACCAAACCTCAATAAGACTAACTCCCCCTCATTCCCCCTCTTTCAGAGGGGGAGACAATAAAAAGAAAACTACCTCCTCTGGAAGTCGGGCGATGACAAAACCAAGGCCCCGGTGGTTTGGAGGTCCGTGGACTGGAGATTTTGGGCTTCCAGGGCTTTCCGGGTGGACTCCGAGACCTCGTCGTTCAACAAAACATCAAAGGCCCGGTTGAGGCTGTTTTCCGAACCTTCCGGTTTGAAAGGCTCCAGGCTGAATCGCTGGGAGCCTTTGTCGGGGTAGGCGAAGAGCCGGGTGGCGAAATTGGCCCTGGACAAGATGGCGGAGGAACTGACCCAAAGGGCCGCCACCTGGGGGTAGCCTGTCGGCGGCTCGCAGCGGTAGAGGGGCTCGCCCATGGCGTCCAGGTTCTGGTCCACCCATCCCCAGTCGGTCGAATGAGCGTCCACGGCCCGAAGGGCGCTGGCTACGTATTCAAAAGGGGTCTTTACCTTCGCCCGGTAGTAGCGTGGGCTGAGGAACTCGGGGGATTCCAGGAGGGTCCGGAGGGTTTCCTTGATATCCCCGTCGCTTTCCAGGAACTTGTCCGCCACCCTTTTGGCCAGGGCGGGTGGGGGATCGTCGGCCACGAACCTCTGGCAAAGCTTGCGGGCGATGAACCGGGCCGTGGCGGGCTTGCGGGAAAGCATGGCCAGCAGGTCTTCACCTTCCTTGACCCCCTCGTCGGGGCCGAAGCTCTGCCCCAAAACAGTCTTCAAGTTGGTGTCGTGGTGCCAGGGTTTGAACTCGAATTCAATGGGTCCCGGCGCGGTGTCGGGGTTCAGGCCCTTGACCCCCCAGCCCGTCAGCACCCGCGCCGCCTCGGTCACGTCCTTCTGGGTATAGCCGCCGTCCACGCCCAGGGTGTGCAGTTCCATTAGTTCCCGGGCGTAGTTCTCGTTGAGCCGAAGGCCTTGCCCGGGGGCGCTTTGCATCATCATGCCCCCGCCCATGCCGCCCGGGGCGGCCTGGGGCTTGAACTTGGGGTCGGCCAGGCTGGTGTTGTTATCCAAGTAAATCAGCATGGCCGGGCTCTTGGCCACGGCGGTCAGGAGGTCGAGGAACTTGCCCATGGCGTGCGGGCGGATGGCCTCTTTTTCGTAAGCGGGCACCAGCCATTGGACCCCGTCCTTACTGAAGGCCACGTTGAAATGGTTGAACCAGAAATCCACCATTACCTCGTAAAGCTGGCGGTTGCTCTCGACGGCACGGGTTAATTTGACCCCCGTCAGGTCCGTAGCGATCTGGTTGATGCGCTCATATCCCATGGCCTCCTCGCCGGGCGTATAGACCTTATCCTTCAGGTCGGGCCGGAAGAGGCGGATCGCCGGATGGGGATATTGAAGGTAAAGGGAAAGAGTGGATTCGTGGAGTATGGGATAGGCGGCCAGGTCCTTCTCGCAAGCCGAGTCGTCGATTTTATCCGGGTCCAGTTGTTCCTCGATGAAGGCCTGGATTCCCATTTTCCTGACCCTCTCCAGGTCGCCGGGCTTGGGGCCGAAGGTGATGCGGTTGAGGGCCTGGAGGCATTGCTGGTCCCCGGTCAGGGTGGGGACAGGAGTTTGGGCATGGGCGGGGAAGGCCGTTAAGGAAATGGCCGCGACAAGGCAAAGGGCGGGAAAGGACCGGTTCGACATAAAAATCAGCATAGACCTTTCCCAAATGGGCCTCAAGACCGTAGTTGCTGAAATCAGCCTGGGCTTGGGACATAATGGTTCCCATGCGATTATTCAAACCCATGTTGGTCCTATTCTTTTGTTTGCCGGCTTTGACGGCCTGGGCCCAGGGCGACGATTCCATGCAGGGTTGGACCCCTGACCAGCTGAAATCCGAAATCTATCGCCTGCGGCGGGAAAACCAGGAACTGCGCACCAAGCTTCAAAGCTCCCTGGCCCCCTTGGCCCAGAAATCAGGGAAGGAAGTCAAATACCCCGAGGGAACCTTCAAAGTAGATGATTTTGAAACCGAGGGCCGCAACTGGTGGCTAGGTTGCGACCAGAACAACATGGGGACCACCATCTACCCGGTTTCCTTCCAAAGGCTGGAAGGCGGTTCGCCGAACACGCCCGGTTACTGCGCGGGGGTCAAAGGCTACCTGGGTCCGAACGAGGACCCTTGGACCTGGGTGAACCTTCAAACGCAACTGGGCAACCAGGGCGCGGTGACGGATTTAAGCTCCTACAGCGCCTTGATGTTTTATGCCAAGGGGGATGGGAAGTCCTACGTGGTGCGCCTGGAACGGCAAACGGTGAAGGACTACGCCCATTACCAGGCCACTTTTACCGCGCCTAAGGATTGGGCCCTGGTAAAGATCCCTTTAAGTGATTTCAAGCAACCCAGTTGGGGAAGCCATGTGGACCGGGATTGGAAGGACGTGACCAATTTGGCCTTCAGCCCCGAATTGCATGAATCCAGTTTCGACCTTCGTGTTGACGATATCGTGTTGTTGAAATAGGAGATCATGCCCTACCAAATCTACAGTGACGGCGCTTCGCGCGGAAACCCGGGCCCAGCGGGTATCGGGGCGGTCATTCTTAAGGATGGCAAAGTCATCCATGAAATCGCCAAATACATCGGTACAACCACCAATAACGTGGCCGAATACGAGGCTCTTTTGCATGCCCTGGACTATTGCGTGAAGAAGAAGCTGTCACCGGTGGAAATACTGGCCGACAGCGAATTGATGATCCGGCAACTGACCGGCCATTACAAAGTGAAACACCCCAACATCATTCCCCTTCACCAAAAAGCCAAGGAATACCTGGTCCATTTGGATGTCGCGGGCTTTAAACATGTCCCCCGGGAACAGAACAAACACGCCGACCGGCTGTCCAACAAGGGCATTGATGACCATTTCCAAAAAAACTGAACGACAGGTTCTCTCCATACGGCCCATGAGGATTTCGGATCACGCCCAGGCCCTGAACCTGTGGAAGAAGTCCAAAGGGGTCGGCCTGCGGAGCGACGAAACCAAGGCGGATTTAGCCCGCTACCTCAAACGCAATCCCGGCTTCAGCCTGACCGCCCTCTCGAATGGAAAGATTGTGGGGACCCTACTGGGGGGCCATGACGGAAAACGGGGGACTCTCTTTCACCTGGCGGTTGATCCGGCCCTCCGTGGAAGGGGACTGGGGCGGAAGTTGGTGTCCCTAAGCCTTCAAAAACTGGAAAGGGCGGGTATTCCGCGAACCCATGTCATGGTCAAGACCGGCAACCGCGGTGGGCGGCGCTTTTGGAAGCAAATGGGGTGGCTCGAGCGCCACGACCTTGTCCTTTTCTCCAGTCCTTTCAAGATGTCCCGGTAAGCGGTTTTGCCAAGCTGGATTTCAGCCCGATTTCCCCCTATCATGCCCCTAGAAGCAGGTTCGTGATCGCGCCTCCGGCCCTTTGGGTGCGGGGGTGAGGAAAGTCCGAACTCCGCAGGACAGGATGCCGGCTAACGACCGGTCGGGGGCCGCAAGGTCTTTGAAGGAAAGTGCCACAGAAAACAAACCGCTCCAAGGTCCCTAAAGGACCGAGGGGTAAGGGTGAAAAGGTGGGGTAAGAGCCCACCGCATCCCACGCAAGTGTGGTGGCATGGCAAACCCCATCCGGAGCAAGATCAAATAGGGAGGCTTCGGGGCTGTCCGTCCCACTCCTTTCCGTCACAGGAAAGGGGGGCCTTCGGGTAAGATCGCATTGACGGGGCCGGTAACGGTGCCCGCAAGAGAAATGATCACACTCACAGAATTCGGCTTATAACCTGCTTCTTTATTTTTAAACCGAGAGCCGCCGAAAGGCGGCTTTTTGGTTTTCCGGATGCTTTAATCGTAATTGAGATCAAGTGTTTTGCCGTACTCTGTGACCTCTGTGTACTCTGTGGTTCAAATCTGGACTAGAGGTTTTTATGCAAAAGATTTCCGTCAAAGGTGGTAAGACCCTCAAAGGCACGGTGGAGATCAGCGGTTCCAAAAACGCCACCCTGCCCGTCATGACGGCGGCACTCCTGGCCCAATCCCCCTCGGTGATCCATAACGTTCCCTACCTGAACGACATCAAAACCATGGCCCAGGTGCTCCATACCCTGGGTTCCACCGCCCACCTGGAAGACCACCGTCTGCATATCGACCCCAAGGGTTTCAACAAGTTCGAGGCCCCTTATGAACTGGTGAAAACCATGCGCGCTTCCATCTATTCCTTGGGCGCCTGCCTGGCCCGCCTGGGGGAGGCCAAGGTTTCCCTGCCCGGCGGCTGTGCCATCGGGGCCCGGCCCATCGACCTGCATTTAAAAGGCGTCGAGCAGCTCGGGGCCAAGGTGACCATCGAACACGGCTATGTGCACGCCAAGGCCTCCAAGCTCAAGGGAGCCACCATTTACCTGGCGGGGCCCCACGGGCCCAGCGTGGGCGCTACCGTGAACGTGTTGATGGCGGCTACCGCCGCCGAAGGAACAACGGTCATCGAATCCGCGTCTTCTGAACCCGAAGTGGTGGACATGGCCAATTGCCTTAAGGCCATGGGTGCTTCAATCGAGGGCGTGGGGACCTCCCGGCTGGTCATCGAGGGCCGGAAGACCCTGAAGGGAATCGACTATTCGGTGATTCCCGACCGGGTG
>Ga0335085_10016153_pt1 | contig 10803 bp, 9 predicted proteins | sample Lox_Sample_45_FD_206712 | JGI IMG/M metagenome (GOLD analysis project Ga0335085, IMG submission 206712) | Soil microbial communities from Loxahatchee National Wildlife Refuge, Florida, United States - Lox_Sample_4.5 | ecosystem: Environmental > Terrestrial > Soil > Wetlands | place: USA: Florida... | reverse complement strand
TCACTTCGCCCGCGCGAATGCGCGACTGCAGATCGCGCCAAAAATCGACCTCATACAAATCCGCATGGTGGTCCATGAACACACTGCGCCACGGCTCCTTCAACCCGAGCCACGGTTTGAGTTCCGCCGGAAAACAATCGTTCTCGTGCACGTAGAACCATGGCTCCGCGCTCGATTCCTCGATGCTGTCTCGCGGCTCCGGTACGGTGATGAAATTGCAGTCGGTCAGCAGACACAATTCGTCGTAATCGTAGGACACGACGCGGCCGTGTCGGGTCACGCCAAAATTCTTCAGTAAAATGTCTCCCGGGAAAATATTCGCCGCTGCCAGTTCTTTGATCGCGCGCCCGTAGTCAATCACCGCAGCCTGGACGGCTTGGTCGGTCGCCTCCCGCACGTAGATATCCAACGGACGCAAGCGCCGTTCGACGTAGAGGTGGTTGATGACGACGCGCCGCTCGTTGACGTGCACCGTGTACGCCGCCGCGCGCTGCATCTCCTCGAGCAGTCGGTCGGAAAACAGCGCCCGGTCAAATTCGAGATGCTCAAACTCCTGCGCATCGATCAATCGCCCGGCCCGGTCGTGCTTGAACACCAGGTAATACTTCGCCATCACCTCGGCGCGCGTCGCCGTCTTGGGCTCCTCGAAGCGGTCTCGGATGATCTTGAACACCGAGTCGTACGACGGGAGCGTGAACACCAGCATCACCATGCCCGGCTCGCCCGGCGCAATCACGAACTGGTCGTCGGCATGATGCAGGTGATGCAACAGGTGACGATGCAGCTCGGTTTTGCCGTGTTTGTTGTAGCCAATGGAAATGTAGAGTTCGCCGACGGGCTTGCGCGGCATGATCTCCTGCAGGAAGCGCACGAGGTCGTACGGCCGCGCCGCCTCCACGTGGAAATATGATCGAGTAAAGCTGAACAGGATGCTGACCTCGTTTTCAGTTAACAGCACCGCGTCCAACACGATGCCGCCTTCAGGGTGTCGCATCGCGAACACCAGCGGCAGTGGTGTCCCGCTGCACCACATCCGCCCGATGAGATACGCCCCTTTGCCACGATAGAATGTCGACCGCAATAGCTCCACCCGCTCAATCACTGGACGCAGGCCGAGCGCCGCTAGGTGGTTGCTAATCGCTTCGGCCGCGGGTCGCGCATCACGCGCGGCATCTTCGCCGGGGACCGCGAACGCGTAGTCCGTGAGGATCGTCTCAATCAAACCGGGAAGAGATGGCGGTGACACGTAGGTGCGGAACAGGGGCTGGTTCGAAGTGGTCGGCGGCGTGTCGAAATCGGTGTCGACGAATTCGATCTGACGATCCACCCCGACAGTCGTGAAGATTCGCCGCGTGACTGAATTGAAGAACGTCTCGGCGAGTTCCCAATCATCGCGCGGCGCGATCAGCCCGGAGTAGACGGCCTTCATGCTTGCCCACACCAGCTTGTCGGCGCCGCGGGTGCCGAGCAACTGACGGATCTCCGCGACGATCCGCCCGATGACGTCGGTGTAGAGATCGAGCCGCGCGGCAGCGTCGGCTTGCATCGTGCGCCAGTCGCGGCGCTCGAAGTGATCCCGCGCCCGTCGCGTGATACTTTTGAACTGCGAGTGGTACGAATCGAACGCCTCATGAACCGCGTGGGCGCCGAGGTTGGCGAGCCGGCTATCGGTGAGGGTTTGGAGCAAGGTGAGCCTCCAGGTGTGGGGGCCGGCAAGCCGCGCCCCGGCGCCTCAATGCATTGCCTTCTCGAACTGGGTTTCTTCGGTGGATCCTTTCAGCGCGGTGGTCGACACGCCTTCACCCGTGACCGCGAGTTGAATCTCATCGAAATACCCAGCGCCCACAAAGCTCTGGTGTTTGGCAGCCCGATAGCCCCATTCCCGCTCCATCTCAAACTCATGGTCCTGCAGGCGCGAGTAAGCGAGCATCCCCGAACTCTTGTACGAGTGCGCGAGTTCGAACATGCTGGCGTTGACCGCGTGCCAGCCCGCGAGTGTGACGAATTGGAATTTGTAACCCATTTCCGCCAGCTGTTCCTGGAATGTCGCCATCGTCTTGGCGTCAAGGTTTAGACTCCAATTGAACGACGGAGAGCAATTATAGGCGAGCCACTTGCCGGGGAACTTCTCGTGAATGCCAGCAGCGAACTCGCGCGCCTCACCGAGGTCGGGTCTGCTTGTTTCGCACCAGATCATCTCGGCGTACGGCGCGTAGGCGCGCCCCTTTTCGATCGCGTACGTCAACCCGCCGCGCACGTGGTAGTAGCCCTCGACCGTCTGCTCGCCTGTTGCGAATTGTTCGTCGATCGGATCGTTGATCGCGCGAATCAGATGCGCGCCCACGGCGTCGGTGCGCGCAACGATCAGGGTCGGCACGCCCAGAGTGTCCGCCGCCAGTCGCGCGGCAATCAGTTTGGGTACGAACTCACGTACCGGCACCAACACTTTGCCACCCATGTGCCCGCATTTCTTCAGCGATGACAGCTGGTCCTCCAAATGAATCGCAGCCGCGCCCGCTTCAATCAGGGCCTTGATCAGCTCAAAGGTGTTAAGCGGTCCGCCAAAGCCCGCCTCGGCGTCAGCCACGAGCGGAGCGAACCAGTCAACATCGTTCTTTCCCTGCATATGCTGGATTTGGTCGGCGCGGATGAGTGCGTTGTTGAGGCGTTTGACGAGGTTTGGCACACTGCTGACCGGATACAAACTCTGGTCGGGATACATCTGCAACGCGTCGTTGGCGTCACCCGCGGCCTGCCAGCCGCTGACGTAAATCGCCTTCAATCCCGCCGCGACGCACTCCACAGCTTGATTACCCGTGAGCGCGCCGAGCGCGCGCACGAACGTCTCGGTGGACAACAAGTGCCAGAGGCGTGTCGCCCCCAATTGTGCGAGCGTGTAATGCAGTTGAATCGAGCCGCGCAAGCGCACGACTTCCGAGGCGGGATACGGTCGCGTGATACCCTGCCACCGCGGATTCGTGTTCCAATCGTTGGTCAGTTCGATGGCTTGTTCGAGGTTGTGCATGAGTTCTCTCCTTCCTCCCGCGAGGTCCTCGAGATCTCGCAGTTTGTCATCTAATCCAAATAGTCGTACGCGCGCAGGGTGAGAAAATCAGCGAAGCGATCGTCCGTCACAAGTTGGTCGAAAATCTGCGTGGCCAAGTCGATTCGGCTGGTCGCGAAGTTTTTCTCGCCCCACATTTCACGAATCTTATCCAGCTCCTGTGGTAGTAGCTTGCGATACAGGTCGAGTGTGGCACGTCGCCCGTCTGCCATCTCGGCGTGATGGTAGAGCGTCTGCCACACTTGCGACCGCGAGATTTCTGCTGTCGCCGTGTCTTCCATCAAATTATAGATGGCCACGGCCCCGTTACCGCGCAGCCAGGCTTCGATGTACTGCAGAGCAACGCTGATGTTGTTGCGCAATCCGTTTTCCGTGATGGTGCCGGTTGGCACCCCGAAATCACGCAACTGCTCGGCACTCACACGAACCTCTTCACGCAGCCGTTCCTTTTGATGTGGCTTGGTTCCCAATGCACTGTCGAACACTTGTTTGGCGACTGGCACCAAGTCGGGATGCGCGACCCACGTGCCGTCGAACCCGTCGCTCGACTCCCGCAGCTTGTCTTCGCGCACTTTCGTCAGTGCAACCTCGTTCACTTGCCGATCTTTTCGGCTGGGGATGAAGGCTGCCATGCCCCCCATCGCATGCGCGCCGCGCTGATGGCATGTTTTCACCAACAACTCAGTGTAAGCACGCATGAAAGGCACTGTCATCGTCACCTGTGCGCGATCGGGGAACACGAATCCAGGCTGCTTGCGGAATTTCTTGATGCAGCTGAACATGTAGTCCCATCGTCCGGCGTTCAACCCCACGATGTGGTCACGCAATTCGTACAGGATTTCATCCATCTCGTATGCCGCCAGAATTGTCTCGACCAGGACTGTCGCTTTGATTGTGCCGCGCGGAATGCTCAACTCATCTTGAGCCAGATTGAACACCTCGTTCCACAAGCGCGCTTCGAGATGGTTTTCCAGCTTGGGCAGATAAAAATACGGCCCTGTCCCCTTGGCGAGGAGACGCTTTGCGTTGTGGAAAAAATACAAGCCAAAGTCAAACAGAGAGCCCGAGATCGGCTCGCCATCCACCAGCACATGCTTCTCGACAAGGTGCCAGCCCCGCGGCCGCACCATCAGTGTCGCCACGCGTTCGTTCAGCGCGTAGTTCTTTTCGGGCGTGGCGAAGGTGAGGGCGTGCTCAATGGCCGCGGTGAGATTCGCCTGCCCTTGCACCATATTCGCCCAAGTCGGCGAGTTGGCGTCCTCAAAATCCGCCATGAAGACATCCGCACCCGAATTAAGCGCATTGATGAGCATCTTCTTGTCCGTCGGTCCGGTAATTTCGACATGACGTTTCTGCAGGTCCGCGGGAACGGGCGCGACGCGCCAAGTCGGGTCGTCGCGGATCGCTTGGGTTTCGGTTAAGAACGTCGGGAGGGCTCCTGAGTCCAGCCGCCCCTGGCGCTCGAATCGCTTCTCCAGCAGTTGTCGACGGCGTGTGTCAAACGCCCGATGCAGTTTAGTCAGAAACGTCAGCGCGGTGGGCGTCAGCACGACGTCAGAATCGGCCGTCCGCCCACCGCTGAGGGTCACCCCCTGGATAATTGTCTGGTCTCGACTGATCATGCCTGCCTCCCTTTCCAAGGAACGGTCGTTTGTCAGACACTCGGGTGCCATCCCGCATCAGCCCAGAGTTCACCGCTGACCGCGGGATTCTCGATCATGAAGCAGACTGCGTCGGCAATCTCTTCGGGCTTAATCAACCGACGCAACTGTGTGGCGGGCAAAATCCGGCCCTTGATGAACTCCTCGCCGAGCTGATGGACCATTGGCGTGTCCGTGAAGCCGGGATGGATCACCATGCAACGCACCCCGTGGTAAATCGCCTCCTTAGTCAAGGTCGCGGCCGCGCCCTCCAATCCCGCTTTGGCTGCTGAGTAGGAAATCTGTCCCTGATTCCCTTGCGACGAGACGGACCCGATGAAGATAACCGCGCCCTGAATCCCCTCCTCGGGTGACCAGCGCTTCAATCCGTCACGCCACCGCTGCTCGGCCACCCTGCCAACCATCTCCAACGCCCAGTACACAGGGGCCACCAGATTGACCTCTACCACCAATCTGAAGTCCTCGACAGAATAGACTTGCGCCCGGCCCGTTTGCGGGTCAACTCTCGCGGCCAAGCGGTCGCGAGTAATGCCTGCAGCCGGCACGCAGATGGTCGGTGTGCCAATTTCGGCAGCGATGCGCTCGAAGACGCGTCGGCGGAAATCACCGTCCGTGACGTTTCCAACGAATGATTTTACTCGTGTCGAGCCATGGTTTTGCCCGATTTCATGAGCGATCTCCAACACAGACGGGGAGAGGTCTACCCCCACCACACATGCTGCGTCGTGCTCAACCAAATCCCGGACAATGGCGTGTCCGATCCCGCTTGCCGCTCCCGTGACGACCGCGATCTTGCCTTCAATTTGCATGCGCTTCTCCTTCCGATTGGTATCGGCGCGGTCCCTGGAAGACGCGATCGCGCCTGTCCAATACTCCTAACATAATACACAGCTATTACGCGCTCGTCAAACATTTATGGTGCAGCTGCACAATATAGTTAGCAGGCTGTTCAGTAGACGTTTGCGTTGACTTTCCCCTCATAACATCGTAGTATTTTGTGCAATTGCAGTTTGTATAAGGAGATCGAGCAGATGCCGAATGCAGCCGAAGCAGAGCCCCGTAGACTAGACATCCGAAAGTACGCGAACCGAAGATTCTACAATGCCACGCGCAGTAAACCTGTTACGCAGGAGGAAATCCACCAGTTCATCCGCAACGGCCACGAAGTCAGCGTGACCGATGCGAAGACGGGAGAGGACATCACGGTTCGGGTCCTGGCGCAGATCATTCTCGACATGGACGAACCGAAGCTGGCGGTGTTCCCGGTACAATTGCTTCACCGACTGATTCAGTCCAATGAAAAGCTCATGCACGATTTCGTGGACAAATACTTCAACCAAGCACTAATGGTTTTCCTCGACTCCCGACGGAAATTCGACGACCAACTCCGCAGCGCCATCGGGCTTGGAATGACTCCGCTCCAACCACAGGATTGGGCACGGATGATGGGTGGATCGTTTATGCCGCCGTTCTGGATGAACACGGCCCAGCAGGATAAGGGCACGTCGGGGGAGGCGCCGGCCACGGGTGACCGCTCTCAGGAGCTGGAGCGAACAGTGCAGGAATTGAAGAACCGGATCCAGTCGCTTCAGCAGGAACTGGAGAGTCGCAACGACGAGACCCTCAAGAAGTCTGATAAGCCACGCAAGGGCCAGCGAAAGAAATGAGACAGTGTTGAGCTCTCGCATCCACGCAGTGTGGCCTAAAACACGTGTGCATACGCGCCATTACGCAGGCAAGTTGCGCATTGGTACCACGGAACATGTTGCGCGTGAGCGCGATCAGCAAAAAGTAAAAGATGATTTGTGCGGGATATAATTTTGTGCAAATGCACAAAAAGTATTTGACAATGGAGGTCGCCTCGGCTATGGTCGAGGCAAGGATCTGGGCGGTGTGCCCGGATGGAAATGTATCAACAAACGGAGGTGCGATATGACAGCGAAGGCGGCAGCGAATCCCGCGGAGTTGCTGGACCAAGCGGCCCAGACGTACTTTGGCGCGGTGAAGAACGGCCTGAGGATCCAGGAAGACATCGCCACGCAGTGGGTGGATCTGTTTCGCAAGGCTGACGGGGGAGACTACTGGCCCGAGGCCTTTCATCAGGCTGTGAAGGAGACAGTTCCCCTGGCGCAGAAGCAGACGGACGACGCGCTCAAGATGATCGAGAAAGGCACCCGGCAGAGTCTCGACCTGATCTCCAAAGCGTTTGAGGCAGGGAAAGCAGCAACGCCCGTCGAAGCGCAGACGCGGCTGGAAAAGCTGTGGGAGTCATCGCTCACCACGTTACGCGACAATGCTGAGGCCATGGTGCACGCCAACGCGCGATTGATGGAATCGTGGGCGGCGATTGCGAAGAAGAACGTCGCACGCGTAACGCCAGCGGCTCCCAAGGCCAAGGCTGCTTGAACAGTTAGCGACGCTTGGCTACGACCGCATTGAGCCGGAGCGCCCGGCGCGCCCCGGCTCGTGCGGGTGGAGGAGGGGAGCCACCCCGTCCGTGTGCCAACGTCAACAAATGGAAGGAGGAGGTCATGACGAAGGAAATCTTTCTGGCGGGTGGCGTGCGAACACCCATCGGCGCGTTCGCCGGGGCGTATGCGGACGTGCCGGCGCCAGTGCTAGGAAGCACGGTCATCAAGGCCGCGTTGAAACGCACGAATGTCCCAGCTTCAGAGGTGAACGAAGTTATCTTCGGTAACGTCATCGGCGCTGGCCTCGGCCAGAACGTGGCCCGCCAGGCGGCGATTGGCGCCGGTGTGAGCGTCAGTGTGGGGGCCACGACCGTCAACAAGGTCTGCGGCAGCGGGATGAAGTCGGTCATGCTGGCGGCGCAAGCCATCCAGTGCGGAGACGCCAGTCTGATCGTCGCAGGCGGGACGGAGAATATGACCCGGGCGCCTTATCTGCTTGAAAAGGCCCGGGCAGGATATCGAATGGGAGATGGCACATTGGTGGATTCCATGATCCGCGACGGGCTGTGGGATGTGTACAACAACCTTCACATGGGCACCTGCGGGGATCAATGCGCGGCGAAATACGGTTTTACGCGCACCACTGTGGACGATTTCGCTGTCGCCAGTTTCAAGCGCGCGATCAAAGCCCAGGAGGAATGCGTCTTCAGTAAGGAGATCGCTCCAGTGGAGATCACTGATCGCAAGGGCACGGTCGTCGTGGACAAGGACGAGGGTCCGGCGAAATTCAACGAAGAGAAATTGCGCAAACTCAGACCGGCCTTCGGGTCGGGCGGCACCGTGACCGCGGGCAACGCGTCCAGCATCAACGACGGAGCGGCGGCGATTGTCGTGTTATCGCCGGAAAGGGTGAAGCAATTGGGTGTCCAGCCACAGGCGAGAATCCTGGGCTATACCACCTCGTCGCGCGAGCCGCTGTGGTTCACCGTTGCGCCCATCGGGGCGATCGACGCGCTGCTGCGGAAGTTGTCCCTGAAGGTGACGGACGTGGATTTGTTTGAGATCAATGAAGCGTTCTCCGTTGTCCCGATGGCCGCGATGACAGACCTGGGAATCCCCCACGAAAAGGTGAATGTTAACGGAGGCGCCGTGGCACTGGGGCATCCCATTGGCGCCAGCGGCACACGCGTGCTGGTGACATTGCTGAACGCCCTGCAACAGCGCGGTGGCAAAATTGGAATCGCGTCGCTGTGCATCGGTGGCGGAGAAGCTGTGGCCATGGCCGTCGAGCGTGTCTGACGACGCGCGAAATGTGAACATATATAAATGATGACCGAGCACGAAGACACAAATCAAGACGGAGCGGATTCGTTCTCCCAAAACGCGCAGATGTTCGCCAAGTTCTGGACAGATTTCGCGACCAAGATGGCAGCGGCGGGCTTTGCGGCGGCACCGGGCAGCACGCCACCCGATGCGACTCGCCAAGTGCGAGCCGCAATTTTCAAGGCGATGGGCGAAGCCTGCGATGAGTTCATGCGCTCGGTGCAGTTCCAGGAGATGATGAAACAATCACTGGCCAACGCGGTCCAGTTCCGCAAACAACTCAACGAATGGCTGGGGCAGATGCACCACGAGTTCCAAGGGACAACCCGGCAGGACGTGGATCAAATGATGCAGGTGATGGAGCACCTGGAACGACGGATGGCGGACGGCTTTGACCGGTTGTCTGCCCGGTTGGACGGCCTTGAGAAACGGCAATCGAGGAGCGCGCGCCCGGTTCCTTCCCCCCACAACGAACCCCGGCGGTCGCGGGGGAAGGCGCGACAGAGGAGCAAGTCATGAGCGATCAGGGGGCGGGTGATGCCGGCAGTCCCTGGGTGAAAGCCCAGACTGCGGTCATCGACGAGACAGTCAACGGCCTGCGACGCATGGCCCGGTTGCCGCAATTGTGGCAGCACGCACAGCGCGTCAAGAAGGGCGCCACTCCGTCGGAAGTTGTGTACGAGGAGGACCGGCTGAAACTGTTGCATTACCTGACTGACAAACCGCGCAAGTTCAGCACGCCGCTGGTGTTCGTCTTCGCCTTGGTCAACCGTCCCTACATCCTCGACTTGTTGCCCGGCAAAAGCGTTGTCGGGCACTTCCTGCAAGCAGGGTTCGACACCTACTTGATTGATTGGGGCGTGCCCACACACGCCGACCGCCATCGCACGCTGGACAGTTACGTCAACGGCTACATGGTCAACGTCATGGAGCAGGTGGCTGAACGGACCGGCAGTCGCCAGGTCAACATCCTCGGCTATTGCATGGGCGGCACGATGAGCGCCATGTTCACGGCGCTGCATCCGCAGCGGGTGAAGAACCTGATCCTGCTAGCCGCCGGCATTGATTTCGCCACGCGCGATGGGCTGCTGAATGTGTGGACCGATCCACACACGTTCGACGTGGATGCATTCGTCGATGCGTTTGGGAACTGCCCGCCGGAGTTCCTGCAGGCGTCCTTCCTCATGCTCAAGCCGGTGGCCAATTTCATTGAGAAACCGATAAATCTCATCGAGCACGCCGCCGACGACAAATTTGTAGACGATTACTTTACGATGGAGACCTGGCTCAACGACAATGTTGCCGTGCCCGGCGAGGTGTATCGGGAGTTCGTGAAGTACTTGTATCAGCAGAACCTCCTCGTCAAGAATCAGCTTACGGTTGGACGCCATCTCGTGAACCTCAAGCGGATCACGTGCCCCATCTTGAACTTGATGGCCAGCAAGGATGACCTCGTGCCCTGCGCGCAGAGCGAACCGTTTAACGATCTGGTCGGATCAACGGATCGCAAGTCCCTGAAACTGGAGGCGGGCCATATCGGCTTGGCAGTCGGCTCGCGGGCGCAGCGCGAACTCTGGCCTCAAGCCTGCAAGTGGCTGTCCCACCGTAGCGTGACCGGACCGTCACGACGCAAACTGAACCAGATCTGACCTGAAGAATCTGCGTTAAGTCACCTCCATGAATCGAAGGCTATCGATGAAGTGAAAGCGATCGACGGACGCAGTCGATCGTCCATGCCCTGACGTAGACCAAGCTTGGAATGTGGTGGCGAATGCGAGTATCCGGCAAACGGAGCGTGTATGCTGAGATTGGTTCCTGAGTGGACGGCCCAGGCTGAGGATGCCAATGCTGAATCCGTTCGCGACTGTCGCGTGAGGCTGGGTGCCGTGAGTCATTGTCACGACCGGCGAACCAAGCACCTGTCAAATGCTTATGTACTAAAGCCGAAATGAAGACGCCGAAAGGCAATGGAGAGGAAATGTTTTGGGTATCCGATCCCAATTAACCACTGAAAAAACAGGGTGGAGAAGGCCAAAGCCTTCCATTAGGTTCGACCTTGCAGCCCAAGTGTTACAAAGGGCCGGTCGGGAGGGCTGCCCGGTTGGTAAATTAGCGCTAAAAAGGTGAAGATTTTGCTTGCATCGAACAATGAATTGCCCGTATTATGCGCGCATTGGAGAAGCGGTGGGAGGATGTAATAAACGCTAGTTCATATAAGAGAGAGGCGAGGGAAAAATGACAGGTAACCAAAAGGCGTTCACCACGATGGCGGCTTCCGCGCTCGTGGCTGTGCTTTTGTTTTCGTCACCAACCGTAGCGACAGCCCAAGTCACCAACTTGACTG
>Ga0335085_10016152_pt1 | contig 10803 bp, 13 predicted proteins | sample Lox_Sample_45_FD_206712 | JGI IMG/M metagenome (GOLD analysis project Ga0335085, IMG submission 206712) | Soil microbial communities from Loxahatchee National Wildlife Refuge, Florida, United States - Lox_Sample_4.5 | ecosystem: Environmental > Terrestrial > Soil > Wetlands | place: USA... | reverse complement strand
ACAGGAGCATCGCGAGCGTGACACCGAGCACGAGCAGCCCCTGCGAGGTGGGGGTCATCGCCGCGTCCCGTCGCTGCCGATGCCGAACGGCGGGCTCCGCCCCGTCACCAGGCCGAGCAGCTCGCCGATGTACTGCAGCACCAGCACCGCGAGCCCGATCGGCATTGCGCTATACGGAATCCACAAGCGCGCGCGCCAGACCGTGTCGGAGTGCCAGTTCTTCGCCCAGGCCTCGTGCCAGTAGAGCGCGCCGAGCACGAGCAGCAGGGCGCAGAAGCCGAGTGCGAGCACGGTGGTGAAAAGCGCCAGCCAGAAGCGCGCCCGCGGCCCGAGGTGCAGGGGCAGGACATCGACGTTGACGTGCCCGTGGCTCATCAGCACGTAGCCGCTGCCGATGAAGGTGGCCGCGACGACGCAGTAGGTGACGAAGTCGATCTGCCAGACCGTGTCGCGGTTCAGCAGGTAGCGCTCGATCACCATGTCGCAGATGACGAGCACGCCGAGCGCGATCAGCCCGGCGGCGGCGACCCCAGCGGCGCGCGACAGCGCGCCGACCGCACTAATGTAGCGGTCGATCAGGCCGTCCCGCGCCGCCGCACGCACTACTTGACCGAGAGCGCCTCGTCGATCAGCTTCTTGCCGTCGGGCACGTCCTTGGCGAAGGTCGCGTAGGAGCTCTTTCTCGCCAGATCGAGCCAGGCTTGATATTCCTCGTCGCTCAGGCTCACCACCTTGACGTGGTGGCTCTCGAAAGCCTTGATCGCCTCGTCATTGACGCTGTCGGCCTTGCCCTCGTAGTAGGCCTGCGCCGCCTTGCCCGCCTTCAGGATCGCCTGCTGCTGCGGCTTGGTCAGGCGCGCGAAGCTCTTCTTGGACATCAGCACCGGCTCGTACATGAACCACAGCGCATTGTTTCCAGGCGCAGTCAGGCACTTGGTCACCTCGTACAGCCGCATCGAGGCGAACGTGCCGAGGCTTGTATCGGTGCCGTTGACGACCCCGGTCTGGAACGCGTTGTAGATCTCGTTGGATGGCGGGCTGACGATGCTCGCCCCGGCCGCCTGCCACATCGCGGCAAAGGTCGGCCCGGCGGCGCGGAACTTCGTGCCCTCCAGATCGGCCGGGCGCACGATGCAGCTCTTGTTGGATGCCATCCCGCCGGCGAACCAGGCGTCTGAGAGCACCATCACGCCGTGCTTCTCTATCTCGCTGCGGATGTCCTTCATGAACGGCGAGGCGTTGATGCGCTTGGCTCGCTCCTGGTTGCGAATCAGCCCGGGCATCAGCGTGGCGCTGAACTCGGGCACCTTGCCGCTCGCGTAGTCGAGCGGAAACAGGGCGATATCGAGCTGCCCGTTGACCATGGCGTTCCACTGGTCGTTCGGCTTGAACAGCGACGCGCCCGGATAGACCTGCACGTCCAAGCCGACGCCCGCCGCCTTTGCATCCTTCGCGATCAACTGCACCATATCGTCGCGCACGTCGCCTTTGCCGCCGGGAAACTGGTGCGAAGCACGCAGCACCGTGGGACCGGCAAACGCGGATCCGCCGGCGGCGGCCAGCGCGGCCGCGGTCACGACCGCGGTCAGATAGTGCGATTTCCTCATGACTCTCCTCCTAGAAGAATGGGGTGTCGCCCCTCCCGAGCGAGATCGTTATCCTAGGCCAGCGGCGGCACGCGGCGCAATGGCGGCAGGCGCATCGCCCCACCCTTGCCGCCTAGATCGTGCCGGCCGCGCGCAGCGCCGCGATCTCGGCGTCGCTCTTGCCGAGCAGCTCCCGCAGCACCGCGTCGGTATGCTCGCCGAGCAGCGGCGGCGCCTGGCGGTATTCGAGCGGGGTGCCCGAGAAGCGCATCGGGCTCGCCACCAGCGGGATCGTCCCTGCCGCGGCGTGCTCGAGCTCGATCTTCACGCCGCGCGCCTTGACCTGGGGCTCGGCGAATACCTGTGCGATGTCGTTGATCGGGCCGTTCGGCACGCCCGCGCCTTCCAGCAGGTCGAGCCACTGCGCGGTGGTCTTCTTGCGGAACAGTTCCTGGATCAGGCGCGTGAGCTCCGCCCGGTTCTCCACCCGCTTGCCGTTGGTGGAGAAGCGCGCGTCCCGTGCCAGCTGCGGGCAGCCGGCGGCTTCGCAGAGCTTGCGGAACAGGTTGTCGTTGCCGCAAGCGACGATCACTTCGCCGTCGGATGTCTTGAACGGCTGGTACGGCACGATGTTCGGATGCAGGTTGCCGATGCGCTTCGGCGGCTTGCCGGTCGCGAAGTAGTTGGTGTTCTGGTACGCGAGCAGCGCGATCTGCGAGTCGAGCAGCGCGAGGTCGAGGTGCTGGCCCTGCCCGCTCTGCGCGCGGTGCGCGAGCGCAGCGCAGATCGCGATCGAGGCGTACATGCCGGTGATGATGTCCGCGATGGGAACGCCGGCGCGCTGCGGCCCGCCGCCGGGCGCGCCGTCCGGCTCGCCGGTGACGCTCATCATGCCGCCCATGCCCTGGATCATGAAGTCGTAGCCGGGCCGCTCGCGGTACGGCCCGGTGTGGCCGAAGCCGGTCACGGAGCAATAGATCAGGCGCGGGTTGATCTTCTTCAGGTCGTCGTACCCGAGCCCGTACCGCGCGAGATCGCCGTACTTGTAGTTTTCCAGCAGCACGTCGGACTGCTTCGCCAATTCCCTCACCAGCGCCTGGCCCTCGGCGCTCGCGAGGTTGGCGGTGACGGATTTCTTGCCGCGGTTGGCGGAGGTGAAATAGGCCGAGTCGCGCGTCTCGCGCCCCTCCCGGTCGTGGACCCACGGCGGGCCGAAGGCGCGCGAGTCGTCGCCCACCTTGGGGCGCTCGATCTTGATGACCTCGGCGCCGAGGTCGGCGAGGTTCTGCCCCGCCCACGGCGCGGCGAGCACGCGCGAGAGATCGAGGACGCGAACGCCTGTCAGCGGGCCGGCCATGGAGGGTGTCGAATCTACCAGAGGTTCGCGAGCATGCGCAGCGCGAGCGCAAGCAGCACCAGCGAGAACAGCACCCGCAGGCGGCGCACCGGAAGGCGGTGCGCAAGGCGCGCGCCGAGCGGCGCCATCGGCATGCTCGCGATCACGATCGGCGCGAGCGCCGGCAGGTAGACGTAGCCCGCGCAGCCGTCCGGCAGCCCCCCGACGGCGACGCCGTGCAGCACGTAGCCCGCGGTGCCCGCCGCGGCGATCGGAAAGCCGTTCGCCGCCGCGGTGCCGATGGCGCGCTTCAGCGGCACGTTGCACCAGGCGAGGAACGGGATCGAAAGGAACGCGCCGCCCGCGGCAAGCACGCTGGAAACCGCGCCGATCCCGGCGCCGACGCCGAACAGCCCCGCCGTCCCGGGCAGCTGGCGCGAAGCCTTGGGCCGAACCTCGAAGAACATCTGCGCCGCGGCATAGAACATGAAGGCGGTGAAGAACACTGCGAGCGGCCGCGTCGGGATGAAGCCCGCCACCAGCGACGCCGCCAGCGAGCCGGCGACGATGCCCGGAGCCATCGCGCGCGCCACCGCCCAATCGACGGCGGCGTGGCGATGGTGCGCGCGCACGCTCGAGGCCGAGGTGAATACGATCGTCGCCATCGCGGTGGCGAGCGCAAGGTGCATCATGTGCTCCGCGGGAAAATGCTTTGCGGTGAACACGAACACCAGCATCGGCACCATCACCATGCCGCCGCCGATGCCGAGCAGGCCGGCGAGAAAGCCGACCACCATGCCGATCGCGACGTAGGCTGGCCACCAGTCCATCTAGCCGAGCAGGCGCGACGCGAGCTCCGCGAATCCCGCGCCGGCCTCCTTCTGCGTCACGTACTGCGGCGCGCTCTCCAGCCGCCCCGCGAAGCGCGCCACGTTGGCGACGCCGACCGAATGCTCGAAGAACGCGAACATCGGAGCGTCGTTGGGCGAGTCGCCGGCGAACGCCAACTCGTGCGCGAGGCGCTCCGCATCCAGACCGAAGCATTCCTCGAACAGCGTGCGGGTCATCGCCAGCTTGTCGTAGTGCCCGAACCAGCCATTGACGTGGATCGAACTCAACTTGGCGACGAGCCCGGCCTCGCGCATCAGGGCGGCGATGCGCTCGGCAGCCTCGAGCGGCAGCTCTGCCACGTCCTCGCGCCAGTCGATCGCGAGGTCGGCTTCGCGGTACGGCTGGTCGGACGCGAGCGCGCAGCCCGGAACCCGGGCCAGGATCTGCCGGCCGATGTCCGCGAGGCGGGCGCGGCCCGCCGCGCGCGCCGCTTCGCTCTCGGCGAACCGCCGCACCAGCCGGCCGCCGGCGTGGCGGAAATAGAAGGCGCCGTTCTCGCCCACCACCGCGTCCACCGGCCACAGGCGCGCGATGTGGTCGCACCAGCCCGCGGGGCGCCCGGTGACCGGAACGACCAGCCGGCCTGCGCGCTTCAGGCGCTCCAGCGCGGAGTAAGCCTCGGCGGTGAGCTTGCCGTCGGTCGTCAGCGTGTCGTCGATGTCGAACAGCAGTCCCCGCAGGCGCGTCGCGCCCGCCATCTGCGCGAGCGGCTTCACGCGCGCCCCAGGTGCCGCGCCACGCGCTCGCGCTCGGCCGCGCTCATCAGGAGCCCCGCCTTGCTGCGGCGCCACAGCACGTCCTCCGCGTCCCGGGCCCATTCGCGCTCGATCATGTAGCGCACCTCGCGTTCGTGCAGCCCGGCGCCGAAATGCTCGCCGAGGTCGCCGTCCCCGACCACTGCCTGTGCGTGCGTGCCGTGGCGGCGGAAGATACCGCGCAGCGTCGACTCGGGCAGGTGCGGATGCGAGGCGAAGAAGGCGTCGCGCGCCTCGACCCTCGGCGCGCCGCCGAAGTCGCTGCCCGAGAGCGGCGCGTGCTCGGTCCAGGCCGGCTTCAGGCCCGGGAAATACGGCGCCAGTTTCTCCATCGCCTCCTCGGCAAGGCGCCGGTAGGTGGTGATCTTGCCGCCGAAGACGGAAAGCACGGGCGCCGCGCCCGCCTCGTCATCGACGCGCAGCGTGTAGTCGCGCGTCACTGCGGATGGGTCTGCGCTGCCGTCGTCGTAGAGCGGGCGCACGCCCGCGTACCGCCACACGGCATCCGCGGCGCGCACCGGCTTCGCCAGGTATCGGCCGACCGCGCGGCACAGGTACTCGATCTCCTCGGCGCTCGCCTCGGGCCGCTCGGCGGACTCGACGGGGATGTCGGTGGTTCCCACCAGCGTGTAGCGGTCGCTGTAGGGGATCATGAAGACGACGCGCCGGTCGTCGTTCTGCAGGATGAAGGCATGCTCGCCCTCGTAGAGCCTCGGCAGCACGATATGGCTGCCCTTCACCAGCCGAACCGAGTCGCGCGAAGGCTGCCCGAGCCGGGCGTTGAGTACCTCCTTCACCCACGGCCCGGCGGCGTTGACGATGGCGCGCGCCGCGACCGGCGTGCCGTCTGCCAGGCGCGCGCGCCATACGCCCGCCTCGCGGCGCGCTTCGAGGCATTCGTTGCGCGTGAGGACCGTGGCGCCGCGCTCTTGCGCGTCCATCGCGTTGGCGACGACGAGCCGCGCGTCGTCGACGCGGCAATCCGAGTACAGGAAGCCGTGCCGCAGCGCGGGCTTCAGCCCCGAGTTGTACGGCGGCGCGTCAAGGCGCACCGCCTTGGAGCCGGGCAGGCTGGCACGGCGCGCGAGGTGGTCGTAGAGGAACAGGCCGGCGCGGATCATCCAGCGCGGCCGCAGCTCCGGCACGTGCGGCATCACGAAGCGCGCCGGCCAGACGAGGTGCGCGGCGACGCGCAGCAGCACCTCGCGCTCGGCGAGCGCCTCCGCCACCAGCCGGAACTCGTAGTGCTCCAGGTAGCGCAGCCCGCCGTGGATCAGCTTGGAGGACCACGAAGAGGTCGCCGAGGCGAGGTCGTTCTTCTCGGCGAGCAGCACCTTCAAGCCGCGGCCGGCGGCGTCGCGCGCGATGCCGGCGCCGTTGATGCCGCCGCCGATGACGAGGAGGTCGACCGATTGCAAGCGGCGGATTATACGGTCGGGGTCAGCACCGCCTCGAACGCCGCACCGCGCCCGCCCGGGAGGTTTTCCGCGTGCAGGGCGCCGCCATGGAATTCGGCGATCAGCCGCGCGATGTACAGGCCCAGCCCGAGGTGCGGCGCGGCGCCGCCGCGCTCGGCGCGCTGCGACACCATCGAGTCGAACAGCGACTCGCGGATCGCATCCGGCAGCGGAGGGCCGAGGTTTTCCACCCGCAGGCGCCCCTCGCCGGAGAGCGAAATCCGCACGGGGGTGCCCGGCGCGGCGAAGTCCGCCGCGTTCTCCACCAGCTTGTCGAGCATCTGCGCGAGCAGGTCCGGCGCGCCGCGCAGCCACACCGGAGCCTCCGGCAGCTGCAGCTCCAGGACGCGCGGCGCATAGGCGAGGCGGTAGCCCTCGGCGCAGCCGCGCACCACCGCGACGGCGTCGAACCGCTCGCGTCCGGCGCTGGAGAGGCTCTGCTCGAGCCGGCTCGCCTCGGTCATGCGCGCGAGGATCGTCGACAGGCGCGCCAAGCCCTCTTCGGCCCGCGCGACGTAGGTCTGCGTCTCCGCGGGCGTGCGCGCCGCGTGCAGGTTCTCGAGCGACGTGCGCACCACCGCGATCGGGGTCCTCAGCTCGTGCGACAGGCGCCCGGCGAGCGCCTCGAGATAGGCGTTGTAGCGCGCCAAGCGCCCGAGCACCGTGCTGAAGCTCCTCGAGAGGTCGCCGATCTCGTCGCCCGCGTCCGAGCCGCTGGTGAGCCGCGTGACACGCCCGCGCGCGTCGATCGCGGTTTCCGCCTCGTCGGCCAGGCGCCGGATGCGCGACGAAAGGCGCGTGGCGTAGCCGAGCAGCACCGCGGCGACCACGCCCAGCACCGCGAGCGTGAGCACCACCAGCCGGCCGAGCGCCTTGTTGCGCAGCGCGGCGATGCGGTTGGTGGTCTCTTCCACCACCACCGCTCCCGCCACTTCGTCGCCCACCCAGATGGGGTAGGCGGCCGAGACGACGACGGCGCGCCCATCGAGCGTATTGCGCACGCGAGTGCCGGCCGCGCCCTGCAGCGCGCCCGCCACTTCGCGCCCCGCCGCAAGCGCGTCCTCGGCGATGGGGTCGTCGAACTCCTCGGTCGGCGGCGCGATCAGCCAGGCGAGCGCGCGCTCGATCGCGCCGGGCGGCTCCGGGTTGGTGCGCCTCAGCGTCCCCGCCAGCGCAAGCACGCGGTAGTCGCGGCTCACCACCCAGATGCGCGAGCTCGCGCGCCGGATGCCCTTGAGGATGGCGGCGATCTCGGCGTCCGCCGGCTGCTCGCGGGCCGGCTCCTCGTGCTCGATCACGCCGCCCGAGAGGCGCTGCAGCTCACGCTCGGCCTCGCGGCGCATCGCCGACGCGGCGTCGTCGCGGTATTCCAGGAGCTTCGGGCGGTCGTGCAGCGCGGTCGCCACCGCGCGCGCCGTGGCGAGCAGCGTTTCCTCCTGCGCGGCGAGCAGGAAACGCTCCATTTCCCGCACGTACAGCCAGCCCGCGAGCGGCAGCACCAGCAGCGCGAGCGCCACCAGCGCGAGCTTGGCGCGCAGGGGGAAGCGGATCACGCGATGCGCCGCGCGCCCGGGCCTAGGACTTCCATCGGTAGCCGAGGCCGTAGACGGTCTCGATGGCGTCGAACCGCGGGTCGGCGGCGAGGAACTTGGCCCGCACGCGCTTGACGTGCGAGGTGATGGTGGCGTCGTCCACCACCAGCTCGGCGTCGCGCATCAGCTGCTCGCGGCTCTTGACGTGGCCGGGATGGCGCGCGAGCGAGTGCACGATCCAGAACTCGGTGAGCGTGAGCTCGACGCGGCCGCCGCGCCACAGCGCGCTGAAGCGCTTCAAGTCGAGCTCCAGCTCGCCGCGCACGATGCGCTCTTCCACCGGCTTCGCCTCGGCGAGCGCGTCCACCCGCCGGAACAGGGCGCCGATCCGCGCCAGCAGGTGCGGCAGGCTCACGCCCTTGGTGAGGTAGTCGTCCGCCCCCAGGCGCAGCCCCGAAACGACGTCGAAGTCCGAGTCGCGCGCCGTGAGGAACACGATCGGCAGCTGCGCCGAGAGCGCCCGCAGCTCGCGGCAAAGCGCGAAGCCGCCCTCCGCCTCCTCGCCGAGGCCGATGTCGATGATGGCGAGGTCGGGCAGGCGCGCGCGCATCGCTTCCATCGCCTCGCGCCGCCCGCCGTAAGCCGCCACCTCGTAGCCGTGGCGCTTGAACGCCTCGGCGTAGTTGGCGCGGATGGCGGCGTCGTCCTCGACGATCGCGACGCGACGGGGCATGCGGCGACTATACCCGAGGCGTCCCGGCGCCCGGGCGCCATCGATCCGCGCGGCAGCGCGTCATCTTTCTGCCATTTTTCTTCGCCGCATTGCCATCTCCGCGGCAGGGCGGGCGCACCTGCGCGCGCTGCAATGCCGCCATGGAAAACGACATCGCCCCGCACCGCCGCTACGTCGTCGAGATCCTGGCGCAGATCGCGCTCGCGCTCGCCATCGGCCTTTTCGTCAGCATCGCGCTCGGCGGCGCCGCCCTGCTGCTCGCCGCATGAGATACGGCGACAACGCGCTGGGCGTCGAATGCGCCATGCCCGCGCGTGGCGCCGTCCGGCGACGCTCCTCCGGCTTCTGGCGCCGCCTCCTCCACCTGATCGCAAGGCTCGCGCGCCTGGGCTGAAGAACCGCGGCGGCGGGCGCGACGGGCCGGAAAGGAGGAATCGGGACACGAGCCCCCGGTCGCGCCCGCCTGCTTCGGCAGTAAACTGGCGGTGCAACCGCCATGAGCGCCGCGCTGCACCTCGTCATCGGGAACAAGAACTACTCGTCGTGGTCGATGCGGCCGTGGGTGCTGATGCACGGCCTGTACCTGCCGTTCGAGGAGCAGCTGCTCAAGTTCGAGTCCGAAGACTGGCGCGCCAACATCGCGCGCCTGTCGCCTTCGCGCATGGTGCCGGTGCTCTGGGAGGGCGAGCCGGGCAAGGGCTTCGCCACCTGGGACACGCTCGCCATCGCGGAGCGCCTGCACGAGCTGCACCCCAAGGCCGGCGTCTGGCCTGCGGACGCGCAGGCACGCGCCCATGCGCGCGCGTACTGCGCGGAGTTCCACAGCGGCTTCCAGGCGCTGCGCGGCGCGATGCCCATGAACATTCGCGGCCGCTACCCCGGCAAGGGTATGAGCCCGGACGTCGAGAAGGACATCGAGCGCATCGTCGCGCTGTGGACCGAGGCGCGCCGCCGGTTCGGCGCCGGCGGGCCGTACCTGTTCGGCGCTTTCGGCGCCGCGGACGCCTACTTCGCGCCGGTGGCGACGCGCTTCGTCACCTACGCGGTCGACCTGCCCGCGGTCGCCTACGAGTACCAGCAGGTGCTGCTCGCGACGCCGGCGGTGGTCGCCTGGAGCGCGGACGCGGAGAAGGAGACCGAGTTCGTCGCGGCGGACGAGCCGTACGCGACGCCGTGAGCTCCCACAAGATCACCCGCGAGTCGCTGCTCGACGGCTCGCTGCACGAGGTGGCGCGCCAGATGCTCGGGCCCGGCGTCAAGTTCATGACCGGGGAGGAGCGGCGCGCGCACATCCGCGAGATCCTCGCTGCCTCGCCCGAGCCCGGCCGGGTGTGGGTATTCGGCTACGGCTCGCTGATGTGGAACCCGGCGATGCATTTCGCCGAGCGCCGCCCGGCCCTGATCCGCGGCTATCACCGCGAGTTCTGCCTGCTCTCCAAGGCCGGGCGCGGCAGCCCCGAGCGGCCGGGCCTGATGCTTTCGCTGGAGCCGGGCGGCAGCTGCCACGGCGTCGCCTACCGGCTCGACGCCGGCCACGTCGAGACCGAGCTCGACATCGTCTGGCGGCGCGAAATGTTCACGCGCTCCTACCGCCCGGTGTGGGTCGAAGCGCAAACCGCCGCCGGAAACGCGCACGCGATCGCGTTCGCCGCCGACCGCAAGCACGAGCGCTATCGCGGCGGCCTCGACCTCGAGACCATGGCGAAGTACCTGGCGAGCGGCGCGGGGCCGATCGGCCGCTGCTGCGACTACCTCTTCGACACCGTCTCGCACCTGCGCGAGATGGGCATCCGCGACCGGAAAATGGAGACGCTGGAAAAGCGCGTGCGCGCGCTCACCGCCTCAGCTTAGGCAACTGCGGAAGAAAGCGAGCGTCCGTTCCCAGGCGAGCTTCGCCGCCGCCTCCGCGTAGCGCGGCGTCGAGTCGTTGTGAAAGCCGTGCTGCGTGCCGGGGTAGACGTGCGCTTCGTAGCGCGCTCCCGCCGCCTTGAGGGCCGACTCGTACGCGGGCCACATCGCGTTGATGCGCTCGTCGCGCTCGGCGAAGTGGAGCAGCAGCGGAGCCCGGATTCTCGGCACCGCCGCCGTCTCGGCAGCCGCGCCGTAGAACGGCACCGCCGCGCGCAGGTCGGCGCCGAGCGTCCCCGCGCGCCGCAGGAACTCGCGCCTGTCGATCGCTCCGTGGCAGTACTCGTCGTAGAGGTCGAAAACCTCCCGGTCGATGGCGCGCTGCGTGATCGTCTCCACGGCTACGCTCGCCTAGTACGCGCCGCGAAACGCGTCCTGCCCGGTGCGGTAGTTGACGTTGGTGACCGCGTGGTTGCGGTTCACCAGCGGCCGCGCGTAGAGCGGGTGCTTCATGCTGCGCACCTCGTGCTCGATCTGGAACAGCGGCTGGAGCGTCTTTGGATCGACGATCCACTGGAAGCGCCACTCGTGCGCGTCGGTCTCCAGCGTGATCAGGTCGCGCTCCTTCAGCCAGTCATACGGCCCCGAGAAGTCGGCGATATAGA
>Ga0335085_10016151_pt1 | contig 10803 bp, 8 predicted proteins | sample Lox_Sample_45_FD_206712 | JGI IMG/M metagenome (GOLD analysis project Ga0335085, IMG submission 206712) | Soil microbial communities from Loxahatchee National Wildlife Refuge, Florida, United States - Lox_Sample_4.5 | ecosystem: Environmental > Terrestrial > Soil > Wetlands | place: USA: Florida... | reverse complement strand
CCGCCGCCGCGATCGCCCCCGCGCTGGCCGGGCGGCACACGGTGCTCGTCACCGGCGCCACCGGCTTCGTCGGCCAAAGACTTTGCGAAGTGCTTTCGGCTTACGGCCACAAGGTCATCGCCTTGGTCCGCGATCCGAAAAAATCGGCGCAATTCCGTCCGCCCTTCGCCGTCATCACCGATCTCGAACAGATCGCCGACGACGAACATATCGATGCCATCGTCAATCTCGCCGGCGAGCCCATCGCCAATGGATTGTGGACGCAGGCCAAGCGCGAAAAGATCCTGCGCTCGCGTCTCGACATGACGGCGGCCGTCGTGCGCCTCATCGCGCGTCTCGATCACCGGCCGGATGTGCTGGTGAGCGCATCGGCCAAGGGCTGGTACGGACTCCACGGCGACGAAGAACTGACCGAGGCCGCACCGGCGCGCCCCTGCTTCGGACACGAGGTCTGCGATGCGTGGGAAGAGGAAGCGAACCGCGCGGAGCATCTGGGCGTGCGCATCGTGCTGTTGCGCATCGCGCTGGTGTTCGGTTCGCAAGGCGGCATGCTCGGCCAGTTGCTTCCCGTTTTCGAATGGGGCCTGGGCGGGCCGATCGGATCGGGACGGCAATGGATGGCATGGATCGAGCGCGACGATCTGGTCCGCCTCATCCTGCATGCGATCGCAAGACCCGATCTGTCGGGGCCCGTGAACGCGGCGACGCCTCATCCCGTGCGCAATGCGCAGTTCACCAAGGCGCTGGCGCATGCGCTGCGCCGTCCTGCGTTCTTCCGCATCCCCGCATGGCCCTTGCGGCTCGGCTTGCGCGAATTCGCCGACGAGCTCCTGCTCGGCGGCCAGCGCATCGTGCCTGCGAAAGCGTTGGCGAGCGGATTCGTGTTCCATCATCCCGAGCTTGGCGAGGCACTCTGCGCAATTCTGGGAAGGGCGCGCGCCAGATCTGGCCACGCCCTAAGCGGGCGTCACGTCGCAGCAAAAACATCTTTCGGATGAAGGGCTTATCCAAACAAATAAAGACATGCATATTTCTTTATGTGTTTCTGGACTTGCGGCTTGGCGGCTGCTATATCCGCGCCGCTTCCGATTTCGAGGATTCCGCCCATGGCTCACGACTACGCCGTCAAAGACCTTTCGCTTGCCGAGTTCGGCCGCAAGGAGATTTCGCTGGCCGAAACCGAGATGCCGGGTCTGATGGCGACGCGCGAGGAATATGGGCCCGAGAAGCCGCTCAAAGGCGCGCGCATCGCAGGCTCGCTGCATATGACGATCCAGACCGCGGTGCTGATCGAGACGCTCAAGGCGCTCGGCGCCGACGTGCGCTGGGCCTCGTGCAACATCTATTCGACGCAGGACCACGCGGCGGCGGCGGTCGCGGCCGCGGGCACGCCGGTATTCGCGATCAAGGGCGAGAGCCTGGAGGACTATTGGAGCTACACGCGCAAGATCCTTGAGTGGCATGACGGCGGTACGCCCAATCTCATCCTCGACGACGGCGGCGACGCGACCATGCTCGTGCATCATGGGCTGCGCGCCGAGAAGGGCGATACCGCCTTCCTCGACAAGGCGGAAAACGAAGAGGAAGAGGTGTTCTTCGCGCTGATCAAGCGCACGCTGAAAGAGAAGCCCGGCTGGTTTGCCGAGCTGGCGAAAAACATCAAAGGCGTATCGGAGGAAACCACCACCGGCGTGCACCGCCTCTATCTGATGGAGAAGGACGGCCGCCTGCTATTCCCCGCGATCAACGTCAACGACAGCGTCACCAAATCGAAGTTCGACAACCTCTACGGCTGCCGCGAGAGCCTGGTCGACGGCATCCGCCGCGGCACCGACGTGATGATGGCGGGCAAGGTGGCGATGGTCGCGGGCTTCGGCGACGTGGGCAAAGGCTCGGCCGCCTCGCTGCGCCAGGCCGGCTGCCGCGTGCTGGTGAGCGAGGTCGATCCGATCTGCGCGCTTCAGGCGGCGATGGAAGGCTATGAGGTCGTGACCATGGAGGACGCCGCGCCGCGCGCCGACATCTTCGTCACCGCCACCGGCAACGTCGATGTCATCACGCTCGACCACATGCGCGCGATGAAGGACCGCGCCATCGTCTGCAACATCGGCCATTTCGACAGCGAGATCCAGGTCGCCTCGCTCAAGAACTTCAAGTGGAACAACGTCAAGCCGCAGGTCGACGAGATCGAATTCCCGGACGGCAAGCGCATGATCCTGCTGTCGCAGGGACGGCTGGTGAACCTCGGCAACGCCATGGGCCATCCCAGCTTCGTGATGAGCTCGTCCTTCACCAACCAGACCCTGGCGCAGATCGAACTCCACAAGAACCGGGGCAAATATCAGAAAAAAGTCTATACGCTGCCCAAGGAACTCGACGAAAAGGTCGCCCGCCTGCACCTCGACAAGATCGGCGTGAAGCTGACCAAGCTCTCGCCCAAACAGTCCGACTATATCGGCGTGCCGCAGCAGGGCCCGTTCAAGCCGGAGCATTACCGGTACTAGGAGAGAGATTGGCGAAAGACGTTTCCGTCGCGGAGCTGGTGTCCGCCGCATTGGCGAACGCCGCGCGGCAGTTGACCTCGAATCCGCAGTTCGCGGCCGCGCAGATGCGCGAAGTGCTCAAGCTTCAGCCCGAAAACCTTGAGGCTGCGATCGTTCTCGCCAAGGCGCTGCGGGCGCAAGGCCGCTTCCACCAGGCCATCGAAGTCCTGAAGCCGCTCGCGAAAGCGGATTCGGCCGACGCGCGCGTCCTGCTCGAACTCGGCGGGAGTCTTGGACTGACCGGAGACAGCGGGCGCGCCGGCGCTTGTTATCTGCGGGTGCTCAGAACACAGCCGGAGCTCGTGAAGGTCTGGCTCGTCTACGGTCATGCGCTCAAGGCTCTCGGCAGGCAGGAGCCGGCGCTCGCCGCCTATCGCGAGGCGATCCAGCGGCAGCCTGCCTGCGGCGAAGCCTGGTGGAGCATCGCCAATCTCAAGACCGTCCGGTTTTCGGCCGATGACATTGCGGCCATGCGCGCGCAGTTGGACAGTCCCGAGCTCGCGCCGCAAGACCGCGTGCATTTCGAATTCGCGCTTGCCAAGGCGCTGGAGGATGCCGGCGATCATGCCGAGGCCTTCGTCCATTACGAACGCGCCAACGCGCTGCACCGCAAGTCGCATCCTTACGATCATGCGCGCACAAGAGACTTTCTCGCGCGCGTGAAGGCGAATTCGACGCCCGCGTTGGTCGCCCGGCATGAGGGCAGCGGTGCACAGGCGCGCGATCCCATCTTCATCGTCGGCATGCTGCGCTCCGGTTCGACCCTGGTGGAGCAGATCCTGGCGAGCCATTCGGCGGTCGAGGGCACTTCGGAGCTGCACCATCTCGCGCAGATCGCGCACGGGCTCGGCTCCTGGGAGATGCAGGATGACAATCCATCCTATCCCGAAGTGCTCGGCGAACTTTCCGCGGAAAGTTTGACGGCGCTGGGCGAGGAATATCTCTCGCGCGCCGCCCAGCATCGCCGGCTTGGGCGCGCGCGCTTCATCGACAAGATGCCGAACAATTTTCTCCACGTCGGCCTGATCCATCTCATCCTGCCCAATGCGAAGATCATCGATGTGCGGCGCGATCTGCGCGCCTGCGGCTGGTCGTGCTTCTCGCAGCATTTCGCCGGCGGCCTGCCCTATCTCTACAGCCTCGAGGACATCCGGCGGTATTACGACGACTACGCCGGCCTCATGGCGCACTACGACCGCGTTCTGCCGGGGCGCGTCCACCGCGTACACTATGAAGAGCTGATCGCCGATCCCGAGCGCCGTATCCGCGAGCTGCTCGATCATTGCGGTCTGCCCTTCGAACCGGGCTGTCTCGATTTCCACCGCAACACCCGTGCCGTGCATACGCCGAGCTCGGAACAGGTCCGCCAGCCGATCTCCACCGAGGGTCTGGAACGGTGGCGCAGATTCGAGCCATGGCTCGCGGCGCTGACGGATGAGGCGCAAGCAGGCCGGCAAGCCCTCTGAAGCATCTCGTCAGGCTACAAGTGACAATTGTTGCATTGCGGTGCAGGCTATCCACATCCACGAAACCTAGCGCGGAATTCCACTGCTAGGATTTTTACGATTTCTTAACCACAATACCTAGGCGGACTCAGTCGATCTGGGTACCGTACAGATTCCAACATGATTCGCGGAAAATGCGACGGGAATCGGGGGAAAGGGAAGGGAATCGGAGGCGCAGCGGCGCGGCGATCGCGCGCGCGGCCTTGTTCCTTTGCACCATAGCCACGCCTGCCGCAGCCGCCCTTCCCGATCCGGGCCTTGTGCTGCCGCTCGCGACTTCGGGTGCGGTCGCGCTGGCAGTGGTGGCGGCGCTGTGGGCGATCGCCGAGCAAGGCTCTGCGCTGCGGCTCAAGCGGGCCTTGCGCGTCATCGCGGCGCGCACCAAAGCGCAGGTCGGCGAGCGCGACGCGCTGCTCTCTTCGGCCAAGGAAGCGCTGATCGTGTGGGGCCGCGACGGCAGCGGACCGCGCTCCTATGGCGGCGCGGAAGCGACCATCGATTCCTGCCTTCTCGGTGCGGACGCGCTTGAACTCAGCCGCGCGCTCGACGGATTGAGCGAGCGGGCGGAGAGCTTCGCCCTCACCGCGCGCGACAGGAACGGCCATCCGATCCATTTGCGCGGGCGCGCGGTCGGCGCCGCGGCGGCGGTGTGGATCGAGCCGGAGCGCGCAGCGAAGGCGCAAACGCTCGACTTCCGCGCCGTGCTGGATGCGCTGCCCATTCCGGTTTGGCTGCGCGACCGTGCCTTGTCGCTGGTCTGGGCCAATCGCGCCTATGCCGAAGCCGCAGGCGTGCCGGACGCGGAAGCCGCCGTCAAAACACAGACGGCACTGGAGAAATCCGAGAGCGATCTGGCGGCAACCGCGCGCAACAGCGGCGAGATGCAGGAGGCGCGCCGCTTCGCGGTGGTGAACGGCCAGCGCCGCGCACTTGCCCTTGCGCATCAGCCGGTCGCCGGCGGCATCGTCGGCAGCGCCATCGACGTGACCGACCTTGTCCAGGCCGACGCCAAGCTGCAACAGCACCTCGACGCCCATGCCGACACGCTGGACCGTCTCGCGACCGCCGTCGCGATCTTTACGCCGGATCAGAAGCTCAGCTTCTACAACCGCGCCTTTGCCGAGCTGTGGGAACTGCCCGAGACCTGGCTCGACAGCCATCCCAGCGACGGCGAGATTCTCGACAGGATGCGCCAGGCCCGCAAACTGCCCGAGCAGCGCGACTACCAGGCCTGGAAACGCGAGCGGCTGTCGCTCTACGGCGCGGCGCACGACTATCTGCCGGAAGAAGAGTGGCATCTGCCCGGCGGCAAGACCTTGCGCGTCGTGGCCCAGCCCCATCCCTTCGGCGGCCTGACTTTCCTCTATGAGGACGTCACCGCGCGCATCGCGCTCGAAAGTTCCTACAACACGCTGATCAAGGTGCAGTCGGCGACGCTCGACACCTTGAACGAAGGCGTCGCCGTGTTCGGGCTCGACGGGCGGCTTAAGCTGCACAACGCCGCGTTCGCCCGCATCTGGGATCTGGCGCCGAAGGATCTCTCCGGCGAGCCACATGTGCGCAGCGTCGCCGCGGCCTGCGCGGAGAAGTTCGGCGACGCCGAGGTGTGGGAGGGCCTGATCCAGGCCATCGTCTCCGGCGCGCAGACCAGGCGCGAGCTGGGCGAGATCGAGCGCAACGACCGCTCCATCCTCTCGCTCTCGCTGTCGGCGCTGCCGGACGGCGCGACGCTCGTCACCTTCGCCGATGTCACCGACCGTTTCCGCATCGAGAGCGCGTTGCGCGACCGCAACGACGCGCTGGAAGCCGCGGACCGGCTCAAATCCGATTTCATCAAGCACGTCTCCTACGAATTGCGCACGCCGCTGAACACCATCCTGGGCTTTGCCGAGCATCTGGCGAGCGGCATCCCCGGCGAGCTCAATCCGCGCCAATCGGAATATGTCCAGGACATCGTCGCCGGCGCGAACACGCTGACGCGGCTCATCAACGACATCTTCGACCTGTCGCTGATCGAGTCCGGCACCTTGCGGCTGGAGCTGACCCGCATCGACCTCAATGCGCTTTTGAGCGACGTCGCGACCCACGCGCATGACTGGGCGGCCAAGGCGGGGCTGACGCTGGAGGTCGATGTACCGGGCGACGCCGGCACATTCCTGGGCGACGACCGGCGGCTGCGCCAGGTGGTGTTCAACCTGCTCTCCAACGCCTTCAAATTCACGCCGCGGGGCGGCACCATCACGCTGTCGGGCCGCATTCAGGGCGAGGACGTGCAGATCGCCGTTGCCGACACGGGCCCCGGCATCGCGCCGGAGGTGAAGGCCAACGTCTTCGAGCGGTTCGCATCCAAAAGCCGTTCCGGCCAGCGCGCGGGGGCCGGTCTGGGCCTTGCCCTCGTCAACCGCTTCGTCGAGCTGCATGACGGCTGGGTCGAGATCGAGAGCGAGCACGGTACGCTGGTGCGCTGCCACCTGCCGCGGCGGCTGCCGAGCGAAGGACCCGAGCACGCGCGCACAGCGGCAGCCTAGTTCCGCTCGTCGTCCCGCGCCGCATACCCGGACCCAGCCTCCGCAATGCGTGAAAACTAGCGGGGCGCACCTATGTTTCGGGAGGAAGCCTGGAGGAACCCCATGAAAGCCATCCCCATCGCCCTTGCCAGCGTCCTTTTCGCCGTGCCTGCGCTGGCCGCGACGCAAGTCCCGGTCGCCCATTTCGACAAGATCTCGCTGGGCGGCGGCGGACACGTCGTGGTGCGCCACGGCGCGCAGCAACGCGTCACCCTGCTTAAGGGCAGCACGCAGTACACAACCTTCCGCGTGCGCGACGGCGAGCTTCAGATCGGCGCCTGCGAACACGATTGTCCCTGGCATTACGACCTCGAGATCGAGATCGTGACGCCCGACCTGCAAGGCGCTTCCATCGAAGGCGGCGGTCACATCCAGGCCGAGAGCGGCTTCCCCGCGCAGCGCGAATTCGCCGCCGCGGTCGAAGGCGGCGGCCATCTCGACATGAGCGCGCTCGTCTCCGACAAGGTCTCGGCTTCGGTCGAGGGCGGCGGCCATGTTGACGTAAAGGCAGTACGCTCGCTGACCGCAGCCGTCGACGGCGGCGGCTCGATCGTCTATCACGGCGACCCCTCAGTGACCCAGGCGATCGAAGGCGGCGGATCGGTGAGCCACGCTAGATAGCGGTGCAATCGCGTTGCATTATCCGGCTTCACACCGGATTTAGAGAAACCGAGCCGCATCCGCGCGCATATGGTGTGTGTCGACGGCACTCTCATTTGATAGGGACCGTTACAATTCTCGGGGCCAGCACTGAAATAACTCCTATAGCCCGGGCGCGCGCGATTGACCCAGGGCTCTGCGGGTCGTTAGCTTTGGCTGCGGCGGGCCTTCATGCGAGCTTTCGGCGTCGTCGCTCAAGCCAGGAGGATACACATGAGCGCAAAGCTTTTTTCAGCCGCGATTGCAGCTGCCATTGCGACAACCGCATCGGCGACTTTGGCATTCTCTGCGCCGAACGGTGCAGTTCCAGGTCGCGCGCCGACCATTCATCAGCCGCGCGCTCCAGGGGTCTTGGTGGTCAACGCGACGACTGTCGCCCAGGACAATCCGGTTGCGAACATCGCTCCAGGCGCCACGACGTTCGAGACGGCCAACGTGAAATGCGCGGCCAAGAAATGCATCTTGGCGATGAGTGCAATGGATCAGATCGGCCTGTGCGACGCGAACGGGGGCTGGGCGATCGAGGTCTATGTCGATGGCAACCTCGTCAACTCGCAATACCAGGGGCCCCAACCGACAAGCAGCATCGTACCCGGTTTCCAGATCGGAAACTGGCAGGGCTTCGCCTCGGGCCTGGCCAAAGGCACGCATCAGGTCCAATTCCAGACCTATGTCGAGGGAAATTGTATCCAGGATCAGTGGGCTATTCGCGTCGATTCCGCCAACTACCAATAGGGTAGCGCAGAGCCCGATCGGAATTGGGCGCGGGAAACCGCGCCCTTTTTCTTAGTGCAAATTGCGTCCTGTTAGAATCGAGTCGTCATCCTTCGAGGCCCGCCCGCGTCATGCTGAGGTGCGAGCAAAGCGAGCCTCGAAGCACGCGGGCGGGCACCTCAGGATGACGCAGAGTGGATGCATCTGAACATCCCTCGCTCTAGTGCTGGCTCTTGGGCGTCTTGACCACCAGGCCGTCGAGTTCGGGCGTGACCTTGATCTGACAGGAGAGCCGCGAATTGGGCTCGAGCTCCTGCGCGAAATCGAGCATCGTCTCTTCCATGTCCGATTTCGGCGGCAGCTTCTCGAGCCAGGGCTCCTGCACATAGACGTGACAGGTGGCGCAGGCGCAGGCCCCGCCGCAGTCGGCATCGATGCCGGGGATGAGGTTCTTCACCGCCCCTTCCATCACGCTCAAGCCCACGGGCACCTCGACCTCGTGCTCTTTGCCGTTGTGCTCGATGTATTTGATCTTGGGCATGGATGCTCCTCAGACGATTCTCTTCATGGGAATGGAGGTGTCGGCGAGACGCTCGGGCGCGACCGCCGTGCCTTCGGCGATAAGCTTGCGGCCCACCATGTACTCCGGCGCGGCGTTCACCGCTTCGACCGCGGCGAGCTTTCCGTCGCGCAGATGGAAGACTGCGAACTTGCGCGCGGACGGATCGCCGCGCTGCACCAAGCTGTCGCCGGGTTTGGCGAGGCCCGCGATCTGAAGCTTGAGATCGTACTGGTCGGACCAGAACCACGGTACTTCTCGATAGGGCGTGGGCTTGCCGACCATGGCCAGCGCCGCATGCTTGGCCTGGTCGATCGCGTTCTGCACGCTTTCGAGGCGGATGAGATCGCCGGCGCGTCCATGATGGCGCGTGCAGTCGCCGGCGGCGAAGATCGCGGGATCGGCAGTGGCACAGAACTTGTCGACTGTAATGCCGTCATCGCAGGCAAGGCCCGCAGCCTCGGCCAGCTCGCAATTGGGAATGACACCGATGCCGACCAGCGCGATGTCGCCTGGGATCGCCTTTCCGCCCGCGCGCACGGCGTGGAGCACGCGAGAGCCTTCAAAGCCTTCGACCGCGGTGTTCATCAGGAACTCGACACCGGCTTCGCGATGGACGCGCTCATAGAATTCCGACATCGGCTTCGACACCGCGCGCGCCATGACGCGGTCGAGCGCCTCGATCACCGTGACCGCCAGGCCCAGCTTGCGCGCGACCGCGGCCACTTCGAGCCCGATGTAACCACCACCCACCACGACGAGGCGCGCTCCCGCCGTAAACCTCGTCCTGAGCGCATCCACATCGGCGATGCTGCGCAGATAGAAGACGCCGGCCAGCTCCGCGCCCGGCACCTTGATCTTGCGCACGCGCGAGCCGGTGGCGAGCAGCAATTTGTCGTAGCCGAGCGCGCGTCCGTCGGCGAGCCGGACCGAGCGCGAAGCTCGGTCGACGGCAATGGCCGCGACGCCGTAAACCGTCTCGCAGCGTGCCTCGGAGTAGAAGGCATCGGGTTTGAGGAACAGCCGGTCGCGCTCCATTGCGCCCATCAGATAGGCTTTGGACAATGGCGGCCGCTGATAAGGAGGAAAGGTCTCATCGCCCACCAGCGTGATCGCGCCGGAAAAGCCTTCCGAGCGAAGGCTCGCTATGGCCTGGCAGCCCGCCTGGCCCGCCCCGATGATGACGATACGCTCCATGTCGCAGGGGGCTAACATGCCCGCCCCGGAAAGTGCAATTCGGTCGCGCGCGTACTCGTTGAGGAGTGCGGGGCGAGCCGCTACAAACCGCGGATGCTTAAGGATTCTCAAGCCCTTGTCCGCGAGCTGCCGCTTCCTGACGGAGCGGCAACCGAGCGGCTGGGCGTCGCCATCGCGGGCGGATTGGCGGTGGGCGATGCGGTGGCGCTGGAAGGCGATCTTGGTGCCGGCAAGACCACGCTCGCCCGCGCCATCCTGCGCGCGCTGGGCGTCAGCGAAGAAGTGCCGAGCCCGACCTTCACCCTGGTCCAGCACTACGATACCAAGCGGCTTGCGGTGCGGCACTACGATCTGTACCGGGTCAAGGACGCGATAGAGCTGCGTGAACTCGGTTTGGACGAAGCCTTGGATGAAGGCGCGGCGCTGATCGAATGGCCGCAGCGCTTGGGAGCCGCGCTGCCGGACAGCGCGCTGCATGTGGCGCTGTCGATCACCGGACCCACGTCGCGCGAGGCACGGCTGTCAGGACCGAGCAAGTGGGCGTCCCATGTCTGAACGCGAAAGCCAGCGCCGCGAATTCCTCGACGCGTCCGGCTGGCGCGGCGCGGGGGTCGTGCCGCTGCCCGGCGACGCCTCGACCCGCTCCTACGCGCGCGTGCGCCTCGGCGAGAGGCGCGCGATGCTGTTGGACCAGCCGCAGGCGGCCGAAGCCCCGGTCGCGCCAGCCGATGCCACGCCCCAAGAGCGCCGCGCGCTCGGCTACAACGCGGTGGCGCGGCTGGCCGGCGCGGACACGGCGCGCTTCGCCGCAGTATCGAACTATCTGCGCGGCCTTGGCCTGAGCGCACCGGAGATCCATGCCGCCGACACGAAGCAGGGCTTTGTTCTTATCGAAGACCTTGGCGACGATCTCTATGCCGATGTCCTCGCCGCGCGCAGCACCGACGAGCGCGAGCTCTATGAAGCTGCCGCCGAGGTGCTGGCGGCGCTGCACGCCGTGCAAGCACCTGCCGTGCTGCATCCGGACAAGCCTTTGCATGCCTATGACGACACCGCGC
>Ga0335085_10016149_pt1 | contig 10804 bp, 7 predicted proteins | sample Lox_Sample_45_FD_206712 | JGI IMG/M metagenome (GOLD analysis project Ga0335085, IMG submission 206712) | Soil microbial communities from Loxahatchee National Wildlife Refuge, Florida, United States - Lox_Sample_4.5 | ecosystem: Environmental > Terrestrial > Soil > Wetlands | place: USA: Florida... | reverse complement strand
CCGGTGGAAGCCACCGCGATCGCGTTCGCGCAGCAGGGGATGGTGCCGGCCCGGCCACTGACCCACGACCTGTTCCGCGACGTGCTCGAGGCACTCGGGGTGCAGCTGAACACGGTCAACATCACCGCGCTCCGGGACGGCATCTTCTTCGCCGACCTCATCTTCTCCAACGGGAAGGAAGTGAGCGCCCGGCCGTCGGACTCGATCGCGCTCGCGCTCCGGACCGGTGCATCGATCTTCGCCAGTGAGGAGATCCTGGACGAGGCCGGGGTGGCGATCCCGGACGAGCAGGAAGACGAAGTCGAGAAGTTCCGCGAGTTCCTGGACACCATCAGTCCGGAGGACTTCGGACGGGCAACCTGAGGCGCCCGGGCCGCCTGACGCGGAGCTCCTGAGCGACGCGCCGTGGGAGATCGTTGACCCGCCGGGCGGGTCGGCCTAGCGTGCGAGACAAGTAGGATAGCCAGCTCCCGGGGCGGAGGCCGGTGTGGCGGTAACCAGCAAGGACGGCGGCCAGCCGCAGGAGCGCGGCGCGGCGATCGAGCGCGCCGGCGAGCAGGGCCTGCTGTTCGGGGACGACCTCACCGCCCACCCCGAGAACGTCGGGTACCGCGGGCCGACCGCCTGTGCCGCCGCCGGGATCACCTACCGCCAGCTTGACTACTGGGCGCGCACCGCGCTGGTGGAGCCCAGCGTCCGCGCCGCCCACGGATCGGGCTCACAGCGGCTCTACAGCTTCCGCGACATCCTGGTGCTCAAGGTGGTCAAGCGCCTGCTCGACACCGGCATCTCGCTGCAGCAGATCCGCGCCGCCGTCGACCATCTGCGCGACCGCGGCCCAGCCGATCTGGCCCGGCTCACCCTGATGAGCGACGGGGTCAGCGTCTACGAGTGCACCTCCGCCGATGAGGTGGTGGACCTGCTGGCCGGCGGGCAGGGGGTGTTCGGGATCGCGCTCGGCCGGATCTGGCAGGAAGTGGACGGGACCCTGGCCGAGCTCCCGGCGGAACACGCCGAGCCGCCCGAGGGGCAGGAAGCCGGCGCCGACGGCGCCACCGGCCAGGACGAGCTGGCCCGGCGGCGGGCCAGGCGGACGGGCTGACCGGCACGTTTACCCGAACGCCCGTACGATAGGGTTCCCGCGTGCCCCCCGCTATCCACGTTAAGCACGTCCGGAAGTCGTACGGGGACCTCCGCGCGGTCGACGGGGTGACGTTCGAGGTCGGTCACGGCGAGTTCTTCGGCATCCTCGGCCCGAACGGCGCGGGCAAGACCACCACCCTGGAGATCATCGAGGGACTGCGGGAGGCGGACGGCGGCGAGGTGACCGTGCTGGGCCTGCGGCCGTGGCCGCGGAACCCGGCCCTGCTGCCGCGGATCGGCGTCCAGCTCCAGGCGACGTCGTTCTTCGAGCGGCTCACCGTCCGCGAGCAGCTGCGCACGTTCGCCGACCTCTACCGGGTCCCGGCCCAGCGCGCCGACGACATGCTCGAGGTGGTCGGCCTGACCAGCTCGGCCGGCACCCGCACCGAGAAGCTCTCCGGCGGCCAGGCGCAGCGGCTGTCGATCGCCTGCGCGCTGGTGCACCGCCCCGACGTGCTGTTCCTCGACGAGCCGACCGGGGCGCTGGACCCGCAGGCCCGCCGCAACCTGTGGGACCTGCTGCGGGCCATCCAGGCGGAGGGCCACACCATCGTGCTCACCACCCACCACATGGACGAGGCGGAGACGCTCGCCCACCGGGTAGCGATCATGGACCAGGGCAAGATCCTGCAGATCGGCGCGCCCGCCGCGCTGGTCCGGGGCCTGGCGCACCCGGTCCGGATCAGCATCGAGTCGGGCGCGCTCAGCGCCGACGAGGCGCGGGCGGTCGCCGACGGCGCCACGGTCGGCGACGACGGCGTGTCGCTCACCTTCACCACCACCGAGCCCGCCCCGGTCCTGGAACGGCTCGCGGACCGCGACGCGCTCGCCGGGCTGCAGGTGGCGGGTGCCTCGCTGGAGGACGTCTTCCTCCAGCTCACCGGGCGGGAGTACCGGGCATGACCGCGAGCAAGACCCCGGCGCCACCGGCACTGGCCGACGACGCGGGCGCCCGCACCCGGGGGCCGAACTGGCAGGGCTTCCGGAGCCTGTCCCGGGCCATGTTCCGCGGCTTCGTCCGGGACCGGGCGGCCCTGTTCTTCACGATCCTGTTCCCGGTGCTGTTCCTGCTGCTGTTCGGCTCCATCTACAAGAGCAGCAGCACCCCCAAGATCAACGTGGTCGAGGTGGGCCGGGTCGGCGTGCTCGAGCAGGCGCGCGCGGGCAGCCACGGCCAGCTGGACAAGGTGCTCACGGTCACCCACACCACCAGCCTGTCCCACGCCCTGAACGAGGTCCGGCAGGCCAGCGTCGACGCCGCCGTGCAGCAGCAGGGCGGCAAGCTCATCGTCCACTACTCGATCGCCAACCCCACCACGGCGGGCGTGGTGCAAAGCGTGTTCGCCGGGATCGTGCAGGCGGCGAACCAGGCCGCGTCGGGCCGGCCGCCGGCCTACCAGCTGGCCACCCAGCAGGTGGAGGACAAGTCGCTCAAGCCGATCCAGTACCTGACGCCGGGGCTGCTCGGCTGGGCCATCGCCTCCGGCGGCGCGTTCGCGGCCGCGCTCACCCTGGTCGGGTGGCGGAAGAACAAGCTGCTGCGCCGGCTCCGGCTCGCCCCGGTGAGCACGGCGTCGATCGTCACCGCCCGGATCGCGGTGAGTGTCGCGGTCGCGATCGTCGAGACGTTCGTGTTCATCGCCATCGCCACCACCCCCTACTTCGGGCTCAAACTCACCGCCTACTGGTGGATGGCGATCCCGGTGGTCATCTGCGGCACGCTCGCCTTCATGTCCATCGGGCTGCTGGTGGGGGCGCTGGCCAAGTCCCAGGAGGCGGCCACCGCCATCGTGAACCTGATCGTCCTGCCGATGGCGTTCCTGGGCGGGGCGTTCATCCCGCTCGCCTTCGCGCCGCAGTGGATCGTGAAGGTCTCGTACTTCATGCCGCTGCGCTACCTGGTGGTCGGCGCGCAGAACGTGATGGCCCGGGGCGACGGCCCGGCCTCCGCCCTGCCGGCCATGGGCATCCTGCTCGGCTTCGCCGCGGTGCTCACCGTGATCGCGGTCCGGGTGTTCCGGTGGGACGAGATATGACCCTGTCCTTCCGGTAAGCTCGGGAGCGCCGGCGACACCGTCCGGGAGAGATCCCGCGCCGCCAGCGCGGGGCGCCGAAGGGGCAACCTCCCCGGAACCTCTCAGGCATCAGGGACCGGACGGGACAGGCATCTCTGGAGTCGTGGTGCCCCAACGGCGGGGGGGCGATGACAGAGGGGGAGGACCCTGAACCGGGTGCCCGGCACCCGGTGGCTCCCCTCTGGAGGCTCCATGGACTTCTCCGCGCGCCACATCGGGCCGTCCCCGGCCGAGCAGCAGCAGATGCTCGCCGCCGTGGGCTATCCGTCCCTGGACGAGCTGACCGCGGCCGCGCTGCCGCCCGCGCTCGCCCGCACCGGCGCCGGCCCGCTCGACCTGCCCGCCCCGCTCTCGGAGACGGAGGCGCAGGCCGAGCTGCGCCGGCTGGCGGGCAGGAACACGGCGGCGACGTCCATGATCGGGCTCGGCTACTACCCGACCATCACCCCGGCGGTGATCCGCCGCAACGTGCTGGAAAACCCCGCCTGGTACACCGCCTACACGCCCTACCAGCCGGAGATCTCACAGGGGCGGCTGGAGGCCCTGCTGAACTTCCAGACGATGGTCGCCGACCTGACCGGGCTGCCGGTGGCGGGCGCGTCGCTGCTGGACGAGGCGAGCGCCGCCGCCGAGGCGATGACCCTCGCGCGCAGGCAGGCGGGCCGGGGCAGCATGTTCCTGGCCGACGCCGGCTGCCTGCCGCAGACCCTGGCGGTCCTGGCCACCCGCGCCGAGCCGCTCGGCATCGACCTGGTCGTCGCGCCCGTCACCCCCGAACTGGTAACGGCTCAGCCGGACGGGGAGCTGTTCGGCGTGCTGCTGCCCTACCCCGCGGCCAGCGGGGAGATCACCGACCCGCGGCCGGTCATCGCGGCCGCCCGCGCCCGTGGGACGGTGGTCGCGGCCGCCGCCGACCTGCTCGCACTGACCCTGCTCACGCCGCCCGGGGAGCTGGGCGCCGACATCGCGGTCGGCACCACCCAGCGGTTCGGCGTCCCGATGGGATTCGGCGGGCCGCACGCCGCCTACATCGCCGTCCGCGAGGAGCTGCGCAGGCAGCTGCCGGGCCGGCTGGTGGGCGTATCCGTGGACGCCGACGGCCATCCGGCGTACCGGCTGGCGCTGCAGGCCCGGGAACAGCACATCCGCCGGGAGAAGGCGACCAGCAACATCTGCACCGCCCAGGTCCTGCTGGCCGTCATCGCCGGGATGTACGCCGCCTACCACGGCCCCGGCGGGCTGGCGGCGATCGCCCGCCGGGTGCACGGCAAGGCCGCGGCGCTGGCGGCGACGCTGCGGGCCCAGGGCCTGGCCACCGATTCCGCTGCGTTCTTCGACACCGTCGCCGTGCGCGGGCTGCCGGGCGGGGCCGCCGCCGCCGTGGAACGGGCGCGCCGGGCGGGTTACAACATCTACCGGGCGGGCCCGGACACGGTGCAGATCGCCTGCGACGAGACGACCACCGACGGCCACCTCCGCGAGGTCGCGGCCGCGCTGGCCGGGCGGCCGCCCGGCCAGGTGAGCCTGGCCGAGGGCCGGGAGGGGATCCCGGCCGGACTGCGGCGGACCTCGCCCTACCTCACCCACCCGGTGTTCCACGAGCACCGCAGCGAGACGGCCATGCTCCGGTACCTGCGCCGGCTGGCCGACTTCGACGTCGCCCTGGACCGGTCGATGATCCCGCTCGGCTCGTGCACGATGAAGCTGAACGCGGCGGCGGAGATGGAGCCCATCAGCTGGCCGGAGTTCGCCGGCCTGCACCCCTTCGCCCCGCCGGAGCAGACCCTCGGCTACGCCGAGCTCATCGGCGACCTGGAGGCCTGGCTGGCCGCGGTCACCGGCTACGACGCGGTGTCGCTGCAGCCGAACGCCGGGTCACAGGGGGAACTGGCCGGCCTGCTCGCGATCCGCCACTATCACCGCGACCGCGGTGATAGTGGCCGCGACGTGTGCCTGATCCCGGAGTCGGCGCACGGAACGAACGCGGCCAGCGCGGTGCTCGCCGGGCTGCGGGTGAGCGTGGTCAAGTGCGGCGGCGACGGCGCCATCGACTTGGGCGACCTGCAGGCCAAGCTGGCCGGGCACGAGGGCCGGGTGGCCGCGGTCATGCTGACCTACCCGTCCACCAACGGCGTCTTCGAGACGACCGTGACCGAGGTATGCGACCTCGTGCACGCCGCGGGCGGGCAGGTCTACGTGGACGGCGCCAACCTCAACGCGCTGGTCGGGCTGGCCCGGCCGGGCCGGTTCGGCGCCGACGTCTCCCACCTCAACCTGCACAAGACGTTCTGCATCCCGCACGGCGGCGGCGGCCCGGGCGTAGGGCCGGTCGCTCTGCGGGCGCACCTGGCCCCGTACCTCCCCGGCAGCGCCGCGCCCGGTGCCCAGCGCACGACCGGCACCGGCCCGGTCGCGGCCGCGCCCTACGGATCGGCCGGCATCCTGCCGATCTCCTGGGCCTACATCGCCATGATGGGCGCGGACGGCCTGCGCCGGGCCACCCAGGTGGCCATCCTGGCCGCCAACTACGTGGCGAAACAGCTGTCGCCGCACTACCCGGTCCTCTACACCGGCCGGGACGGGCTGGTCGCCCACGAGTGCATCATCGACCTGCGCCCGCTCACCCGGGAGAGCGGGATCACCGTGGAAGACGTGGCCAAGCGGCTGATCGACTACGGGTTCCACGCGCCCACCATGTCGTTCCCGGTGGCGGGCACGCTCATGGTCGAGCCGACCGAGAGCGAGAACCTGGCCGAGCTGGACCGGTTCTGCGCGGCGATGATCGCGATCCGGCAGGAGATCGGGCGGGTCGAGAACGGCGGCTACGACCCGCAAGACAACCCGCTGCGCGGCGCCCCGCACACGGCGTCCATGCTGCTCGCGACCGACTGGAAGCACCACTACGAGCGGGCGGAGGCGGCCTACCCGCTGCCGGGCGACCGCCGGGCCAAGTACTGGCCCCCGGTCCGCCGGATCGACCAGGCCTACGGCGACCGCCACCTGGTCTGCGCCTGCCCCCCGCCGGAGGCCTTCGCTGACTGACGCACGGGTGCCCGGGCGGCTCACCACCGTCGTCTTCGACCTCGGCGGGGTGCTCATCGACTGGGACCCGCGCCACCTCTACCGGCAGCTGTTCACCGACCCGGGCGAAATGGAGGACTTCCTCGCCCGGGTCTGCACCCCGGACTGGCACCGCGCGCACGACCTGGGGGAGGACATCACGGAGTCCTGCCGCCGCCTGGCCCGGCGGTACCCCGCCCACCGCGACATGATCATGGTGTGGGCGGAGCGCTGCGAGGAGATGGCGGCCGGCCAGTTCGACGAGGCGGTCGGGGTGCTCCGCGGGGTGAAGGCGGCCGGCCTGCGCTGCCTGGCGCTGTCCAACATGGAGCCGGCCACGTTCACCACCCGGCGGGCCCGGTTCGGCTTCATGGACTGGTTCGACGGCTTCGTCATCTCCGGGATCGAGGGGGTGGCCAAGCCCGACCGGCAGATCTTCCAGATCCTGCTGCGCCGCTACCGGCTGGAGCCGGCGGCCACCGTGTTCATCGACGACTCACCGGCCAACGTCGAGGCCGCCCGCGGCCTGGGAATGACCGCGCTGCGCTACACCTCGGCCGGGCGGCTCCGGGGCCAGCTGCGCTCACTCGGGCTCACCGTCCCCGGCGTCCCATAGAGTTGCTGCGTGACGGATCCGCATGCCTACCGGCCGGCCCCCGGCTCGATTCCCGAGTCGCCCGGGGTGTACCGGTTCCACGACGGCCGGGGCCGGGTCATCTACGTGGGCAAGGCCAAGAACCTGCGGGCCCGGCTCAACTCCTACTTCGCCGACTTCGCCCACCTGCACCCGCGCACCCAGTCGATGCTCACCTCGGCGGCCGGGGTCGACTGGACCGTCGTCGGCACCGAGGTCGAGGCGCTCCAGCTGGAGTACTCCTGGATCAAGGAGTTCAACCCCCGGTTCAACGTGCGCTACCGGGACGACAAGAGCTACCCCTACCTTGCCGTCACGATGGACGAGGAGTACCCGCGGGTCATGGTGATGCGGGGCGCCCGGCGGCGCGGGACCCGCTACTTCGGCCCCTACTCCCACGCCTGGGCCATCCGGGAGACCGTCGACACGCTGCTGCGGGTGTTCCCGGTCCGGACCTGCTCGGCCGGGGTGTTCAAGCGGGCCCGCCAGATCGGCCGGCCGTGCCTGCTGGGCTACATCGGCAAGTGCTCGGCGCCCTGCGTGGAGCGGATCGGCCAGGCCGAGCACCGCCGGCTGGCCGAGGAGTTCTGCGACTTCATGGCCGGCCAGACCGCCCGGTTCACCCGCAGGCTGGAGGCCGAGATGCGGGCCGCGGCCGCGGCTGAGGAGTTCGAGCGCGCAGCCAGGCTCCGCGACGACATCCAGGCCCTGGAGCGCGCGCTGGAGAAGCAGGCCGTGGTCCTGCCCGCCGGCACCGACTGCGACGTCATCGCCCTGGCCGGGGACCAGCTCGAGGCGGCCGTCCAGGTCTTCTACGTCCGCGGCGGCCGGGTCCGCGGCCAGCGCGGCTGGGTCGTGGACAAGGTCGAGGACGTCGGCGACGGCGAGTTGGTCGAGCACTTCCTGAGCCAGGTCTACGGAGAGGACAGCGTCGCCGGGAACGGGCAGGCGCCGGCGCGGCTGGCCGGGACCGGCGGCCGGGATCCCGGCACCCGGCCCGCCGCTGGTGGCCCCGCCGTCCCCCGCGAGGTGCTCGTCCCGGTGCTGCCGCCCGGCGCGGGGGCGGTGGAGGAGTGGCTCGCGGCCCGGCGGGGGAGCCGGGTACAGCTGCGGGTGCCGCGCCGCGGCGACAAGAAGGCGCTGCTCGACACCGTGGCGCGGAACGCGGCCGAGTCGCTGGCGCTGCACAAGACCAAACGGGCCAGCGACCTCACCACCCGCAGCCTGGCCCTGAACGAGATCACCGACGCGCTCGGGCTCGAGGTGGCGCCGCTCCGGATCGAGTGCTACGACGTGTCGAACCTGCAGGGCACGCACGTGGTCGCGTCGATGGTGGTGTTCGAGGACGGGCTGGCGCGCAAGAGCGAGTACCGCCGGTTCAGCGTCAAGGGCACCGGCGGCGAAGGCGACGTCGCCTCGGTGCACGAGGTCATCACCCGCCGCTTCCGCCGGTACCTGGAGGAGCGTGAGACAACGGGCGAGCTGGACGTGCTCGGCGACCCGGTCGCGCAGGGCGAGCCCGAGTTCCGCCAGCGCAAGTTCGCCTACCAGCCCAACCTGGTGGTGATCGACGGCGGCCCGGCGCAGGTGGCGGCGGCCGTCTCGGCGCTGGAGGAGCTGGGCATCGACGACATCGCCGTGTGCGGGCTGGCCAAGCGGCTGGAAGAGGTCTGGCTGCCCGGCGAGGACGCGCCGGTCATCCTGCCCCGCAGCAGCGAGGGCCTCTACCTGCTGCAGCGGGTGCGTGACGAGGCGCACCGCTTCGCCATCACCTACCACCGGGCGAAGCGGTCGAAGGCGCTCGCCGTCAGCGAGCTCGACGGCGTCCCCGGGCTGGGCCCGGCCCGCCGGGCTACGCTGCTACGGCATTTCGGCTCGGTCCGCCGGATCGCCGCGGCCACCCCGGAGGAACTGGCGCTGGTGCCCGGCATCGGCCCGCATCTGGCCGGCGCCGTCCTCGCCACCCTGCGGCCGGGGCGCGACCGTGCCGAAATCAACCAGGCCGAGATCAACCGGGCCGAGATCAGCGGCCAGGCAACATCGTGAAACGCGGGGAGATGCGGGGATGGACCACAGGGTGATGGGGCGTGAGCCGCCGGGCGGCCCGGTGACCGACATCGTGATCATCACCGGGATGTCGGGCGCCGGCCGGAGCACCGCGGCCAAGGCGCTGGAAGACCTCGACTGGTTCGTGATCGACAACCTGCCGCCCGGCCTGCTGCCCACAATGATCAACCTGACCCGCCGGGCCGAGGGGGCGCTGCCACGGATCGCCGTGGTCATGGACGTGCGCAGCCGCGCCTTCTCCAGCGATCTCCAGTCCGCCATCACCGAGCTCGCCACGCGGGGGGTCAGGCCCCGGGTGGTCTTCATGGAGGCCGGGGACGACACGCTGATCCGCCGGTTCGAGAACGTCCGCCGCCCGCACCCGCTGCAGGAAGACGGCCGGGTGGTGGACGGGATCGCGGCCGAACGGGAGCTGCTGCGGACGGTCCGCGGCGAGGCGGACCTGGTGCTCGACACCTCCGCGCTCAACGTGCATGAGCTGCGGGCCAGGCTGCAGGATTTCTTCGGCAGCGGCCCGGCGGAAGGCCCCCGGGTCAGCGTGGTGTCGTTCGGCTACAAGTACGGGCTGCCGGTGGACGCCGACCTGGTGGCCGACTGCCGGTTCCTGCCCAACCCGCGCTGGATCGAGGCGCTCGCCCCGCTGAACGGGCAGGACGACAGGGTCAGGGAGTACGTGCTCAGCCAGCAGGGCGCCGCGGAGTTCCTCGACGCCTACCTCACGGCGCTGCGGCTGACCCTGGCTGGCTACGAGCGGCAGGGGAAGAAATACGTGACGCTCGCGATCGGCTGCACCGGCGGCAAGCACCGCAGCGTGGCGATCGCCGAGCAGATCGCCGGACGGCTGGAGGAGACCGGCCTCGGCATCCAGGTGATCCACCGGGACCTGGGGCGTGAGTGACGGCGAGGAACGCGGCGAACCAGGGGGCGGAAGCGGCGGCGCGCGGTGAGCCGTCGCTGGTCGTCCCCCCCGTGCGCCCGCTGAACCCGCGCGTGGTCGCGCTCGGCGGCGGCCACGGGCTGTTCGCCTCCCTGTCCGCGCTGCGCCGGGTGACCCGCCAGCTCACCGCCATCGTCACCGTCGCCGACGACGGCGGGTCCAGCGGCGTGCTGCGCCGTGACTTCGGGGTGCTCCCCCCGGGTGACCTGCGGATGGCGCTCGCCGCCCTGTGCGGGGACGACGCCTGGGGCACCACCTGGAGCCGGGTGGTGCAGCACCGGTTCACCGGCCGCTCGGACCTGGGCGGGCACGCGGTCGGCAACGTGCTCATCGTGGCGCTGTGGGAACTGCTGGGGGACACCGTTCAGGGACTTGACTGGGTGGGCCGGCTGCTCGGGGCGCACGGCCGGGTGCTGCCCATGGCATCGGTCCCGCTGGACCTGGCCGCCCAGGTGGAGGGCGCCGATCCCGCGCGCCCGGGCCAGCTCAGCATCGTGCGGGGCCAGGCGGCATGCGCCTCCACCACTGGGCGCGTCCGGTCAATCTCGCTGATCCCGGCCGACCCGCCGGCCTGCCCGGAGGCGGTGGCCGCCATCCGCGACGCGGACTGGGTGGTCCTCGGGCCCGGCTCCTGGTTCACCAGCGTCCTGCCCCACCTGCTCGTCCCCGGGCTGGCCGACGCGCTGATCACCACCCGGGCGCGCCGCCTGGTGGCGCTGAACCTGGTCCCGCAGCCGGGCGAGACCGAGGGATTCTCACCGCACACCCACCTGGAAGTGCTCGCCGACCACGCGCCGGAGCTTACCGTGGACATCGTGCTGGCCGACCGGGGCGCGGCGGGCGGGGCCGCCGCACAATTGGAGAAGGCGGCCGGCCTGCTGGGCGGCA
>Ga0335085_10016148_pt1 | contig 10804 bp, 12 predicted proteins | sample Lox_Sample_45_FD_206712 | JGI IMG/M metagenome (GOLD analysis project Ga0335085, IMG submission 206712) | Soil microbial communities from Loxahatchee National Wildlife Refuge, Florida, United States - Lox_Sample_4.5 | ecosystem: Environmental > Terrestrial > Soil > Wetlands | place: USA... | reverse complement strand
GCCGATGTCGTGGCGCATGAGACCGAAGTGATGTGGCAGATCACGGAACGCGCCTGGCTGTACATCCTTCGCGACGTGGCGCATGCAGGGAACAGCATCGTCACGATGGCCGTGCCCGACATCGAAGACGCGACGTCGGCCCTCAAGATGCGGAGCATTGCGATCGGCGCGATCGAGCCGGAGGGCGACGCCGGTCGTAAGGCGGTGGCATTGGATCCCGACGGCAACTCCATCGCGATCATCGAGGTACTCCAGCACTAGGTGCTTCTACTGGGACCGGTACAGAACTGCCGCGGTGCGCTCGCCGAGTGGGATCGGGCAAAACATGTGCGGGTTCTTGCCCAGACGTAAATCGCAACCGCCGATGCAATGGATCTGCGATAGTCGGGTGTGCCGCAGAACATCTTCACTGGCTCGATCGCCGAGCACTACGACCGCGATTCGCTGGAGATGTTTGAGCGCCGCGTAGTCGACGCGACGGTCGGTTTCCTCGTCGACGCGGCTCGCGGAGGTACCGCGCTGGAGTTCGGGGTTGGCACCGGCCGGATCGCGTTGCCGTTGAGCCGAAGGGGCGTCGGGGTCTACGGCCTCGACATCTCGCCGGACATGGTGGCGCAGCTGCGAACGAAGAACGGCTCCGACGCGATCAGGCTGACGATCGGCGACTTCGCCACGACACGAATCGCGGAAACGTTCTCGCTCGTGTACCTCGTCTACAACACGATCGGGAACCTCACTAACCAAGACGAACAAACCGCGTGCTTCCGCAACGCCGCGGCGCATCTCGCGCTCGGCGGACGGTTCGTAATCGAGCTGGGCGTACCCGACCTGCGTCGGTTCCCTCCCGGCGCGGCAGCGCAACCGTTCGAGGTCAGCGCGACCCATCTCGGCTTCGACACCATGGACACCGCAACGCAGCAGGGCGTCTCACGTCACTTCCTCATCGACGGCGACCGCGTGACGCGCTTCGACTGCCCATATCGCTACGCCTGGCCCGCCGAACTCGACCTCATGGCCCGCCTCGCAGACCTGGAACTCCGTGAACGCTGGGCCGACTGGGACCGCTCGCCGTTCACCGCCGAAAGCCGCAAACACATCTCAGTCTGGGAACGCACGCGGTAGTCGAACTTCCCGACCGGAAGCGCATCACTGCCGCTATGCGTTCGCCTGAAGGCCCGGAATCAGGCAATCGGTATCTGGATTGCTTTGCTGCGAACAAGCGTTGCGGTCGATAAGTTGATCGCGCGTTATGGCGCATCCCGGATCGGCACGTGAGGGACACTGACTGCGATGAGTGAACCCCCGATGGTGGCAGGACGCCGAGTCATAGTCACTGGGCTGGCCGGGTCCGGGAAGAGCACGTTCTCGGTCGCGCTCGCTGCCAAGACCGGCTTGCCGGTCATTCATCTCGACCTCCACTTCTGGAAGCCCGGCTGGGTTGCACCGTCGGAGACCGAATGGCGCGAGAAGCAATGTGGGGTGCTCGCCGGCGACGCGTGGATCGCCGACGGCAACTACCACGAGACACTCGATCTCCGGCTCGAACGCGCGGATACCGTGGTGTTTCTCGACATGCCCTGGTGGCTGTGCGCAGGACGCGCGTTCCTGCGCGGCTTTCAAATGCCGGGCGAGTTGCCCGAAGGGTGCGACTATTCGGCCTGGCTGCGGTTGCGCGATGAGTGGCGTTTGGCCGTTCGCATCTGGCGGAAGGACCGCTCACAACCGGAGCGCGAACACGAGATCATTTCGCAGTACGGGCAGCATGTGGCCCTTCACGTGTTCAAATCCAAGCGGGCGGTCAGCGAATTCCTCGACGGTCTGGACGCCGACCACGTGGAAGCCGACGGTTGATCGCGCGCCGAGTGACTCGCCTTACTGGGCGATTCGCAGGAGTCCGACTATTCCGATCGTGTAGATCACGAGGGCCAGGATCGAGTCCGGCCCGAGTCGGTTCGGTCGCGAGGGGCGCACGATGACTCCGCCGGCATAGATGGCGGTGAGTGCGAGGCCGAGGCCGGCGAGCCATGCGTTCGCTGCGCCGGTGGTTGGGAGTACCGGGGTCATCGCGACGAGATCGGCCACCACGAAGAGACAAAGCTGAAAGGCGTTGCCGCCGAATACGTCGCTCATCGCGAGTTGGTGATCGCCGAGGCGGACCGCTTCGATGCCCGAACTGATCTCGGGAAGCGCGGTGGCCAATGCCAGCACGGTGGCACCGAAGACCACGCCGTTGATACCGGCGCGTCCTGCCAACTCGTTGCCGGTGATCTCCAGCGCGACGCCCGCGACCAGCGTCACGATGGCCGCCGAGCCAAACACCATGATCACGCGCGCCGTGGAATGCGTTGCGCGCGCGGCGTCGGCGACCGGGTTGCGTACGCGCCGATGCGGCCGGCCCGGACGACTGTGTGGCATCACGACGTCCCACTTTGGCTGCGACCGCACGCGGTCGAGGACCCACAGCCCACCCAGCCAAATGACCACAATCGCGACTGACACCGGACTCACGCTTCCGGCGATGCTCACCGACTTCGGGAGTAACGCTCCCATGAGAACCGCTGCCAACAGGACAATGACGAGCAAGCCTTCGAGCACGGGCATCAACGACCCGGCGAGATATGTCAGTGGTCTCTCCGCGAAGAGGTCGCAGATGACCAGCACCATCGTTGCGGTTGCAATGCCTCCGACGAGATTCCCCGCCACGAGGTCCAGGTGACCCGACGCCGCGCCGGAGACTGTGATCGCGACCTCCGGCAAGCTCCCGGCAATCGCGAGCAGCACCATCCCACCGAGCGCGTCCCCGATCTTCAGGCGGCGGTCGAGTTCATCGGTCGATTTGCATAGCGCGACGCCCGCGCCCCACGTCGCAGCCGACGCCACGCCAAAGATGGCGAGCACCACCGCCACGGGAAACGACGACACACCCGCATCATCACCGACAACGTCGACCGCGACGTGTATCCCAACCTCCAGCTCCCGGCCCTCGAGACCGTGTTGGGGCAAGGAGCGGGTCGGTTCGTCTCGTTCTTGGGGTTGTGGACGGGGGTAGAAGAGGAATCGGAGGCCCGCCGGCAGCGCCGCTCTTCACGTCGGTCACACCACCAACCTCCTCACACCACCGTCGGAGCCATAGTCTGCGTCATCTGGCTGTTCGCGCGTTCACGCTCGCGACCGTCCTCATCTCCCGGCGCGACGCATATCACGAATCGAGGAGCAATGGCCGACCTCATCTTGCTCAAGTTCGACGATCCCCATGGTGCGCAACGCGCTCTCGTCTCGGTCCGCGCGCTCGAGGAGTTGCAATACGCGTGGGTCGACGACATCGCAGTGATCGAGAAGCACCAGTCCGGTCGCATCGCGCTCCACACTCCCCACGGCTCGATTGCGCAGGGGGCGATGTGGGGTGGCCTCGCCGGCTTGCTGGTGTTCTGGTGGTTCCCGCCGGCGTGGTTCTTCGGCGGATGGCTGGCGGGACTGGGTGGCGGCGCGCTCATCGGCGAGGCGATGAAGAAGTCGGGTCTCGACGAGAAGCTCGTCGACGACATCAAGTCCGAGCTGACACCAGGAACGTCGGCGCTGTTGCTCATCGGCGCGAGTGGAGACGCCGACCAGATGGCGCGAGCCTTTGAACAGCACCATCCGCACAGCGTGGTGCGCCGCGTCATCCCTGAAGAGACCGTTGAGAACCTCAAGGAAGCGCTCGGGACGCATGAAGACGCGTCGCAGACACACACGCAGTAGATTTCGACTCCCCGCGCGGGGTCGCAAAGGGAGCACGTGTCCCTCTTCGGTTTGATCGTCGACAATGTCTGGGCAAAGAAAGCTCGCTCCTTGCTCACCGCATTCGCGATCGCGATCGCGGTGATGACGGTCGTATCACTCGGGATCGTCACCGAGAGCCTGAAGACGACCGCAGCGGGCATCCTGTCGACGGGTCAGGCCGACTTCACCGTCGCGCAGAAGAACGCGTCGGACATCCTCTACAGCAGCGTCACCGATGCTCAGCTCGCCGGCGTCAAGCGGACACCAGGCGTTGAGAGCGCAGTGGGCGTCATGCTCGATACCGAGAAGCTCAACGCCAAGAACCCATTGTTCATCGAGGTCGGCATCGCACCCCAAGACCTCTCGCCGTTTGGCATCCGAATGGTGGCGGGAAAGGCGTTCAACGCGACCGCGTCGAATCAGATGATCCTGGGATGGCGCATCGCCTCGGACCTCGGACTCCACCCCGGCGACACCTTGAACGTCGCCGGCGGGCCGAAGAAGATCACGGGCCTGTTCTCCACTGGCAACGTGTTCGGTGACTCCGCGGGCATGTTCCCCCGCGTTCCGTTCCAGGCCTACGAACGCCAACCCGGCGGCTTGTCGCTGATCTTCGTTCGGGTCACACCCGGCGCGAACATCGATACCGTCGCGACGCGCGTCGCAGCCGACAACCCAAGCCTCACAACGATTCGCACCGTTGCGCAGTTCGGGCGTGCGGACACGAACTACAAGCTCATCACGGCGGCCAATACCGGCGCGACGATCATCGCGGTCATCATCGGCGCAATCATCGTGATGAACACGATGCTGCTCTCGCTCTTCGAACGCACACGCGAGTTCGGCGTCCTGCGCAGCGTCGGTTGGACGCGGCGTCGACTCGTCGCGCTCATCATGGGCGAGGCCGCCGCCATCAGCTTCCTCGGCGCGGCGATCGGCGTCGGACTCGCGTACGCCCTCACCCTTATCCTCGCCCGGCTCCCGAGCCTCGAAGGCATCCTCCAACCGACCTATTCGGCTTCCACCTTCTTCCGGGCACTCATCACCGCAGCGGCTGTCTCGTTCCTGGGCGCGCTCTACCCCGCGATCCGGGCCGCATTCCTGACACCCCTGGAAGCTCTGCGCCATGAATAGCAGCGCCGCAGCCATCGAAGTCGTCGACGTGCGCAAGACGTTCGACCGGGCCGTCGTCAAAGCGCTCGACGGGTTGTCACTGACTGTCGCGGCCGGCGAGTTCGTCGCGATCACGGGCCCATCCGGCTGCGGCAAGTCGACGCTGCTGCACCTCCTTGCCGCGCTCGACAAGCCTGATTCCGGATCGATTCACGTCGAAGGCTACGACCTCGCGCACCTGCGCCACCCCGACCGGTACCGGCGGAACGAGATCGGGATCGTCTTCCAGCTCCACAATCTGCTCCCCCAATTGACCGCAGTGCGCAACGTCGAGATCGCGATGCTCGGCACTGATCGCAGCCGCCGCGGGCAGCGTGAGCGCGCGCTCACGCTGCTGCGCGATGCCGGCCTTGCCGGAAAGGAACACCGGAAACCGCCCGAGCTCTCGGGCGGCGAACGACAACGGGTCGCGATCGCCCGCGCACTCGCGAACGAACCCAGCGTGCTCCTCGCCGACGAACCCACCGGCAATCTCGACACGCAAGCCGTCGATCACGTCCTCGCGCTCCTCGCTCGGCTCCGTGTCGAGCGGCCCATCACGATTGTGCTCGTAACCCACGACCTCGCCGTCGCCGCAGCCGCTGAACGCCTTGTGCATCTCCGCGACGGACGCATCGACGACTCCTGAATCGGATCCCGAGGCCACGACACCAGGTCACGTTGACCTTGCTTTGATGACCGCTTGCGCCGTCCACGAAGGCCCTGTGCCGCCTGTGGCAAGCCAAGTCGAGCCAATCGCGGACGTCTATCCGCGCTCGCGGCCGATTCCGGGTGACCGGTCGCGGATCAGAGGTCCTTTGTCCCTGGCGCACTTGGGTTGCACGCGTCAGGCTGCCCGGAGGCCGTAGGGACCGCGCGATCAGTGAATGGAGGAGAACCTACGATGCCCGGACCTCTCGACTGGTGGAACCGGATCCGCAGGGTGGTTGGGCCACCCGGCCCGCCGGCCACCCGTGCCGCCGTGCCGACCGACGTCGACGCGGCGCGGCGCGCCGAGCTGGCTCCGGTCCTCAATCACGTCGACCTGCTCGAGTCGGAGCTGCGCGTGATGGAGGAGAAGCGTGACGACGAAATCGCCCTGATCGTCGCGGAAGCCGAACAGCAAGCGAACCGCCTTGTTGCGGACGCACGTGAACGCGCCACGGCGGAACAAGCCGGGGCTGGCACGCGACGACGCTCGGAAGCCGCGGATATGGACGCGGAGCTCCATTCGAGTGCCGCGGCCGAAGCGGCCGCGATGCAACAGCGTGCGCTCGAAGCACTCCCCGAGCTGGTCGAACGGGCGGTGGCGGAAGCGCGCGCGTTCGCGATGGGTCCCGAACCCGCGACGGGTCCTGAACCCTCGTGAGCGCCAAGTGGGTTGCGGGCAGCGTCCGGGCGCGATTGCTGGCGCGTCACTGTGTCGGCGTCGACGGCGCGCGTGACATCGCGTCGGCCGGTTCAGTCGACGCGGCGATCGTCCGGCTGCGCGCGTCGGCGTACGGTCGGACGAGCATCGGCGCCGACTCAGTCCTGCGCGCGCAACACGCGGTCTGGACAACGACCGTGTGGGACCTGCGCGTGCTCGCCGGTTGGCTGCCCGGCGCAGGTGTCGGCGTGGTCCGCGCGTTCGCCGGTTCCTTCGAGATCGAGAACATCGCGGATCGGCTGGCGTTCCTCGCCGGCACCGACGAGCCGCTCGTCTTCGAGCTCGGGAGCCTCGGCAATGTGTCCACGCGTGTGCGCGACGCCGCGTCGGTGCACGAGGTGCGTGAGCAGCTCCGGACATCGCCATGGGGCGATCCAGGTTCGGACGAGCGCGAGCACATCCTGATGAGCTTGCGACTGGAGTGGGCCCGGCGGCTGGGTGAGATCGGCGCCGCGGCGTGGGGTGGAGCTGCAGCCGCGCTCGTGCTGGCGCGGTTGCTCGTGCAACGCGAAGAGCCGATCTCGCCCGACGTGAGACGCCGGGCGAACCTCCTCGGCCGGCGTGCGCTGGAGGCAACATCGCTGACGGCCTTCGTTGCCGCTCTGCCCGACGCGGCGCGGTGGGTGTTCGACGGGATCGACAGTCCCGAGGAGCTCTGGCGGGCAGAGGCCGCGTGGTGGAGACGGGTCGACGTCGATGGCGAGCGTCTGTTGCGCGCGGCGCGGCCGGGCCCCGACGTCGTCGTCGGCGCGATCGCCCGGCGCCTGGTCGACGCCTGGCGAACATGCGCTGCGCTCGAGGTGGCGAGCCGGGGTGGGCGCACCGAGGAGCTCGTCGATGTCTTCGCGTGAACGCCTCGGTCGCGTGTCGATGCAGCGCATCGCAGTCGTCGCGCCGCGGGAAGCGTTGCGTCGAGTGCTCGTCGAGGTCGCCGACTCCGGGACCGTCGACCTCGACGACGTGCCGGTTCCGTCCGGCGTCGCAATCGGCCCGGCGACCGAGGAGTTGCAACGTCAGGGAGGCGCCGCCGCGACCGAGCCCCCTGTCATCGGGCTCGACCCGCCTGATATCGAGGGGCTCGCACGGGACGGTGCGCGGTCGTTGCTCGAAGGAGAGGCCGAGCTCGAGCGCCGGCAGCACACGGCGCTACTCCACGGCCGGGTCGCCGCGTTGCTCGGATGGACGCCGCGCGCCGCGCTGCCGGAGCTGCGCGCGCGCGTCGAACCCTTCGGCGGCGCGGCGGTGGCCCTTCCGCCGCCAATTGGCTCCGATCCGCCGACGATGCTGGCGCCGAAGAGTCGCAGCGCCCCGTTCCGCATCCTCATCGACACCTACGGCACGGTGCCGTACGCCGACGTCGACCCGACGCCCTTTGCCGCGGTCGCGTTCGCGGTCATGTTCGGGATGATGTTCGGCGACGCGGGACGCGGCATTCTTCTCATCGCACTCGGGCTCTGGGCCCGCACCGGTCGAGGCTTCGTGGGTCGGTTCCGCGCGGGCTGGGCACTCGCGGTTTCGGCGGGGATCGCTGCGACGCTGTTCGGGATCGCTTTCGGTGAGGTGTTCGGACCCACGCACATCGTGTCGGCGGTGTGGCTCGTTCCCCTCGACGACCCTCTCGAACTGCTCGTCGCCGGCATCCTGGTCGGCGCGGTACTGCTCGCAGTGAGTCAGGTGATCGGCACCCGGAACCGCTGGCGGGAGGGCGGCGCGCGGTACGCGCTGTATGAGCAGAGCGGCATCGCCGGGCTGTGCTCCTACATCGGGCTCGGCCTGCTGGTCGCCGGATGGTACGAGGACCAAAGTGCGGTCGCAATCGCCGGCGGCGTAATGGTCGCGATCGGCGTAGCCCTCGTGTTCGGCGGACGGTTCGTGGCCGCGGGCGGCCGCGGAACGGGCTTCGCGCAGGCGACCGTCGAATCGGTGGACGGAGTCGTGCGACTGTCGTCGAATGTCGTGTCCTTCGCGCGGCTCGCCGCGTTCGGCCTCACGGCGGCCGCGATCGGCTCCGTCGTCTGGGACGGGACGACCGCATTGTGGCAACCCGGGCCCGCGGCAATAGCCGCCGTGTTGCTGTTCGTGGTCGGCAACCTCGCGGCATTTGCGCTCGAGGCGCTCGTGGTCGGGGTCCAGGCGCTGCGTTTGGAGTACTACGAGTTGTTCTCGCGCGTCTTCACCACGGAAGGCCGCCCGTTCCGTCCCTGGCATGTCGCGCTTGCGGACGGCGAACGCTCGAAGGAGGCATCATGGGTGTCTGGTTGATCGCGATCCCCGCGGCACTGATCGGATCGTGGGTGACCTTGATCGTCGGACGCGACCGAGCCCGCGGGCTCCGGCGGCTGCGCGTGCTGAGCGCCGTACTGCTGTTCGCCGGTGTTTCGGTGCTATTGCTGGCTGCGTTCGCGCATCCGACTCAGGCGTCGGAGCCGGCGACGGCCGACGCGCGACCGGCCGTCCGGGCATCGACGACGACGACATCGACGTCGTCAACGAACGCAGCGTTCTACGGGGCCGCGATCGCGGTCGCGGGGTCTTCGCTCGGCGCGGCGTTCGCCGTCGCGTACACCGGGTCCGCAGCGCTTGCGGCGGTCAGCGAGCGGCCCGAGCTCTTCGGACGAGCGCTGGTCGTCGTCGGTCTGGCCGAGGGGATTGCAATCTACGGCCTGATCGTGGCCATCATCTTGATCGGCAAGACGTGACGCGCGTCGCCGCGATGGGAGAGACGGCGAAGGTCGAGAGCTTCGCGCTCGCCGGAGCGCTCGTGTTCCCGGCGGATGTTGCGCACGACGTTGACGCCGCGTGGGACGCGCTCCCGGACGACGTCGGCGTCCTCATCGTCACACCGGCCGCCGCGGTCCGGCTCCACGCGCGGTTCGACGAGCGGCCGCAGCTTCTCACGGTGGTGAGCCCCGAGTGACGTCCACGAGCGTTCCTGTGCCTGACGGGCTCGACGCGCTCGACCGTGCGCTGCGTCGTGCGGTTTCCGAACGCGCGGTCACGATGCAGCGAGACGCGCAGCACGAGGCCGACGGGCGCATCGCGGAGGCGCGCCACGAGGCCGACGAGCTCGTCGAGCGGGCTCGTTCGGAGGGAGCCGCGTTGGCCGACGCCCTGATCGCCCGGAAGCGAGCTGTTGTGCGGCGCGAGACCGGCGCCATCATGCTCAACGCGCAGCGGGCGGTGCTCGAAGAGCTGGACGCGCGCGTCCGTGCCGCCGTACTGGACCTGCGCGCTGCACCCGACTACCCACAGCTCCTCGAAGGTCTGACGGGGCGCGCCCGCGCGCAGCTCGGCGAAGAGGCCGTGGTGACGAAGGATCCGCACGATCTCGGCGGGGTCATCGCCGAGGTTGGTGGTCGCCGGCTCGACTACACGTTGCCTGCGCTCGCGGCGCGTGCCCTCGACGGCTTCGGCGACACGATCGAGAGTCTGCTGCGATGACTGACGACGCGGCGCGTGTCGTCCGGGTGAATGGCTCGCTGGTCGAGATCGAGACGTCCGATCGAGTGGCGCGGCTCGATCTCGTCGAGGTCGGCGATCTGCGGCTCGCCGGCGAGGTGATCGCTGTCCACGGCATCCGGGCGACCGCCGAAATGCACGAGTACACGGGCGGACTCGCGTCGGGCGCGCGCGCTTACAACTCGCGTCGCCCGTTGTCGGCCGCGCTCGGTCCGGGTTTGCTCGGCCGAGTCTTCGACGGCCTGCTCCGACCGCTCAGTTTGGCCGGCGACGTCTTGCGCCCGGGCACGGTCGCCGATCGCGACACGCGGCAGTGGATGTTCCGTCCCGCAGTGCGCGCCGGTGAGATGGTGGTGCCGGGCGCGCTCCTTGGCGTCGTCGAGGAAGTGGGTGGCTTCGAGCATCGCGTGCTCGTTCCGCCCGGTCGCGGTGGAGAAGTCGACTGGATCTCGGATGGGGGGCGACACGGCTCGGCCGACCGGATCGCGGTCGTGGCAGGCGCGGACGTTCCGCTGACGCAACTGTGGCCGGTGCGCGAGCGCCGACCGTTCCGCGAACGGGTGTCCGACGCGATACCGCTCGTCACCGGCCAGCGCGTGCTCGATCTGCTGTATCCCGTCGCGCTCGGCAGCACGGCGGGGGTCCCCGGCGGCTTCGGGACGGGTAAGACAATGCTCCTGCAACAGATCGCGAAGTGGTGCGATGCCGACGTCATCGTCTACGTCGGCTGCGGCGAGCGGGGCAATGAGATGGCCGACGTGCTCGACGATCTCTCCCATCTTCGAGACCCGCGTACCGGACGTTCGCTGACGGAGCGCACCGTCTTGATCGCGAACACCTCGAACATGCCGATGATGGCTCGGGAAGCGAGCGTGTACACGGGGATGACGGTCGCGGAGTACTTCCGCGACATGGGCTACGACGCCGTCGTGATCGCCGACTCGACCTCGCGCTGGGCCGAGGCCATGCGTGAGTTCGCCTCGCGTAGCGGTGAGCTTCCCG
>Ga0335085_10016147_pt1 | contig 10805 bp, 11 predicted proteins | sample Lox_Sample_45_FD_206712 | JGI IMG/M metagenome (GOLD analysis project Ga0335085, IMG submission 206712) | Soil microbial communities from Loxahatchee National Wildlife Refuge, Florida, United States - Lox_Sample_4.5 | ecosystem: Environmental > Terrestrial > Soil > Wetlands | place: USA... | reverse complement strand
CAGGTCGTTCTCGATGGCAATGGCCTTCGCCTGCAGCAGCTTGCGATGGGTCAGTAGCATCCGCAGCTTCTGACTGCGTAGCGTCTTCACATGCACCGGGCGGTAAAGCCCCACCCGCATCATTTGCGCGATGCCGCGGGCATCGTTGCGGTCCGTCTTGTTGATCTGCGCCTTCAGCACCGCCCTCATGTGCCGCGTCTCAACACAGATCACCGGCAAGCCCGCTTCGGCGAGAGCGCTGTAAAGCCATTGCGACAGTGGCCCGGCTTCCAAGCCAATCCGCTTGAAGTGATGGGTTGGGTTTGTCAGCACCACCAGCAGAGCTTTCGGCTCGCTTGCCACCTTCACTTCCCGAACAATCCTGCCAGTGTCATCCACAATGCAGACGCTGGTCTCCTTGACCGATACGTCCAGTCCAGCAAAATGGTCCATGCTGCGCTTCTCCTTCTGATGCTTGAGGCCGTAACCACGGACCTCGTTTCACCATCAGCCTGAAGCGCAGCACCCAAATCTTCAGCTATCCACAAGAACGCAGGCCGATTACCCCATCTTCTGGCACATCGCGTCGGTTCGCGGCTTCGCAGAAACGGTCGCTTTCGGGGTAAAGCGGACATCTGAGTCGCCGCTGACGCGTGCCGCTAGCTGGAGCCAGCCGCTCAGCGATTGCGAACTGGCCCGCCAACCCCGCGCGCCGCAAGGATTTGGGGCACCGGCGGGACACAGGGCCCGCGCGGTTTCTCAACGCATTGAACGTAATTGACTTTTAGACAGCGAGCGGGTCAAACCCTTTGCCCCTGCAGGTGAGTTGATTAGTATGCGCCGGGGCGTTCGGGGAAGAGTTGCGACATTGCGTAACGTCCTGGCCGGCATCACCGCCATCGCTGTCGCTTGCGCCTCGTCGGCGCCCGCATGCGCGCAAGAGCAGCTCAAGATCGGCATCGGCTACGGGCTTGCCTTCCTGCCACTGTACATTTGCCAGGACCTGAAACTCGTCGAGAAGCACGCCAGGGAGGCGCATCTCGACGTCAAGGCGAGCTATCCGCGCTTCCTCGGCGCCGGACCGGTGCAGGAGGCGATCGCCGCCGGCGCCATCGACTTGGGGCCGTTCGGCACCGCGCCGCTGCTCGCCGCATGGGAGCAGGGCAAAGATACGCCGAAGCAAATCCTTGCCGTGTCCGGCATCACCACGTTGCCGTTGACGCTCTTGACCAATAAGCCGAACGTCGCCGGCCTTGCCGATTTGTCGCCGAGCGACCGCATCGCCATGCCGTCGCTGACGGCGCCGCAGATGTACGTCCTGGAAATGCAGTCGGAAAAGGTCTTCAAGCAATACGACAAATTGCGCGACCAGGTGGTGGCGATGCCGCCGGCGGATGCGCTCGCGGCGCTGGTCGAGGGCGGCGGCGGGCCGACGGCGTTCTTCGCTTCGCCGCCGTTCACGCAGGTCGCGCTGCGCGACGCCAAGGTGCATCGCGTGCTCGGCTCCGAGGAGGTGCTGAACGGCAAGGCGTCGTTTCTGATCCTCGGCGCGACGCGCGCCTATGTCGAAGCCCATCCGCAGATCGGCGGCATCGTCGACAAGGCGATCGACGAGGCCGCGCGCATGATCCGCAGCGATCCGCGCCGCGCCGCGCAGATCTATCTCACCCACGAACCGTCGATGACGCTCAACGGCGCCGCCATCGAAGCAGTGCTGCGGGAGATCAAGGATGAATTCGGCAGCGCGATCTACGGCGTGCAGGCCTATGCGGATTTCATGGGCCGCCACGGCGAGCTGAAGGCGCCGCCGAAGAGCTGGAAGGACGTGGTGGCGCCGTCGCTGTTGAACTCGCCGAGCACATAGCCGACTTTGCCCATCCGCTTGTGAGCGCCATTGCCGCCCTCTAAACTCCCGGCCTTCAAGTTAATCCAACAGGATCGAAATGGCCGATAATACGCTGAATGTCCTGAGCATTTGCGGCAGCCTGCGCAAGGGCTCCTACAATGCGGTCTTGATGCGCACATTGCCGGCGCTGGCGCCCGAAGGCATGGCGATCAAGCCGGCGCCGGCTTGGGCCAAGTTCCCGGTCTATAATTTCGACGATCAGCAGAGCAGCGGAATTCCGGCCGAGGTCGTCACCTGGGCCGACGCCATCCGCGCCGCCGACGGCGTCATCATCGTCTCGCCGGAATACAACTGGAGCATCCCCGGCGGCCTGAAGAACGCCATCGACTGGGTCTCGCGCTTGAAGGACATACCGTTCAAGGACAAGCCGGTGGCGCTGCAGTCGTGCGCCGGCGGCCAGCTTGGCGGCGCCCGCATGCAATATCACTTGCGGCAAAGCCTCACCTCGATCGATGCGTTCATGTTCGGCAAGCCGGAAATCATGGTGACGTTCTCCGCCAAGAAGTTCGACGAGAAGACGCTCGAACTCACCGATCAGCCGACCATCGATATCGTCAAACAGCAGCTCGCCGGCTTCGCAAAGTTCATCCGCCGGCTCAACGGAAAGAAGTAGCCATGGCTCGTCTCGACGGCCGGGTCGCGATCCTCACCGGCGGCGCCAAGGGGATCGGCCGGCACTATGCGCACCGGCTCGCCGCCGAAGGCTCGCGGCTGATGATCGCCGACATCGCCGACGGCCGGGAGCTTGCCGAGGAGCTGGCCAGCAAGCACGGCGCCAATTCGGTGGCGAGCGCCGTGGCCGACGTCAGCGACGAGAGTGCCGTCAAGGGGCTCGTGGCCAAGACCATGGAGCGCTTCGGCAAGATCGACATTCTGGTCAACAACGCCGCGCTGTTCGCGCCGCTCGCCGAGCAGAAAGTCACCGACATCGACGTGGCCCTCTGGGACAAGGTCATGTCGATCAATATCCGCGGCGTGTTTTTGATGACCAAGCACGTCGCGCCGCACATGATCGCGCAGAAGTACGGCAAGATCATCAATATCAGCTCGGGCACCGTGGCCCGCGGCATCCCCAATTTCGCCCACTACGTCACCTCGAAGGGCGCGGTGACGGCGTTCACGCGATCGGTGTCGCGCGAATTGGGCGAGCACAATATCTGCGTCAACAATCTGGCGCCGGGATTTACCCTGAGCGACAGCGTCATCAACGAGAACCCGCAGCATCTCGACCATTCGCGGGCGCCGTCCTTGGCGCGCCGCGCGCTCAAGCGCGACGAATATCCGGAGGATTTGCTCGGCGCGCTGGTGTTCTTGGCCTCGGCCGACTCCGACTTCGTCACCGGCCAGACCATCGCGGTCGACGGCGGGGCGACCAACAACTAAAGCCGCCGGCCGCCGGTCGCCGCCTCGGCCGGCGCCAGCCGCGCATAGCAGGGGCTGGTTCCGCGCTATTTCCGCTGCGCCCGGCTTTGACTATATTCCGGTCCAACACCCCGATTTTCGCGCCTTATGGAGGACGCCATGGCGGTCGCGACCGCAAGAAAAGCAAGCAACGGCAACGGTAAACCAGGCCCCAAGCACAATATCGACGCGGTCCGCGAGGCCTATTACCAGCGCATCGCCAAGCACAGCATGACGCCGCTGTGGAAGGTGATGAATTCGATCGTCACCAAGGAACCGAAGTCGCGGGCCTTGCCGGTGGTCTGGCACTACGACGACGTTAAGTCGCTGGTCATGGAATCGGGCGGCCTGATCACCACCGAGGAAGCCAAGCGCCGGGTGCTGGTCCTGGAGAACCCGGCCATGCCGGGCGAATCCAAGGCCACCAACACGCTGTTCGCCGGCATCCAGATGATCCTGCCGGGCGAGGTCGCGCCGGCCCACCGCCACGTCTCCGCCGCCATCCGCTTCGTGCTCGACGGCGAGGGCGCCTATACCGCGGTCGACGGCGAGAAGGCCTATATGTCGCCCGGCGACTTCGTCATCACCGCCAACTGGGCGCCGCACGACCACGGCAACACCTCGAAGAAGCCGATGCTGTGGCTCGACGTGCTCGATTTCCCGGCGGTCAATTTCTTCGAAACCTCCTTCGCCGAGAGCTTCGACGAACCGACGCAGGCGACCACGCGCAAGGACGGCGATTCGCTGAACCTCTATGGCTCCGGCGTGCTGCCGGAAGGCGAGTGGACCAAGACCTATACCCCGGTCATCAACTACACCTACAAGCGCACCCGGCCGATCGTCGAGCGCATGATGGCGGCCGGCGACATCGACAAGCGCCACGGCGCGCGCGTGCACTACGCCAATCCGGTGACCGGCGGCCCGGTGCTGCCGACCATGGGCGCCTGGCTCGCCATGTTTCCGAAGGGCTTCAAGGGCGAGCCGTACCGCGCCACCGACGGCACCGTCTTCGTCTGCGTCGAAGGCCAGGGCACCACCACGGTCGACGGCAAGGTGTTGGACTGGGGCCCGAACGACGTGTTCGTGGTGCCGCCGTGGAAGCGCTACCACCACCATGCGCAAAAGGAGTCGGTGCTGTTCTCGATCTCCGACCGGCCGGCGCAGAAGGCGCTCGGCATCTGGCGCGAAGGCAAATAGCGCGGACCTGGTTTCCCGGGCGCAGCGCAGCCCGAAGTGATGCGCTGCAGACCCGGGATCGCGGCAAGCCCCGCGCCTCGCGTCAATTCAAGATCTTGTCGGCGACGCCGCTCTTGATCAGCTTGCCCCAGCGCGCGCTCTCGCTGCGGATATAGGCATCGAGCGCGTCGGGGGTGCTCGCCTCGGCATTGAAGCCGGCTTTGTCGAGCCGCGCCATCAGTCCTGCATCGGCATAGATGGCGGCGACCTCGCGCGCCACCTTGTCGACGATGCCGCGCGGCGTCCCGGCCGGCGCCACGATGGCGATCCAGGTGCCGCTTTCGGCGAGCCCGGGCAGGCCGGCGGCAGCCGACAGGCTCGGCAGGTCCGGCAGCAGCGACAGCGGCCGGTCGGAATATTTCGCCAGCGCGCGGAATTTGCCGGCCTCGATCAAGGGAAGAGCGTTCGAGACGCTGTCGATGGCGAAATCGACGGCGCCGGTGAGCAGCCCCTGGGTGATGTCGGCGCTGCCCTTGTACGGCACCAGCGTCACGTCGATGCCGGCCGCCTGCGTGAAGGCGAGCGCCCCGAGCCGCGAAGTGATGGTGCCGGCGCCCATGTTGAGCTTGCCCGGATTGGCCTTGGCCTTGGCGATCAGCGCGGCGATCGATGGCGGCCCGTCGCTGCGGGTGGTGATCAGCGAGATGTTCTTGGTCAGCAGCGTGACCGGCGCCAAGTCCTTGTGCGGATCGTAGGGCAGGTTGGTCATCACCAGCGGATTCATCACCATGGTCACGTCCATGGCGATCAGCAGCGTGTGGCCGTCGGGGGCCGACTTCGCCACCACTTCGGCGCCGATCGCGGTATTGCCGCCGGCGCGGTTCTCGATCACCACCGGCTGGCCCCAATGCTCGGACATTTTCTGGCCGATGATGCGGGCAAGCACGTCGGCCGGGCCGCCGGGCGGAAACGGCACGATCATGCGGATGGCGCGGCTGGGATAGCTGTCGGCGTCGCGGGCTTGCTGCGCCGCCGCGCCGGGCGCGCCGGCGAGGAACAGCGTGGCCGCAATCGCGCGGGCGGCGGCACCGGGCAACGGCATCACTCCAGAATGAACTTGGCGTTCTCGTGCAAGACTTTGCCCCAGCGCGCGGTCTCGCTGCGCACGAAGGCGTCGAGCTCGGCGGGCTTGCTTGAGACCGCGTTGATGCCGGCCTGCTGCAGGCGCCGCGCCACCGCCGGATCGGCATAGATGGTGGCGATGAAGTTTTGCAGCTTGCCGATGATCTCCTTCGACGTGCCGGCCGGCGCGTAGTACGCGATCCAGGTCGAGATATCGCCGAGCTCCGGCACGCCGGCGGCCGTCGCCAGCAGTGGCAGGTCCGGCAGTTGCGCGAGCGGCCGGTCGCTCAGCTTGGCGAGCGCGCGGAACTTGCCGCCTTCGATCAGCGGCAGGCTCGAAGCGGTGCCGTCGACGCCGAAATCGACGCTGCCGGTCAGGAGCCCCTCGACCACCTCGGCGCTGCCCTTGTACGGAATGATGGCGAACGAGGTGCCGGTGAGCTTGGCGAACAGCAGCGCCGCGAGCCGGCCGTTGGTGGTGCCGGCGCCGAAGTTGAGCTTTCCGGGCCGCGCTTTCAACGTGCTGAGCAGGTCGTCGACGCTGTGGATCGGCGAATCCGCGCGCACTTCCAGCAGCGAGACATTCTTGGCGCCGAGCGAGATCGGCTCGAAGTCGCGCAAGGGATCGTAGGGCAGCTCTTTCTTGACCAGCGGGTTGAGCACCATGGTGGAGTCCATGGCGGCAAGCAGCGTGTAGCCGTCGGGATCGGCCTTGGCCACGACTTCGGCGCCGATCGCGGTGTCGGCGCCCGGGCGGTTTTCCACCATCACGGTCTGGCCCCACGACGCCGTCATCTCCTTGGCGATGATGCGGGACAGGATGTCGGTCGGGCCGCCGGCCGGGAACGGCACGACGATGTGGATCGGCCGGTTGGGATAGTTGCCGGCGTCGAGCTCCTGGGCGCGCGCCGCCGCGTTGGCGCCGATCGCGACTGCGATCAGCGCGGCGAACAGGCAGCGGTGCGCGCGGGCCGTCACGTCAGGCATCGAGATCCTTCATCAGGCGGCCGAGCTGCGGCATCGGCTCGCCACGGCCGAGCTTGCCCTTCAGCCGCTTCAGGCAGCCCCATAGCACCGCCTGATTGCTGTTGACCACAGGCTTGCCGAGCGCCGCTTCGATGGCGGCGACGGCCTCGATCTGGGTGGTGTTGGTGCAGCTCAGGAAAACGCCGTCGGCCTCCGGCGTGTCGATGTCGCGGGCAAGCTCGAGCCAGCGCTGCGGCGTCACCGTCTCGAAATCGGCGGCGGTCTTGCACTTGAGCGCCACGTCGGCCACCACGGCGAAGCCGGCGGCGTTGAGATAGTCGATGATCGGCGCGTTCGACATGTAGGGGCTGAGCAGAATGAGCTTCTTCAGGCCCAGCGCGCGCAGCGCGTCGTTGATCAGGCTCGAGGTCGACAGCGCCTCGATGCCGGTGGTGTTGCGGATGAGATCGATGATGCGCGCCTCGCCGTCGGCGCCTTCCTTCATCGAGGTGTTGGTGCAGTGGAACACGATGAGATCGGGCGCGGCGTCGGCCAGCGTCTCGGCGGCATGCGCGATCTCGCCGGTCAGTTCGGCGACCGTCTTGCCGGGCTGGCCGGCGACCCGGCCGCGCGCCACGTAAACGCCGAGGCCTTCCGGGGCGTAATGGTGAAACTGCGGCTCGGTCATGCGGTTGACCGAGGGGATGATCAGCCCGATGCGCGCCTTGGGCTCCGGCAGGGCGGCGGCAAGCTCGTTCCTTTCGGCGATGGCATCCATGGCGCGCTCCCTCGTCTCGGCTCGGCCCGCGACTCTAGCAGAAGTCCCGCGCGCGCTCCTACCCGGGTGGGTTGCCGCATCCGCCCCCGGCGGCCGCAGCGGACCCGCGCCCATCGGGCGCGAGCCGGCCCCCCTCCGCACCTCATCCTGAGGAGCCCGCACATCTCAGACCTCATGGTGAGGAGCGGCGCTGCGCGCCGCGTCTCGAACCATGTTCGCGCGCTGAGCAGCATCCTTCGAGACGCGCCCTTCGGGCGCTCCTCAGGATGAGGGCCTGCTGTCGCGCCGCTCCTCAGCATGAGGCGGCTGGAGCAGCCGCACCACGCGCTCGCTCCTCCCTCTCCCCGTACGCGGGGAGAAGGGATCGTAAGGCGATGGCCGGATCGGCACCAATGACTTTCCACGCCGCCACGCCTATATCTTCAGACTGAGTAGCTTTGTTTCCGGCGTACCAAAATGAGCGTTCCGCGTAGCCGAGCAGGCACTGCCGCGATATCGGTTCAGTGCATGAGCTGCCGGCACAAGAGCCTGATCGATCCCGCGGCGCTGACGCGCTTCGGCCTCAAGCCCGACGCTCCGATCGCGTCCTTCGTCAAACGGCTGCGCTGCAGCCGCTGCGGCGCCGGCAACGTCATCGCCCGCAGGGTGCGCACCCCCGACGTGCAGCGTCGGGCCTAGCCGGGCTCGGTCGGGATAGCACGTTAGCGAATTTCGCCATGTTGCGAAGGCGCCGAACGGCGGATGACGCCTTCGGCTAATCCGCCCTACGCGCTCATCACCTGAGAAACGCGCAGTTAACCGCAGCGCTTTAGACTGGGGGTCGGCAAGGATCCCGTCATGTGGTCCTATTTCTTGGCGGCGTTCGTCTGTATCGCCTCGCTATCGAAGAAGGCGCGACCATTCGCGGCGGCAGGCATCGGCATCCTTCTCGGCGGTCCGATGCTCTTGCTCGCCGTCATTGTCTTCCTTGCCTACGTTATGGCAGGAACCACCGGGGACCCGCGTCAGATGACCGCGGTTGGCCTTTACGCCATCGTCTACGTGGCCTTGCCGGCAATCGCGGTGATCGGTGGAGTTGCCGGCCTGTTCTGGTTCGTGACTGGAAAGATCGCGTGGGCAGCTTCGAAGCCCTCCCAGAGTCGGCGCCTGCTGGTCTTTGTCTTCTTCTTGATCGGGTTCGGCGCAGCCTTCATTTGGACAGGGTATGAGCTAAATCCGCTGTCGGCGTTCCATCGCTGAAAATCTGCCCGGCCGCCGTGGCGGTTTGCACTGCCAACGCCTTTGATCGCCGCATCGCCGGGTCGAGCCGGACTTAAGTTCGCGTTGCGCCGGAACATGTCTGAGAACACTGCCGGCGCATCGCGGGGACGGCAGCCCGCATGAGGCCGCGAAGCGGGCGTCTCGAAGGATGCTGCTCGGCGTCCAAGCGTGCTTCGAGACGCGGCGCTCGTGCGCCGCTCCTCAGCATGAGGCGGCTGGTAAGAGCCGCACGGCACCAATGACTTTCCACGCCGCCACGCCTATATTTTCAGACTGAGTAGCTTTGTTTCCGGCGAAAAAAAATAAGCAACCGTAGGGTGGGCAAAGGCGCGCAGCGCCGTGCCCACGCGTTCACTCTCCGAAGCGTCCGGATAATTCGCTCGCATCCCCAGCCCAGTCGCGTGGCAATATACCTTCCGCAACATAGCGGTGAAAACTGCTGAACGGCCAGTCGGCGACGCGCGTCACGAGCCCATGCTTCACGGGATTGAAGTGGACGTAATTGACGTGCCGTTCGAAGTTGGCGTCATCGCGAATCGTATGCTCCCAGTAGCGGCGTTGCCACAGTGCATATTCGCCGCGGCGGCTTTTCGCTCCGGCGCCGCCGCGCCCGGCAACAAGGCGAGTGAATAGACTCTTGAAGCGTTTCCAACGTCCCGGATAATCCGCATCATCGGTGGGCAAGGTCATGACGATGTGCAAGTGGTCAGGAAGCACGACGACGGCGTCGACCGAAAACGGACGCTCATGACGGGTCACGCGAAACGCGTGTCGCAACAGCCGAATGTTTTCCACCAGCGCCCGAGATCGGCGGTCGGCCAGGGTCGCCGTAAAGAAAAAGGTGCCAGCGGGTACAAAATTTCGCCGATAGAGAACCATGCCGCAGATTGTAGCCCGGATGGAGCGCAGCGTAATCCGGGGCAGCAGTGCGCGTGGCTAGGCCGTTCCCGGATTGCGCTGCGCTCCATCCGGGCTACGGTGCTACAGACGAACGACACCAGCGAATCGATGCAGCTAGAGTTCTCATTGCAGCCAATGGATAGCAAAGAGGGCAACGAAGATTAGCGCGCCTACTCCGACCCCGATCCAAAAACCCTCAAATTCTTTCCCGGCATGGCGCCTGCCGAACGGAACAAGGAACGCCAGCGATTCCGAACTGGAAAAGTCCATTGAATCGTGTGAGCGCTGGGAATGGTTCGGCGGCGGCTTGGTTGTCGTTGGCGTGATCGCGGAAGTAATCATCGCCGCGTGCCACCCGCCGTATGACTCATTTTGGGAGCAATGGGGATCGTCTCTCGCCAATGGCCTGATCGCAATTGGTGTGGCTACGGAAATCAAACTCGGGCAGATGGCCGGCCTTCGCCAGAGCGAATTGAGACGCCGATCAGACGAAAAAGTCGCAACGGCGCTGGAGCGCGCGGCCAAAGCGGAAACCGATTTAATTGAATTTAGAACGCCAAGGCGCGCCAAACTCAGGCCGCACACGGATCGGATAGCCCAACAACTAAAGGCGTTTCCACACACTAAATTCGATATGGGTTTCGGCGGCGGTGATGGCGAACAAGCCGACCTTTGCTGGGATATTGAGGAAATGCTGGCAAATGCTGGCTGGGACCAGCAGCAATGGGGAGTGATTTCTGTTGGCGGCATACCCGCAATAAACGACAGAGGCACTTCGAGGCCCCGCGCCGGGAACGTGTCGGCGGCCAATGTTGAGATACACTTAGAGCCAGATACCCGCGCGGCACTGCTTCCGGCGGCAATGGCATTTGGCCATGAACTCAATGTTCTGGGCATCCACACGAAAATCGTCAGGAACAACACTAGGAACGCCAACATCCAAGCGATGCACATTTTGATCGGCCCAAAGGCATAAACTGCCCCGTCGTCTCCATTTGAGAGATAATCTCTTTTAGCGCCGGCCTGTCCTAAGTGCTTTAATGCATTGGATAGGGGGATAATCGCCAAAATAACCCTTGACAAGCCGTCCCCATTTGCGTTACGCAGCGCACCTTCCTCGCTCTTTTTTATTTCGCACAAGGACGCCGGCCGGGTGACAGCGGCCGGTGGGGCGAGGGCGGTTCCCGCGGGCGAGGCTCGTCACTTCGCTCCCGGGCGGCTCCGGCGGATACGCCCGTCCGGCACGATGACCGGACTGCGGGGTACGCCCCGCTGGACTGGGACGAGGTCAGATGCAGGTAACACCTGATGACGCCT
>Ga0335085_10016146_pt1 | contig 10805 bp, 7 predicted proteins | sample Lox_Sample_45_FD_206712 | JGI IMG/M metagenome (GOLD analysis project Ga0335085, IMG submission 206712) | Soil microbial communities from Loxahatchee National Wildlife Refuge, Florida, United States - Lox_Sample_4.5 | ecosystem: Environmental > Terrestrial > Soil > Wetlands | place: USA: Florida... | reverse complement strand
GCCTCTTTCTACTGCAGTGGGAGTGGTTCCGCATTTACTTCGAGTCAGGCATGGTCAAGCTGGTGAGCGGAGATCCGCAGTGGCGACACCTCACTGCGATGGACGAGTACTATCAGAACGGCCCGCTGCCCACCTGGATCGGCTGGTATGTCGAGCATCTCCCGCATTGGTTTCACGCCGCCTCTGCCGCAGGAACACTGCTGCTCGAGCTTTTCCTGGTGTGGATGCTTTTCTTTCCGCGCCGCGTGCGTCTCATCTGCTTCCTGATCGTCACGCCGTGGGAGCTTATGGTCATTCTCACGGCAAACTACACGTTTCTGAACTACCTTGTCCTCTCGCTTGGCTTTTTGTTGCTCGACGACAAGCCACTCCATCGTTTTGTGCCTGCCAGGTTTCGTCCGCGGCCTGAGATTTCGCGCACTGAACCCGCGCCTGCGGCAGATGCGGTCTTGCCAGAGGAGTCATCCAACGGGCCGCTACCGGTGTTGCCGGAACCCGTGTCGCGCGCAGGAATTGCAAAGAGCCTTTCTGGGCCTTTGAGCGCCATCGGCCTTGCGGTCTCAGTCATCATGCTCTCGTGGATTTTTTACAGCACGACAGTGGAGATGATCGGCATTCCGCTCCGTCGCATTCCGCTTCCAACCCCTCCGATCTCCGCCCTTGAGCCCTTCCGTATCGCAAATCAATACGGTCTCTTCGCCGTAATGACCAATGGCCGGTACGAAATCGAGTTTCAGGGCTCAGACGACGGCGCCAACTGGACGCCGTATCTGTTCCGGTACAAGCCGCAGGGTCTCAACGAAGCTCCGCGCATCTACGCGCCCTATCAGCCAAGGTTTGAATGGAACCTGTGGTTTGCTTCGCTGAGCGACTGGCATCTCAACGAATTGGTTCCACTGACTGAGACGCGCCTGCTGGTCAGCGAGCCCGATGTTCTCGCCCTGTTCAGAGGAAACCCCTTTGCCTCGCCGCCCCGGTACGTGCGAGCCGTTCTGTGGCGATACTGGTTCACAACGATGGATGAGAAGCGGCGGACCGGAAACTGGTGGCGCCGGCAGTTCCTCGGCCTGTACGCTCCTGAATTGACGCTGACGCCGGAGGGAAGGGTAGCCGTGGTCCAATGGCCTGAGGGGCTTCCGCTCCACAACTGAACTGCACGAGGATGATTGATGACGCGCGCGAACGTGATCGGCTCAGGCCCCAACGGACTCTCCGCGGCGATTGTCCTTGCTCGAGCCGGTCTTGATGTAGAGGTCTTTGAAGCCGAAGCCGAACCCGGCGGTGGCGCACGCACGCTCCCGCTGACGCTGCCGGGCTTCCTTCACGACTTTGGCTCAGCGGTCCATCCCATGGCGGCAGCCTCGCCGTTCTTCTCAACCCTTCCCCTTGCAGTTCTTGGACTGCATTGGGTTCATGGGGATGTGCCTCTTGCACATCCGCTGGATGATGGCAGTGCAGTCCTGCTCACGCATGATCTTGCCGGCATGGATCAGCAGCTTGGCGGTGATGCCCAGGCATGGCGACGTCTCTTCGGTCCAATTGTTGAACATTGGCGTCAATTCTCACAGGATGCTCTCGGCCCTGTCGTCAGAATCCCTCGTCACCCATTGCTGATGGCGCACTTCGGACTCTCCGCGTTTCAGCCTGCCGCGCGATTGATATCACACAATTTCACCGGGCCTCGGGCTCGCGCATTGTTCGCTGGCCTTGCCGGCCATTCCTTCCTGAGCTTCGATCAGCCGCTCAGTGCCGCCGTGGCCCTGGTGCTTGGCGCCGCGGGCCATGTCGTTGGCTGGCCCATCCCGCATGGGGGCGCGCAGACGATCACCCGTGCGCTCGTCACGCAACTCGAGAATCTCGGCGGCAAGCTGCACACCTCCCGCCGGATTGATGCGGATGACTTTCGAAGCATGAATGGTGACAAGGCACTCTGGCTGTTTGATACAAACCCGGCCCAGATGATCTCGATCGCCGGAGATCGAATTCCCCAGCGCAGGCATCGGGCGCTGCTCGAGTTCAAACCCGGCCCCGGTGTCTTCAAGATGGACTTCGCGCTCTCTGCACCCGTCCCATGGACGGCTCCGGAATGTCATGGAGTCATCAGCATCCACCTTGGTGGTTCGTTCGAAGAAATTGCCGCGTCGGAAGATGCGGTCGCTCGTGGTCAGCATGCTGAGAAGCCATTCGTCCTCGTTGCCCAGCCGTCGCTCTTCGACCCGTCTCGCGCGCCGCAGGGCAGTCATGTGCTCTGGGCCTACTGTCACGTACCCAATGGTTCGACCGTCGACATGACAGCCCGTGTGGAGGACCAGATCGAGCGGTTTGCGCCAGGATTCCGGGACTGCATCCTTGCAAAGAAGGTCTCGTCTCCCGCAGTGCTTGAATCGATGAATGCGAATCTTGTTGGTGGCGACATCAGCGGAGGGGCAATGACCATGGGTCAGTTTCTGTTTCGCCCGACGGTGCACAGCTATGCCACCGGGAACCAGAACCTCTACCTGTGCTCGTCCTCCACGCCGCCGGGCGGAGGAGTCCACGGCATGTGCGGCTTCAATGCGGCCAGCCTCGCTCTCCGCCGAATCACCGCCTGACAAAAGCGCCGAGGCACACTGGCACTCGGCGCGGTTGAAATGTCTTTCAGGACGGGCTATTTGATCTCAAACTCGTCAACCTCAAATTGGAACTTTCCCGGTTCCTGTACCTCGATGAATCCGATTCCGATCAGATCGCTGCCATCCGTCTCAAAAGCGGAGAAGGGAAAGGTGTATTGCGTCCATTCCGGGCTCGCGGTGAATGTTGCCATCGCAGGAGCTTCTCCACTCTGTCCCGAGCGCGCCACCGTCAGCACCAGGAGCGTATATGGCTTTCCGTCGCCCTTGGCCCAGAAGCTGATCGAACTCTTCTTCGACAGATTCACGGGCTGCATAGGCGCAGACCCCGGCGAGAAAAGCGCGCCGGCGAACGGGAACTGTCCCCCCGATGCCACTTCGCCTGATACCTGCAGCGCGCCTTTCGTGTTCGATGCGCCCGGCTGTACAACGGCGATTGTTGAGGTCGACTTGCCACCTTGCATCGCGTCACTTGCCCCGATCCAGGACCCATAAGCCGCGCTGGCTTTTCCATCGTCGAAGCTGCTCACCAGGTTCGACTCGGATCCGGCTGGCACAGAAGCAATTGTCGCCGGCTTCCCGGAATCGCCACGCAATCCTGCAACGGTGAGTTTCACCTTGCTTGTCTTGTCGGAGCTCGGCCCCACCATGAGATCAAACTCGCCTGGTTCCACGACGCGATGCATGTCGACATCCAGGATCGACAACATCTCCGGCGCAACCGTGAACTCTACGGTGCGCTTTTCGCCCGGCTTGAGAGTAATGCGCTCAAAGCCTTTCAACTGCATCACTGGCTGTGTCACCGACGCGACACGCTGGTGTATGTAAAGCTGCGGCACCTCGTCGCCATCGCGAGTGCCCGTGTTGGTGACATCGATGCTGACCCTGGCCGTACCACCCTGCAGAATCTGCTGCGGCTCGACCTTGAGATTGTCGAACTTGAACGTCGTGTAGCTGAGACCGTAGCCGAACGCAAACAGCGGTTGCCGCGTCGAGAACTCGTAGCTGCGGTTCGCGGTGGGCTTGTGGTTGTAATAGTCAGGCAGCGCGCCCACTGTATGTGGGAAGGTGATCGGCAGTTTGCCCCCGGGATTCGCGTCGCCAAAGATCACGTCAGCGGCGCCCGTTCCGCCCTCTTCGCCGAGGTACCAGCCCTCGAGAATCGCCGGCACCTTTTCGGCAATGTAGTTAATCGAGAGAGGCCGTCCGTTGATAAGCAGCACGACCACTGGCTTACCCGTTTCCACTACAGCTTTCACAAGGTCGTTCTGAGCACCCAGCAGATCGAGGGAATCGCGATCGCCGCGATGATTCTCTGCCCAGGCTTCGCGATTTGTGCTCTCGTTTTCGCCGACAACCACGATCGCAACGTCTGACTTTTTGGCAACATCCACTGCCGCCTGGATCGACGCGGCTTGGGTCTTCGGGTCCACCAGTTCCACATCATTCGCCCACCAGCCGCGAAATCCCTGAGGCGCATTCGTGATTTTGCATCCTTCGGCAAAAAGCACCTTTGCCTTGTCGCCGGCCTTGGCGCGAATTCCGTCAAGAATGCTCACGCCATATCCGGGATCACGGCTATACCCACCGAGGTGAACATCTGCCGCATTGGGCCCGATCACAGCAATCGTCTTCACCTTCGTCAAGTCAAGTGGCAAAAGGTTCCTGTCGTTCTTCAAAAGCACAATCGCTTTGCGTGCAGCTTCAATCGCAAGTTTGCGATGCTCAGAGCTGTTGTTGATCTTCTCCGCATAATCGGGATCGACATAGGGATTGTCGAAAAGTCCCAGCCGGAATTTTGACGCGAGAACGTGCCCAACCGCGCGATCCAACTCAGTCATCGAGACCATGCCGCTCTTTACCTGGTTCGCAAGACCTGCGTACGACGGCGCGGGAAAGTCCGAAACATCAAAATCCACTCCGGCCGCCAGGGCCTTTCGCGCTGCGTCGCCCAGGTCGTACGCTACATGATGGCCGGTCGCCAGCAACTCGACGCCGTCATCGTCTGAGCTGATATATCCATCGAATCCCCACTCCTGCCGTAGCACTTTATCCAGCAGCCAGTGGTTCATGTGTGCCGGTACGCCATCGATCTCGTTGTAGGAGGCCATGACGCTTCCCACATGTGCCTGCTGCACTGCGCTCTGGAAGGGAACGAGGAAGCTCTCACGAATGACGCGCTCCGAAATGTTTCCCGGCGCCGTGTTTGTTCCACCCTCCGGTTGGCCATGTACTGCAAAATGCTTTGCTGTCGCCATTACGTGATGACGTCCGATCCGGTGCGAATCGCCTTGGAGCCCCTCGATGGCCGCAACACCCATGCGCGATACGAGAAATGGATCTTCGCCGTATGTCTCCTCGGTTCTTCCCCAGCGGGGATCGCGCGCGATATCGAGCACTGGCGAAAAAACCTGTCCGCTGCCGCGCGAACCAGCCTCATCGCCAATGACGGTGAAGATCTCTTTGACCAGAGCAGGATCCCATGTGCTTGCGAGTCCCAGCGCCTGGGGAAAGCTCGTACTCCCATACTCCATGTATCCATGCAGAGCCTCGCCCGGAAAAATCACCGGAATCCCCAGTCGTGTCTTTTCGAGCTGATACCGCTGCACAGCATTCCTGAGAATTGCCGCATTCCGCGGAGTGAGTTTCAGCTCCGGTCCCCACTCGGCCTGCATGGTTTGCCGCGCTGTCTCAGTGGTATATGTGCCCGTTGGATCGACGATGTTCGCCTTGGCCAGCCACGTCCAGCTGAGCTCATTCACCTTTTCCTCAAGAGTCATGCGAGGCAGCAGATCGGTCACGCGGTCTTGAATTGGAAGACTCGCGTCCTTGTAACGCGGCGCGGCAGTTTGCGGAGCCATCGTCTCCTGACCGCAGGCTACTGTCGCGAACAACACAAGACTCAAAAGTAGGCCCGGAACAAGGTACCTCGAAAAAGTGCGCAGAGATGCTTTCATGGCTTTTGCAGAATGCTGCGATCCTTTCAGAGTTTACGGCGTGTCATTGTATCTGAACTACGCAGACGGGATCTGTGAGGTTCAACAGATTCATTCCTTTGGTTTGCAACGCCTTCGATTTCAGTTGTCGAAGCAGTTCCTTACGCTCTGCTGATCTGCGAGAATAAAATGACTTCCCGGTTACGGGATCGCCATCAAGGGTGGAGCGCCCATGCATCGTGCTGCGCTGATCTACAATCCTGCCTCGGGGCAGCTTTCGGCGCGTCGCGCGTCATACATCCGCAGCGCGCTCGAGGTGCTTCGCAAGGCGGGAGTCGAGGCTGATGCTCTTGAGACGCATGCCCCTGGGAGCGGCAAATCCCTGGCGCAGGGCGCTATCCGCCAGGGCTATGACACCATCCTCGCCTGTGGCGGCGACGGCACAGTGCACGAGGCCCTCCAGGCCGCCGTGGGTACGGATGTTGCTCTTGGGGTCGTTCCCCTCGGCACGGCCAATGCTCTTGCTCAAAATCTGGGTCTCGGAACATCGCCGGTAAAGGCGGTGCGCCAGCTCCTGAACTCTACGCCGCTGGAGGTTCCGGTTGGTCGTATCTTCTTTCAATCAGACAATGGCGCCCAAAGCTGGCGTTATTTCACCGTTGCGGCGGGGGTTGGAGCAGACGCGCTACTGATGTCGAGCATGGACCCTGCCATGAAGCGCCGTTATGGCTATGCGCTCTACGTCCTTGAGGCGTTTCGCATCTGGGCAACCAATCCGTTTCCACTGTTCGACGCCTCATTCTCAATCAAGGGAAACGGGCAGCCGCGCGTCGAGCAGGTCTCACAACTCCTTGCTGTTCGCATCCGCTCATTCGGTGGAGTTCTCGGTACGCTCGCCCCCGGCGCAACCTTGCACAAGAACACTCTCAGCCTCATGGCATTCAAAACACAGAGCCGATTTGCGTATCTCCGGTTTCTGCTCGCTGTAGTGGTCGGGCGTCACAAGTTCGACCACGCGATCGAACTTGTCGACGCGGACGCAGTTGAATGCCGTCCCAGCAATGGCTCCTCGACCAGGCTCCTCGTTGAGGCCGATGGAGAGGTGCTTGGCTCGCTTCCGGCAAGACTCGAAGTGGCACGCGAGACGGTTCGTCTGCTCGTCCCCCCCGATGCCGCTCCCTAGATCGGAAGCCGATAGCGCGAGCGGGGAACTCCGGTTGCGTTCTGCCTCCCAACCCTGCAATCATCGCTGCGCAGTCATTCACAAGAGGTTTTCGTCATGAAAATAAGAGCGGCGCTCCTCGGCGCCACGCTTGCGGTATTATCGGCCTCAATTCATGCTCAGCAGCCGGCATGGCAACCAGCCCCCGGACATCTCACGCTTCCGCTCTGGCCTGGCGGCGCGCCCGGCGCAACCGCCAACGCGCCCGCAGAAGTCGATACAACCATCCCCAAAGACAATCTCATCGCGGGCCGCCCGCTGGTTCGTCTTGGAAACGTCTCGAGTCCTACGCTGACGGTCTATTCGCCCAAAGGGCAAAACACAGGTGCATCGGTTGTTGTCTTTCCCGGTGGAGGCTACCGGATTCTCGCTATCGACCTCGAAGGGACTGAGGTCTGCGACTGGCTCAACTCAGCCGGCCTGACCTGCATCCTCGTAAAGTACCGTGTTCCTGACACCGGCCCATATCCGAAATCGCCGGCTGCATTGCAGGACGCGCAGCGTGCGCTCGGAATGGTTCGCCAGCACGCAGCGGAATGGAAGATCGATTCAAGCCGCATCGGCGTTCTGGGCTTCTCTGCCGGAGCTCACCTCTCCGCTGCTTTGAGCACCCACTTCGAGCAGCGCCTCTACGATCCGGTCGATGATGCCGACAAGCTCAGTTGTCGTCCGGACTTCGCAGTCATCGTCTATCCCGGTTATCTCGCTCTGTCCGACCAGGGAATGGCTCCCAATCCCGAGATCCACCCCACGGAAAAGACTCCCCCGACGTTTATCGTGCAGGCTGAGGACGATCCGGTCCATGTCGAAAATGCAACCGTCTACTTTCTCCAGTTGAAGAACGCCAGGGTGCCCGCAGAACTTCACATCTATGCACAAGGCGGACATGGGTACGGTCTCCGTCGCAGTGCGCTTCCGGTGACCACATGGCCGCAAGCTGTCGAGGTGTGGCTCGGTACCATCAAGGTGTTGCCCGGTAAGTAGTCGCCAGAGTCAACCTCATGCTCATTGCCGTGCTCACTGTTTCCGACCGTTGTTCCCAGGGCCAGGCCACCGATACAGCCGGTCCGGCTGTCGTGGCTCGGCTCCGGGAGCAGTGGCCCGCTGCCGCGGTTGATACCGCCCTGGTGCCCGACGATGAGGACCAAATTACGAACTACCTCGAGGGGAAGTGCGACAGCAATGCATCCCTCATCCTGACAGTTGGCGGTACTGGCCTGAGTCCTCGCGATCGCACTCCCGAGGCCACTCTCCGGGTGTTCGACCGCCTGGTTCCGGGCCTTCCCGAAGCGATGCGTTTGAAAGGGTCCGAGAGCAATCGGTACGCATGGCTCAGCCGTGGCGTTGCCGGTCTCAGAGGCGGCTCGTTGATTGTCAATCTGCCGGGGAGCGAGCGCGGAGCCCTGGAGAGCCTGGATGCCATCCTTCCGCTCCTGCGGCACGCCCTGGAGGTCGTTTCCGGTTCGCAAAGCCACACTTAGAATTGGTCCAAAGAAAACAATAGAAAACGCTTACCCAAAGGCGTAAGATGGTCGCAATTGTGACCGACTCCGCAAGAAGCTCCGCAAACCGCCGCCGTGCCGCCACCATCAGCATTCGCGATGTCGCGAAGCGAGCTGGTGTTTCTATCGCCACCGTTTCACGTACTGTCAATCGCATTTCAACGGTCAACGAAGAACTTGCCGCCCGCGTCTGGAAGGCTGTTGAGGAAGTGGGGTATCTTCCCAACACGCAGGCGCGCGCGCTCGTCTCTGGCCGCAGCCGGATGCTGGGTCTCATTGTCTCGGAGATCACCAACCCCTTCTTTCCGGAGTTGATCCAGGAGTTTGAGAACATCGCAGTGACGCAGGGCTACGAGGTGCTTATCGGTTCCACCAACTACGAACCAGTGCGCACTGAGGCGCTCATCCGCCGCATGCTTCAGCGCAATGTGGACGGCGTTGCCGTGATGACCTTCGGCATTGAAGAAGAGCTCGTGCAAAAACTCGTCGAGCGGGAATTTCCCCTCGTCTTTGTGGATGCCGGCCCGAATCTGCCCAATATACGCATCCTCAAAGTGGATTACGGAGAAGGCATCCGTGAAGCTGTGCAGCATCTGGCGGCACTCGGCCATCGCCAGATCGCATTCTTCAGCGGGCCGCTTCACCTGCGTTCAGCGCTGGCGCGCCGCGATGCATTTCGCAAATCGATGGCTGAGCTGGGTCTCACGGTCCCTGCAGAAAACATGATTGAAGGAACGCACACAATGGAAGGTGGGATCGCTGCGACGGAAAGGTTCCTGGCGATCGACCCGCTGCCCACCGCGATCATCTGCTCAAACGACATGACGGCCATCGGCGTGCTTCATGGCCTGCATCGCACCACCCACAAGGTTCCTGAGGATATCTCGGTAGTAGGGTTCGACGATATCCACCTTGCGCAATTCATGCTCCCGCCACTGACCACCGTGCAGATGTCGTGCAATCATCTCGCCGCGGCTGCCATCGAGGCGTTGCGCGCCGGAATCGAGCCGGATAACCCGAACGCTTCCCGGAAGGAGTGGCGTATTCCCACGCGTTTGGTTGTGCGCCAATCGTCCTCATTTCCGCGAGGCAGTCTGCCTGCTCTCGCCAAGGCCGGATCGCGAGTCCGCCGGCCGGCGGAGCGGAATTGATGCCCTTTCTCTCAATGTAGTCAGTCGCTTCTGAAACGGTTGTGACCTGCGCCCCGTCGGGAGTGTCTAATAGTTATTGAGCATTCCCCGCTCGAGGTCAAACATGCTGATTCGCAAGCCGTCCGATATCCCCTCGTCAGAAATCACACCGCAGGACACATACAGGCAGTTCTTTAGTCGCCGGCGGTTCCTCAGCACAGCGATCGCAGCAGGGGCAGCCGTTTCCGCAGGACGCCTTGCCGAAATGATTTCACCCGCCACCAGCGTTCACGCAGACACGAAGCTGCAGACGGTGAAGAGCCCCCTCACGACGACCGGCGAACAGCTCACAAGCCTCGACGACATCACACACTACAACAACTACTACGAGTTTGGGGTGAACAAGGACCAACCCGCAGAAAACGCCGGGGCCCTTCCGACTCGCCCCTGGACGGTCAGGGTCGAAGGCAAAGTTAAAAAGCCTCTCACATTCGACATCGATGACTTGCTGAAGATGCGACCTCTCGAAGATCGCGTCTACCGCCATCGCTGTGTCGAAGCCTGGAGCATGGTGATTCCATGGATCGGCTACTCGCTTTCCGAATTCATCAAGAAATGCGACCCGTTACCCAGCGCGAAGTTCGTCCAATTCCTCTCCTACTACGACAAGCACGTGGAAAAATGGGCATCGGAAACAGCCATCTTCTGGCCGTACTCCGAAGGTCTTCGCATGGATGAAGCCATGCATCCGCTCGCGCTCCTCGCTTTTGGCCTCTACGGTGAAGTCCTGCCCAACCAGAATGGCGCGCCCATCCGGATGGTTGTGCCCTGGAAATACGGCTTCAAGTCGGCCAAGTCGATCGTAGCGGTCCGCTTCCTCGACAAGATGCCGCCAACAACATGGAACGATCAGAATCCGCGCGAATACGGTTTCTATTCCAACGTCAACCCCAACGTCGACCATCCCCGATGGAGCCAGAAGACCGAGCGTCGCATCGGGCTGCCTTTCTACGAGCAGCGGCGCAATACGTTGATGTTCAATGGCTACGCCGACCAGGTCGCCTCGCTCTACAACGGGATGGATCTGAGAAAGGACTACTGATTCAGGAACTGGCGAAGCCGGCGCTGCCGACCGCTTCACGCAGTTCCGCGCATTGCCATGAAACGATTGACCCTGATCCTTCTCAAGACGCTGACCTGGATCGCCTGTCTCTCGCCGTTCGCGCTCCTCGTCTATCAGGCTGTCACAAACACGCTTGGCCCCGATCCAACCGCGACCATCACTCTCACGACCGGTTACAACGCGCTGCTGCTGCTGATCCTGTCGCTTGCGATCACGCCCATCCGCAGCCTCTCCCCACGCTTGAACTGGCTCATCAAGTTCCGTCGGCTGCTTGGGCTTTTAG
>Ga0335085_10016145_pt1 | contig 10805 bp, 13 predicted proteins | sample Lox_Sample_45_FD_206712 | JGI IMG/M metagenome (GOLD analysis project Ga0335085, IMG submission 206712) | Soil microbial communities from Loxahatchee National Wildlife Refuge, Florida, United States - Lox_Sample_4.5 | ecosystem: Environmental > Terrestrial > Soil > Wetlands | place: USA... | reverse complement strand
CGGATATCGCTCTTCCACCGGGGACGGTCGATCGCGCTCGGCTCACCGGACGAGCTGAAGGCCCGAGCAAGGACCAAGGGCCTGCCGGAACCCACCATGGAGGATGCGTTCGTCGCCCTCGTCGAGAGCCAGGAACGGGCGCTGGAGAACGGATGATGGCGCCACGCCGCGCATGGTCCTTCCGCGCTCACCCGCGCCTGCGCCGGCTCCTCGCGCTCATGCGCAAGGAGGGCATCCAGATGGTGCGGGATCCGAGCAGCATCCTCATCGCCGTGGTGATGCCTCTGGTCCTCCTCTTCCTCTTCGGGTACGGCGTGAATCTCGACGCCACCCACACCAGCCTCGGGGTCGTGCTCGAGGACCCGGGCCCCGAGGCTCGCGAGCTTGCCGCCGCATTCGAGCTCTCTCCCTACTTCGAGGTGCGCCTGGCCACCGAGCGACGTGAGCTCGAGCAGCTGCTGACCGCAGGCAAGGTGCGCGGCATCGTCGTCGTCCCGGCGACCTTCGAGGCTGCCCTGAGGAAGGGTTCCCGCCGGCCGGACCTCCAGGTCCTGCTGGACGGGAGCGATCCGAACACCGCTGCGCTCGTCGAGGCGTATGTCCAGGGAGTGGTGGCCAACTGGAGCGTGCTCCGGTCGGAGCAGACCGGCTCGAGAGCGGCAGCAGCTGTCGCCGCCGATCGTCTGTGGTTCAACCCTGCCCGGACGAGCATGTCGTTCCTGGTCCCCGGGTCGGTGGCCATCGTCATGGCTCTGGTGGGGACCTTGCTCACGGCGCTGGTCGTCGCCCGGGAGTGGGAGCGCGGCACGATGGAGGCGCTGCTTGCGACCCCGGTGAGCGGAGCGGAGCTCATCCTCGGGAAGCTACTGCCGTACTACCTGCTCGGGCTGACATCGATGACCGTCTGCACGCTATTCGCAGTGTTCCTCTTTGGTGTTCCGTTTCGTGGGTCGGTCATCGCCCTCTACGCGATCTCCTCTGCCTTCCTCGTTCCTGCGCTTGGCCTGGGGCTGCTCATCTCAGCCGCAACCCGAAACCAGCTGATCGCCTCGCAGCTGGCGTTGCTGAGCTCCTTCATGCCCACCGTTCTCCTTTCCGGGTTCCTGTTCGAGATCGGCTCGATGCCAAAGGGCATCCAGCTGCTCTGTCAGCTCGTGCCTGCGCGCTGGCTCGTACCCAGCCTCCAGACCGTATTCCTCGTGGGCGACCTCTGGTCCCTGTTCGCGACGCACATGGCGGTCCTCGCCCTCTTCGGGGCGGTTTTCCTCTTCTTATCGGTGAGGTTGATGAGGAGGCACGTCGCATGACGCAGACGCGACTCGTCTCCCTGGTGACCAAGGAGCTGCTGGTGGTCCTGCGCGACCCCCGAAGCAGGATTGTCCTCGTCGCGCCACCGCTGGTCCAGCTGCTGGTCTTCGCCTTCGCCGCGACGCTGGAGGTGAGAAACGTTCATCTCGTGGTCCTGAACCGCGATGAGGGAGCCTCGGGCGTCGAGCTCGTGCATCGGCTTCAGGGCTCGAGGACGTTCGCAAGCGTCGTTCCAGTGCACGATCCGGGGGAGCTCCGCACCGCGGTCGACCGGCAGCAAGCCATCGCGGCGATCCAGATCGCTCCGGACTTCTCGGCCGACCTGGCTGCCGGACGGCCCCCGGGCTTCCAGGTCCTGCTCGACGGGCGGCGCTCGAACGCAGCGCAGATCGTCTCCAGCTACATCGCCGAGATCTACGCGACGTTCGTCGCAGAGCAGGCCAACCCGGGCCACCGGCTCACGCCAACGCCCCGCCTGGTTCCCCGGCACTGGTTCAACCCGAACCTGACCTTCCGCTGGTTCATGGTCCCGGGGCTGGTCGCGATCATTGCGCAGATCATGGGTGTACTCGTGACTGCGCTCTCGGTCGCACGCGAACGCGAGCTCGGCACGTTTGACCAGCTCATGGTCTCACCGCTCCGCACCCACGAGATTCTCCTCGGGAAGACGATTCCCCCGGTGCTCATCGGGCTGTTGAACGTCACGCTCTACATCGTCGTGGGGGTCTTCGTGCTTCGCGTCCCGCTCCGAGGTTCCCTCGTGCTCCTCTACGGAAGCTCGCTGTTCTTCCTCGCCTCCGTGGTGGGGGTGGGCTTGTTCATCTCCTCCCTGAGTGGGACCCAGCAGCAGGCGATCCTCGGCGCGTTCCTATTCGTCACGCCCGCGACGATGCTCTCTGGATTCGCCACCCCCATCGAAAACATGCCGGCGTGGCTGCAGAGCATCACCGTCGTCAACCCGCTTCGTCATTTCCTGGTGATCACCCGAGGCATTTTTCTCAAGGGCATGACCGCCGAGGCCGTCGCGGCGAACACCCTGCCGCTCGCGCTGATCGCGGTGTTCACCTTGACCAGCGCGGCCTGGCTGTTCCGTCATCGGATGGAGTAGCCGTCCGACAAGCGCGTATGCGCGCACGACCGGCCGTGGTTCAGAACCATTCGTCGTTGATTCCAAGGAGGTAGCCAGTACCCTTCACGAGCGCGTGCAGAACGAGACCGAGGGCCACCGCCGCGAGGAACATCGCGAGAGGAAGCGGTGTGAGCAGCCGGGCCGCGGCGAGGGTGCCGAGAATCCAGTCGATCTGATCCCACGGAACCCACGGTCGACCTGGATCGATGCCGGCCCGTCGCTTGAAGAAGCTCTTGACGAGGTCCCCGAGCAGAGCCCCGAGTCCGAGCAGGGCGCCACCGGCGGGCGACCACGCGCCCTCGAGCCGGATCAGAGTGAGCTCGGAGAGGAGCGGCCAGTGCGTCGCGAGCGCGCCCTGAGCAGTGAAGGTCGCTGCTCCAGCGACCGCACCGGCGATCAGCCCCCGAAAGGTCTTGTGCGTCCCGAAGACCCGGCGTCCACGGAAGGAGACGCCGAGATCCACCGGCGCATCGAGCCGCGGGAAGAGCCTCGCCGCGAGCACGGGTGCCATGTTCGCCATCCCTCCCGGGAGCAGGAGCCAAAACGCCCTGCACAGAAGCTCGACGAGCTGCACCCGCGAGAGGCTATCCCAGGCCAACGGGGCTCTGCCTCGAGTGACCGGGCCTCGTCCGCATGTCACGTGGAGAATGGCGTCTGCCGCCCCAGGCCTCGCGCGCACTGATTGCGACCTGCTCCGGAATGGGCGCAGCTTCTGCGGCCGGCTCGAATTCGGCGCCATGGCCGCCTGTGCGCACGGCCGATGCACGAATGCCCCAGTCGCCCAGGCAAGCGAGAAACCGGGGGACTCGGAGCAGGAGGTCGTCATGAGACTCATGGAGATCATGACCACGGAAGTGGAGACGGCGGCACAGAGCGAGGATGCCCAGAGGGCCTTCCAGCGCATGCACGAGCGCCGAATCCGCCACCTCGTGGTCAAGGACGGACACCAGGTCGTGGGCGTGCTCTCGGAACGTGACGTCGGCGGGGCACGCGGCGCCCAGATCCGCGCTGGGAGGACCGTTGGCGAGCTGATGTCCCGGCAGGCCATCACCGCGTCGCCGACGACGACGGTCCGCCAGGCGGCCAATCTGCTGCGAGCCCGCACCATCGGGTGCCTCCCGATCGTGGATGATGGCAAGCTCGTCGGAGTCGTCACCCTGACCGACCTTCTCGAGCTTCTCGGACGTCAGACTCAGCTCTCCCCGACCGCGAGTTCACGGTACCACCCTCAGCACGGCTCCAAGTGGAAGCCGGTCCGCCGGATTGCGCGCCCCCAGCGGCCGCCTCTGTTCTCCAGGTGAGCAGACGCCGTGGCCTGGCGAATGCAGCCGGCCGCCCAGAGGGAGCTCGTCCATGAACGCCGTCGTCCGCCAACTCGTGCCGCGTGAATCTCGGCCGGACTCAACCCTGGTCAAGCCGGCCGTGCCCAGCGGTTGGGAGGCCGTGCACCTGGCCGATCTCGATCGGCTGCTGCACGCGATGCAAGGACGAGCGACTGGGGGGCTGTCCCCGGCATCGTTTTGGCTCGCATTCGCAGATTGGTCGATCCACCTGGCAAATACCCCCTTCAAACGCCTGGAGCTGGCACAGGCTGCGACGCGCCAGGGCCACAGACTTCTTGATGCACTGCGCGGAGCTCAGGTCATTCGCCCAACAGCAAATGATCGTCGGTTCGAAGATCCGGCCTGGCGCGAGTTCCCCTTCAGCGTGATCCACCAAGCCTTCCTTCTCGCGGAGGAATGGTGGGGATGGTTCGGCGATGGTGGCCGCGCCGTCAATCGACGCAATGCTCAGATCGTTGCCTTCGCGATTCGCCAGTGGATCGACATCTTCTCGCCCTCGAACGCCCCCTGGCTCAATCCCGAAGTGATTCGCGTCACACGCGAGAGTGGCGGCCTCAACTTCGTCGCCGGATTCCGAAACTGGCTACAGGATCTACGCGAGACACTGAGCGGTGTTCCGTCCGCCAGGGACGGTCTCACGGTCGGCCGTGACCTTGCCGTCACGCCAGGCAAGGTCGTCTTCCGCAATGAGCTCATGGAGCTCATCCAGTACGCCCCTGCGAGCTCGATGGTGCGGCCAGAGCCGGTACTGATCGTTCCAGCCTGGATCATGAAGTATTACATCTTGGATCTTTCGCCGCACGACTCGCTGGTCCGTTATCTCGTCGGGCAGGGGCACACCGTGTTCATGATCTCCTGGCGGAACCCTGGACCCGAACTGCGCGACACCGCCCTCGATGACTACCGGACGAAGGGGATCGTCCCTGCGCTGGATGCAGTCCGAGCGATCGCCGGGGAGGGCAAGGTCCATGGCTGCGGGTATTGTCTCGGTGGAACCTTGCTCGCAATCGCGGCGGCGGCGATGGCGCGCGACGGGGACGACCGGCTTGCCAGTCTGACCCTGTTCGCGGCCCAGTGCGACTTCACCGAGGCCGGAGAGCTGCAGCTCTTCATCAGCGAGAGTCAGCTCGCGTTCCTCGAGGACCTGATGTCGGTCCAGGGCTACCTCGACAGCCGGCAGATGGCGGGGGCCTTCGAGATGCTGCGCTCCAACGATCTGATCTGGTCCCGTCTGGTCAAGAGCTACCTGCTCGGCCGCCCAGAGGCGGCGACCGACCTGATGACCTGGAACGCCGACGGTACGCGACTACCGGCGCGGATGTGCAGCGAGTATCTCCGCCAACTGTTCCTTGACGACGACCTGTCGGAAGGACGGTTCGAGGTGCAGGGGAGGCCAGTGTCGATTGCCGACATCCAGGTTCCGATCTTCGCCGTCGGGACGGAGGCGGATCACGTCGCGCCATGGCGTTCAGTGCACAAGATTCACCTGATGAACAAAGGCGAGGTGACCTTCGTCCTCGCGTCGGGCGGACACAATGCGGGAATCGTATCCGAGCCGGGCCATCCCCATCGCTCGTTCCGCATGCGCCGCCGCCCTGCGGGGGAGCGATATGTGGGGGCGGTTGAGTGGGAGGCGCTAGCAAAGCGGCACGAGGGCTCTTGGTGGCCGGAGTGGGAGCGATGGCTTTCCGAACACGGCGGTGCCCCGACGAGGCCACCCCCTCTGGGTGCGCCGGATGCCGGGTACGAGGTTCTCGAGGATGCTCCCGGTCGATACGTCCTCGAGCACTGACCGGCCGTCGCCGGTTGGCGTCGCGGGCCTCGGCCTGGATGGCGCCGCGCTGACCTCGTTGTGGGTGGCCGCGTGGCGCGCGGATGAGAGCGAACGACCAGATGCGCTTTTCCACGACCCTTATGCCCGGGCCCTGGCCGGACCCGAGGGCTTCGAGCTCCTCCAGGCAGCGCGAGACATCGCGTTGATCGAGGCACCCTTCGTCCCCGTCCGGACGATCTTCTTCGATCAGCGCGTCGTCGGCGGCTCGCAGGTGGTGCTCCTCGGCGCCGGGATGGATGCCCGGGCATTCCGGCTCCAGTGGCCCACAGGGGCACGGGTCTTCGAGGTCGATTTGCCCGAGGTCCTCTCGCTGAAAGAGCAGCGCCTCCGCGGCGTGGCACCTAGGTGCATTCGGATTCCCGTTCCGGCGGATCTCACGGGAGACTGGGTGATCGCGCTCGAGAAAGGAGGGTTCCGGCCGGAGCTTCCCTCGGTCTGGCTCCTCGAGGGACTTCTCCTCTATTTCGACGAGTCGCTCGTCAAGTTGCTGCTGGCCCAGGTCGACGCGCTGTCCGCCGCCCAGAGCAGGCTCCTTGCGGACATCATCGGCTGGACGATGCTCTGGGCGCCGCCGCTTCAGCCCCTCCACGATTTCGTCCGTGAGCTCGGCGCGCCCTGGAAGTTCGGAACCGACGAGCCCGAGGAGTTGCTCGAACCACTGGGGTGGGACGTTACTGCGTATGACCTCGGCGCCGTCGCCGCCGAGGCAGGGCGCTGGGCCTGGCCAGTTGTCCCCCGTGCCATCCCCGGCGTGCCGCGGAGCTTTCTCGTCGAGGCGGTGAAGCCTGCCGGCAGGCACGGCATCGGGAACGTCCTGGCGTAGGATCTGCCATGGGCACGAGCTCCGGAAGCGTGGGCACCGTTCCGCACATCCTCGATGTCGAGGATCTGTTCATCGGCTTCGGTCAGCTCGAGGTCATCCGGGACCTGACCTTCAGCGTCGAACGCGGAAGCTCCCTGGCGATCATCGGCCCGAATGGGTCGGGCAAAACGGTCCTGTTCAAGGCCCTCGTGGGGTCCTTGCCCTTCCGAGGCCGGGTCCGGTGGGCGCCCGGGGTACGGATCGGCTACGTGCCGCAGAAGCTGGACCTCGAACGCGACCTCCCCCTGACCGGGCTCGACCTCCTCCGTGCGAAGGCGAGAGTGACGAGGAGCGTCGAGGACATCGGTGGCACATCTCGCGACGTGGGCCTCGATCACGAGGTCAGCAAGCCCATCGGAGCCCTCTCTGGCGGTCAGTTCCAGAGGCTGCTTCTCGCGCTAGCGCTCGTGGGTCGACCGAGTGTCCTGCTCCTGGACGAACCCACAGCCGGCGTGGACCAGCCGGGGCAGGAGCGCCTGAACGAGCTCGTCCATCGTCTGCAGAAGCAACGAGGCCTCACCGTGCTCCAGATCTCGCACGAGCTGAGCGTGGTTTATCGCTACGCCACGAAGGTCCTCTGCCTCTCCCAGGTTCAGGCCTACGTCGGTCCGCCGAGGAGCATCCTGACGCCCGAGCGACTCGAGGAGATCTACGGCGCTCCCGTGGAGTTCCACGTCCATGAGCGCTGACCTGGCGACCCTCGCGTTGTCCCTCGCCATGGCGGCTGCTGCCGGCCTCGTCGGCTGCTTCGTGGTGATGCGACGGATGGCCCTCGCGGCTGACGCGCTCTCCCATGTCGCCTTGCCGGGCATCGGCGCGGCGCTGGCCCTCGGCATTCATCCGCTCTTCGGTGCCGCGGCGATGCTCTTCTTCGGCGCCGTGCTGGTCTGGGGGGTCGAGCGGCGAACCAGGATCGCGACCGAGACGATCATCGGAGTCGTCTTCTCTGCCGCCCTGGCCATCGGAAGCTTGATGAGCTCCGGGGAAGAGCTGATCGAGGCGCTCTTCGGAGGGGCGGGCACTTTGACGGTCGGAGAGATCGTCTTCGGTCTGGTGGCTGCAGTGGGCGTCGTCTTCTTCATCCTCGCGCAGAGGAGCAGCCTCGTCCTGACCCTTCTATCCCCGGAGATCGGCCACACCGCAGGCATCAACGTCGCAAGGCTCAACCTCTTCTTTCTCGAGACCTTCGCGCTCACGGTTGCGCTGGGTCTTCGCTATCTCGGGGTCCTCCTCATGGGCTCGTTGATCATCATCCCCGCCGCCACAGCGAAGCTGCTGGCTCGCAGCCTGGCAGGGATGCTCGTCGCCGCCGTGGTCTTCGCGCTCCTCGCCACCCTCGTCGGAACCGTGCTCGCCGGCGTCCTTCACCGGCCAACGGGTCCGGTGATCATCAGTCTCGCTGCCTCGCTGTTCGTCCTGAGCCTGTTTACCCGGCGGCTCCTCCGTGTTCGTCTCAGCGGGAGAGCGACCTGACCGACACGGCTCGCCTGCTGCCCGACGTGTCGAAACGAAGCTCGCACCCGCGACGGGTTCATCCGGCACCTGGGAAACCCCCGATTTCCCCGGCGGCCGAACTTCCGTCTCCCACGAGCTGCGCAGCCGCTGGCCTAGCGGATGCACATCACCCGCTCGTCGGCCTCCACTGGAGGTGCGAGATGGAAAGTGGCGCTGACCGGCGCAGTCCCGACGGCAAGTCTTGCGCCCACATTCGGCCAAGGCGGCAAGGATTGCGAAAACTTCCGGTCATGGGTGACGTCTTGGGTGGGTGACGCGATGCGCGACGAGAACGAGGATGCCCGTGAACAGCGCTTCTGGGGCGCCGTCATCAGGAGCACCGAAACCGCGCTGATCATCCTTCTCGTCCTTGGCGTGCTCGCGTCCCTCACCTGGACCCTGGGCTGGCGGAAGTACCTGCTGCTCTGCTTCGTCGGGTTTGGGGCGGGGATCGCGATCGGGGTGAGCATGCTCTCGAAGCGCGGACGCGAGTTGGTGGGCCCCGTTCTCGGTGGCATCACGCTTCCCCTGATCGGCGTGCACCTTGCCGGGGTCGCCGCGACCAATGAGACCGCATTTGCCCGGTGCACGGACGGCCTGGTGCCCTTCATTGCCCATGCAGCGGGGCCGGTCCTTGCGATGCCGTCGATCTCCTGGATCTGGCGGAGGAGGGCCGAGCATCCCGAATCCGAACTGCTGGGCGAGCCCCGCGTTCGTGAAGGCGCAACTCCGTGACCTCCATGCGGCCCATCAAGATGATCGCGGTGTGGTCTCTCATCCCCTCCTATTCCCTCGCCGGAGGGCTGCTCGGTTACGGGCTGGATCATCTGCTGCACACGTTCCCGCTGATCATGACCGGAGGGCTCATCATCGGGTTCGCGCTCGCCGTCCGCGACATGCTGAAGCTCAAGAACGAGATCTTCGACAAGAAGCCCTGAGGAAACGCGCGATGCCGGAGGCGCTCGCCAGCAAGCTTCCCTACGTCGTCCTCGCCAACTTCCTCCTCGTGTGCGCGCTGCTGGTCATCCTTGGCCGGATCGTGACGGCACGGCCTTTGAAGGAACTGCCCGACGGGGTCCAGAACGCCGCGGAGCTCGTCCTGGACTGGTTCGTTACCCAGGCCCGCGGGATCGACCCTCGGGCAGTCGGGATCATCGCACCGTTCCTCGGGAGCCTCTTCCTGGTGATCCTGCTGAGCAACCTCCTCGCAGTGCTTCCGGTCCCGATCCTCCAGATCCCGCCGACGGCCTACTACGGCGTGCCCCTCACGCTCGCCGCCATCGCAGTGGTCGGCGCGCTGATGATCGGGGCCACGCTGCACGGAATCGTCGCCGGGCTGAAGCATCTCGTCTGGCCGAACCCTCTTCAGCTGATCGAGGAGCTGAGCCACGTCCTTTCGCTCTCGCTCCGGCTCTACGGCAACATCGGCGGTGAGCTCATCGTCGCTCTCCTCGTCGCGAAGGCCGCCCCGTACGGAATCCCCTTGCTGGTTCACGCTCTGGGGCTCTTCCCGGCAGTGATCCAGCCGTTCGTCTTCACCTTGCTGACGGCCAACGTCCTCTCCACCGCGCTCCAGCGACGAGAGACGGCCAGGCGCCCCGAGGAGAGCGTCTCCAGCACCCAGCCTCTCGCCACATCTTGAACACGAGCCCGCCGATGAAAGAATTCCTGCTGGTCCTGATTCCGACCCTCACCGTGGTGCCACCTGCCGTCGCGGCTTCCCTGGCCATGCGAAAGATCTCCAGCACGGCACTGGATGGGATGACCCGGCAGCCGGAGATCGCCGGTCAGCTGTTCACCTCGATGATCGTGAGCATGGCCCTGGTCGAGGCCCTGGTCATCTACTGCCTGGTCATCGCGCTGATGATGGCCGCGAAGGTCTAGCAACCGATGGCGCTCGACCCGCTGAAGCAGCTCGATCTCCTGGTCATCGGCGCGGTCGCCGTAATTTTCCTCGTCACCTATCTCCTGCTCCGCCGCGTCTTCTTCGCGCCCCTGATCGCCGTGATGGAGAGGCGAGCGCTCCGGATCGACACCGCGCACACACGGAAGGCGGAGGCAGAGCACGTCCTCCAGGATGCCCGGCGCCGCTCGGAGAACACGATCCAGGCGGCACGAGAAGAGGGCGGGCGCTTGCTCGACGCTGCACGAGAGATGAGCATCAAGGCGAGCGAGGTGAAGCGGGCGGAAATCCTCCCCGAGGTCGACGCCATCCGCGCTCGGGGAAAGGAGGAGATCCTGGCCCTGAGGCGTTCCGAGGAGGCCAGGCTTGCCGAGGAGCTCTGTGCCTGCGTGGGTCAGACGCTGGCCAAGCTGGTGGGACACGTGGACGAGAGGAATGTCCGCTTCCTCGTGACGCGGGCGCTGGCCGAAAAGGAAGCCAGGTGACGAGGTGGGAGAGGCGCTCCGAGCGACGCTGCACGAGATTGCGGCGAGACCCATGGCCTACGTCGCAGAGCTCCTGCAGTTCGTCGTCCTTGTGGGTGCGATCGGCCTGGTCGCGCGACGCCCGCTCACCAAGCGACTCGCCGCGCGGCGGGAACGGATCACGGCAGAGCTGACCGAGGCGGAGCGCAACGAGCACGACTCCGTTGCTCTCGCCGACGAGGCCCAAGCCGTGGTGACCAGGGCCGAGGCGGAAGCACGGAGGATCGTCGAAGCTGCCCACGCAGAGGCGGAGAGAGAGCGAGAGGCCGGGACGGCCCGCGCGCAGGCCGAGGCCGAGCATGCGCTCCAGGTGGCCCGGGAGGCGGTCGAGCGCGAGAAGGCCAGGGTCGCCGCCGAGACCTCCGGGCGACTGGTGACACTCACCACGGAGATCACCAGGCGCTACCT
>Ga0335085_10016144_pt1 | contig 10806 bp, 6 predicted proteins | sample Lox_Sample_45_FD_206712 | JGI IMG/M metagenome (GOLD analysis project Ga0335085, IMG submission 206712) | Soil microbial communities from Loxahatchee National Wildlife Refuge, Florida, United States - Lox_Sample_4.5 | ecosystem: Environmental > Terrestrial > Soil > Wetlands | place: USA: Florida... | reverse complement strand
ATCGTGGTTGAAGTGTTATAGAAGGTATTCGGAACCAGGGTGTCGCCGCTTACGGAAGAGTCCGTGAAAATGCCGAAGGCCGCTTCATTTACGGTGTTCTTGGTAATGTTGTTCCCACCCAGAGACGTGACTTCGTAAATCCCGTCTTGCAGCAATTCACTCAGCTTGTTGGTCTGCACTACGGTGTTACTGCAGCCTTGCAGGGCGATCCCATAACCAAAGGCGCTCACGATATTCGCGAGCAGTGAGTTAGCGTTAGGATTCCCATAGGCCCAGATTCCGATCGTTTCCCCGAACTGGTTGGGCGAAGCCAGGAGTGTGTTCTTGGAGACGACCGAATTGCTGGAATTTTGGACCAATATGGCCGAAAAGCTGCTGCCCTGGAATGAGCTCGTCAGACCAGCGACTGTGTTGAGAGTCACGAGGGTCTTGCTGGCGAGATACATCGAGATCCCGTAGAAAGCTGCACTCTGGACATTGTTGTTTTCAACGGTTCCTACGCCGCCTTGAATGAGTATGCCGGTGCGATCTATGTCGTGAACCTGGTTGCCGTTGACCGTGATTGTGGAGGTGTCGCTAAGAATGCCTTCTCCGGTCTGACAGCCCGTAATCTCATTGCGCACGGTCACGTTGGAGACCACGGTGTTGCCGACGTTGTATGCAAAAATCCCCACCTCCCGAATCGCGCCGGAAACACAACCACTGCCTGTTCCATCGATGATGAGGTTACTCACCGTGACACCGCTCGTATTCTGCACCACCACCTGCCCGGTGACTGGCCCGAGAAAATAAGTGGGTGCAAATCCGTTTATAACCAATCCGGTTGCAGGCACCTTGACGATGGCAGCGTTATTCGTTCCGTCGGTTACCCCTTTTAAAGTGAGTGGCTTGGTTATCGACACCTGCTCCAGGTAGGTGCCTGGGCACACTAGTACGATTCCTGCATTGGGCGCCGCATTTACCGCAGCCTGGATCGTCGCGTAATGCGGCTTACCGGGCTGGCACGTATTTGGACCAACGACAACATTTGTTGCTAACGCGTTCTGGGCATACAAGCCTGCCGTCAGTGTCAGCGCGGCCGCGAGAATCCGAGTTGTAAACGGTTGTGACATGTTCGTACTCGCTTCTGGTTGTGTTGAGACTCCACCCTCCCTAACCTCAGCGCGAGGAGTTTAGCCGAGGCGCGATGAGTTGAAGGCGTGATTGTTGGTTTTGGTTTGTTGGTGCCTAAACAACCATCATCGCGCGCCACACGAGAGTCCGAAGTCCGAGGCGCGACGCATCATCAGTCTGATCGCGTGAGTCAGCGTGAGTAGATCCGTAGTTATGAAAGTCTTGTGCGCGTTTGCTCGAGTTGACTGCGCATCATCAGCTGGTCTTAAGCGATCTGCGGGAGCAAGAGTCTCGCCAACGAGATCGTGAACCGTTGCGACAACCGCACGAGCGCCGCAAGTTGATGTTGATTCGAGTTGGCCTTCCGTAAGGACTTGATGTCCAACATCAACCAGCAGAACCGCAGCACCAGCCGGCAGTGAGTGAGCGCGAGGCGCAGCCGATCGCCGCGGCGGCGCGCCGTGGCTTGTGCCAGACCTGGCAGGAGTCCGCAGGCGACGCGACTGCCGCCGAAGGTTATCGAACTTTACATAATGCGTCGTGCTGTGGGCCGCCGATTTGCAGAGCGGGGCGGCGGCCAGCTGCGCCGTAGGCCGGCGCCGCACGCGCCGCGACCGGCCTGACGCTCTGCTGGACAACCAGAGTGTCCAACCGCGGCGACTTCGGAATCCTCTTCCGGGACTGGGCCAACATCTGCGTCGATGCGCTCGAGGATCTTGAGAAAGAGTCCCCTCTGCCGTTGCTGCCATCGCCGAAGAGCTGACGGCCTTCAACCTTCACTACTGGGGTGGCAGGTCGACGCGCCCGTAGCTGCCGTTGGCCTCATCGTTGGGGCCGGCTGCGAAGAACAGCGTGTTGTGCGGCTGGCTGAGCGCATCGTTGCCGAAGGCGATGCCCCACAGTCCCGGGGCCGTGAACGCGCCGCCGGAAGTCGCCAGTGTGCCGAGGAACGCGCCGCTCGCTGAGTCGTAGCCATTGATGCGACCGTCGCCGAAGTTGCCGACCAGCAGCGCCTTGCTCAGGGTGCCGAAGTCACTCGGCGCGAGCGCTAGCCCCCAAGGGGCATTGAGCGCGCCGCCCGGCATGACCAGGGTCTTCACGAAAGTGCCGTTGGTGTCGAAGATGTCGATGAGACCCAGGCCTGCGCCCGCCTCGTCGTCCTCGTTGTCCGGCGGCTGCTGCTTGGCGTAGGTGACGTAGAGCTGCATCGCGCCTGAGGCGCCCGTGGCGAATGCCTGGATGCCAAAGGGGGCGTAGCCGGCCGGCAGGGCGGGGTCCTTGAAGCTGAAGCTCGTGGCGCTGGTCGTCTGCCGGGTGAAGGCCGAATTGAACACGTCGATCTTGTTGTTGTGGAAATCGGTGACGTAGAGGAAGTTGCCGCTGCCGTTGTTCGCGAGCGCGAGGCCCTTGTAGATCGCGCCGGCCGCATCGGTGTAGGTGAGCACCGCGTGGGTGACGTCAACGTTCTTGGACCAGCCAGCGAGCATGCCGCCCTCGCCGCAGAAGATGAAGAGCGCGGCCGCGGACTTCCCGCCCGCACTCACGACGAAATCGCTGGTGGTATTGGCGAGGATACCGGTGGGATCGAAGGAGACTCCGCCGGTGCCCGCGGGCAGCTGCACGACGAGTGCGCCCCCGGAGGGCTGCGGCACGCCGTTGCCGTCATAGAGCGTGGAAGTGTCGCTGTGGTTGTTCGCGACCCACATGGGCGCGTTCGGCAGCGCGGCGATGCCCCAGGGGTTGACGAGGTTGGCATCCACGGTGGCCGTGCCGCTCGCGCTGTCGGCGACCAGCTGCTTCGCGACGAACTGCGTCGCCGCAGTCACCGTCAGCGTCACCGACATGACGCTGCTCATGCTGCCGCCGTAACTGCCCATGACGGAGCTGCAGGTGAGCGTGTAGGAGCTGTCGCCTGCAGCCGCTGGCGTCACGGCCATCTGGCCGCTGGTCGCCTCATTGCCGCTCCAGGCACCGCTGGCCACACAGGAGGCGGCATTCCCGGATGACCAGGTGAGCGTGGCGCTCTGGCCCGCGACGATCGTGGTGGGCTGCACGCTCAGGTTGATCGTCGGGGCGACGCTCCCGGACATGCCGCTGCCATAATCGCCGCAGGCATACAGGAGCGAGGCGACGAGCACGGGCACGAGGTAGGCCGCCCACCGCGGCGACACACGGAACAATCCAACACGCATTACAAAACTCCCTGCGGCTTCTGGCTGCCGGCGTTGTTAGGGTCACGAAGTTTGCGACCTACGCAGCGTGGGTCGAGTGTGTCGACTGGCGGGTTCTCAAGCGATGCCGCGCGGAACGCCTAAATTGACCTGCCCGCCTGGCGTGATGTCCCGGCAGCCGCCGGTGGCGCGCCTGACTTCCGGGTGGGATCGTCGTACATTCAGTGCATAGCCATCGAGCTCGAGGGGATAGACCAATGGATGCGGCCAAACTCAAGCGGCTGCGGGAACGCTACGCCGACCGCGACGCCTTCGATGGCGATGACCCGGTGCTCGTGCGTGCGGCGCAGGACGTCAAGTCTCCGGATGGGCGCCGCTCGCTGCCTTACTCCGGCGTTGCCACGTTCCTGGGCTTGCCGCACGTGAGCGAGCTCGCCGGCCTGGACATCGCCGCCATCGGCGTGCCCATGGACCTCGGCGTCTCCAACCGCGCCGGCGCGCGCTTCGGGCCACGCGCGGTACGCAGCATCGAGCGCATCGGACCCTATCACCCGACGTTCCGCGGCGTACCGCGGGCGCGCCTGCGCGCGGCGGACGTGGGCGATGTGCCCTTCCAGAGCCGCTATCAGCTCGAGCAGTGCATGAAGGACATTGAGACCTTCTATTTAAAGGTGAAGGCCGCCGGCGTGCGGCCGCTGTCGGTGGGCGGGGATCACTCGATCACCTACCCGATCCTGAAGGCGCTCGGCCGGGAGGCATCCGTGGGCCTGGTGCACATCGATGCGCACTGCGACACCATGGGCAGCTACGACGACACCAAGTTTCACCACGGCGGCCCGTTCCGCCTGGCGGTGCTCGATGGCGTGCTCGATCCGGAGCGCACCATACAGATCGGCATCCGCGGGGCGGCCAACATGTTCTGGGAGTTCTCGCACGCCTCGGGCATGACCGTGATCTACATGGAGGACTTCGCGCGCCTGGGGGTGGAGGCGGTCATCCGCAAGGCCCGCGAGGTGGTGGGGTCGGGACCTACTTATATATCTGTCGACGTTGACGGGTTCGATCCAGCCTATGCTCCTGGCACCGGGACACCGGAGGTCGGCGGTCTCGAGGCGCGCGAGGGACTGGCGATCCTGCGCGGGCTCGGCGGCCTGAATTTCCTGGGGGCCGACGTAGTCGAGGTCGCGCCTGAGTACGATCCGTCCACCAACACTGCGCAACTGGCGGCGCAGATCCTGTTCGAGGAATTCGCCCTGATGACGCTCGGCGAGGACTGAACTACAAAGTAATCCGCAGCGGATAGAGTCGCCGGACGAGAGCCGCTTCGAGGCTGTCACGCCTGCAGGTGTTTCGGTTCAAAGTGTGGTGCTTCGCTATGAGCTCATTGCAGAGTCGATTCACCCCGAGCGCGTTGATGCTCGGCCAGATGATACGGTGCACGTCGGTCCAACCTGACCGAGCAATTGGGGCAATTCGTCGAGTACTCGACTCCTGTGGCCGGAATCCAGCGCACGCCGAGCCACTTCAGGTGCGCTGCGCAATGCACGCAGCGAGTTCGGTACATCAGTAGGAACACAATCACAATTGCGCACATCAGGATCAGCCCGAAGATCGGGCCCGGCGATTTAAAGAACGGTCGCAACGCCGCAAGGAGCATTGTCAATACGATGACGCTGAGCCAGCATGCCCAGAACTGTCGATTCAGTTTCGCCCGGTTCGTATTCATCATGTCCGCGAGATCCTCTCTCCAGAATCCGGCCGTATTTTCAAAACCTCGGGGTTAGCATTTCAAATCGCCGCTGGAGGCGTTTGCGCGTACTCCCGCGGTCCGGGTTCGAGTGCGAAGCCAAATCCCGAAGGCCGTGTGCCACGCTCCAGGCACCAGTTGGCCGACTCAAATTCGGTGCCTGTAGGGGCCGCCGCAATCAGATCACAGGCAACAATGTGCGCCGAATCGGGCACCTCCGCCGCCAGCCATAGTCGTTGCCAGCGCCCCTGCGATTTCAGGTCAGCGCCCCACATCGCAACGGTCGGGAACCCGGGGAGCAAGAGGCTGAGCTCCCGTAGCGGCGACCCCTGCCGGATTCGCACCCAGGTCGAGAACGTGAGTCGGCTGCCACCCGAAATTGGCAGCTGTGCTCGAAATACGACCGTCGGCTCGTCGCGCCGGAGGCGGTGCTCGTATCTACGACCGCATTCAACGGAGCTTTCCGTGCAGCTGCGGCTTTCGGCGGACGGATCACCCGCCCACAGGCATGACTGCACGGCGTCCGCACTCGAAAACAGATTCTCGTATTGGACACGCGGCGCATCCTCGTTGCGCCACAGACGGTAGGCGTTGGCGCACATGGCCACCCATTCCTCGACCGGAAGGCTAGGGGCGCCGTCATAGGTTCCGTAGTGGCTGACATACCCTAGGAGCAGCTCCGAGGAGTCGCGCTCCACGATGCCAGGGGCGCGTTCGCCGTCAGCCACCTTGACCCAGAGTAGGCAATTCGGGCCGTGGGCCTGGAGAGCAGATGCAAGATCGCGGATCGTGTGCAGATCGCTCCGGCCCTTGAAGACACAGAGTTTGCTACCCCGGGAGAGATCTCGCAGCAGCCGCGCCGTTAGGTGGCTGGCTTTCTCGATTTCCCCCTGCAGCACGACCGTAGCTGCATCGCGGTCGGCATGGCGATTAGTGTGGGCTTCAAAAGAGGAGCTCTTTGACTTGACCCAGTACTCCCTTTCCGGTCCCACCACATCGAGCCATAGATCTCCGGGCACACAGAGCGGCGCGAAGCGGGTGCGCACCAGCGCCGCGACTCCCGCGGCGTCACATGCCGCAAAGCGGAAGAGTCCGAAGGCCTCAAGCCCGACGGCGCGCTGCACAACTCCAAGATCGCAGTTCTCGCCAAGACTCTCGAATTGCTGCATGAGTCTCGGTACGTCGTAACAGAGCCCTTGAGCACTCACCGGTGTACTCACGCGTCCCGAAGGAACAATTCATGTGGGGAGGAAGCGCTGCCCCTGTTTGCCCATGTTCGCGACTCGTAGAGCGCCATGGCACTTCTTGTCGCTAGAAATCCAACTCACACCCCGGCTTCGCGGGACTACCGCGCGACTGTGAGTGGCTTGATCGTCTCGCTGCAGCCTTCCTGCGCCGAGGCACGCGCTTGCCGGCTCGCACCAGTGGCTCATCAGCCAGGGTATCGAAGGATTTCGGCTCCCGCCCTGCGGCGAGTTCGCGGATGAGGTGCTCCCAGCGCGGTAACAGCACGCGCTTCAGATCGTAGTGCGTTACCGCTGTGGCACGGGCGGCATCGCGCAGCGTCTGCATCTGAGCGCGCCGATCGAGGGCGGCTACGACGCACTCGGCGATGGCCGTGCGGTCGAAGAAGTCGACCGCCAGGCCGTTCTCACGGTCGCGCAATACTTCGAGCACCGATGGAGTGCTGGAACCGACGATCAGGCAGCCGCTGGCCATTGCCTCGATGAAGGACCATGAGAGCACAAACGGATAGGTCAAATAAACGTGCGCCGACGAAACCTGCAGCAGATTTAGGTAGTCGTGGTACTCAATCCGACCGACAAAATGCACACGTGTGAGGTCCAACTTCACGCCGAGTTCGTTGAGCATCACTTCCCGGAAGGAGGACTTGGGCGGCGGCGGCATGCCGTAGCTCACCCCGTCGCCGCCTGCGACGACGACCTGGGCGCGCTTGCGGCGGCGTAGCACCTCCGGCAGTGCACGCATGAAAGTGTGGAAGCCGCGGTAGGGCTCGAGGTTTCGCGATACATACGTGACTACTTCGTCACGGTGGGTGAGGGTGCGTGCCGAACCCGGGATCCGGAATATCGCTGCCCGGTTCGGGCGCACGATGTCAGTATCGACGCCCTCATGGATCGCCGTAATGCGCTCGCGCATCGCGCTCGGATAGAGGCTGCGTTGCCACTCGGTTGCCGAGTGCCCCCAGTCGCACGACTCGTATGCGATCAGGTTGGTAGCGTTGCGCGCGCGCAGGCGCGAAGGATCCTGGAATACCGAGGCGAATTCCGGGTCGAACCCGACGTCGACACCGCGATAGTGATAGTAGAACTCGAAATTCGCGAGCACCGGGACGTCCGGGAAGATGTCCTTCACGAACATCGTCTCGCCCCACCCGCTGTGGCCGATCACAATATCCGGCCGGAATCCCTTGCTCTGCAGTCCCCGACACAGGTCCGCTACCTGCGAAGCGTGATAGATCGCGCGGTCAAATTCCACCGCGTAGGCATGACAATTGACACGCGCGCGCTCGTCTTTTGGGTAAGTAACCTTCTGTACGCCGGAGATTTCATTCGCGTTCGGCTGGGTTATGAAGCAGATCTCATTACCGTGCTGAGCGGCTAGATGGCGCAGGAGGTGGACGTACTGCCCCGGGAAGTTCTGGTGGATGAATAGATATTTCACGGCTGCGAACCGTCGCCACGGTAGCTCGACTCGCGACCGGTCTTGCCTGGCTCCGAGTCGCTAACGAAGGCAGCCACGATCGACTTATGCTCGAGTAGCAGGGCGAAGGCCTGATTCAACCTTAGGCGCCGCCGCAGTCTCGGCCTTGGAGCGCTTCACGAGCTTGTTCTCGGGCTCGCTCCGGCGGGCAGGGGGTGTCTCGGTGCTCGCGCGCCCGACCGCGGGTCTCGTCGCGAGGACTGCCGCGGTGGCTCGGCGCACGAAACGGATCTGCATCCCCTCAAGCGGGTCATTCGCTACCGTTGAACGGCACGGCGCGCCGTTTCGCATAGGACCGACGACCGTGCCTGAGTGGAAATACCCGTAGTACTCGCAGTCGTAATGACTGTTTTCAGGCCCGGGCTTTAGCCGTACCGCAAATCCGACGAGCGGCACGGACATACCCTTGGTACCGCAGTTCTGGTCGTCGCTCAGCCACGGCGTTTCAAATCCAGTCCCCGTCAGCCCCTTGTACTCGACATCACCTGCACTGAGGTGTCTTAGCGGCTGCACGGAGAACGACTCCATCCACAAGCCGGGTGCCACACGCCCGGCCCAGGCCGTGTCGGCGAAATTCATGTCTCCGCGAGAGCGAATGTGGGTCTTGATCTGCAGGGGCACCGCACCATCGTCTGCGTTGCTCGCGGCTACGGGCGGTGCAGCGACAGGCCGCGGTTCCGGCTCGCGTGCTGCGAGCGGTGCGCTGTGGGGCGCTTGTACTGCGGCAATCGGTACCTGCGCTGACTGCGTGCGCGATTCAAGTCGTTCCACCTCGATCGAAAGCACATCGCCGCTTGGCGCACGCACTGACGTTAGGATCAGCGTCGCGCCGGCGTTGACCTTGGCGACCAGCATGTCGCCGCGCGCAAACAGCCAGGCACCATCAGTGCCGGGACTGCCCACAAACTCGACCTGGTCGGAGTGCACCCCAGGGCCGAGGCCCACGTGCATCGCCGGCAAGCTCAGCGTGTTACTCGAGCGGTCTCTGGCAGGCGTCGCCGATGTGACCGAAAACAGATAGAGACCTGGTATCAGTGGCAGAACCTGGAGGGACGCGCTCAGGCCGTCATCCTGCTGAGTGTCGGGCATCGGTTTCATTGCTCTTATTCCCCTGTCGTCCTCGATCTTAGGCACATCGCCCAGCTGCGGTCGCGATGTTTCAACATAAACCTTGGCATGTGGCGTCAGGCCAATCTGCAGCAACCGCTCGTTGATCTCGCGCCCGCCGAGCCCGAGGGGCAGTAAATCGTGCCAGCCCGCCGCACGCAGCCGTTCCGCCATCGCCCCGATCTCAAACGCGACAGTCCTTAGTCCCAGACTGAGCGCATGGTCGAGAGCGTAACACCATGTTTCTGGCCACACCGAGGGTAAGAACACCAGGTCGGGACGTTCGCGTCGCAATAGGTACTCGACCTCGGCATCGTCATAGCGTCCTGTGACCTCCACCCGCCCCGTCTTCAGCAGGGGCTGGTCCTTTTCGGTATAGCCGACCACCACGAACTCCAGTGGCAGATTTCGTTTCGCGGCATCGCGTGCGCACTCGAGCAGCACCCCGTAGCCCTTGTGACGACCGATCGCACCGATCACCGCGACCCGCAGGCGACTTCCCGGTGGGTTGCGGGCCGGTACCGCAGCCGCAGTCGTGGCTTCTCTCGGGGCACCGATCGCGTGCGGACGCACTTCGAACTCACGCTCGAAATAGCGGCGCATGCGCTGCGCCGTATCGGATGAGGGGGTCGAGACTGTGCGCGCCTGGGCCAGCCAACGTGTACTGCGCGCCCGCAGCGCCTCGGCCGAGAGTGAGCGTGGCAGTCGCGAGCCGTGTTTGCGAATGCAAGCTGTGCAGTGCGCCACGGGCGGCTCTCCGCAATAGCGGCCCGTGCCGTTGATCAAGGTAATGCGCGGGCAGATCCAGGCGTAGTCATGAATCACGACGTCGTAGGGCACTCCCAGAGAGAGGACAGCATCGATCAGGCTCGGATCCAGGTCGAGGAAATGCTGTACCTCGATGCGCTCGAGGCGCAGGCGCTTCAGCAGCGCGGTCAGCTGACCGAGCTCGCTCGGGACCGCGTAGCGTAGGTTAGGGACATCCGTGGCTTCCACGCTGATTTCCGCGTGTCGCGTGTCGCCGGGCCGTAGTGGTTTGAGTATGAGGGGGACAAACCCCTGCTCGCGAAGCTGCTGCTTGCGCTCCTTCACGAATCGTTCCACGCCTCCCTCGAGTGCGAGCGTAAGGATGAGCACGAACGGGCCATCGCGAGCGGCCAGCCGTTGCTCGTCCAGCCGCCGTCGTAGCGGCAACAGGGGATCCTGCATCAGGAATTGGGTGACGTAACGGTTGTAGCCGGGATAGCGTAAGTTCAGCAGGCGCTGGCTGCGCTCGAGAAGGGCCGTGCGGCGCGCTCCGAATGAGCCGCCACCTGCGTGGTACACAAAGACGTTCGCGGCCAAGCGGTGTGACCAACCGCGCTCTCGGGCGCGGAGGCAAAAGTCTGACTCTTCGCCGTAACCGGCTCCGAATGTGGCCGCGTCGAGTTCGCCCGTTGCCCGTAGGCAGTCATGGCGGATGTACAGGCAGAAGCCGACCCCGACTGGAATCTTAGCCGAGATTGGTGCTTGGATCCTGGCCGCGAGCCGGTCGAGCTCTCCGGCCTCTGCGGCACCGATCGGGCCGCCGTAACGCTGTGGGTAACTCGCGATCGAACCATCGTTACACAACGGAGTGACGGTGCCGACGTCCGTAGTGCTATAGGCCACGCTCCGCAAGCGCTCCAGCCAGTCGCCGAAGACGAGCGTATCCGAATTGAGCAGCACGACATCGTGCCCAGGTATTGCGGCGAGCGCCCGGTTTACCGAGCGGACGAAGCCCTGGTTGAGTTCATTACGAAGCAGCTCAATTCGCCCATTGGCAGCCAGTGCGTCGAGCGCACCCGCGAGCCCCGGCTGCGGCGTAGCATCATCAACGACGACCAACCGTGCGCCGGCCGCGGTCGAGAGCACACTGTCAATGCAGGCGAGCGTTTCGCGCACGCCGCGATATACGGGAATAAC